>Ga0079301_1001249_pt1 | contig 11834 bp, 8 predicted proteins | sample Wag4_2014_7_11_3_FD_74797 | JGI IMG/M metagenome (GOLD analysis project Ga0079301, IMG submission 74797) | Fresh water mixed with fracking chemicals microbial communities from Ohio, USA - Utica-2 Time Series FC 2014_7_11 | ecosystem: Engineered > Industrial production > Chemical products > Input...
GGAAGCCAGTCGCTGCGGATCACGCTCGCGTCGTGGGTCCAATGCTCGAACGCGTGGCGCGAACGCTCGGTGTGGTGCGCGAGCTGCGCGGGCTCGTAGCCGTCGAGCCGCGCGTGCAGGATCAGGTGGTGCGCGCGCTCGACCGAGTTGATGCTGTCGACCTGCACGAAGCCGAGATCGCGCACGAGCGCGATCACGCGCGCCCTGGTCGCGCGCGCGGGCGCGCGGTCGAGCGCGCAGCCGGCGAGCAGCAGCCGCCGCGCGGCGGCGGCGGGGACGAGATCGGAGGGGCCTGTCTGGCGGCGGATGGTCATGTGGCTACTCGGCGGCTCGTGCGCGCGGGCTGCGGCGGGAGCCGCCGAGCGACGCGAGTTCGCGCAGGAACCGCTCGATCCCGCATGAAAGTCGGTGCCTGTCGCCCGCGTCGGCCGTGACCTGCGAGACCAGGATCGCGCGCGTCGCGGAGACCATCGACGCGCACTTCTCCAGCCGCGCCAGGTCGTGCGACGAGGGATCCGAGGTCAGCTTGATCTCGACCGCCCAGCGTTCGCGGCCGGATTCGATCACGAGGTCGAGTTCGAAGCCGTCGGAGGTGCGGAAGTGGAAGGCGGAGTGCGGTACGCCGAGGGCCGCGAGCGTGCCGAGCGCCTGCTCGACCACGAACGACTCCCAGCTCGCGCCCACCGCGGGATGGTGGCGCAGCGCATCGTCGCTGTCGATGCCGAGGGTCGCGTGCAGCAGGCCGGTGTCGCGCCAGTGGATCTTGGGCGCCTTCACGAGCCGCTTCGAGAGGTTGGCGTGGAACGCAGGCAGCCGCCGCAGGAGGAACGCACCCTCGATGAAGTCGACGTAGCGCGCGACCGTCTGGTAGTTGAGCCCCATGCTGCGGCCGAGCTCGGACGCGTTCCACTGCTGGCCGTTGAGGGCGGCCATCATGCGCAGGAGCTTCTGCGTCACCTGCGGCGTGCAGGGGATCCCGAGCGCAGGTAGGTCCCGCTCCGTGATCAGCCTCAGGTAGCTGTTGGCCCACTGCGGGAACGAAGCGGGGCGCCGCACGCCGCCATCCGGGAAGCCGCCCGTGAGCCACAGCCGGGACCGCATGGGCCGCGCGGCGAGCTCGGTCCAGAGGAACGGCGTGAGTTCGATGACGGCCATGCGGCCCGCGAGCGACTCGCTGACCGAATGCATGAGCGCCGGGGAGACCGAGCCGAGGAGGATGAACCGGCCATTGCGCGCGCGGTCGGCGTCGATCGCGGCGCGGAGTCGCGGGAAGACGGCGGGATGGGTCTGCGCCTCGTCGAGGATGACCCGGCTGCGGCCGGCCATGAGCCGCGCCCACTCGAGATCGAGCCGCACGCGGTCGGACTCCTGCTCGAGGTCGAAGTACTCGCCGCCGATCTCGCGCGCGAGCGTGGTCTTGCCGCACTGGCGCGGTCCGACGATGGTCGCCGCGGGAAAGCGGCGGAGCGTCGATCGCAGGAAGGCGGCGGCGGTGCGGCGCAGCATGTTTGCAGATTACCAACGAATTGGTAATTTGCAAGAATGGAGCGGGTGGGCGCCATGATTCCCCGGGAATGCCGCGGCCCAGGTGCCGGCGTCGCGGCGGGTCGGTCCGCGAAGTAGACTCGCCGCATGCGCACCCGCATCCGCCTGCTCCTCCTGGTCCTGCTCGCCGTGCTGTGTTCCGCGCCTGCGCGCGTGGTGGCGCAGGCCGCGCCTCCGGACCAAGGGGCGTCGCTCCCCGCGCGCATCCGCGCCTGCGCGCCGCAGGCCGTGACCGCCGACCCCGACCGCGCGCGCGAGCTCGTCGTCGAGATGCACTGGAACGGCGACGAGGCCGCGCCGGTCCTCCGCAACGAGTCCGCCGCGCCGGTCGCGGTCAAGGAGGTCGTCCTCTTCGATGTCCCGCACGGGTTGGCCGCCGACACGCGCTTCTACGGCGAAGGCCTGCAGATGCTCGCGCAGTCGGCGGGCACGCTCGCCGCGCCCGAGGATGTCGGCGACTACCCCGACCGCTCGCACTACCGGCTGCCCGAACCGGTGGGATTCCGCCGGGTCTACGGCATGCTCGCCCTCGAGCCCGCGGGGAGGCCGCAGTTCCTGGCGGCGTTCACCGCCTGCACGCGCTTCGTCGGCGCGTTCGACATCTCGGCCGAGCGCGTGCGCTGCGTGGTCGACTGCGAGGGCCTCGTGCTTCCGCCGAGGAGCTCCTGGCCGCTCGAGCCGATCGTCGTGCGTGAAGGCGCCTCGCGCGGCGCGCTGCTCGACGACCTCGCCACGCGCATCGCGCGCATCCACCCGCGCAGCGCGTATCCCGCGCCGCCCGCGGGCTGGTGCTCGTGGTATTGCTTCGGCCCGCGCGTGACGGCGAAGAACGTCCTCGACAACCTCGCCGCGATGGAGCGCGACTATCCCGACCTCGAGTTCGTGCAGGTCGACGACGGCTACCAGCCCACGATGGGCGACTGGCTCGACACCGGCCCCGGTTTCGGCGGCAAGCCCGTGCAGGACATCCTGCGCGAGATCAAGACGCGCGGCCGCGAGCCGGCGATCTGGGTGGCGCCGTTCGTCGCGAGCCCCGACTCGAAGGTCCTGCGCGAGCATCCCGACTGGTTCGTGAAGGGCGAGGACGGCGCGCCGATGCCGAGCGACCGCGTGATGTTCGGCGGCTGGCGGCTCGGGCCGTGGTACGTGCTCGACGGCACGCATCCCGGGGTCCAGGCGCATTTCGAGCGGCTCTTCCGCACGATGCGCGACGAATGGAAGGTCGAGTACTTCAAGCTCGACGCGATCTTCTGGGGGATGATGCACGGCGGGCGGTTCCACGATCCGAAGGCGACGCGGGTCGAGGCGTTCCGCCGCGGGATGCAGGCGATCCGCCGCGGAGCGGGGGAGACCTCGTACATCCTCGGCTGCAACCACCCGATCTGGCCGAGCCTCGGGCTCATCGACGGATCGCGCAGCTCGCTCGACATCGAGCGCAAGTGGCAGAGCGTCTCCCGCACGGGCCGCGAGAACCTGCTGCGCGGCTGGCAGAACGGCCGGCTCTGGTGGAACGACCCCGACACGCTCGTGCAGACGGGCCTGCCCGCGAACGAGGCGCGCTTCCACGCGACGCTCGTCTCCGCGACCGGCGGCGCGATGCTCGCCGGCGACGACCTCGCCACGCTGCCGCGCGACAAGGTGCCTGTGGTGCAGGCGCTCTCGCGCCCGACCGCGGTGGCGGCGGCGTTCGACGACCTCTCGCTGTCGGTGGGCGTGACGCGGCTCGCCGACGGGCGGATGCGCTGCGCGCTCTTCAACTGGGGCGACGCGCCGGCCGAGCGCACCGTGCGGCTCGACGGTCGCTGGCGCGCGCTTGACGTCTGGACCGGCGGATCCCTCGGCGTGCACGACGGGGCCTTCCGTTGCACGGTCGGGCCGCGCGACGCGATGCTCGTCGAGTTCAGCGCCGAGCCAGGCTGACCGGGTGTCCCACGCCGAGTTCCGATCGCCCGACCCGCGCCTCCGTGCGGGCCAAGGCGGCCGCATGCGGCATCGCCGCGCGGACGCGGGGACGACGCCCTGAGGCGACTACCCGCATCCTCGCCGACCCGTACGGCGCGCACCCCAAAACAGCATGGGAACCGCGGGAAATGCGCGGTACCGCTGCGGCGGACCCGATTCTTCCCATCGGTACCCCCCGCGGGGGCCCCGGAGCGGGAACGACCCCGCGATCTCACCCGTCGAGCACGACCGAGCGCGAGCCATGCACGCACCGCAGCGATCCTCCCCACCGGTTCCGGCCCCCGAGGCCTCGCGTCCTCCAGTATCCCCGCGCGTGGCGTCACCGGAGGCCGCGGCGCTCGCGACGGAGCAGATCGCGCAGTTCCGGTCGATCGAGCGCAGCGTGCTGCTGCCGCTCGCGGGCGTGTTCGTTGCGGTCGCGTCGGTGGGCTCCTTCGCGGCGTACTGGGTGCATGTCGCGCTCGCGAGCGAATCGGTGGCCGGCGGTTCGCTCGACTACGCGTTGCAACTCGGGCTGATCTTCCTGGCCGGGCTGGTGATCTTCGCGGTGGTCGCGGTCGCGATCATCCGTCGCCGCGTGACGGGTCGCATCGTGGCGCTCGCGCGCGGCATCGCGACGAGCGGCGGGGGCGAGGGCATCGACGCCGCCCGCGGCTGGCATGGCGGTGAAGACGGCCTCAGCCGCGTGGACCACAACCACGTGGCTCTTCACCAGGTGGCCCTCAACCACGTGGGCCTCAACCACGTGGCCCTCAACCACGTGGGCCTCAACCACGACGGTCGCAACCACCTCGTCGTCGACGAGATCACCATGCTCGCGCGCACGATCTCGGCGGCGCAGCAGAGCGCGCGCTCGAACCTCGAGCAGTTGGAGCGGCTCGCGCTGGTCGCGCGCTCCACCACCAACGCGGTCGTGATCACCGACACCAAGCGGCACATCGTGTGGGTGAACGAGGGTTTCACGCGCATCACCGGCTACACGCTCGCCGAGTGCGTCGGCAGGACCCCGGGCTCGCTGCTCCAGTGCGAGGGCACGGACCGCGAGTCGGTCGCGCAGCTGCGGCGCGCGCTCGACGCCTGCGAACCGTGCCGCGTCGACATCCTCAACCGCGCGAAGGACGGCCGCGAGTATTGGCTCGACGTCGAGATCCAGCCCGTCCACGACGCGGCGGGCGTGCACACCGGCTTCATCGCGATCGAGAGCGACATCACCGCGGCGGTCCGCGCGCGGCGCGAGCTCGAGGTCTCCGAGCGCCGGCAGAAGCTGATCGTCGCAGGCGCCGAGCTCGGCACCTGGGACTGGCACATCCCGTCGGGCGAGGTCCACTTCAACGCGCGCTGGTGCGAGATGGTCGGCTACCGCCCCGACGAGATCGAGGCGCACGTGCGCTCGTGGGAGCGGATCGTGCACCCCGAGGACGCCGCGATGGCCGCCGAGGCGCTGCGCGAGCACTTCGAGGGCCGCTCCGACCTCTACCGCTGCGAGCACCGGCTGTGCGCGAAGGACGGCTCGGTGATCTGGGTGCTCGACTCCGGCAAGGTCTACGAGCGCGACGCCGAGGGGCGCCCCGTGCGCATGGCCGGCATCCACCTCGACATCACCGAGCGCCGCCGCGCCGAGGAGCGCTTCGAGCTCGTGGTCAAGGGCTCCGCCGCCGGCATCTGGGACTGGAACACGGTGACCGACGAGACCTGGGTCTCGCCACGGCTGCGCGAGCTGATCGGCGATGCCTCCGATGGATCGAGCTTCACGCGGCAGGCGTGGATCTCGCGCATGCACGCCGATGACCGCGCGCGCGTCGAGGCCGCGCTGACCGCCCACCTCGAGCGGCGCGAGCCGTTCTCGGTCGACTACCGGATCCGCCACGGCCATGGCGAATACCGCTGGTTCCACGCCGAGGGGCAGGCCGTCTGGGACACGGTCGGCAAGCCGCTGCGCGTCGCGGGTTCGCTCGAGGACATCCACGAGAAGCGCACCATCGAGAGCGCGCGCGCCCGACTCGCGGCGATCGTCGAGCACTCCGAGGACGCGATCCTCGGGCTCACCCTCGGCGGCGAGGTGCTGACCTGCAACGCCGCCGCGATGCGCATGTTCGGCTACGGCGCCGAGAGCCTGCTCGGCGCGTCCGAGCTGCACCTCGTGCCCGAGGAGGAGCGCGCCGCCGAGGAGCGCGCCCTCGCGCGGATCGCGCGCGGCGAGCGCGTCGATCAGTACGAGGCGCGGCGTCTGCGCGCCGACGGCCGGGTGCTCGAGGTCTCGGTGACGCTTTCGGCGGTGCGCGACGAGTCGGGCACGGTGGTGGGCGCCGCGAAGATCGTGCGCGACATCACCGAGCGGCGCGAGAAGCGCGAGCTGCAGGAGCTGAACGCGCTCCTCGCGCGTCAGAACCGCAAGCTCGAGGACATGACCGAGCGCGCGCACCGCTTCGTCGACGACGTGTCGCACGAGTTCCGCACGCCGCTCACGGTGATCCGCGAGTACTCGTCGATCATCGCCGACGGGCTGGGCGGGCCCGTGTCGCGGCAGCAGTCGGAGTGGCTGCAGATCGTCGACGTCGCCGCGGTCGACCTCAACCAGATGGTCGAGGACTTCCTCGACTCGAGCAAGCTGCGCGCGGGCCGGCTGCGCGTCGACCGGCGCGCGTGCACGGCGGAGTCGGTCCTCGAGGGCGTGCGCAAGCTCATCGCGCGCAAGGCCGCCTCGCGGTCGATCCGCGTGGTGCAGCACATCGAGCCGGGCCTTCCGCCCGCGTTCGCCGACGAGGAGAAGGTCCGCCGCATCGTGATGAACCTCGTCACCAACGCGATCAAGTTCTCCCCCGACGCGGGCACCGTCGTGCTGAGCGCGGCGCTGCTGCCCTCGGGCGACATCGAGTTCAGCGTGGCCGACCAGGGGCCCGGCCTCGCGCCGAGCGACATGAAGCAGCTCTTCGACCGCTTCCGGCAGCTGCCGAACGCGCTCGCGCCGAGCGTGAAGGGCTTCGGCCTCGGCCTCAACATCGCGCGCCAGCTGGTGTGGCTCAACCTGGGCACCATCACGGTCGCGAGCGAGAAGGGCAAGGGCGCGATCTTCAGCTTCACGCTGCCCGCGCAGCGGATGGACGTGGTCGTCGACCGCTTCTTCGAGCGCCTCGCCGAGCGCGAGGAGCCGCCCGCGATGGTCGGCATGCTGCGCGTCACGCCTGCGCGCGGGGGCGCGACCGTCGAGGAGCTGCGGCGCCTCGCCGTCGCGAGCACGCGTCCCGCGGACATCGTGGTCGCGTCGGGCGACGGGCGCTCGCTCGTCCTGTTCGGACCGACGGGCTCGCTCGAGACCTGGCGGCTCCGCATCGTCGACGGACTGCGCTGCCTCGGCGGCGGCGATCCCGCCGGCCCGCAGGTCACCGCCGTCGCCAACTGGGCGTACCCCGAACAGAACGCAGCGGCGCGCGAGGCGATCCGCGCCGCGATCCTCAGGGAGCATGCGCATGCACTCGTCACCTGATCCCGCGCGCGACGCCGCCGCCATGCCGTTCGACGACGCGCACCACCGCGTGCTCGTGATCGACGACGAGCACGGGCTCTCGCAGGCGCTCGCGATCCGGCTGCGCGCGGCGGGCTTCGTGGCGACCACCGCCGACAACGGCCTCGCCGGCCTCGCGTCGGCGCACGAGCATCCTCCGGACGCGATCGTCCTGGACATGCGGATGCCCGACATGGACGGCAACGAGGTGCACGCGCGGCTTCGGCAGAATCCGCATCTCTCCTCGATCCCCGTCATCTTCCTGTCCGCCAATGTTCAGGACTCGGCGCGCCACTCCGCGCTGGCGGAGGGCGCGTTCGCCTACCTCACCAAGCCGTACGACCCGCGTGAGGTCGTGACGACGGTGATGGAGGCGATCGCACGACGCGGCGTGGCGCCATCGGCGTCCCACGCGTGAGATGCGGGGTGAGGCACGGCGCGAAGCGCGGCGTGCACGATTGAAACGGAGCACCACCATGCCACACGAACACCATCACCAGGATCCGGCGGCGGGCGATGGACGCGAGCGCGGCGAGCCCGCGCCGTCGCGGGGGACGATTCTCGTGGTCGACAACGATCCCGAGCTGCGGCGCGTGCTGTGCGTCCGGCTGTCGCGCGCGGGCTACGACTGCGTCGAGGCGGGCTCGGGCGCACAGGCGCTCGCCGAATGGCAGCGGCGCAGCTTCGACCTCGTGGTGAGCGACCTCAACATGCCGGGCGGCGACGGCATCGCGCTCGCCGACGCGCTGCAGCGCGCCGAGGTGGTGCCGATCATCTTCATCACCGGTTTCCGCGAGGACTTTAGGAAGCGGCTTCGGCGCGTGGCCGACGTGACCGTGATCGAGAAGCCGCTCGATCCCGCGGCGCTGGTGAGCATGATCGAGGCGACGCTGCTCGGCCGCGAGACGGGCGACGACGGCTGCCGCCAGGCCGTGCCGCCGGACGACCGCTAGCGGCGCCGCCCTTGCATCCGCCTCCGGCCGCGGCGATGCTGCGCACGGAGGCTCCATGCAGGACGGCGAACTCCTCGACCGCGCGCGCAGGCTGACCGCACGCCACACCATCACCGAGGGCGACCGCTTCCGCATCGCGAAGTGCGATCCGGGCGACACCGGTCCGTTCGCCGAGGGCGAGCGCGCGGCGGCGAAGGACTCGACCCGCGAGCTGCTCGCCGACGGCGTGAAGCTGCTCTCGGAGATGCAGGACAAGCTCTACGCGCAGGACCGGTGGTCGCTGCTGCTCGTGTTCCAGGCGATGGACGCCGCGGGCAAGGATGGCGCGATCAAGCACGTGATGAGCGGCGTCAATCCGCAGGGCTGCGAGGTCCACTCGTTCAAGGCGCCGAGCGCCGAGGAGCTCGACCACGACTTCATGTGGCGATGCTCGCGCCTCGCGCCGCGCCGCGGGATGATCGGCATCTTCAACCGGTCGTACTACGAGGAGACGCTGGTGGTGCGGGTCCATCCCGAGTACCTCAAGCGGCAGCAGCTGCCGCCCGAGCTCGTCACGCGCGACATCTGGGACGAGCGCTACCGCGACATCCGCCGGTACGAGCGGTATCTCGCGCGCAACGGCACGATCATCCGCAAGTTCTTCCTGCACGTGTCGCGCGAGGAGCAGCGCCGGCGCTTCCTCGAGCGCATCGACGATCCCGCGAAGAACTGGAAGTTCAGCGCCGCCGACGTCGCCGAGCGCGCCCACTGGGACGAGTACATGGAGGCCTACGAGGACACGATCCGCGCGACCTCGAGCGACCACGCGCCGTGGATCGTCGTGCCCGCCGACAACAAGTGGTACACGCGGCTCGTGGTGGGCGCGGCCATCGTCGACGCGCTCGCGTCGGTCGACCTGCACTACCCCGTGCTCGACGAGGCGGCGAAGGCGAAGCTCGCCGACTGCCGGGCGCGGCTGGTGGCGGAGTAGCGCGCGGCGCGGTGGCGGCGCGTCCTCGCGACGCGTCAGCGCGGAGGGACCGCCGAGGCGGCTGCGGCCACCGTCCGCGCCCTGTTTCGGCGCGGAACCCCGCGGGCTGCGCGGCCTGTGACGGCAGGTCCGATCTTCATGTGCCGGCAAGGTCCGATCAGGGACGTAGGCCGGTGTTTTTCAGGCCGATCTGCGGGAAGTGTTGTCGCGGCCATTCCGGCCGCAGGAAAGGACACGCCCGCCATGGACCGCCGCCCGAACGAACTCCCGATCGACCGCTCTCTTCTCCGCCGCCGCGCCGGATTCCTGACCGCCCTCGCGCTCGCCGTCGCGTGCGCGCCGGCCGTCGCGTCGTCGGCGGTGACGTCGACGGTGACCGCGACGGGCACGACCGCTCCGAGCGTGCGCGTCGAGGCGTCGCGGGACCCCGCCGCCGTCCGCGCGCGGGCCGACGCGGGCGATGCGCGCGCCATGGCCGAGCTCGGCGCGATGTACGCGCGCGGGCAGGATGTCCGCCAGGATGACGACGATTCGCGGCGCTGGTACCAGAAGGCCGCCGAGGCCGGCGACGCCCGTGCGATGACTGCGCTGGGCGCGCGCTACGCGAGCGGTACCGGTGTGCTGCGCGACGACGCCAAGGCCGTCGAGTGGTACACCAAGGGTGCGGAGGCCGGCGACGCCAACGCGATGTTCCTGCTCTCGTCGATGCAGTCGCGCGGCCGCGGATGCGCGCGCGACGAGGCGTCGGCTGCGGGGTGGACCCTCAGGGCCGCCGAGGCCGGTCACGCCCGCGCGATGACGCGCCTCGGCACCGACTGCATGCTCGGCCGCGGTGGCGACGGTGCGCGCAAGCCCGACCCGGCCGCGGCGATCCGCTGGTTCAAGAAGGCCGTCGACGCGGGTGACACCGACGCGATGGCGAACCTGGGCGTCGCCTACCTCGACGGCGCCGGCGTTCCGAAGAGCCGCACCAAGGCGATCCACTGGTTCAAGGTCGCGGCCGAGTGCGGCGACGTGCGCGCGATGGTCATGCTCGGCGACCTCAACGGCCGGCCCGCCGACCGCTCGGAGCGCGACTTCGACGAGGCGATCCGCTGGTACTCGCGCGCGGCCGAGCTCGGTCACGCGGGCGCGATGACCTCGCTTGGCGCGCTGTTCGCCGACGGCAAGGGCACGGTCGAGCCGAAGCCCGCCGAGGCGGCGCGGCTCTTCCTGACCGCCGCGAAGCAGGGCGTGCCCGAGGCGATGCTGAACCTCGCGGGCCTCTACCGCGACGGACGCGGCGTCGAGCAGAGCATGGTCAAGGCCTACTTCTGGGCGAAGAACGGCGCCGAGTCGATGACCGGTCCGAACCGCGCCGCCGCGATCGCGCTCAGCGAGCGCTTCGGCGCCGAGCTGCCCGAGGACGTGCGCCTCGCGACCGCCGAGCGCTCCGGACAGTGGATGTCGCGCGGCTCCGGCCGCGACGCGACGCTCACCAGCGCCGACGAACGCTGACCGGGCTCAGCGCGGCAGCAGGCCGCGGCTGCGGAGCGTGCACCCGAGCAGCTTGTAGAGCGCGCGGGCGCCGACGTTCGCATTCCACTCGCCATCGCCCTTCGCGGGCGCGACCTCGCAGAGATCGAAGCCGATCACGCGGCGGCCGCTGTCCGCCAGCGTCTCGAGCAGGTGGCACATCTCGGGGAAGGTCAGTCCGCCGGGCACGGGCGTGCCGGTGTTCGGACAGAGGTCGGGCGTGAGGCCGTCGATGTCGAAGCTGATGTAGACCTCGCGGGGCAGCGCCTTGACGATGTCGGCGCAGATCGCGCTCCACGCGCCCTTCGCGCCGCCCGCGAACTGGCGGTCGCGCAGCTGCTGGTCGTAGAAGCACTTCACCCGGCCCTTGGAGCCGTCGACGAACGCGCGCTCGCGCATGCCGAAGTCGCGGATGCCGACCTGGACGAGCCTGCCGACGCCCGGCAGGCGCGTCATGACGTTGTGGAAGATGCTCGCGTGCGACCAGCGGAAGCCCTCGAACTCCTCGCGGAGGTCGGCGTGGGCGTCGATCTGCAGGATGCCCATGCCGGGATGGCGCTCGGACAGCTCGGCGATGAGTCCGAACGGGCTCGCGTGGTCGCCGCCGAGCAGGGCGGGGATCGCGCCGCGGTCGAGGATGCGCTCCGCCTCGCGCGCGACGAAGCCGTGTACGCGCTCGCTGGCGGCGTTCACGGTCGCGAGCGCCTTCGCGTGCGCGCGGTTGCCGGGTTCCGCGCCGCCGGCGGCGATCACGGGCTCGGCCGCGCGGCGCGCCGACTTCGACAGCGCGGCGATGTCCTTCGGGATCGGCAGCATCGCGAAGCCCGCCTTCCAGATCGGTCCGTACTGCAGGTCCTCGAGATCGACCTGCTTGCTCGCCTCGAGGACGGCCGCGGGCCCCGCCGCGGTGCCCGGGCGGTAGCTCGTGGTCGCGTCGAACGGCACCGGGATGACGACGAGCTTCGCCTCGTCGACCGAGGTCGTGAGGCCGAAGAGTCCATCGCCGGTCGCGGCGGCGTCGGGATCGAAGTGCGGGGCGGCGGGAGCGGGGGCGGTCTTCTTGCGCGTGGCCATGGGCGAGGCAATGTACGGGGCGTTGGCGGGGCGTGTGTGCGCGCGTGCGTGGCGCGAGGTCTATACTGCGCGCCATGCGTCATCCGAACCATGCATCCTCGACTCCCACCCGCGCGCTGCTCGCCTGCGCGATCGGATTCCCTGTGTCGCTCCTCTGCCCCTCGCTGGTCGGCGCGGCGGCGTTCGCGCAGTCGACCGCTCCGGTGGCGGGCGCCGCGGCCGAGGACGCTCCCGACGCAACCCCGCTCGCGGTCGATGCGCCGGTGACGGCGGTCACGCTCTACCGCTCGGGCGCGATGATCACGCACTCCGC
>Ga0079301_1001251_pt1 | contig 11829 bp, 8 predicted proteins | sample Wag4_2014_7_11_3_FD_74797 | JGI IMG/M metagenome (GOLD analysis project Ga0079301, IMG submission 74797) | Fresh water mixed with fracking chemicals microbial communities from Ohio, USA - Utica-2 Time Series FC 2014_7_11 | ecosystem: Engineered > Industrial production > Chemical products > Input...
GAAGGGCCGGCCACACAAGCGACAACGGCAGGCTCCAAGGGAATGCCTTGGCGCTTGGCTTCTGTCACAAGTGCTGGACGCAGCACGCTGTCATGTAAAGTTGACACAGCGGGGAACAGCGGCCCCAATGTCGAGCCCGACAAGGCATGCAGCGGCGTACCGCCCGAAAGGTTGATGTGGTCTTCCGCCACGACCAACGAGCCCAGCTGCGAAAGAGGCTTGCCTGCTTCTGGCAGAGCCGTGGCCGCCGAGACATGGATCAAGTGGCGCGCACCAGCCAAATGCGCCAGCCAGACAGGGAAGGCCCGCACCCACGGTGCTGTACCAGGTTGATCGCGACCACCCTCGTCCGCCGGGCCGGGGGCGTCCTCCAACAACCAACAGGCCAGGCCATTCAGCTCGCCCCAATGCAGCGTGGCCTCCTTCCACGCGCCGGGCACATGCTTGGCGCGGCTTAGTTTCACACTGCCCGCGTGGCGCAGTTTGGACGGCAGCGTCCCCAGTCCGGTCGACAGCAACAACAGCGCGCCGGTAGTCGGGACGCCCAGTTTGGCCAGTTCCGATGCGGCACCGCGTACGGCGGCATCGAGAGGGTGCTCCTGTGCTTGCATGTGGCGCAGATCGTACCTTAGTGATCCGTCTGCGCCTGCAAGCGCCGTAGCGCCTCCTCGGCGCTCAAGCTGAGACGAAAGACCTTGATGCGGGCCGTGGCGCCACGCACCAGTTCCACCTGTGCCGGGCGCAAGCCAAGCGACTGTGCCACGAACTCAACCAAGGCTGCGTTGGCCTTGCCGTCCTCAGGCGGAGCCGCCACGACGTACTTGGGCAGGCCATTCCACTCGCCTGCAAAGGCCGTGCGCTTGGCACCTGGCTGCGCACGCACCTCGAGTTCACAGCTGGCACCCATGGCCCGAACCGCACGCTCGTACATCAGCTGCGTGCGACCTTACTTGCTAGCGGAGAGATCTTCGATCGTTCGCCCGTCGCTCAGCATGCGCACCAACAAGGTGTCGCCATAGCCGTCCAGCAGGCGCTCCAACGAAGCCACGGCATTCGACCATGAACCATCGGTGGCCAAGCGCAGCGCCGAACCCAGCAAGATGGCTGCCTCGGCTTCCTTCGCCCCGGCACCCTTTGCGGCTGCATCAGGAGTCTTCTCCCATTCGAGTGCGATACGCCACACCTCGACTAGGTCTTTTTGGTTCTGCTCGGTCCAGTTGGCCTTCTTGCTGCCATCCAGCACACGGCCCGTGGTGGCCAAGGTCTCATTGATCGCGGCCATGCGCAGCAAGGCTGCAATCTGCGTCTGCTCTTCGGGGCGCCACGCACGGGACAAGCGATCGTTGTACAGCTTGTTCAGCTCGCGCACGCTGGTGGCCCACGCCGACCAAGGAATGCGCTCGGGGCCACCTTGGCCTTCGACCAAGACTCCTTGGCTATCGACACCCACGGCATCGCGGGCTGCGGGCTTGCGTTCGCGCGCATCGGTCACGCTCTTGCGACGCCACAAACTCCAGTTATTCGCCAGAGTCGATAGCGCCGCCGCTGCGTTCGTCAGGTCAGCCGTGATGGCTTGCGCCATCGCCTTGCCAGCGTTGGACGACAGCTTGCTGCTGGCCGTGCCCAAGCGTTGGGTCGCGGCTGCGAAGTCAAAGGCCCGCAGGTCTTGTTCGAGTGATTGCGGACCGCCCATCACCAGCGCCAACTGGCGGCGATCTTCGCTGCTTTGGCGTTTGATGACTTGGTCGCGCACTGCACCCAGATTCGCCAAGCGCTCGCGGATGCGCCGGCCCACCACCTGCATGTCGTTGTACCCAGCGGGTGCTTGGTCATCGTTGTAGGTCGGTAGATCAAAGACCTCGGCAGCCAGTTTGAGGCGCGCTTCGGCCTTTTCAAAGTCGCCACGATCCAGCGAGCGCGCGGACTCTTCGAGCACCGCACTGCCCCAACTGCGCGCCCGATCGAGCAACGCTTGTTCAAGATCACGCCGGCGCTTGACGAACTCGGGATCGTCCTTCAGCTCGGCCGCACCCTCGACCAAACGCATGGCCAGCAGCGAGCGTCCTGGTTGGGGGATCTCGCTGTCAAAATCACAAGCAGCGCGCAGTCGCGTGACCACGGCTTCGATCTTGGCTGCGCGTTCAGCTGCTGCGGCTTGTTCGGCTCCGAGCGAGGCACCCAGCTCATCCGCTTGGCGTTGGGCATCGGCTGCGACGGTCGTACCAGCGTACTTTGTCGCCAGTTCGAGCAGCTTTTCGCGGCGCTGGGCAGGCGTCAAATCTTTTTGACCGTCCAGTGTCAGCGCTGCGATCTTGGCCTCTGCCTCGAAGAGCTGCAGTTCCTTGTCGTCCTTCTCCTTGGGGACCTTTGGCTGCGGCTTGGTCGAAACCTTAGGTGTCGTGTCGCTGGCCGGGGAGGTGTCTTCAGACGCAGCCCCAGTAGCCGTTTGGACGTTCGTTTGCGTGGGGGTGACGGGCTTGGTCGTCGAGCCTGATGACTCCAACTTGGCCAACAAGTCGTCCTTGAAGTACCACGCAGCACCACCCGTGGTGGCGAGCATCAACACCGCGATCAGCGCGCCCGACGAGCTCTTCTTCGTGGGCGCCGCACCAGCTGCGGGTACAGCCGGTCCATCGGCCAAGGCCTCAAGCGCGCGCAGCAGCTCTTGTGCACTTTGGTAGCGCTGCGCAGGGTCCTTCTTTAGCAGACGATCGACAATCGCCGCCAAGCCTGCGTCCACCTGCGGGGTCACTTCGCGGATCGTGCGCGGCTCGACCGACAGCACTTGACGCACGATGTCGCGCGTGTCTTTGCCCTCGAATGGCGTGCGGCCACTCAACAGGCGGAAGGCGGTCGCGCCTAACGAATACAGGTCGCTGCGCACATCGACGCGCTCGCCGCGAATCTGCTCGGGCGGCATGAAGTGCGGTGTGCCAAAGACCTTCTTCTCGCCCGTGGGCGGTTCCTCATCTTGCGCATGCGTGGCCAGACCCAGATCCGCGATCTTGGTCTGCCCGACATGGTTCTGCATCAAGTTCGCCGGCTTGATGTCGCGGTGCACAATGCCGCGTTGTTCGGCGTAAACGAGGCCCGCTGTGGCGTCAAGCAAAATGGACAGCGTCTCGTCCGGCGAAAGGCTGCGCCCATTGCCGACGCGATCTTCGAGCGTGCCGCGCTCCATGTATTCCATGGAGAGGTAGTGCACTCCGGCATCTTCACCCACGTCGTAGACGGTCACGACATTGGGATGGTTCAAGGCGGCGGCGGCGCGTGCCTCGCGTTGGAATTGCGCTACGAACTGCGGATTGGCCGCGTACTTCGAGGCGAGGATCTTGAGCGCCACCTTGCGCTGCAAGTTCTCCTGCGTGGCCAGCCACACGCTGCCCATGCCACCTTTGCCCACTTGCTTCTCGAGCTGGAACCCGCGCACGCGCGGCGTAGCCTTCGTCGCGGGCTCGCTGGCGGGCGGGGCAACCACGCGCACAGCGAGCTCTAGCGTGCCCACACGCACCGTGTCTCCGTCGGAGATCGCTGCGGTACTGACCTTGGCGCCATTCACGTAGGTGCCACCGGCAGAGCCCAAGTCCTTGATGGCCCAGCGTCCATCCTTGGCGCGCGCAAAGGCACAGTGCACGCCTTCGACCTCCGCTTCGGTGCGGACCCAACTGGCGCGCTTGGCATCCGACCCCACCACCAGAGCCCCATGCTCGGGCAGGGGCATGGAGGGGCCCGCCCCGCCCACGATCTCCAAAGTCCACTGTCCGCTCACTCGCTCTCCTTCAGTCCTTCGTACAGCGCGCTGCCGACGCGCACCCAGTGGGCGCCATGCGCGATCGCTAGATCGTAGTCGCCGCTCATACCCATCGACAATTGGCAACCACCCGAGAACAGCGCTTCTTGTTGGGCAGCTAGAGCCGCGCAGCGCGCAAAGACCTCCTCCGCAGCATGGCGAGCAGCCTGTGCGTCCTCAAGCAGCGGCCCCATGGCCATCAGGCCGACGACCTGCATCTGCGTGGCTTCGCGGGCGGCCACCAGCAGCTCCTGCAGTTCACCAGGGTCGAGTCCGCCCTTGGTTTCTTCCGGCCACAGCTTGAGCTGGATGAATGCGGTGCGCTTCAAACCCTCTTCACGACAGATGCGCTCGCAGGCCTCCAGCAAGCGCACGGAGTCAATCGAGTGCAGCACCTCGGCACAGAGCAGGACACGCCGCGCCTTGTTGCGCTGCAAGTGGCCAATCCAATGCCAACGCGGGTGGAGGTGCGCCAGCTGTGCGTGCTTGGACTCCAGCACATCCGCGCGGTTCTCGCCCAAGTCGCGTTGGCCCAGCGCCAGCAGTTGCTCGCACACCGCGGCAGACACCGTCTTGGTTACGGCCACCAAGTGCACAGACTGTGGGCTGCGCCCAGCCGCCGCCGCGTGGTGTGCGATGCGCTGCTGGATGCGTTCGAGGTTCGTCTGCAACAACGAAGGCCCGTCCACGTCACAACTCCGCATCCGCGACCAGCGGATGCACCAAGTCCAAGCGCAAGCGTGCGCGTGTGCGCGGTTCGACTCGCGCGAACTCGGCGACGCGCAAGCCCGCTACCCACACCACGCGTTCATCGGCGAGCACGATCGGCACACGCTCGCGGCCTTCGCGCGGCACACCGGCCGCGGCCAAGAATCCGTGCAGCGAGCCTTCTTTGGGCCAACCCAGCGGATGAAACCGATCACCAGGCCGCGGGAACCGCACCGCCAGTTGTTGCGGCAAGAAACGCGGATCCAATTCAACGGACAGGCGGCGCGCCAAAGGCGCACAATTAGGGCCCAACTCCTGCACAGTGGCGCGAATGCTGCGCCCGTCGTCCAGCGCGACTAGGCCGGGCAAGGTCAGCTCCACGCTCGGCGCGGGGTTGTCCCACACGTCGTCAAAAGGAAGTGACAACTGTTGCGGGTGTACGCCACGCGCCACGCGCGGCGGTTCCAACAGCACGCGATCCGAGCGCAGCACTAGGCTCCACCCATGCGGCATGGCCAAGCGTGCTGTGCGGCCGCGCGACAACAGTTCCACTGCGTGTTCCAGAACCGCGCGCTGCACGAAGGTTCCAATGCCCTCGTGGAGCAAGCGCGCCAACACGCGCCGACGCAGCGCCCGCGGCAGGGCCATCAACACACCCCGCGCTAGCGAGCCACCCCAGTAGCCATCTGTCACCCCGCGCCGCGCCGCCAAATGCACAGGTGCGTCCCACACGATCAACGCGGTGGCGGCCGCCAGCTCGGCATCCATGCGCAGCACATCCGCGCCCACGGGTGCGAGTGGATGCGCCCGTTGAGCCGCTGCCTCGGCCTCGTCCACGAAGGGCAAGTGCACATGCTGCAGCGCAGCACGCAACTCACCGCGCGACAAGCACCGCAAAGGCCGCACGAGCGTCTGATGTCCGCGGCGTTCGCGCGCCGCAACATGGATCCAACCACCAACTTCGCCGGTGGGGCGCACATCGCCTAGCGCGATCGTGCTGTACGCGTTCTGCGCGGCCCACGCGCACACGGCATCCAGAGGTGCTGGCTGTCCCTGCACGCCTTCCAATGGCACCCAGCGCACGCCCAGGTGCCGGCACAGCTCGCGCGCCGTCTCGGCCTCTGCCGTCGCGCCTCCCACATGCACCGCCACCAGATCGGGGCGCGGGTGCGCGGCCGCCGCCAGGGCCACCAAGGCCGAGGACCCGATCCCGCCCGACAGGGCGATCGCCAAAGGCTCTGTCGCGGCCAAACCCGCTCCACGGGCCAACCCTGCCCAGCGATGGGGCGGGAAGGGATCGTGGATGGCTGACGGCGGGCGCATGGAAGGGGTCAGGTAGGGGTTCAGGATACCTGTTTCGGGAGCAGACGCTGCCGTCGAGGCGGCCTCGCGTTGAAGCAATCGGCCGCGGTCGCTACTTTGCGCCCTTCTATCCGCCAAAAATCTGCACCCAACCACCCCCAGCCCACTCCACCTATGGCCACCAAGATCGCCATCAACGGCTTCGGCCGCATCGGCCGCAACGTCTTCCGCATCGCCTGTTCACGCCCCGAGCTCGAGGTGGTGTCCATCAACGACCTCACCGATGCCAAGACGCTGGCGTACTTGCTCAAGTACGACTCGGTCCACGGCCGTTTTGAAGGCGAAGTCACGGCGGACGGTGATGCTTTGGTGGTCAATGGCCGCCGCATCCCGGTCACGGCCGTCAAGGATCCGGCCCAGCTGCCGCACGCCGCCAACGCGATCGACATCGTGATCGAGTCGACGGGCGTCTTTACCTCGCGCGAAGGCTGCGAGAAGCACCTCACGGCGGGGGCCAAGAAGGTCCTTCTGACCGTGCCGGCCAAGGACGCGATCGACGCGACGATCGTGCTCGGTGTCAATGATGGGACGCTGAAGAAGGAACACCGGATCGTCAGCAATGCCTCGTGCACGACCAACTGCCTGGCGCCCGTCGCTAAGGTGCTCGACGAGTGCTTCGGCATTGAGCGCGGCCTGATGACGACGGTGCACGCCTACACCAACGACCAGAACATCCTCGACTTGCCGCACAAGGACCTGCGCCGCGCGCGCGCCGCGGCAGTGTCGATCATCCCGACGACTACGGGTGCCGCCAAAGCGGTGGGCGAAGTCCTGCCGGGCTTGAAGGGCAAGCTCGACGGCGTTGCGATGCGCGTGCCGGTGCCGGACGGCTCGATGATTGACCTGACCTGCGTGTTGAAGAAGTCGGTCACGGTCGACGAAGTGAACGCAGCGATGAAGGCTGCGGCGAACGGCGCGCTCAAGGGTGTCTTAGGCTACACAGAAGACCCGATTGTATCGGCCGACATCATCGGTTGCCCGGACTCGAGCCTGTTCGACGCCAAGTCGACCATGGTGATGGCCGGCAACATGGTCAAGGTCGTGTCGTGGTACGACAACGAGTGGGGCTACAGCTGCCGCGTGGTGGACCTCGCTACCAAGATGGCCAAGCTCTGATCATGAAGCTCGACGCCGCACGACTCGATGAGCTGCAGGTGACTGGTCGCCGCGTGTTGGTACGCGTGGACTTCAACTGCCCGCAAGATGAGACGGGTGCCATCACGGATGACACTCGGATTCGTGCGGCGTTGCCGACACTGCGTGAGCTGTTGGCGCGCGGCGCCAAGCCGATTCTGCTGTCGCACTTGGGGCGACCCAAGGGCAAGGTGGTCGAGTCGCTGCGCTTGGAACCGATGGGCGCACGCTTGGCGGAATTGCTGCAGGCGCCGGTGCTGCGTCTCAAGGAATCAACAGGCACAGGCGTGGCGCACGCCATTGACGCCGCTCCTGCGGGTGCCGTGATTCTGCTGGAAAACGTGCGTTTTCACGCCGGTGACGAGAGCGGTGATGCTGCCCTCGCCGCCGAGTGGGCCAAGCTCGGCGATTGCTTTGTCAACGACGCCTTTGGTGCCGCGCACCGCGATCACGCTTCGGTGTGCGGCGTGGCGCGCCTGTTGCCCAGCGCCGCAGGCCGTTTGATGGAGCAGGAAATCGCGGCCTTTGCAAAGGTGCTCGACAATCCTGCGCGTCCGTTGGTGGCGATCTTGGGCGGTGCCAAAGTCAGCGACAAGCTGCAGGTCGTCGACAACTTGTTGGACAAGGTCGATGCGTTGCTGGTCGGTGGAGGCATGGCCTACACCTTCCTTGCAGCGCAAGGCATCGCGGTCGGCAAGAGTCTGGTGCAGCAAGACCAGTTGGATGCTGTCAAAGCAGCACTCGCCAAGGCCAAGGCACGCGGTGTCGCGATTCATTTGCCGCAGGATCACTTGGCGGCCGATCGCTTTGCCGCTGACGCCACGCCTGTGGTGTGCGGTCCGGCGATTCCCGAGCACATGATGGGGCTCGACATTGGACCGCAGACGCGCGCTGCGTACGCACGCGTGCTCGCGGAGGCGCGGACTGTGGTCTGGAACGGCCCCATGGGCGTCTTCGAGTGGCCTGCCTACGCAGGCGGCACCGAAGCGGTCGGACGCGCGGTCGCGGCTTGTCCGGGCTTCACGGTCGTGGGCGGCGGCGATTCCGTCGCTGCTGTCGAGCAGTTCGGGTTAGCCGCGCAGATCGGGCACATCTCGACCGGTGGCGGCGCCAGCCTTGAGTTGCTGGAAGGTACACTGCTGCCGGGCATTGCCGCTCTCAAGCGCTAGCCTGTTGCTATGAACAGCCCCATCCGCATTGCGCCATCGATCCTGTCGTGCGACTTCGCGCGCATCGGGGACGAGTTGCGCCGTGCAGAGGCGGCTGGTGCTGACTGGCATCATATCGATGTGATGGATGGGCACTTTGTGCCGAACCTCACCTTCGGTCCGCCGGTGCTGCAAGCCGTGGCCCGCACGGCCTCCATTCCGCTCGATGTGCACTTGATGATCGAGCGTCCGCTGGAATGGATCGCGCGCTATGCACAGGCTCGTCCAGAAGTTTTGACATTCCACATCGAGGCCGTCGACAGTCTGTCGGCTGCGCGCGAGGTGGTGAACGCAATCCATGCCGCAGGTGTGCCCAAGGCTGGCGTGTCTGTGCGCCCCAATACGCCGATCGCTGCAGTAGAGCCGCTGTTGGCTGATCTGGACTTGGTGCTCGTGATGAGCGTGGAGCCCGGGTTTGGTGGGCAGAGCTTTCGTCCCGAGACCCTCAGCAAAGCGCGTCGCTTGCGTGAGCTCGGTTGGACAGGCATCGTCGAAGTCGACGGTGGGGTGAATGCACAGACCCTGCAAGCGTGCGTCGCTGCGGGGTGTGATGCGTTGGTGTCTGGTTCGGCTCTCTACAGTGAACACGATATGACCGCTGCGGTGACGCGCTTCCGCGCGTTGGCTGCGGAGGTCTCTGCACGAGGATCCCATGTCGCCTGACTTCGCCCAACCGCCCTCTGATCGCCCTGCCGATCGTCTTGCTGATGCGTCGGCCGAGGCCACAGCGGATGCAGCTGGTTCGCGCTGGAAGAAGAAGGAACTCCCGAGCGGCTTGTGGCTCAAATGCGAGTCCTGCGCAGCCACGATCTACCGCAAAGAGTTGGAAGAGAAGGGGCGTGTGTGCCCCGCGTGTGACTTCCACTTCACCTTGCCGGGACGCGAGCGCATCAAGTTGGTGCTCGATCCGGAGAGCTTTGACGAGCGCTTCGCCGACTTGGGCGCGATGGATCGCTTGCGCTTCAACGACTCGACGCCCTACGCCGACAAGATCAAGCGCACCGAGTCCAAGACGGGCCAAAAAGAAGCGCTTTTGTGCGGCTTCGGCAGCATCGAAGGCCGCAAAATCGTGATCGCGGTGCTCGACTTCTCGTTCCTTGGTGGCTCGATGGGCGAGGTCGTGGGCGAGAAGATCTCGCTCGCCGCGGATCTGGCGCGCACGCACAAGCTGCCGCTGGTCATCTTCACCAGCTCGGGCGGCGCGCGCATGCACGAAGGCATGTTGTCGCTGCTCCAGATGGCCAAGACTTCGGCTGCGTTGGCCAGCTTGAACGAAGCCGGCGGCTACTCGATCTGCGTGTTGACGAATCCCACGACGGGTGGCGTCACGGCGAGCTTTGCTTCGGTCTGCGATGTGACGCTGGCCGAGCCTGGCGCGTTGATCGGCTTTGCCGGTCCGCGCGTGATCGCGAGCACGATCAAACAGGAACTGCCGCCTGGCTTCCAACGCGCGGAGTTCCTGCTGGAGAAGGGGCAAGTGGACAAGATCGTGCGGCGCAGTGAGATGCGCTCGATGTTGGCCAAGCTGCTCGACTTCGGCGCTGGCGCGACTGCTTCCTGAATTTGGGGCGGTTTCGCGGCACTTTCCCAAGCCCAGGCCCGTCCTGAGGACTTACCATTCAAAGGACCCCAACCGTCCATGCGTACAGTCCTCGCCACACTCACGCTCCTCTGGCTGGCAGCTGCGGACGCCGCTGCCCAAGCCCAGCAGGTGCCGTCCCGTCCTCAGGCCCCACGCCTCATCGCCAACCTCACGCGCACCGAGATCGCTTGCCGCGCCTTGACGACGGCACCTTGGGCCGAGCGGGTCAACGCATTCTGGGAAGGATCGACCCTGTCGGCTGCCCTCGACCCTGCGGTGTTGCCGGTGTTTGAAGGCCGCACCGTCGATGTGTGGGTGGTGGACCACAAGACGGATCTGCAGTGGGCCGCGGCTCCGCAGTTGGTCGATGTGCGCGGAGGACCCACCACGCGCACCTTCGTCGCTGGGGGCTTTGCAGCCAATGTGTTTGAGCTCGATGCCGGCACCATCTTTGGTGGGCTCGACACGCGCCTGGGGCGCCCGATCGACATTGTGCTCGATGTGGATCGCAACGGAGTGCTGTCGTCCGGCGATTGGTTGGATGGTGATGACACACTCGAGGGTGCGTCGATCCTCAAGACAGCGGCACTCAATGGTCCCTATGCCGTGACCGAACAGCTGTTCAGCGCGGGTACTTGGTTGGGCCAAGATGTGTACTACCCGACCAACATTGCGCAACTGGGTCAGTTGCCCTTGGTGGTGGTCAGTCACGGCAATGGCCACAACTACCAATGGTACGACCACATCGGGTACCACCTCGCGTCGTGGGGTTGCATCGTGATGTCGCACACGAACAACACGATGCCGGGCATCGCTACCGCGAGCACGACCACGCTGACGAACACCGAGTATTTGTTGGCGAACCAAGCCACGGTGCTCGGCGGAGTGCTCAACGGCAAGATTGATCGCACCCGCATCGCATGGGTCGGACACAGCCGCGGCGCCGAGGGTGTGGCGTACGCCCACACGCGCGTGCGCACGGGCAACTTTGTGTCGTCGCAGTTCAGCCTGTCCGACATCAAGCTTGTGTCGAGCATCGCGCCCACGGACTTCCTCGGGCCCAACAGTTCCGCTGCCATCGGCGTGCCGTACTCGCTGTGGACGGGCGGCGCAGATGCGGATGTGAACGGCTGTGCGGACTGTGACCTGTGCCAGACCTTCCAACTGCACGAGCGCGCGACAGCCGAGCGCTACTCGATCTCGCTGCACGGAGCAGGTCACGGTGCCTTCCACAACGGCGCGACCAGCACGGTCGCCACCGGTCCGTGCCAGCTGTCGCGTATGGAAACGCACTCTGTGATGAAGGCGCACTTGTTGCCGATGGTGAAGCTGCACCTATTTGGCGAAGAATTGGCGCGTGAGTGCTTGTGGCGTCACTGGAGTGGTTTCCGCGGCTTCTCGCTGCCCGCCACGAGCTGTTTGGTGGTGGACCTCATGTATCGTCCGCGCGCAGCCCAGCGTTTGGTGATCGATGACTTCCAAACCAACACCGCCACAAACCTCTCGAGCTCGGGTGGTGCGGTGGTGGGCACGGTCACGGGTCTGGTCGAAGCCTTGATGGATGACGCCGACACGGTGTTCACGGATCTCGCCACGGATCCTATGAATGGCATGACGCTGGCAGGTCCTGGCGATACCAATCGCGGCATCGTGTTCGATGCCGCGCTCGGCGCCTATCTCGCGTTTGACCTGCCGGTCAGCGCGCGCGATGTGCGTGCGTGGAAGCGTGTGAGCCTGCGTGCGGCCCAAGCCACGCGCGATCCGTTGACGACCCAAGCCTTGGCCGAGTTCGACTTCAGCGTGGCGCTTGTGGATGGTGTTGGTCGTCGGGCGCAGTTGCGCGTGTCGAGCTTGTCCATGGGCTTGTCCGAACCGTACCAGCGCACTGCTTGTGGTGTGGGCACGGGGTGGGCGAACGAGTTCGAGACCGTGCGCGTGGACTTGTCGGCGTTGGCGCGCGAGAACCCAGCTCTCGACCTGTCCGATGTGCGCAGCGTGGAGTTGGTCTTCGATGCGGCCAGTGGACGCATCGGTTTGGATGATCT
>Ga0079301_1001254_pt1 | contig 11812 bp, 8 predicted proteins | sample Wag4_2014_7_11_3_FD_74797 | JGI IMG/M metagenome (GOLD analysis project Ga0079301, IMG submission 74797) | Fresh water mixed with fracking chemicals microbial communities from Ohio, USA - Utica-2 Time Series FC 2014_7_11 | ecosystem: Engineered > Industrial production > Chemical products > Input...
GTGACGATCACGGCGACGGACGCTGCTGGCAACAGCACGACCTGCACCGCGACGATCACGGTGGTCGACACGACTGCTCCGTCGATCACGACCTGTGCTGCGGACCAGACGGTGAACGCTGGTGCGAACTGCGATGCCCTGGTGCCTGACCTGACGGCGTCGGTGGTGACGAGCGATGCGTGCGTGGTGACGGTGACTCAGTCGCCGGCCGCCGGCTCGGTCGCGGCCATCGGTGCGAACACGGTGACGATCACGGCGACGGACGCTTCGGGCAACAGCTCGACGTGCAGCGCGGTGGTGACTGTGGTCGACGCGACGGCTCCGGTGATCACGACCTGTGCAGCAGATCAGTCGGCTTCGGCCGGTGCGAACTGCGATGCGCTGGTTCCGGACTTCACGGCTGGCGTGGTGACGAACGACAACTGCGGCGTGACGTCGGTGACGCAAGTCCCGGCGGCTGGCTCGGCAGCTGCGATCGGCGCTACGACGGTGACGATCACGGTGGCTGACGCTGCCGGCAACACGACGACGTGCACGGCAACGTTCACGGTCAGCGACGCGACGGCCCCGGTCATCGCGACGTGCGCTGCGAACCAGACGGTGGAAGCGGGCGCTAACTGCGCCGCGCTGATCCCGGATGTGACGGCGGGTGTGGTGGCGAACGACAACTGCGGCAACGTGACGGTGACCCAGTCGCCGGCGGCGGGTGCGGTGGCTGCGTTCGGCGCGAACACGGTGACGATCACGGCGACGGACGCTGCTGGCAACAGCACGACCTGCACCGCGACGATCACGGTGGTCGACACGACTGCTCCGTCGATCACGACCTGTGCTGCGGACCAGACGATCCGCGTCGCTGCGAACAACACCGCGGTTCTGCCTGATCTGCGTGGTCAGCTAGTCGTGGCAGATGCTTGCTCGACTTCGATCGCGCAAGCTCCGGCGCCTGGCACGGTGGTTCCGGCTGGTACGACCTCGGTGACCTTCACGGTGACCGATGCTTCGGGCAACATCAGCACCTGCACCGCCTCGGTGACGGCTGCGGACACGACGCCTCCGACGATCGTCTCGTGCGCTAGCGCGGTGACGGTCAACGCCAGCACGGGTTGCTTGGCGCCGATGGCGAACTTCGCTTCGCCGCTGCTCGGTCTCGTGGTCACCGACAACATCGGTGTGGCGAGCATCGTGCAGAGCCCGGCTCCGCTGACGCCGTTCGGCCCGGGTACGGTGGTGGTCACCATCACCGTCTCTGACGCCGCCGGCAACACCAGCTCGTGCCAGACGACCTTCACGGTGCTTGCACCGGACACGGACGGCGATACCACGCCGGATTGTGCCGATGGCTGCCCGAACGATCCGTTGAAGACGAGCCCGGGTACCTGTGGCTGTGGTGTGCCGGAGACGGACACTGACGGCGACTTGATCCCGGACTGCATCGACAACTGTGACACGGTGGCCAACCCGGACCAGGCCGACGGTGACAACGACGGCGTGGGTGATGCGTGTGACAACTGCACGACGATCGCCAACCCGACGCAGGCGGATTGCGATAACGACAGCATCGGTGATGCGTGCGAAATCGCGGCTGGTGCGGCGGATTGCGATCTGAACGGCATCCCGGACAGCTGTGACATCACGGCCGGTGCTGCGGACATCAACAGCAACCAAGTGCCCGATGTTTGCGAGTCGAACGGTGGTACGCCCTTCTGCTTCGGCGATACCGGTTGCCCCTGTGGCAACACGGTCCCGGCGGGCACGATCTCGGGCTGCCGCAACTCGACTGGTGTCGGTGCGACGTTGTTGGGAACGGGTATCTGCTCGGTGTCGGGTGACACGCTCGTCCTGAGCGTGACGAACCTCCCGAACCCGGCGCAGCCCGTGTTCACGCTGTTCTTCCAAGGCAACACCACGACCAACACTCCGTTCCGTGATGGCAAGTTGTGCGTCACGGGCAGTGTGGTGCGCTTGGTTCAGCGTGATGCGACGGGTGGCTCGACGAGCTACCCGAGCGCTGGTGATCCGCGCATCAGCGCGCTCGGCTCGGTGCCGGCGGCTGGTGCAGCGCGTTACTACCAGGCTTGGTACCGCAACTCGACCGGCCCCTGCAGCACCGGTTCGAACACCACGAACGGTGTGGCGGTGATCTGGACGCCGTGATGATGGCGTGATGATTCCGCGGGCCGCGTCTCGTCGAGTACGAGAGGCGGCCCGCGGTGTTTTAGGGGTTTGACTTGGTGCGCTCGCGCCGCAGCAACACCTGCGGCGTATGCAACGGATCGAGCAAAGGCGGCGGCGGGAAGTCCTGCACGACGCGCAGTAGTCGCAACTGGCGCACGGCCGCGCGCCACAAGAGAACCACGACGAGCAACCAGATGGTGATGCACGCACCTGCAGGTGCACCGACCTCCATCAAGAAGAGCGGTGCGTCATAGGCGCCGTGCCAAAGAGTGGGAATGAGGAGTGCGAACCATCCGGCCGGCGTGGAACCACGGGCATGGAAGGTCTTGGCTAGATAGGCGCCCATCACGGTGCCAAAGAGCGCGTGGCAGGGGACCGCAGTCACCGCCCGCAGCCAACCTGTAGCTGCACCATGTTCCATGACATAGAGCACATTCTCGATTGCGGCGAAGCCCAACGACACGCTGACGGCGTAGACCACCCAGTCGAAGGGTTCATCCAAGTGCGCATCACGCCGCGCACGCCAGCGCAAGAAGAGCAGCTTGAAGCCTTCTTCTACGAGAGCCACACCGAGGAAGGCTGTGAGCACAGCACCCAGTAGCGAGCCGAAGAGCTCGGGCCAGATAGGCACCACGAGCATCTCGACTAGTACGGTCGGCACGACCGAGACCGCGCCAAGTAGTAGATAGCGGCTGAGGTTGCCGTAGGGTTCGCGAAAGCGATCGTGCGACCACAGCAAGTGCACCAAGATAAAGGCGGGACCGAGCGCTAGCGTGAGTAAGTAGAGTGTCTCCAAGCCTTGGCAAAGTAGAAGCGGCCGCAGCGAGGTTCAATGCCTCAGTGCGGCCGCTTGCTTTGTCAAGCGTTTTGGACGCTGCGTACTACGAGCCCGATTCAGCTTCTTGGATGAGCTTCTCCAGCTCGGCATCGAGCTTGGCTTCATCGACGCCGACCGACTTCCAACGGATCACACCCTTGGTGTCGATCAGGTAGACCGTCGGCCAACCGCTGACATTCCAAGCGGTGGAGATGGGACCGCTGGTGCTGCCGCCATTCCAGAAGGAGCGCCAGGTCAGTTGCTTCTCGGCTACGACCTCCAAGATCTTGGCTCGATCCGAGTCGCTGTTGACACCAAGGAGCGCAAAGGGCTTGTTTGCCAGCTTTTCCACGAGCGACCGCTCGTGCGGGTACATGGCCCGGCAAGGGCCTCACCAATCACCCCAGAAGTCGAGCATCACGACTTTGCCGCGATAGTCGCTGAGCTTGAAGGGCACACCGGCAAGGTCTTCTCCTTCGATGTCGGGCGCTACTTTGCCCACGGCGAGCACGGTCAGTTCGCGCACCACGCCCTCGGCCGATTGCGCCAGAGTCCGGCGGCGGTGGGGGATGTCGGCGTACTCGTTGATGATGCGCTGGTACAACGCCAGCACCTCTGCTTCGCTCTTGGTGGGCGGCGTTGCATCGAGCTCGCGTCGCGCGCGCTCGGCTTCGTCCCAAGCGATCATGCCCAGCACCTTGCGGTCGGTGGCTTGGGCTTTCACCTTCGCCAGCGCAGCGCCGCTCGGGTCGGCACGGGTGATCATGCCGATCTGGTCGGCGATGCGCCCGTCCTTGGCAAAGTTGTCGACGAGTCGTTGCACATGGACTGGCTTCGGTTGCGTGCGCAGCAACCAGACGAGTGCTTGGTAGGCAGCCTCGTCGCTGGCATTGGCAGCGAGCATCGTCTCCAGTGTCGCCACGGCCTCAGCCGGGGACGGCCGAGGTGTGGTCTCGGTGTAGGTTTTGCGCGCAGCTTCATCATTGCCCAGCGCGCGGAAGTTCTCCATCCACACATTCATGGCGTCGGTGTAGGACTTGATGGCGTCCTTGACCTGCGCGACACGTTGCGTGTCTTGGACTTCGTTCACCGGGGCCGTGGGGGAGGCCACGGGGATGGCGACCACGGGGATGGCTTGTACTACGGGTTCGGGTTGCGGGGGAGGCTGGTCCGTGCGGCAAGCCGCGAGAGCCAGTGCCAAGAGGAGAAAGCGTCTCATGTGCCCAGTCTACGCACGAATCGGGTCAGCCATAGCCTGCGTAGACTCAAGTCTATGAAACGCCTTGTCCTCGTGGCCCTCACACTCCTCCCGGCCTGCATGTTCGAAACCAAAGTGGAGACCAACCCCGCCGCGGCGCAGACCAACTTGCACCAGTTCCGTGTTACGGCGCTGGATGGTCAGCCGGCTGACTTGGCGCAGTACAAGGGCAAGGTGGTGCTTGTGGTGAATACCGCCAGCGAGTGCGGCTACACGCGTCAGTACAAGGGCCTGCAGGAACTGCATGCGGCCATGGAGAGCAAGGGCTTCACCGTGCTCGGCGTGCCGTGCAATGACTTTGGCGGCCAAGAGCCCGGTTCAGGCGCGGACATCGCCAAGTTCTGCGAAGCGAACTACGGCGTTACCTTCCCGTTGCTGGCGAAGCAAAGCGTCAAGGAAGGCGCCGAGCAGTCGCCCTTGTACAAGTGGCTGGGCTCCACGACGGGCAAGCTGCCGGGCTGGAACTTCTGCAAGTACTTGATCGGCAAGGACGGCACGCCGATCGCGTTCTACACCTCGAATACGGCACCTGATTCGGCCGAACTCAAGCAAGCCATCGAGGCAGCACTCGCTAAGTGAGCTAGCGCTCATTTAGCGATCAGATCGTGAAGTACTTCGCGCTCGGGTGGTGGCAGACCAGCGCTGAGGTGGACTGCTCGGGGTCCAGTTGGAACTCGTCACTCATGGTGATGCCAATCGTTCGGGCGCCGAGCAGGTCGAGCAGGATCGACTGGTCTTCCATGTTGGGGCACGCGGGATAGCCAAAGCTGAAGCGTGAACCGCGATAGCCTTGTTTGAAGAGCGTGCCCATGTCGCGCGCGTCATCGGCCGCAATGCCGAGCTCGCCACGGATCTGGCGGTGGATGTACTCGGCGAGCGCTTCAGCAGCCTCGACCGAGAGGCCGTGCAGGTGCAAGTAGTCTTGATAGCGATTGGCTGCGAACCACTCGCGTGCAACCTCGGAGACATGCTGGCCGACGGTGACAACTTGCAAGGCCACCACATCCGGCTTGCCATCACGCACATGGAAGTAGTCGGTGATGCAGCGGCGTTGACGGTCCTTTTGACGCGGGAAGGTGAAGCGCGCTACCTCACGGCCCGTGTGTTCGGGATGCAACAGCACGAGCGTGTCGCCTTCGGGCACGCAGCGCCAGTAACCGTAGGCCGCGGTGGGACGCAGGATCTTCTCCTTGGCGCACTGCTTGGCAAGTTCCAAGTAGAGCGGACGCACATGCTCCTTGACGAACTTGGCGTGTTCGGCTTGGGCCTTGCCTTTGCGTCGATAGCCCCATTGGAACTGGAACAGAGTGGTCTCGTTCACATACGGCAGGATGCTCTGGAGAGAAATGCCCTCCACGATGCGTGCACCTAGGAACGGCGGCTCGGGGTAGTCGATGTCGCGGGGGACATCGATCAGTTTGCTCCAGACTTTTCCGGCGCGCGGAACGGAGCGCGTGGCGACGGCTTGAGCCGCCTTGCTTGCGGCTGCCAGCGCCACCGCATCGAGATCCACGTCATGTACGCTTGACGCTTCCTTGGCCGCGCGCGGTTCAGGCTTGGCTTCGCCTTTGACGATGCGCTCCATGACGGAAAGGCCGTCGAAGGCATCGGCAGCGTAGTACAGCGCCCCGTTGTACGCGCGGCGGCAATCATCCTCCACATAGCTGCGCGTCAAGGCTGCTCCTCCAAGGATGACGGGCGTGGTGATGCCACGCCGGTTCATCTCTTCGAGGTTCTCCTTCATGATGACGGTACTTTTGACAAGTAGACCGCTCATGCCAATGGCGTGCGGCTGCACATCATTGGTCACATCCAAGATGTGTTGGATCGGTTGCTTGATGCCGAGGTTGTAGACGGTGTAGCCATTGTTGGTGAGGATGATGTCGACGAGGTTTTTGCCGATGTCATGCACATCACCGCGCACGGTGGCGAGCACCAACTTGCCGCGCGCTTCACCTTGTGCGCGCTCCATGTGCGGCTCAAGGTGTGCCACGGCCATCTTCATCGTCTCGGCCGATTGCAGCACGAAAGGCAGCTGCATCTCGCCGCGGCCGAAGAGCTCACCGACGGTCTTCATGCCGGCCAACAAGTCCACATTGATGATGTCGAGCGGCTTCTTGGTCTGCAGCGCGAGATCCAAATCGTCCGTAAGACCGGGCTTCTCGCCCTCGACGATGCGCCACTGCAAGCGCTCGTAGACATCCTCGGGCACTTTGCGCGCCGCCTTCTTCTCGACCTGCGCTCCTTCGAAGAGCGCGATGAAGGCTTGCAGCGGGTCATACCCTTCGCGGCGTCGATCGAAGATCAGGTCTTCGGCCACTTCACGCGCCTTGGGGTCGATGCGGTGCAGGGGCTGGATGCGGCCAGAGTGCAAGATTGCAGCGGTCAAACCGCGTTCGCGTGCATGGTGCAAGAACACGGAGTTCAACACATGTCGCGCCGCGGGATTGAGGCCGAAGCTGATGTTCGAGAGGCCTAACAACAGACCTACGCCCGGCAGCTCTTCGCGCACACGGCGAATGCCCTCCAGCGTCTCGACGCCTAACTTGCGATCATCTTCATTACCGGTACAGATCGTGAAGGTCAGCACATCGAACAAGATGTCCTCGGAGCGCAGCCCCCAGTCTTCCACGCAAATGCGATGGATGCGCTTGGCGATGCGCAGCTTGTCCTCGGCCGTCTTGGCCATGCCGACTTCGTCGATGGTGAGCGCGATCACGGCCGCGCCGTGCTCCTTGACCATCGGCAGCACCTTCTCCATGCGCTCGAGTCCATCTTCCAAGTTGATGGAGTTGACGATGGAACGACCGCCGGCAAGCTCAAGCGCCGCACGAATCACCGGCGGTTCGGTGCTGTCGATCATCAACGGCGCAGGTACATCGGCGCGGTAGCGCACCAGCACCTTAGTCATGTCGGCAATCTCGTCGCGGCCTACATACGCCGTGCACAAGTCCAGCACATGCGAGCCTTCGCGCACTTGCTCGCGGCCCATCGCGACCATCGACTCGACATCGCCTTTCAGCAAATGCTCGCGGAAGGCCTTGGAGCCATTGGCGTTGCTGCGCTCGCCCACGAACAGGATCGAGTTGTCCTGCACCAGCGGTACAGCCGAGTAGATGCTGGTGACTTGCGGTTGGTGCGCTGGACGGCGTTGCTTCGGTGCTCGTGTGCCGATCCTGCGAGCGACGGCGGCTAGGTGCGCAGGTGTCGTTCCACAGCAACCGCCCACGATGTTGAGGCCATCCTCATTCACGAAGCGCTCCAGCCAATCAGCGAGCTCCTCCGGGCCAAGCGGGTAGTGAGTCTTGCCATCCACCAACTGCGGCAAGCCGGCGTTGGGGTAGACCATCACCTTCTTGCGACAGTTCTGACCGAGCAAGCGCACATGCTCACCCATCTCGCGTGGTCCGGTGGCACAGTTGATGCCGACCACATCAATGGGGTACGGATCCAACAAAGCGATGGCCGCAGCCATCTCCGTGCCCACGAGCATCGTGCCCGTGACCTCCATCGTGACGGAGACAAAGATCGGCAGGTCGAGGCCCGCTTCGCTGCGCGCAGCGAGGATGCCGTTGACGGCGGCCTTGATTTGCAGCGGATCTTGGCAGGTCTCAATCAAGAAGCCATCGACGCCACCTTCAATCAAACCACGTGCTTGTTCGGCGTAGCTGTCTTTGAGGTGCGCATAGCTCGTGTGTCCCAGCGTGGCCAGCTTGGTGCCTGGGCCCATTGAGCCCACACAGAAGCGCGGTTTGTCCGCGGTGCTGTACGCAGCGCACGCTTCCTTGGCCGCGATGGCGGCTGCACGGTTGATCTCACGCGCCTTGTCTGCGAGTCCGAACTCCGACAACACATGCGGCATGGCACCAAAGGTGTTGGTTTCCACGATGTCGCAGCCCGCAGCGAGATAGGTCTCGTGGATCTTGCGGATGGCATCGGGCCGCGTCAGGTTCACATAGTCAACGCAGTTCTCGTGTCCGTGGTAGTCACGCTCCAAATCGAGATTCGCCGCGTGAATCTGCGTGCCCATGGCGCCATCGAGGATCAGCACGCGTGTCTCTAATGCTTGACGCAAGCTGCTCATCTCAGCGAGCTCCCTTGGTCGCGGTCGCAACCAGAGTCATGAAGTGCGGCGGTTGCGGATCGCGTGCTGCGCGCCGTACCGAAGGACGCTCAAAGCCAGCTTCCAACAGCATGTGCTCCAACTCGCCTTCGCCGAAGCCAAGGTGGCGATGCTGCAGTTGCTCCTTCACCCAGCTCTCGCCATGTGCGACGAGATCGAGCACCAACAAACGACCACCGCGCACCAGCACGCGCTGTGCTTCACGCAGTGCCAACAACGGATCATCGCAGTGATGCAACGCTTGCGACAGCACCGCCACATCAAAGGAGTGGTCCGGAAGCGCTAGGTGCGCGATGTCGCTCTCCACCGTGATGATGTTGCTGATGCCTTTTTGCGTCGAGCGTGTGCGCAGCTGCGCCAGCATCTGCGGACTCAAGTCGACTGCAGTGACTTCGCTGGCGACTTCGGCCAGCATCATGGTCAACAAGCCATCGCCCACACCGAGGTCGACATAGCGGCCACGCGGCGCAAGCTGCAGCAAGCCGCGCGCGAGTCCTTCCCATGTGCGTCCCGGCAGAGGCTGTTCGCTGAAGTCCGCCGCGACTCGATCAAAGTACGCGCGCGCATCTTCACGCCGCCGATCGCGCAAGGCCTCAAGCCCCGCCATGTCCGCCTCGAACTCCGGGCTCTGGCGCGCCTGCCGCAGCGCGGTCTCGGCAATCGTCGCTGCGGTGCCCGGCACGATGCCGTACAAGCTGCGGCGCCCATGGCGGCGGTCTTGGACCAAACCAACTTCCTTCAACAGGGCTAGGTGGGTCGACACCCGGCTCTGGCCCATGTTGAGGATCTCGGTGAAGTCGCTGGTGGAGAGTTCCTCCTCCGCCAGGAGGTTCAGGATGCGCAGACGAGTTTCGTCGGCGAGGGCTTTGAGCAAACGCGAGGTGCCGTTAAGTCCGATCATGGTATCCGGATGAGATGATAGCCCGATTCCGTGACCGAGGTGCAAACTCTCCGTTAGCATTGGAAGTTCCCACTATCGCCCCATGCACAAGCTCACCTCGCACCTCCTCGGACTGGCCTCGGCCATCGTCCTTTCCCTACCCGCCGGTGCTCAATGGACTGCGGCGCCCGGAGCCAACACGCCCCTGGGCATCTTTGCCGGCGACTCCGCTGTGCCCAAGGTCGCAGCCTGCGGCGACGGCAGCACGTGGTTTGGTTGGTTCGATAACGCCAGCGGTGCCTATGTGGTGCGGGTCCAAAAGCTCGACGCAAGCGGCTCCCCGGTCTTCCCCGCCGGCCTCCTGGTCAGCAGCCAACCGCAAAGCACCTCGCTCGTCGATTGGGACTTGGTCCATGACGGAGCCGGTGGTTGCGTGCTGGCCTTCACCGATGTGCGCGCGTCAGGAGATCTTGACACCTATGCGTACCGCATCGATGTTACCGGCGCGTCTGTGTGGGGTGCGAACGGTGTCACGCTGTCGGCAGACAACGACTACGAGGCCAACCCGACCATCGCGCGCTTGGCGGATGGTGCCTTTGTGGTGGCGTGGGCGGACTTCCCCAGCACTGGCCCCGGAGCGATCCGCATGCAAAAGCTGGACGCCCAAGGCACACCGCAATTCGCGCCGGAAGCTGTGGCGCTGACTGGTGGCGGCTCCGAGAAGCCTGCTTTCCATCGTCTCGTGGCGACGGACGACGGGGGCTGGATCCTCTCTTATGTGCGCGACACAGCCACCTTCCTGGCGCCGCGTCATGTGCGCGCGCAGAGGTACAACGCGCAAGGCGCAGCGCAATGGGCCAGTCCAGTATCTGTCTACGATGCAGGTTCCGTGCCGATCGCGCACCTGCCGCGCTTGGTAGCGGATGGCAACGGAGCGTGGCTGGCCTGGCATCGCTCTTCTGGAAGTTTTTTTGACACGTTGGTCCAGCGACTCGATGCCAACGGTGCGGAACAGTACCCGCACAACGGCTTGGCTGTGTCAAGTGAACTGAACATGACCAAGATCGATCCGTCGATCAGCGCGCTGGCGAACGGGGACTTGCTGGTCGCCTTCGGCAAGCGCAATTCGGCGCAAAGTGCTTGGGGTTTGGGAGCCCAGCGCGTCACGCGCAGTGGCACACTCGCGTGGGGCAGCAACGGCTTGGCGATCTTGCCGTTGGACACCACCTTCGAGTCGTTCCCGCGCGCGATTGCCGTGGGCAACACCGGCGTGATTGCGTGCTTCCAATCAGCTACTGGTTCGCAAGCAGCCTCAATCCTCGCGTGGCGTTTCGATGCCAACGGCGCGGCCCTGTGGCCCAGCGCACCGGCCATTGTCTCCAACGTGCCCTCGGCCAAGGACGATCTCGAGTACGCCTTGGATGCGAGCGGCGTGGTGCGGTTCGGCTGGGATGACGAGCGCACCGCAGGCGGCGACATCTACGCGCAGAACCTGAACGCAGACGGCACGCTCGGCACTGCGAGCTTTGGCTTCTCGACCTACTGCATTGCGGCACCCAACTCGACGGGCGTGGGAGCCAGCATCGGCGCACAAGGCAATGCTGTCTACGCACTCAACGACTTCACGCTGACTTGCAGTGGCCTGCCTGCGAACACGACGGTGCTGGCGTACTGTGGCCCGAGCCAAACGCAGGTCCCATTCGTCAACGGCTTCCGCTGTGTCTCGGGCACGACCACGCGCATCGGTGGGGCCACACCGGTAGGTGCCGCAGGCGCCTACTCGCGCCGTATCGACTACACGCAAGCGCCGCTGAACGCAGGCCCGAATGCCATCGCGCCTGGCGTCACGCGCTATTTCCAGCTGTGGTACCGCAATGTCGCCGGCGGCGGTGCCGGTTCGAACTTGTCCAACGGCCTGCAGGTGGTCTTCGCGCCCTGACGCGAAGACACAGGCGCGCCGCGTTGTGCGGCGCGCCCATGCACCGTCAGAGCTGTGTGGCAACAACGTCGAGATCTACCGGACCTCGAATCGTGCCCCATGTGTAGCCGCTCTTAGGCGTGACGCTGATGGAATAGCCAAGCACTGCATGCGCTGGCCGCTGCGGCGCAACCACATTGCGGTCGATGCCCGCCATGTGGAATGTCTCGGTGCTCGTGCCCGTCAACGGGTACAGCTTGAGGCTGTCGATCTGCTGCATGACGCCAACGCCGTAGAGAAAGTTCATGTGCATGCTGACGGCGCGCACATTCGTGTTCGTAGATGGGTCCACAACCGTGGCCGTCGATCCCACCCACAGCTCCAGCTCGACGCCGTTGCCAATGTCGTACGTGCCGTACCAGAGCGGCTCGCCCGAGGTTTGCAGGATTGCCGTTGCGTGTTGCGCCGCGGGGCCTTGTGTTACTTGGGCAATGGTTGCGAGGCTCAGGCCCGCCCCCAACACGATGGACGAAAGAGTCAGATACGAGTTAGAAAACATGATTTTTCTGCGCTGTAATTGAGGAGTGGTGTGAATTAGCAGTCACCGAGGATGTCGCTGCATTCAGCGACATCACCCC
>Ga0079301_1001255_pt1 | contig 11807 bp, 10 predicted proteins | sample Wag4_2014_7_11_3_FD_74797 | JGI IMG/M metagenome (GOLD analysis project Ga0079301, IMG submission 74797) | Fresh water mixed with fracking chemicals microbial communities from Ohio, USA - Utica-2 Time Series FC 2014_7_11 | ecosystem: Engineered > Industrial production > Chemical products > Input...
CAGCAAGGCCAGCATCCTTTGCAACAGCAGGGACTTTGCCGCCACAGTACTTCTCAATCATTGCAGCAAGGCGTGAAGCTAGGTTTCCAAAGTCATTGGCAAGCTCTGATGTGTAACGAGCGCTCATATCTTCCCAAGAGAAAGATCCATCGCTACCGAATGGAATCGCGCGCAAGAAGTAATAGCGGAATGCATCGACGCCGAAGTGGTTGGTGATATCTGATGGAGCGATACCGGTGAGCTTGGACTTTGACATCTTCTCGCCACCGACGAGCAGCCAACCGTGTGCAAATACCTTCTTAGGAATTTCGATTCCAGCAGCCATAAGCATTGCTGGCCAGATCACTGCGTGGAAACGCAAGATATCTTTTCCGACAAGGTGAACATCTGCAGGCCAAGTCGCTGCAAACTTCTTGCCACCTTCGGAATCAGGCGCATCAGTAAGTCCTACCGCTGTTGCATAGTTAAGCAAGGCATCGAACCAGACGTAGACAACTTGATCGGTATCCCAAGGAACTGGAATACCCCAGTCGAATGTCGAACGTGAAATAGAGAGATCTGAAACGCCACCTTCGAGGAATGAAACAACTTCATTGCGCGCGCTTTCAGGCTGGCAAGCTTCGGGATTATTCTTGTAATGATCAAGAAGTGGTTGTGCGAATTCAGAGAGCTTAAAGAACCAGTTATTTTCATTGACGAGTTCGATTGGCTTACTGTGAATTGGGCAGAGCTTTTCGCCATCGGCATCAATGAGGTCGCCAGGTAACTTAAATTCTTCGCAGCCAACGCAGTAAGGACCTTCATACTTACCTGCATAAATATGGCCAGAGTCTTTGAGTGATTGCAAAAACTTCTGCACGCGCTCTGTATGGCGCGGTTCGGTGGTGCGGATGAAGTCATCGTTAGCGATATTGAGCGCTTCCCAATTAGGTTTCCACGCATCAGCAACTAACTTATCGACCCAAGCTTGTGGCGCAACGTTGTTCTGTTCTGCAGTGCGCATGACTTTCTGACCGTGTTCATCTGTTCCGGTAAGGAACCAGACAGACTCACCGCGCTGGCGATGCCAACGAGTGAGGACATCGCCGGCGACAGTTGTATATGCATGGCCTATGTGTGGCGCATCATTTACATAGTAAATCGGTGTAGTCAGGTAGAAAGACTTCATCTGCTCATCTTATTCGCATCGACTACGGCTGCATAAACGATCTTCTTAGGTAGGTCGAATTCATCGGCAACGGTAGCGATCGCGCCTTTTCGGTCCATTCCAGCAGCCTCATATTCGCGAACTCGGGCAACTGCATCATGGGCAGTCTTGCTCTGCGAGCCAGCTTCAACTCCGGCGATGACCAATGTGATTTCACCAAGTACTTCTTTGCCAGCAGCCCATGTAATGAGTTCAGCCAAAGTGCCTCGGATTGTTTCTTCATAGGTCTTTGTCATCTCGCGACAGATTGCACCTTTGCGTGAGTCGCCAAGAATTGCAGCGGCATCGACAAGTGATTCATGGAGCCGATGAGGAGCTTCGAAAATAACCATCGTGCGCTCTTCAAAGCGAAGGGACTCGTAGAAAGTGTTACGCGCACCTTGCGCACGAGGTGCGAAGCCTTCGAAGGTAAATCGATCAGTGGGAAGACCAGAAAGGGCAATCGCCATCGTTGGAGCACTTGGTCCAGGAATAACAACAGTAGGAAGATTTTCAGCAATTGCATCTCGCATCAATCGGAAACCAGGATCGCTGATAGTTGGCATCCCTGCATCTGTCACAACAAGTACTTCTTTGCCTTCGCGAAGGAGTTGAAGAATCTCTTGGGTGCGATCTGTTTCATTGCCTTCAAAGAAAGAGATGATGCGGGCAGTAAATGTGACGCCCAAATCTGAGGCTAAGCGATGGAATCGACGTGAATCTTCTGCGGCAATTACTTGAGCAGATTCGATAGCGTTCTTGAGGCGCGCGCTTGCATCGAGCGGATTTCCGAGTGGAGTCGCTGCGAGAACTAGGGCCATATGCGAATCCTCCCATATTCTGTACTTATGGTTGCAGCTATTGCTCCGATACTCATCGCACTTCTCTCTTTCATTCTCCGTATCGCAGATCTCGGTCGAGTGAAAGGATTTATCTTCGATGAGGTCTATTACGTCGATGGTGCACGCGATTTACTGGCATACGGCGTAGAAGTCTCTGGAGATAAAGCTGAATTCATTGTGCATCCACCTATCGGTAAATGGTTGATTGCACTTGGAATCAAAGTATTTGGCGACGATAGCTTTGGCTGGAGATTTACCAGCGCCCTTGTAGGCTCATTGATGATTCTGCTGATTGCACTGATTGCTCATCGCCTCTTTAGAAAGACAGTTCTAACAGCTCTTGCTGCAGGCTTAATGGCAATCGATGGTCTGGCTTTGGTCCATTCCAGAACTGCACTACTCGACAACTTCCTTGCTTTCTTTATTCTCGTCGCAACATATTTCTTCCTTACCAAACGCTATTGGTGGACCGGAATAGCACTGGGCTTTGCACTTGGAACAAAGTGGAGCGCTCTCTATTTCATTGCAGTCTTTGGAGCGATTGGACTGTATCGCGCATTCACTCACCACTCAGGCCGTGATTTACTCAAGCCAACACTTGCGCGCATCGGACAATTTGGGATTACTCCGCTAGTTATCTACATATCTTCTTGGGCTGGATGGTTTGCAAGTAACCGCGGTTGGGATCGTAGCTACTCATCAAATGTATTCTCTTCCTTTATTTACTACCACCAACAAATGTTGGGGTTCCATACAGGCTTAACAGATAAACACACCTACCAAGCAAGCCCTTGGAGTTGGCTTGTCATGGGTCGCCCAACATCTTTCTATTACGAAACTCCGCAAGGTTGTGGCAGTGAAAGTTGCTCTCAAGAAATTCTCGCACTGGGTACACCGTTCTTGTGGTGGCTAGGAGCAATTGCAGTCTTTGTTGTATTCGGAATGTGGATCCGTGCAATCATTTTTAAAGAAATGGAACCTGCACTTACGCTCATTGTTGCTGGAATTGCAGCTGGTTATCTTCCGTGGTTCTTGTATCAGCAACGCACGGTCTTCACTTTCTATGCGATTGTCTTTGAGCCGTTCTTGATTCTTGCTCTTGTTTACTGCGCGCGCTGGATACTCTCTCATTATGCGCGCATGGGTGAAATTCTTATCGCCGCAGTATTTATCGTGCTCTTCTTTAACTTTCTTTACTTCTTGCCAATTTACTTAGGAGATGTCATCTCATACGAGGCATGGCGCTCTCGCATGTGGTTCCCGAGCTGGATTTAAGGGTTTAGTTACTGATTTGCTGCGCGAACATCGCGTAGACGCTGCACCGCTTCATCAGCTAGTTGCTGATCAAATACTTCATCCCGTGAAGGCGCTGCTGCTGCCAGTGCTTCGCGCTCAAGACGCTCTTGTTCTTCTGTCCACTTACCTGGCTCGGTCAGATCAATCACGCGCTTTGCCTGAACAGCCTTGGGCGCATTGACATACGTTGGGACTGGAATCTCATTTGGTTGCCACTGTGCACGTGATTGCGCTGTGCCCTTAGGAAGCAAAGTAACACCAGTAAGTTCGCGCTCTGCAAGAGGCACCCAATGGTCCTGATTGATCTTTACTTCGTGATGTGTCTTTGTTGTCAGAACATCAGCAAGGTTTGTATGTGAGACACCTTCGGTGGTGCGATGCAGTTGATCAACACGACGACGTTGAATGCGATCACTATTTTCTTGACGTCGTACATGCGCAATGTAAATTACTAACCCAGTGACAGGAAGAGCGATAGCTAAATATGTGAAGGTCTGCATGATTGCACCTACCGTTGTGAGAATCATTGTGATTGTGATGAGAGAGAAAATTATTCTGCGGCGCATAAGTTGTTGCGCTACTCGTCCTTCGCGATCAACATCTGTATAGATGACACCGGAAGTTGTATTTGCTCCGGGAGTATTACTTGCAACTACGCGAAGCGCGCTTTTATATCTTTCGACGCTCTTTCCTGAGAATTCGTTCTTGTTATGCACCCAGCGAGGCAGAAAATAGGCAACCCACATGCCAATAATCGCTAGATAGATAATTCCCGAAGCCATGATGGGTAAAGATTAGAGGTGCAGGGCTTTAACTCCGTGGATTTCAAGGGGGGTTTACTTGATTAATTCATTGTTCTTAACGAAGCAGACATGGTCTCGCCATGCTCCATCAATATGTAGAAATTCCTTGCGGTGGCCTTCTAATTCAAAGCCTGCCTTCTCGGCAACCCTGCACGATGCAGCATTTTCCGGTCGAACATTTATCTCAATGCGATGCAGCCCCAACTGTGAAAAACCAAAGGCAGATACCAACTTCACCGCCTGGGTTGTAAATCCACGATTGGCATAATTGCGATCAATCCAATATCCAATATGTGCTCCGCGTAGAGCTCCATAGATAACGCCGCCCATAGTTATCTGCCCGACCAGATTACTTCCGCTCCAGATCAGGAATGAATATGAACGACCTGCACGAGCTTCGCGATTGAGGTTAGTGACCATCTCAATAAATGATGGGCGCTTTGAGTGAAATTCGCTGGCTGGACTATCTTCAGGAATCTGAGGGAGAGTGGCTTCCCAGGGACTTAACCATTCTCTATTTTCGGCACGGACGTTATTCCAGCGAGCGCGATCTCGAAATCTTGCAGGCCTGAGCGTGATTTCATCTCCGTGTAGGACGACAGGCCACATAGAAATAGTGCTTTAGAGGTATCGGCGCTCGAGCACGACAACGGTGACATTGGCGCCTGCGGTAAGGGAAGTTTCGCCCTCGGGTACTGCAATAAATGAATTGGCATCAGAAAGTGTTGCCTGCTCATCCTGCGAGCTCAGTGGCGTTACAGACTTTCCATCTTCGCTCAAGATTGCGCGAACGTACGAGCGATCCCCGCCTGATGATGTCAGCGCCTTCTCGAGCTTCGCCTTTACAGATGGGCGATGAATCGTTGCCGTACCCAGCATGGTGCGAATCATTGGTCTGACTAAGAGTTCAAATGAGATGTAAGCAGCGATTGGATCTCCTGGCAGTGTGACTACTGGAGTCTTATCCGGTCCGATAGTTCCAAAGTTATGGCGACCGCTTGATTCGATTGCAATATCAACGGTCTTCACTTCACCCATCTTTTCGAGGGTACGAGTGATGAGATCGAAAGAGTCGTCATGGCGTTCACCGCTAATAATGATGAGGTCTGCGCGGACGAGTTGATCTTCAATCACGCTCTGCAATTGTGATTCATCATCAGGAATCGAGTGGACGCGATATGCAACTGCGCCGACTTCACGCACTGCGGTGGTGAGAAGCCAAGAATTTGTTTCGTACTCTTCATCAGCCTTGAGCGGAGTTCCTGGTTCGACTAAATCTGGGCCAGCCGAAATAACAACAACACGTGGATGTGGTCGAGTAGGAAGGTGATCTAGCCCGATGGATGCGGCAAGACCAATCTGTGTTGAGCGAATACGGCTACCGGACTTCATTACTAGACGTTCGCCAGCAAAAATATCTTCAGCAAGGGTTGCATCGTGCGCATCAAGCAGCGGCATATCAAATGGGTCGAGCGGGCGGCATAGTTCTAGAAGAGAAGTAAGTACTTCATCTACGCGCAATCGTTCTGACATAATCACTAACCTTACTTGCAGAGGACTACGTACTAGGGGATTTCATGGGTATTAGTGAAGAAAAGTCATCACTTCGAACTCGATACCGCCAAGAACGTAACGCGCGTTACATCGAACATACCTTTGAATTTCTTGTGAGTTCTCCAGAATTCACTCGCGCAACCACCATTGCAAGTTACATGTCATATGGCGATGAACCGGATACTCATCAACTCAACCAAGCACTCATCACAGCAGGAAAAACTCTCGTTCTTCCCCGCATCAATGGTGATCAACTTGAATGGGTTCGATGGACTGGTGAGCCAGAAGGTTTACAGAAAGCAAAGAAAATTCTTGAACCCGTTGGTCCAGCAATCAGTGAAATTGGCAAGATTGAGATTGTCATTGTTCCTGCACTCCGTATAGATCGAAGCGGTTATCGCCTCGGCCAAGGTGGTGGGTATTACGACCGCGCGCTGCCGCAATTAGCTGCTTGGTCTATTGGGCTCATTCACCCAGATGAGATTTCAAGTGAAGATTTACCGCGCGAAAAATGGGATCACCCGCTGCATGCAGCAGCAACGCCTGACTTAATTCTTAGATTTCAAAAATTCAATTAAGGAAGGTTGCGAGCGATAACAATTCGCTGAATCTGATTGGTACCTTCATAGATTTGCGTTAACTTGGCATCGCGCATCATTCGCTCAACAGGATAATCTGAAACGTATCCATATCCACCAAGTACCTGCACCGCATCTGTTGTAACCTTCATTGCTACATCTGTTGCATATGTCTTGCTTGCTGCTGAGAAGAATTTCAAATCTTTATCGCCGCGTTCGCTCTTTGCAGCAGCTGCATAAGTAATTTGGCGAGCTGTTTCAACGGCAATTGCCATGTCGGCCAACATAAATTGCACGCCCTGAAAATCAAAAATCTCCTTGCCAAATTGCTTACGTTCATGTGAATACTTCTTTGCAGCATCTAGTGCACCTTGGGCTAATCCAAGTGCCTGCGCTGCAATGGTGATGCGGGTGTGATCGAGGGTATCCATTGCGAGTGCAAAGCCTTTTCCAACTTCGCTGATGCGGCGATCATCTCCGATAGTTACATTATCGAAGTAAACCTCGCGCGTTGGTGAACCGCGGAATCCCATCTTCTTTTCTGGTGCACCGAAGGAGACGCCAGGATCTGACTTTTCGACGATAAAGGCTGTTATTCCTTTAGAGCCAAGTGAAGGATCTGTCTGCGCGATGACTGTATAGAACTCAGAGATGCCTGCATTTGAAATCCACTTCTTGCTTCCGTTGATTACCCATGAATCACCTTTGCGTTCTGCCTTTGTCTTAAGGGAAGCAGCATCAGAACCAGATTCGGATTCAGATAAGCAGTAAGAGAAACCTTTTCCCTGCGCGAGTGGACGTAGCCAGCGTTCTTTCTGTTCTTTGCTTCCGCCAAGAATAAGCGGGAGAGATCCCAACTTATTAACTGCAGGAATGAGAGATGAGGCTCCGCATACTCGTGCGACTTCTTCGATGATGATACATGTTGCAAGCGCATCTGCGCCGTCTCCACCAAACTCTGCAGGAACATGTGCTGCGAATAGCCCTGACTTCACAAGTGCATCGTGTGCTTCTTGCGGGTAGCGATGATCCTCATCGACTTCGCGCGCAAAGGGTGCAATTTCGTTTTCCGAAAGAGATCGGAGGCTGTCGCGTAAATCGTTGTACTCAGATGGGAGAGTGAAGATATTTTCGAGACTCATTACTTTCCTTCTCTCTCATCGCGTCGCTGCAATTGGCTGAGATAATTATTGTATTGCGCTAGTTCGTCTGGTTCACCCATAGCGGCAAGACGTGCTTCATTACGGTCGATGCGCTTGGCTTCGCGTGAATCATCACGCATCCATTGAATAAAGGTGGCAATCAGCGCCAGGATAATTGGAACTTCACCCATCCCCCATGCAATTGCTCCTGCTGCATGCTGGTCTGCAAGCAGATCAGTAAGCCATGGTGTTTGCAGAGATGCGTAGTAACCCTGATCTATCAAAGTTGTAGTCGCAAGTAATGAGATTGCAAAGAATGCATGGATACTCATTGCGGCAAAGAGCATGACGATTCGAACAATGTGCGGGATCTTCTTTGGATTGGGATCAATTCCGATAATGACATGGAAGAAGAGGAATCCAGCTAAGAAGAAGTGGATATTCATAAAGAGATGGCCCGCATGCGATTGCATGAGATTTCCAAAGAGATCGGTGAAGTAAAGAACAAAGAGTGAGCCATCAAAGAGAGCCAGCGCTGTCAGAGGGTTGGTGAGAATCACCGAATAACGTGAATGCAGGAATGCAATCAACATTCCGCGCACGCCACGTTCATCTTTTGTTCGACCAAGAGGAAGTGTGCGTAAAGCTAGAGTAATTGGCGCTCCAAGCACGATTCCAATTGGAGCAACCATACCAATGACCATGTGAGCAATCATGTGATACTCAAATGAGAAGAGCGCGTACACACCCAACCCGCCACTTGTTGCAAAATCGAGTGCAGAAATTCCAAGTGCAAATGAAACTGTTCTTCCTACTGGCCATGAATCACCACGACGTTTAAGAATTACTACACCCTTGATGTAGAGAGCGACCAGGATGATGAGTATTCCGATAAAGAGAGCATCTGGGTTATATGCAAAAAGTAGTCGAGTGAAGCTAGGTGCTTCTGGGGTATTCATTCCAACGATAGAAAGTGCTGGACTGTATTTCACAGTAGGAGCAAGCGGTGGCTGTGAGCTTGATAGCCAACTTCCAAGAACAACTGTCACGCCCATGATCAGCGCTTCAATTGCAAGGACTCGACCCATCAAATTCCATCCGGTCTTATCGCTCAGCAAAAGAGTCTTGCGATTTCGATATCCAAGGAAAATCAGAACAAGAGTTAAGAGCGCTTTGAGAAGAATGACTCGTGCATACGCAGTTGACCACGCTGCCTCAAAGTTAAGCCGCGTCCACGCACTTGCAATTCCGCTGACAACAACAGAGATGGCAGCCCATAAAGCTAATTGGCTAAATCGAGGAAGTGCAATGGTGCGATCTTCGGATGAGATAAGAAGCAGCGCGAGAATTCCACCAATCCAAAGCGAGAGTCCTACGACGTGAATAACGAGAGCGCCAATTGCTAATGAGTGCGAACCGCTAGCTGCGGCATGGCTCTGAAAGACTGGTATTACAAGAGCTACGAGTGAAAGTCCTAAGAAGATAGTGCTGGCGAGAACTTTATTGACCAGATTAATACCCACGACAACGACAACAATGAGCACCAATTGATATGCCATGTACTTACCGAGGTCTACCTGTGTGACAAATGATTTAAGTGATGTCATATCGAAGGCATCGAGAACAGAAGTTCCCAAGATAGTTGCAAGGGTGAGAATTATTTGAAAGGCGCTAGTAGCGAGCCAGATGATTCCGAAGATACGCAGCTTCTTACGGAGTGCCAGTGAGCCTTTTTCAAAAGAACCTTCGCGCTCTGGCAATAGAAACGAAGTGGCAAGAAGAGATCCAATAAATGCAAATGCAGCAAGAGTTGAAACTGATTTGTTGAGAATTTCTAGAAGTTCAACAGCGGTCAGATTGCCTGACAGAAAATTCATCGATCTCGATATAACTTTCGCGCGTATAGAGAAAGCGCAATAGTGACTATTACTGCGGCTGCAAGAAGCCCAAGTACAAATATGGTCGTTCCGAGATTGTTTCCTGAAGGTGTTGGGATCTTCGAAGGTTCAGGAGCCACTGTTGCAATGACAGTCGGTTCAGCGAAATTAAATGTAAATGTTCCCATGAGTGGAACATCGTTCTCTGCCAAGAGTGAATAGTTGACGCTATAGATGCCGGTCTTCACCAACTGCTTGAGGCCGATAACAGCATTGATGCCATCGATGGTGAGCGCGCCATCATCAACACGGACACCTGTTGGATCAGTTACTGATACTTCGTTTCCGGTATCCATCAAAGGTAGTTCTGTTGTGATGGTTACGGCGCTCGGTGCGCTTTGAAGAGTTGCACCTGAGATTGGAGAAGTTGCAACGAGAGAATTAGCAAAGGCAGTCATAGGTGTTAAGAAAATTGCTCCCATGACCAATGCGATAACGCTGACCTTCTTCATGCTCACATACTCCTCTTATATATCGATATCGGCGCTCAGAACCCGCGTGGATTCGCGCCTATCGTCTCACTTCTTTAGACTTAGGCATAGATACCCAAGAGCGAATAGAAGAAAGGTCACATTGTGCCTACATACCAATATGCATGCTCCGTGTGCGACCACGCCTTCGAAGCTTTCCAAAGTTTCTCTGAATCGCCGCTGACAGAATGCCCTGAATGCAAGGGTGAAGTTCGCAAGGTGTATTCGGCAGTAGGCGTTGTATTTAAGGGTTCAGGTTTCTATAAGACCGACTCTGCATCAAAGCCAGCTTCAACTTCTGAATAACTCAGCCGTGATGTGGCGGCTTGTCGCCTTTAATCTCTTCTTCGCGACGTCGATCTTCATTCTGGTCTTCACGAGGGTCACGTTCATCTTCCGTTGTTGCGGGAAACACATCACTCATGATGGAACACCTGTTCTTTTGATTCGAGACCAATAACGCAATCCTACATACTTAAGCCATGTTCGAACGCCTAGGTCATGTTCTTGTCCGTTATAAGAAGAGCGCTGTTGCCCTCTTTGTCATTGGAATCTTGCTTACCGGAGCAATCGGTTCTCTTATCTTCAGCAGACTTGATTCAGGTGGTTACTCAAACCCAAACAGTGACTCTTACAAGGTCTATGAATATCTTCGCGATGAATTAAAGGTTCAAGATCCTGCTGTTGCAGTAGTCCTTGATTCCGGAGATATCGATATCACCGATCCAGCCATTACTCAGAAGGCGCTTGCACTTGAGAAGAAGATGGCGCAAGAAGAAGGCGTCACAAAGACTCTTTCATTCTGGAGTTCTGGCGGCGAACAAACTTTGAAGTCTTCAGACGGTAAAGCCGGCTTCATTCTTATCTACGGTGAAGGCGAAGCATTTACACCTAAGAGCCAGAAGCTGGGCGCAATTTTCCAGGAAAAGTACGATGGAAAAATTGATGGCCTCACTCTCTACGCAGGCGGCGTCGGCGTTGTGGGAAATGCCATCACTGAGAAGATCAGCAAAGATCTAAAGCTCTCTGAAGCAATCTCGATTCCACTTACCTTCGTACTTCTTGCCTTTGTATTTGGCGCACTTGCTGCTTCTGCAATGCCTCTTATCGTTGGTGTTGCTGCAATCTTGGGAGCATTCTTTATTCTCTATCTCATCTCACTCTTCACTGAAGTGAGCGTCTACGCGCTCAACCTGACAACAGGTATGGGCTTAGGACTTGGAATCGATTATGCGCTCTTGATGGTTAATCGCTTCCGTGAAGAGATTCATCATGGCAAGAGCGTTGAAGATTCTGTCGTCACCACGATGGCTACAGCAGGAAAGACTGTTTTCTATTCAGGTCTTACAGTTCTTGTCACGATGGTTTCGTTGACCTTCTTCCCGCTCCCATTCCTTAAATCATTTGGTTATGCAGGTGTATCTGTCGTTGCACTTGCTGTTGTGGGCGCAATCTTGGGATTGCCTCCGATTCTTGCTCTCGTTGGAAGCAAAATCGATAAGGGCGTCATCAGAAAATCAGCAATTACACCTAAGGAAGATGGACGTTGGGCAAACACTGCACGCATGGTGATGAAGCGCCCTACTGCTGTTGTCATTCTTTCACTCATAGTTCTCGGCATCATGGCTGCACCTATCCAGAACATTAAGTTTGCACAAGGTGATTCACGAATGCTTCCTGCAGATAATCCTGCGGCCGTTGCAACCGCACTTCAATCAGATCGATTCCCTGGACAAACAGGAACTCCGATTGAAATCGTGATCTTCGATGGAATTGATAAGACCGAAGAAGTAGCTGCTTATGCGGCGAAGATCGGTCAAGTCTCTGGCGTTATCGCCGTGGCTCCGCCACAAGTAATTGGTCAAGATATTCGACTCGTTGCATATCAATCAATGCTTCCGCGAACTCCTGAAGCGCAAGCGCTCATCCATTCGATTCGCGATCTATCTTCACCTAAGGGAACGCTTGTGGGTGGAGTAGCTGCGGATTACACCGATTC
>Ga0079301_1001256_pt1 | contig 11805 bp, 9 predicted proteins | sample Wag4_2014_7_11_3_FD_74797 | JGI IMG/M metagenome (GOLD analysis project Ga0079301, IMG submission 74797) | Fresh water mixed with fracking chemicals microbial communities from Ohio, USA - Utica-2 Time Series FC 2014_7_11 | ecosystem: Engineered > Industrial production > Chemical products > Input...
GAATACCGCAGCGATATACCAGGGCATCAGAGAAACCAGAATGATCGGGTAACCGATGTTTCTGGCCAAGAGCAGGGTGATTTCTGTGCCGCGGTGGTTGAGTGGCTCTCTGGAGAAGACCTTGGAGTGGCAAGTGTCAGGTTGCGGCGGACTCACCGTGTGCGTTCGGTCATCGAAAGGAGCATGCGCGAGCACACCCTAAACGGATGGTGCCGGACGAGTCCGTCGGATTCCGGGAAGGCAGCAATCCCCGGCGAAGAGCCCCGGTGAAAGCGCAGTGCACATTATGTGCAAATCTCCGCCCCACCCCCAAACGCAGTCCGCGCTGAACCTCACCTAGTCACGGGCATTTGCAACGTCAGCTTATGCCTGCTAACACCGCCCAACACGTCGGCAACGAACTCATGATCCGCCGGTTACTGGTTCAAGTCCCGTCCGCCCTAATGGGTCGAGATATTTTCCGTCTGGTCGTGCGTTCGTCAAGTGGTCGGCATTCCACCTCAACATCTGTTGTGGCTTGTGGTGCTTGTCACCACAACCATCGTGGCCTCCACGGATGACCCCTGGGCGCAGGCCGGCTCCGCACTGTGGACATCTCAGCTAGTGGCATGATGGCAATAGGCGCAGTTCCCGCAAATGGTCAATGGACAGTAATAGACCCTTTCATTGCCGAGTTGGGCAGGGAACCGGAGCCGCGACACTCGACTCGAGGGGACAATTGCAGTGAAGACGATGAACTGGGCGATTATTGGTTGCGGCGACGTCACCGAGGTGAAGAGTGGGCCAGCCTTTCAAAAGGTCCCCGGGTCGAAACTTGTTTCGGTGATGCGCAGAGACGCCGGGCGGGCGGAAAGCTATGCTCAGCGCCATGGGGTTGATCGGTGGACGACTGATGCCAACGAAATTCTCGAGTCCGGCGATATCGATGCTGTGTATATCGCCACTCATCCCAATACTCACGCGGAGTACACCATACGTGCCGCGGAGGCGGGTAAAGCCGTCTATGTCGAAAAACCAATGGCGGTCAACCCCTCGGAATGCAGGGAGATGATAGAGGCTTGCAACCGTGCAGGACTATCGCTGTGGACGGCCTACTATCGCCGAGCGTTGCCCAGGTTTGAGCAGGTCCGAGCCCTCATTGCCGACGGGGCGATCGGAGCGGTACGAGTGGTAAATTCCATTCGCTTTCAGGGATATCGGGAAGGGGCCTGGCAGAACCAGCCAGGGCTATCGGGCGGTGGCTGGTTCTTTGACTCGGCGTGTCACACGCTTGATTGGCTTGACTTAGTGTTCGGCCCTTTGGAGGACGTCCAGGGCAGCGCGACTTCTTCCGGTCAGAGCGCAAACGAGGACACCGTTGTCGCCACTTTTCGCTTTGCTGGGGGAGTGTTAGGTTCTGGCACTTGGTGCTATGACTCTCAGTTCGACGAAGATCGCATGACGATTGTGGGTGTCGAAGGATCGTTGGTTATTTCCCTTTCGGCGCCACTGCCCATTGAACTTCGACGCGGAAATCACGTGGAACTCCTCGACGTTGAGGATCCCCAGACGGTTCATCAGCCGCTGGTCCAAACAATTGTGGATGAGTGGAACGGTGTGGGCAGCTGCCCCAGCACCGGACACACCGCCCTTCGCACCGCCGAGGTACTTGATACTCTGCTGTCTGACGTCCGGCCGGGTTTGACTGGTCGGTAGCGGACAGAGCATCCACAGCAACACACCTTCGATGCCTAGGATCGCCGACAGGACAGGCGTGTCACCCCAGCTAACCACACTCGGATAAGTGGTTACTACGAAGCAAGTTTCTTGGGTTGTCGAGCGCGCAGCGCCCTCGCCCCTACAGCCTCAACCAACAACCTCGAGACTGACTTCTCCGAGGCTAGAAAAGCGGGCCACAACGTGGTCACCTGGCGAGACGTTAATAGCCGAACCGAGAAGGTTGCCTGTGAAGACGGCCAGTCCACTCAAAATTTCTAAGTCGTGGGCAAGAGCCTCGTTGATTGCGTCTTTCAGGGCAGTCAGAGGGTTTCCCAGGATCTTTGCCCCGCTACCAGACGCAACCAGTTTGCCCGAGACAAAGAAATCACAGGTTTCTTCGGCGAGGCTGGTTGATTCGAGGAGGTGACCCCGTCGGGACCACATTCCTGAAAAGGCCGACTGATTATCGGCGATTGAATCGGCCGCGCTGGAACTTCCCGCGGAAAATCTCGAATCGACGATTTCAATTCCCGCGTGCACACTAGCGACGACGGCCATAGTGTCTTCGAGGCTGCGCAACGGCCTAGTTACATTCCTATTCAGGACACAAACGATTTCAGCCTCGACTCGCGGCGCATGGCCGCCGGACACCGACAGCGCCTCTCCCTCCTGGAGCAGCATTCGGTCGGTCAGCGTGCCATAAGTTGGAGCCGATACTCCCCATTTTTCCTGATCGACCACTTGAGTGAGCCCTAACTTGAGTGCTGCTACTGTCTCGCCATCTTGCTTCCGGCGCTCCATATGCGTCGCTTGTATGCGATACGCATCGCCAAAACTGAGTTCCGGCCAAGTGGCGCTAGGACGGTCCTGAATCGAGTTACTGCGGCTCGCCTGGTAGAAACGGCTACCCCAATCGCTAACGGTGTTCATTTCTGTTCTTCCTTTCCTCAGTGTTTGTGCTTCCTGGTCTTCTAGCAAAGTTCACAACCTGCACGCACTCTTTTTGCCCTGGGGCGATGCCGGTAGCGCAATTCCGCCATCGCCCCGGACGGTGTGTTACCCGGCGGAGGGGTCTCGCGTTTTCCTTGCCCCTGCAGCGCGGAAGAGTGAAGTTCACACCGCCGTGCTCATGCGCAAAAACCTCTCGAGCTCGCGATAAATCAGGTTGTAGGCCACTCCTTCCCGTCTGTATTTTCAGGTTCACGGTCTGCCTGAGTTGTCTGGATTTGGGAAGGCAAGATCAGCGATGCCATCGATCGTTGCTGCCAAGGCGCCTGCGTAGCACAGAATCAACGCAACCTTTCTGGCGGTTGGTGCAGATACGTGCCTCTTGACCCTTTCTCCTACAGCCATGCCGAGGCCGCCCAAGGCGACCATGCCCACCCAGATTCGCCAGTCGATATCCGGGGGCCCTCCAGCGATAAGTATTTTGCTGATGAATGAAGCCGCTCCGGTGGTGACAAAAATTGGTTGGAGCGTGGCAGCAAATTCCCTTTGATTCCAGCCAATCTTGACAGCGTAGATACTGAGCGCGGGAGCACCGATGCCGGCGGTAGCACTTGTAATTCCCGCAGCGGCCCCCGCCGCGGCGCTCACCCACCATCGGGGAACGAACTCCTGTCCGGCTCTTGTTGCCAGGCTGAGAGAAAGGCCAGCCAGGAGAATCAATCCAATAATCACCTGGAGAACGCTTCCGGTATAGCGGACAACGAGAAAGCTCGTGGGGACAATTACCAGCAGCGCTGCCGGCCCAATTTGGAGGTAACGCCGCCAGTTGACGTCTTTCCATAAGCGGGTGAGAACAAAGATGGACGACAGTGTGCCGCCGAAGTTGATTAACAGCACTCCGTCGTAGGGACCGAAAGTTATCACAAACAGGGGGGCCACGACCAGAGCAAAACCCAGTCCTGCGACTCTCTGCGCGATTGCACCTATGACGATGCCGAGTGCCGCAATGAGAATCACCGGAGCTCTTCTCCGGCAGGGGTAAACCAGGTCACAGCAGGGACGCTTGGTCAGTGATCGCGGTGATGTCTCCCACGTTCCACCTGTTGCGACCGTAGCGGGAAAGCGCATCAGGGTGAAGCGCGAACCCAAAGCCTGGACGATCACTCATCGTCATTATCCCGCGTATGATTTCAGGTTGTCCGATGAATAGGTCTCGCCAGAGTGGGTCGCGAACCGCGTTCGGAAATACCTCCTGGATGAGACCGTTGCTTGCCGCGGCAATCATGTGTCCGTGAATTTGAGGATCGTGGTGGGGCGCCATCCCGACATTGTGTTCTTGCGCATGAGCCTGAACTCGGAGCCACTCTGTGAGACCCCCGGCACGGGTGGCGTCGAATTGCATGATTGACACACCCCCCAGTTCGATGAGGTCTCGCGCGCTAAAACGGTGGATTTCGCTTTCCCCGCTGGCTATCGGGATGCTGCTGGCTTCGGCGACTCGTTGGAGGCCTCGAATCGAGTCGTACCAGTGGACAGGTTCCTCGAGCCAGCGAATTCCGAGAGGCTCGAACGTTTGGGCAGCCGTGATTGCATCATCGGGGTGATAGGCGGAATTGGCGTCGAGCATGATGTCAACGGAACTGCCCACTGCTAGTCTCACCGCTTCTACCCGTTGAGCGTCCTCGTGGAGACTCAATCCACCGACCTTCATTTTGACAGCAGGGAAGCCACTTTCTACGTACCCTGTCATTTCTTCGACAAGTTCCTGGGTATGGGACTGGCCCTGGTCACCGTAGTAGCCACCGCTCGCATAGCAGGGAACTTTGGGAACCGTCCCCCCAAGAAAACGCCACATTGGTTGACGAGCGGACCGTGCAGCGATGTCCCACATGGCGAGATCGATGCCGGCGATTGCGGCCATGAGTTGCGGGCGAAGGCCAGAACCAAAATGAGGTTGTCCGTCTGATTCGTTGAGGACTGATCCCTCTCGGCTATGAGCGAGCCGAAACATTTCCTCCCAAAGGTGTTGTCGGTCGAGGGGGTCCCGACCGATTAGCCGCGGCGCAAGAACCTCGGTGACTATTCGAGCAATGCTGCCCAAAGGTCGCCCGTGGATTTCGCCTATCCCCACAAGACCTGTGTCTGTTGAGACTAGGACGATGATTTCGGATGCGGTCCGATAGGGCTCGAGAGACATCCAAAAAGGTCGCTCCAACTCGGCACTGATTTCGTGTATGACGAGGCCTGAAATTTTCACCCGAGTGTGCTGTCTGACTACTTGCCGTAGTTTCGGTGGATTTTGTACCGTCCGAGAGTGAAGTCCTCGGAGGCAATGAGATCCATATCTGCTCGCTCGCTCACTCGAATCTTGTCGACAGCCGCGGGAAGATCAGGAAGGCACTCCCAGGGAATGACCACCACTCCGTTGCGATCCCCGTGGAGAAGATTCCCTGTGGCGATTGTTTCCCCACCCATATCTACAGGTTCGCCAACACGGGTAATGTAAAAGTTCGCGTGGGAGACGACCGGGTACTTCATGAAGTAGTGGAACCCCATGGCCTGCGCCTCGGCTACATCGCGCAAGGCCCCGTCGGTCACCATTCCCACAGACCCCAATCGAGTGGCCAAGCGGGACATGATTTCCCCGGCGTAGGCGACACGTTCAGGTTCTCCGCTGACGTCCTTGACGACCAACACGCTGGGGCGTTCAGTCTGTTCGAGTCTTTCCCACATTTCCCACCAACCCGCCTTGTCAGGAACAGGACCGGGACGATTGGACATTTCGACAGTGAGCGCAGTACCTACCATTACGCCCAACTCGGGGAACTGACATTGGATATCTCCCGGCAGGAATCCCACCGTTCGATCCCGAACGTTGAGAGTTTCGATTGCATTGGCGATTGTTGGGCTATCGACCCCGCGGAGGAATTCCCTAGATTCGGCGGAAAGTTTCTGTGCTGAGGACATTTCTAGCTCTTCTCTGCCCTCGTCAAGCGCCTGATGATTTCTCCGACCAGGAGTCCTGAGGTCATAGCCCATCCGATGTGGTGACCGTGACCTTTGAGCAACATACCGCCTTGGCCGATGGCTCCTACAGCGAAAAGACCAGAGATAACCTTGTTTTTCGGGGTGATGACTTGCAGGTCCGAGTTCACGTTGAGTGCGCCCTCAGTGACAGTCAGCATGCTCTGAACGGGCCCGAGACTGATCAATGACCCCTTCAACTTTGTCGAGGACAGCGATTTCTTCAACGCCGTGGCGTCAACGCGAATCGTCGCGGCGAGTTCCTCGACGCTTCGCGCCGACCGGACCAAGTCAGGTCGGCCCCTCTTGTAGTCCGAGAAGTACGCAAAGGCAATTCCGGGGGCAGTCGAGATGTAGTGGGGAGCTGACTCAAAAAGTTTCGCAATCGATTCGTCCAGAATGATAAATCCGGTGCTCCCCTCTTGCATTGCGAGCTCTGCCGCGGGGCGCTCTTCCTTACCAAAACGCACTCCTTCACGGTTGACCAGAATCGCTCCATTCTTGAACAGGTCGTCGGTGGGGGACATCCAGGCGACGAGGAGGGATTTCACGACTGGCTTCAGCATCCACACTGGGACGTTACCGACGATCAGGGCTTCGATCTTGCATAACCACTTCCACAGAGGAAGAACGTCCAAGAAACCCCCCTTTTCTGGAGTAGAGAAACGAAGCTGGGGTCCAAAGAGCATGTTCATGCTCTTGGTTCCCGCACCATGCTTGATTGCCATGGCATGCCCGAGCCCGAGAGCGCTCTGGTTGATCGGCAGGGCGGTTGCTGCCTCGAGTGTGAGGTGTGCGTCGCGCAGAGACCGGCTTGCGCTGAAGTCACCAGAGGCGAGGACAACTCCATGGGTTGCAGAAATTATCTGCGTGACTCCGGCGCGGGTCACCTCGACACCAGTCACCTTCCCATTAGTCACGACAAGATCGTTGACGACTGTGTTGGTGACGACGGTGACACCTGCCTTGATGGCCGCTTCGAGGAGCCGGGCAGCGTAGGTCTTAGAGTTAGGAATCACATTGTGCATTCGGGGGACTCGGTGCGGAGCCTCGGGGTAGGGGCCCGCGAAGGCCACTCCCATCCGCTCGAGCCATGCCAGTGCGCGTGCAGAGTGCTCGGCGTACAGCGACCGCAAATGCGGTGCGTCTCCCTTGAGGAGTTTTTCGTCGAACTTCCACATGTCTTCCACCATCCACTCGGGAGAGTCAGAAATCTTTCTCCTCTCCTGGTAGCGAGTGCCGGCTGCGGTGAAAGACCCCACCGACATGACCGTGGTTCCCCCAACCTTGGGGGTTCTCTCGACGAGGACGACGCTGAGTCCGTTGTTGGCCGACGACACGGCAGCGGCGAGGCCCGAGCCACCTCCGCCGACAATCACAACGTCGACTGAGCGGGGGAGAGGGGATTGCGAGGACTTCGTCATCAGCGTCTTCTTTCTTTCCATGAAAAGTGGATATCGTTTTCAAGATAACGTATGCAGTGGTATCTTTGCGTCTGTAAGCCTGCGACTAACGTATCCTGGGAACAATAAAAAGTATAGTCAAAACCCATTATTCGTCCGGCGCGAGCCTAGCGTCGACACCCTCAAATTGCCCGTAGTTACTGACCTTTAGGCCGAGAAAGAGAGAACCGAGATGAATGTACCGAATCTGCGAGGAGTCACTCCAGCGATTGTTACGCCTTTTCATGAAGATGAATCCGTTGACTACGAAACCTTAGTGAGTTATTCAGAATGGCTGAAATCGATTCCTGGAGTTACCGGAATCGTCGTGAACGCTCACGCGGGCGAGGGAACGTCACTGTTCGAGGAGGAGCGTCGGAAAATCATCGAAACCATCGCTCAAGGCGTTCCTGACCTCCACATCGTCGCTGGAGTTTCTGGTGAGGGGACGGCGGTCGTCGGACGCGAAGCCAAGATTGCGCGTGAGGCAGGAGCGCATTCGGTTCTCGTGTTCCCTGCAGCATCTTGGACTCGGTTCGGTTATCAGCGTCCTGCCGTTGCCGACCGCTATCGAGCAATCTATGCGGAGTCCGGACTTCCCATGGTTTTGTTCAATTGGCCCAACATCACCAAGGCGACCTACTCGCTTGAGGTTTTGCTCGAGTTGTGCGCTCTCGAGGGAGTCTTCGCCATCAAGGACGGGGCCCGGGACATGATCCGCTGGGATGTAGAAACCCCGATTATTCGCGAGCGTTTCCCCGATATCCAAATGCTCACCTGCCAGGACGAATTCCTCCTCCACACAATGTGGGAGTCGGATGGTGCGCTTGTCGGTTATGCCGCTTTGATCCCTGAGCTAATGGTTGAATTGCTGGAGAAGGCAAAAGCCCACGATTACGACGCGGCGAAAGAGGCGTACGATCGAATGGCTCCGATCACCCGGGCGGTTTACCACAGAGAATCACACATGGAATCGACCATGGCGATGAAGTTGGGTCTCGTGCAGCGAGGCATCCTCAAGAACGCCACGGTGCGATCCCCGTTGCTCCCGCTGGAAGATTCGGCTGGGCCCGGTATTCGAGCCGCTCTGTCAAACGCGGGCGTTTTGTAAAGCGCGAAGGATTAGCCAGGAAGACAAAGGAACCACATGAAAATCACCGATATCCGCCATATCACCGTGCCCATCGAGTCCGAGATGGCCAACGCCTTCATCAATTTCTCGAAAATGGATGTGAGCGTCATTGCCATCGAGACCGATGAGTTCCGCGATGGTAAAAGGGTTGTCGGATACGGTTTCAACTCCAATGGACGTTATGCGCAGCCGGGAATCCTCTCTCATCGAATCATTCCCAGGGTTCTGGATGCAGAGCCGACTTCCCTGATTAATCCAGAAACGGACATGCTCGACCCCGAGCTGATCTGGAAGGCGGCGATGACGAACGAGAAGCCGGGGGGACACGGCGACCGCGCCGTAGCTGTCGGTATTCTCGACATGGCTTCATGGGATCTTGCGGCGAAACTTGCTGGGAAGCCTGTCCAAAACTTGATGGCGGAAAGTCCCGGAGTCGGACGGGGAACCCCGCTGGACAGGGTCTGGGTCTACGCCGCCGGCGGCTACTACTATCCAGGCCAAGGTGTCGAATCTCTCCAGAAGGAGATGCTCCGCTACGTGGACATGGGGTACCGGACCGTGAAGATGAAAATCGGTGGCGTTCCCCTCGAGCAAGACGTTCAAAGGATTGAGGCAGTGCTAGAGGTCCTTCCTACCGGGGTAACCCTGGCGGTGGACGCCAACGGGAGATTCACCGGTGCCGAAGCGGTGCGTTATGGCCAAGCCTTGAGCAACTATTCGCTGCATTGGTATGAAGAGCCCACGGATCCCCTTGATTTCGAAGGGTTGTCTCTGGTGGCCGAAAGCTACGAGGGTGTGCTTGCGACGGGTGAGAATCTTCTCTCGAGAGGGGAAGCAATCAACCTAGTGCTCTACGGTGGCATGCGTGAAAACCAAGATGTACTGCAGATGGACTCTGCCCTGTCCTACGGTTTCACCGAATACCGAAAGACCCTTGCTGACATTGCGGATCGAGGCTGGTCTGCTGAGCGCTGTGTGCCCCATGGTGGACACCAGTTCAACCTGGCCATTGCCGCTGCATGTGGCCTAGGCGGATCCGAGTCGTATCCTGGAATCTTCGAACCTTTTGGTGGTTTTGCCGATGGTATCGACGTTGTCGATGGGTATGTCGGTCTTCCGTCTTCCCCGGGAATTGGCCTCGAGGAAAAGTCTTCCCTTCGCCCCGTTCTCGACCAGTTGGCCTAGTTCGTGTCATTCGAGCGCCTGCAGCGTAGGAGTCATGATGTGGCGGTAATGGAGGCTTGTAGCCGGTGACGAATACCGCCTTGCCTGAGCCAGAGCGCGATACTCTCGTGGAGTCGAGCTTGATGGTGTTGCTCGTGGTGTCGGTCATGTTGTCGGTTTTTTTCCCGGTTCTTCGGCCGATTGGCGGACTCCTCCTCCTCCTCCTCGCAATCGCCTGTTTTCCGGCGCTCCGGCGTGGGCAACAGATTGGCATAGCTGCGCTCGTGGCTTGTGGGATTGCTCTCACTGCCTGGGGGGTTCTCCGCGGATTTCGTCCCAGTTTCGGGAGCCTGTTTTCTCTCAACCAGGAGATCGTCGCCATGATTCTCGCCGTCTCCTTTGTGGCACTCATCGCCAATCTCCACGAGGGCGCGCCACCGCGCCTGAAAGGGATTCCAGCGGTTTTCCGCACCGCCGCGATCTCACACGTGCTTGGTAGCGTCATCAATCTCAGCGCGGTGAGTCTCATTGGAGACCGCCTTTCTCGAGGTGCGCAACTCAGCACCCCTAACGCCCTTCTTCTCAGCAGGACCTATTCGATGGGGGCTTACTGGTCACCGTTTTGGGCCGCCGCGGCCGCCGCTCTTGCCTTTGCCCCCGGCGCAAATCCGAGCGTGCTGATTTCGGTAGGCCTGGTGCTGGCGATGTGCACTTTGGTCCTGGCGGTGATTGGTGTGGTGAGAAGGATGGGCCCAGAGGTCAAGGACTACCAGGGTTACGGCCTCAGCCCGACAGTCATCATTTTGCCTCTCGTTCTCATGGCGTCGGTGATGATTGCCCACTGGATTTGGCCGGAGGTTAAGACGACGAATATCGTCCTGATGTCCTCTCTTGCCGTGACCATTTTGGTTCTACTCTGGCGGAACCCTAGGCACATTCTTGGGACACTCCTGCAGCACAGCCGAAAAGACCTCCCCAAAATGCGCAGCGAGTCGAGTCTCTTTGCCGCAGCGGGAGTTCTAGCGGTTGGATTTTCGGTTTTCCTGCAGACAACTCGGGTGGAGCTGCCAGGCCTCGAATTTGGGGTCCTATTCGCCTGGGTGGCGATGATTGTGGTCATCGTGATGTCTGTCTTTGGGGTTCACCAAATCATCACGATCGGAGTTCTTGCGAGCGTTCTTGCCCCACTCAATCCCGATCCCACACTTTTTGCGATGGCGTGCACGGCCGCTTGGGGAACCTGTGCAGCTCTGAGCCCCGTCGGAGGGCTTAACATGTTTATTATGGGCCGATACGGAGTTAGCAGCATCGCTCTGAGCCGAGGAAATGCCCTCTATGCCCTTGGCGTCATCGTTCTCGCTCTCCCTATTTTGGGTTTTGTTGGCTGGTATACGGGGACAAGTTGGTGGTAGGAATAAGATTTGCCACGGGCTTGTTTCACCCCGGAAAGACGGTACGTGAGATGTATTCGTTGTCGGCTATTCCAGCCAGCGCTTAGGCCCTCATATGGCGACTATACGTGAGGTAGCGCAGCGAGCGGGAGTTTCCCCCGCCTCGGTGACGCGGGTCATTGGGGGATACCCGAACGTCTCAGAAGGGCTGAGGGAGAGGGTTCTGGAGGCGGTTAACGCAGTCGGTTACAAGCCTGATTTGCTGGCCGCTGGGTTGAGGCGTGGTACCAGCCACACAGTCGGAGTAATCATCAACGATATTCTCAATCCTGCGATTGCTCAGATGGTCGACATCATCGAAAGCGAACTTCGGAAGTCTGGCTATGGTGTGATTCTTGCCAACTCGAACGGTGACCCGGCCAATGACTTGCCTAGCCTGCTTCTGCTCGGCCAGAGAAGAGTTGACGCAATCATCGCTTCGTTTGCCGACGACACGGCAGAAGACCTTGCGGCTCATCTTTCTGGGTCAACCATCCCCATCGTCCTGCTTGACCGCAAAACTTCTGTTGCAGGGGTTTCCGCTGTCCTGACTGATCACTACTCTGCATCCTGCACCCTCACCGAACACCTGCTCGAAATGGGGCATACAAAAATTGCTCTGATCAACGGCGATCCGTCGGGTTATCCGAGTCGGGAGAGGTCCAAGGGTTTTCTTGACACGCTACGGAAGAACGGCGTGAGCCCTCAGGACGCCTTCCAACTCTCCCACCGAGGCTCAGAAGAATTTGGCCAATCGGCAATTGCCGATATTTTCTCGCTGTCCTCGCCCCCCACTGCGCTCATTGTCGGAAACGGTAACACGGGTGCTCTCGCCGGGGTGCTCGGTGAAATCCGATCACGAGGCATCGTTTTGGGTCGAGATCTGGCCTTGGCCGCGTCAGAGGATGGCCCTCTCGCGTCCCTCCACACGCCGCCAATCACCACGCTTCATCGAGATATCTCTGAC
>Ga0079301_1001262_pt1 | contig 11768 bp, 11 predicted proteins | sample Wag4_2014_7_11_3_FD_74797 | JGI IMG/M metagenome (GOLD analysis project Ga0079301, IMG submission 74797) | Fresh water mixed with fracking chemicals microbial communities from Ohio, USA - Utica-2 Time Series FC 2014_7_11 | ecosystem: Engineered > Industrial production > Chemical products > Input...
GCGGATCGGCAGACTGGAAGTCGGGATCGCGGCGGGGGGAAACCCCCGCCGCCAATCCTCAAGTGCCGGGTGTCGCCGGCTAAAGGTCTCTCGGCTTGGGCCGACTGAACTCCTGTACGGCAATGAGGCCGTTCATGGAGCACCAAACCATGTCTGCACTAGCACTGAAGGCTTATCGTTCCGCGAATGTGGATGTCCGTTGCTCGGACGCTGACAAGCGCGATCTCGTCATCATGATGTACGACGGCGCCATTGAGGCGATTCGTCTCGCCCGTGCCCATGCAGAGCGCACGGAGCGTAAGGCGGTCAGCGCGTCTATCACGCGTGCCCTGTCGATTCTCTCGGGTTTGCGCGACACCCTCGACCTCCAAAAGGGTGGTTCCGTCGCTTCGCATCTCGATGATTTTTATCAGTTTTTAATCCGTAAGCTCGTCCGTGCGGGCGGCGCTGCCGAGGTGGCTGATTTGGCCGAATGCGAGGATCTGCTCGGTCAGGTCCGTGAGGCCTGGGCGTCGATCAACCCGGCCACGGTCGGTCAGGTCAATCAACGGATGTTCGTCGTTCGCACCTGAACGCCACCTTCCTGATGTAGTATCAGCGGAGTTTCGATCCAAAATGGATCGAAAACGAGAACAACATCAGGGAGAGGGTCTTGAGGCGGACTGGTCGCGCGGGGGCAGTGCTTGGCTGCTAACCCCGGTAGACGCCCCAACGAGGGTGATGCGCTCGACGTCTTGGCAGGCGAATCGCCGGCCATGCGCTCGTTGCGTGCGCTCATCCGCCGCGTTGCCACTTCCGACAGCACGGTTCTGATTCTCGGCGAATCGGGTACCGGTAAAGAGCTCGTCGCTCAATCCATTCATCGTCTCTCGGCGCGTAATAGCAATAGTTTCGTACCGGTCAATTGCGGCGCGATTCCGCCCGATCTGCTCGAGAGCGAACTCTTTGGTCACACCAAAGGCGCTTTCACGGGTGCGCTCACCGATCGACGCGGTCGATTCGAGATGGCGCACACCGGCACGCTCTTCCTCGACGAAATTGGTGACATGCGGCTCGATATGCAGGTCAAATTGCTGCGTGTCTTGCAGGAGCGCGTCATCGATCGTGTGGGAGATGATCGCTCGATTCCGGTGAATGTCCGCGTCGTTGCGGCGACCCACCGACAGCTTGAAGAATCTATTTCTCAAGGGAAATTCCGCGCTGATTTGTTCTATCGCTTGAACGTCGTGCCGCTTTACGTGCCGGCACTGCGCGATCGCGGTGACGATGTCGCCGTCCTTTTTGATCATTTCGCCAAACGTTGTGCGGGTGTCGGTAAAAAGCCTATTCGCGCGGCTGATGATCTGCGCGCTTGGCTGACCTCGTACTCCTGGCCAGGCAACTGTCGCGAGTTGCTGAATTTTGTTGAGCGCTTGACGGTGTTTTGGCCGGAGCAAGAATTGTCTCTGCGGCAGGTGCCATCCTCGATGCTGCCGCGCTCGGGCGTGTTGAGCGCCACGACGTCCTCAGCCGAGGAGCAGGCGGCCGTCATCGACCTCTTTCAGGGCGATGAATTTGCGAGCGAGCTCAATGAAGACACCTTTGCTGCTGCCGATTGCGTGAGCATCGATGCGGCCGAAGAGGAGGCGGTGTCGGCTGAGTGGTTCGCCGAATTGCCCTCGACTGGTTCCGAGAAGACGCTTGCCAATGCGACGGTCGATCTCAAACAGATGCTTGCCGACTTCGAGTCCGCTTGGATTCGGGAAGCGATGAAGGTGACCGAGGGCAACATCACCCACGCGGCTGAGTTACTCGGCCTCGCCCGAACGACGCTCATCGAGCGACTGCGCAAGTACGACCTGTCGGCATCCCGACACTAGCGCTAACCCTTTGATTTAAATGGCTGTTATGCCTGTGGCATGGCAGTTGCTTTATTTCGTCACCTGATCAGCCTAGGTGTCGTGAGTCCGTCGTGTCAGAAGCACTGAACAACCCGAATGCAAAAGCCGGCGCGGTCGTCTACGGCGATCCGTTCACCGCGCAATTGCTCGCGTTGGCCTCGCGGGTGGCGCGTACTGAGGTCACGGTGCTGATCGGTGGCCCTTCGGGTACGGGTAAAGAGGTTCTGGCTCGTTACATCCACGAGAATTCGCTGCGCAACTCAGGTCCCTTCATCGCCTTCAACTGTGCGTGCCTGCCTGAGTCGATGGTCGAGGACTTACTGTTCGGCCATGAGAAGGGCGCCTTCACGGGCGCCGTGCAGCGCTTCGCCGGTTTCTTCGAGCAGGCCGACGGCGGCACGCTCTTCCTTGATGAAGTCGGCGAATTGCCTCCGACCGTGCAAGCCAAGTTGCTGCGTGTGTTGCAGGAGCGTGAGTTCACGCCACTCGGCTCCACCAAGCCGCAGAAGACGCAGTTCCGTTTGCTCGCCGCCACCAATCGTAACCTCAAGGGTGATGTGGCGACGGGTCGTTTCCGTGAAGATCTCTATTATCGATTGAACATCTTCCCGCTGCAGTTGAAGCCCTTGCGTGAGCGACCGGGCGACATTCTGCCGCTTGCGCGCGCGATGATTGCGCGACATCAATATATTTCGGGCGTCATGCAGCTGGATGAATCCGCTGTTGCGGCGCTGCGCGCTTATGACTGGCCGGGCAACGTGCGTGAACTCGAAAACGTGATTCAGCGTGCGATGGTCATCGCCGATGGCGGTGTGCTTCGCGCGGATCATCTGGGTCTCGAGACGGGCTTGCCGCTTGAGAGCAATTTCGTGCCGCTAGAACTGCCTGCGCAGCGCGTTGATGTAGATGCTGAGGCCGATGCTGAAGCTCAAGCCGTAGAAGTCGACGCTCCGGAATCTCTCGCCGACTGGCGTTCGAGCCAAGAGGCGGAACTGATTATGGCAACGCTGCGCGAAACGCCGACCAAGATGGCAGCAGCGGCCAAGCTCGGCATCAGTGAGCGGACATTACGTTACAAACTTGCTCGCTTGCGTGAGAGCGGCATGATGGCGGTGGGCGCATGAGCATTCAGTCGATCGCAATGAAGCAGGCGCTCGATCAACTGCGCCAAATGCGCGAGTCGATCAGGCCGCCGAGCATCGAGGCCGGTCAACCGCAGGGTCCCGCGGCGCCGTTGATGCCGCCTTCGGGCGAGCCGAAAGTTACCTTTACCGACACTATGAAGTTCGCGCTCGATCGTGTGAACGAGCAGCAGAAGGTGTCGCGTGAATTGCAGACCGCTTACGTTCGCGGCGATGACGTCTCGCTGACGGATGTTGCGATCGCAATGCAGAAGTCTTCGGTCGCCTTCGAAGCGACCGTCCAAGTTCGCAACAAGATCTTGGAATCCTACAAAGAAATCATGAGCATGTCGGTGTAATGCATGGCTACCGTTGAAGCAGAAGTTCTCGGTCCTCGACTTGATGCCGCTCGTGCCGGACTCGGCGATGACGGCGTCACGGTGTCGACCTCGCGCAACATGACGGCAGCGGGTGCGCGCGGCGGTGCCAACGAGGATCAAACCGGCACCGCGTTGGTCGCGGGCGGTACGGGTAGTGGTCTTCCCGCCGTATTGCAGAAACCGGCGGTGCGTGCGGCGATGCCGTATGTGGGTTTGGGTTTGTTGATTTTGCTCGCGATCGTCGCCTACATGGCGATGTCGTCGCAACCCGATCGTCAGTTGTATCCGAACATGGCTGATGCCGACAAAGAGCAGGCTCAGCAGCTCTTGCAGAAGAACGGCATCGGTGTGTCACTCGATCCGGTCAGTGGTGCGTTGCAGGTTCCTGCTAACGAATTTCATGAGGCTCGCATCATGTTGGCTGCTGCCGGCTTGCCGCGTGAGGCGACTGCGGGCTACTCGGCGTTGCGCGAGAACATGCCGCTCGGCACCAGTCAGTTCATGGAGCAGGCGCGCTACAACGCCTCGATTGAAGAAGAGCTCGCGCAGAGTATTCGTCGTATCAACACCATTCAGGATGCGCGAGTGCACCTCGCGCTACCGCGTCAAAGTGCCTTCGTCCGGGATCGCGCCGAACCCAAAGCTTCAGTCATCGTGACGCCCTACAACGGGCGTGTCGTCAATGAGGGGCAGGTGCAGGCCATCGTGCATCTCGTCTCATCTAGCATTCCCTACATGACGCCGGCGAACGTTTCGATTGTTGATCAATTCGGTCGTTTATTGACCGAATCGCCCGAGTCGAAAGACATGAATGCGCGTCAGCTCGAGCTTCGGCAGAAACTCGAAGCTGACTACACTGACCGCGTCGTACAACTCTTAGGGCCCATCTTCGGCACGACGAATGTGCGCGCCCAGGTCAATGCGGACCTCGACTTCTCGGTCATTGAGCGCACGGTCGAAAACTTTGATCCGACGAGCACTGGTACGAAGGTGCGTTCGGAGCAGTTGCGCGAGTCGACGACGACGGAACCGAAGTCCGAGGGTGTGCCGGGCTCGCTCTCCAACGAGCCGCCCCCGCCCGTGGCCGCAACACCCGATGCCAACGTCCCCGCTGAGCCTGCCCCGGGCGAGCCTGTGGTCCGGGCGCAGGAACGTAGCGAAGCGAAGAACTACGAGATGGATCGCTCGGTACAATACGTCGTCGATCCGGCTCCGCGCCTGCGTCGCTTGACGGTCGCCGTGGCGGTGAACGATGCGGTGGCAGCCCCGGGCTCGACGGAACCGCCGGCGCGACGTCCGCTGCCGGCGCAGGAAATCGCTCGGCTGACGTCGCTGGTGCAGGGCGCCGTCGGCTTCAACGCCGCGAGGGGTGACGTGGTCAATCTCATCAGCACTAGTTTTGAAACGCCGGTCCCGACGACGCCGTTGCCGTTCTGGCAGCAGCCGCAGTTCCTCGAGATCGTGAAGTACGGCATCTTCGCGATGGGATTGGCTCTGCTCGCCGTCCTGGTTGTACGTCCGATCGTGAAGCGCCTCACTTACGTACCACCGCCGCCAGCTCCCGCACAGATGTCGCCCGATGAAATGAAGGCGGCCTTGTTGGCGAGCGGCGCGATTACACCAGATGCGTTGATAGCGGGCACTGCCGATGGTGTCGGGGCAACGGGTCTTGTAACAGCGAGTGCTACTGAGACGGGTGGCGTTGAAGCGGTCGAGGCTGAGGGCGATAACATTGAGATGAAAGAAGGCGAGTCGATGGAGGAGTTCAAAACTCGTCTCAAGGCTCGCCTGAAACCAAAGAAGAAGCCCGGCATTTCGGCAGAGATGCTTGATACCGCCAACAGTTACGACGATAAGGTAACCGTTGTGCGCATGCTGGTGGATCAGGATGCTCGCCGCGTGGCGCTCGTGTTGAAGAATTTGATCACGCGCGATATCGGCTGAACCGGAGACGATCATGGCTGATTCGATGGCATTAGCGACTTTAGATGCGCCGGACCCAGAACAGGTCGCTGCGGAAGTGGCAGCGCTCTCCAATACGCAGCGCGCCGCTGTGATGTTGATGTTGCTCGGTGAAGAAGAAGCTGCGAGCATTATCCGTCACCTTGCGCCGAAAGAAGTACAGCATCTGAGTGCTGCGATGCTGTCGGTCGCCGACCTCTCGCAAGAAGCCGTGAGCGTGGTGCTCGATGGCTTTATCGCCACCATTAAAAAGCAAACGAATCTCGGCGGTGGTCTCGACTATCTCGAGAACGTGCTGCGCGCTGCGATCGGTGAGGACAAGGCGAGCAGCGTGCTCAGTCGTATTACGCCGGCGTCGGCCAATCGTGGCCTCGAAGTGCTGCAGTGGATGGATGCGCGTTCTATTGCCGAAATGATTTCTGCGGAGCATCCGCAGATCATCGCGATCGTACTCTCTTTCCTCGATTACGATGTCGCAGCGGATGTGCTGCGTTTCCTGCCTGAGACGCTGCGTCCTGAGGTGCTCGCGCGCGTGGCCTCGCTTGAGACGATTCAGCCGACGGCGATGCAGGAGCTTGAGGCGATCATGAAGCAACAGTTCTCCTCGAACTCATCGCTCAAATCCTCGAGTGTGGGTGGTGTCAAGGCGGCCGCTAAGATCATGAACTACGTCAAGACCGACATCGAGCAGTCGATGATGAAGCGTCTTGGCGAAAAAGATTCGGATCTTGCGCAGCGCATTCAGGACAACATGTTCGCGTTCGAGAACCTCTCCGGTTGCGACAACCGCAGCATTCAGACCTTGATGCGTAACGTGGCGAGCGAGCAGCTGATGGTCGCACTCAAGGGCGCAGACGATCTCGTGAAAGATAAGTTCCTCTCCAACATGTCGGCGCGTGCGCGCGATATGTTCGTCGATGAAATGGAAGGTCGCGGTCCGCTGCGACTGTCGGAAGTGGAAGAGGCCCAGAAGCAGATCCTGCGCACCGCACGCCGACTCTCCGATGCCGGCGAAATGATGCTCTCGGGTCGCGGCGCCGATTACGTCTAAAGGCTCGCCGTGAAACCCAAAGGTCCGACGCCCTTTTTGGCTGCCGATGCACTGCGTCGTCGCGATGACGAAGCGGCGGCTTTCGCAGCGCGTCATTTTGCGATTCGTCGGGCTGGCTTCTTGTTGCGTGAGCATGCGAAGCAGCAGGCAGAACCACCTGCTCCGTATGAGGAAGAGGCCGTCATTACTTCGGCCGAAGAGCTGCCAGAGTTACTGATCGAATCGCTCGCAGATCCGGTTAGTGCTGCTCCCGTCGAGCTCGTCCCCACAGGGCCGACCGAAGAAGAGATCGCAGCGCGTATCGCGGCTGCAGAGCAGGCTGCCGAACAACGTGGTCGTGAAGCGGTGATGACTGAGATCGCGACTGCTCTCGATTCGGCGATCGTGGCGCTCGATGCCGCAGCGCAAGCGCTGGATGCGCAACGTGCGAGACTCGAGCGTGATTGCGTCGTGCCGCTGACTCGCGCCGGAATTGAACTCGGTTCGCAGTTGGCGCGGCAGACGTTGGCAACGCCCACCGGACTCGAGCGTTACTTGGAATTGATCACCGACACGCTTGCTCAAAAAGCGCAGACCGATGCGGCCGTTGCCTCTAGCGCGCCCATCTTTGTTCGGTTGAACCCTGAGGATGTCGTCTTGCTCGAACGAGCCAATCGACGTCCGGCGTTGCTACAATTTCAGGCCGATCCACTCGTGGCCAGAGGCGGCGTAATTCTCGGTCGCGGCGATCAGGTCATCGACGATCGTCTCGAGAATCGCTTGCGCGAGGTGCGCGAGCTTGCCTTGTCGGCTGCAGCCGAGGTTCTGCGAGACCCATCATGAGTGAGTCGCTGCTGGGCTCTTTGCAACAGCGGCTGTCGAGCGTTGAAGTCTCGCCGCCGACGGTCCGCGGCGTACTGACTCGCGTGACGGGAATGATGTTGAGTGCGCGCGGAGTGCGTGCGCCGCTCGGTGCGTACTGCGAGGTCATGGCCGAGCAGGGCGAGGGCATCGTGTGCGAGGTCGTCGGTTTTCGCGACGGCGAAATCATGTTGATGCCGCTATCGGTCGTGCAGGGTTTATTGCCCGGCGCGGCAGTACGCGTGCTGACGCTCACCGCCCGCGTCGGTGTGGGAGCGGGTCTACTTGGACGAGTGGTCGATGGTCTCGGTGATCCGCTCGATGGGGGGGCTGCCATCGAACACGAGGTGTTCGTACCTTTGCGCGGCGAGCGGCGAAATCCGCTGCATCGCGCCGCGATCACGGAGCCACTCGATGTCGGCGTTCGCGCTATCAATACATTTCTGACGGTCGGTCAAGGGCAAAGAATTGGTTTGATCGCCGGTAGTGGCGTCGGCAAGAGCATGCTGCTCGGCATGATGACCCGTTTCACCGCAGCCGATGTGATCGTGATCGGTATGATCGGTGAGCGTGGTCGTGAAGTGCTCGATTTCGTGCACGAAACGCTCGGTGAAGAAGGTTTGAAGCGCGCCGTTGTCGTTGCCGCCCCAGGTGATCGTTCGCCGGTGTTGCGATTGCGTGCGACGCATTACAGTTGTGCCATTGCCGAATACTTTCGCGACCAGGGCAAGAACGTACTTTTGTTGATGGATTCTTTGACCCGCGTAGCCCACGCCCAGCGCGAGGTGGGTCTTGCCGCGGGCGAGCCGCCGACCACGAAAGGCTATACGCCTTCTGTGTTCTTCTTGATTAACGAATTGGTCGAGCGGGCAGGCAACATGAATTCTGCCGGCAGTATTACCGGCATTTATACGGTGTTGGCGGAAGGCGACGACGCCAACGATCCGATCGTCGATGGGGCTCGGGCCATTCTCGATGGACATGTGCTGCTTTCGCGAGAGATTGCCGCTATGGGTCAATACCCGGCAATCGACATCAGCGTGTCGGTGTCTCGATTGGCAACCAAGATCGTCTCTAGCGAGCGCCGTGCGCTCGTGACAAAATTCCGTCGTTTGCTCGCAACTTACGAAGAAAACAAAGATTTAGTGGCAGTCGGTGCGTATCGCCCTGGTACACAGCCTGAGCTTGATGAAGCACTGCAGCGTCGCGGACTTTTTCGCGAGTTTCTTTCGCAAGGCGCCGATGAGAGCGTCACGCTCGATCAAGGCTTTGCGCAGCTGCAGCAGGTGCTCGCGTGAGCGGCAAATCCGCCAAGCGTGCACAACGCTTGCAGCGTATCGCGCGGATCGGTGATGCCATCGCCAAGGCAGCCGAGGGCGTCGTGTCGCAGCGGCGCAGCGAATTGGCCGCGCAAGAGCAGCGTCTTGCGGTGGTTGAGGGCTACTGTCAAGACTACGCGCAATCGACTCGTGATCGTGAGGCGGCGCCAACCAGTGTCGTGACGTGGCGGCAATACCGGGAGTTTTCCGGTTGGCTCTCGACGATGTCTGTGACGCAGCGTAACGAGGTCGCGCAAGCCCAGTTCATGGTCGACACCGCGCTCGATGAGGCGCTGCAGAAGCGCAATTTCGCGCGAGCCCTTGAAAATGCGTCCGATCGCGCTGCATCGACCGCGGCTCGAGAGGCCGCAGCGCTCGAACAGAAGGCGATGGATGCCTTAGCCCGACCCAGGGGAGATACATTGGCATCTTAGTTGCAACGACTGGCTAGGTTTGTGAATACCGGCAAGTCATAAGTCATCATGTCAGCATCATCCGCCATTTTGTCCCTGTTGCAGGGGTCGAAGTCCGCACCACGCAGCCCGATCGAATCGGGCTCGGGTGATGCACCGGAAGGAGATTCGTCGTATTTCGTTTCATTAGTGAAACAAAACATCGATGATCTTGAGGCTAGACGGCTAAAAAGCCGCGAAAACACCGATTCGACGGCGGAAACAGCGACCGAGCCCGTCGAGAGGGCAGCGGCGAAGACCACCTTTGAATCCAACGAGGCCGAAGAGTCCATCGAATCGCGCTCTGCGGCGGAGCTTGCCGCGCTCGGCAACCCCTTGCCGTTGCCGCTACCGTTGCCGGTCGCAGCTTCCACGGCGACGCTGAACTTCGAGTCCACCGATGCCGCCTTGCCGGTTCGGTTCCCGGCGATGTCACCCGCTATTCTGGTTGCGGAGGCCGCGACGGCGGCTGCGGCCGATACCCAACTCGAAGAGTTTGCAGTCGGCATGGGTATCGATCGCAGCCTTGCCAAGCTGCTGTTGCAGCAGACCGCACTCGACACAGCCCCGAAAGCGGCGCCCGCCACGACGCCGGGTCATGCCGGCATGGCAACCCCCTCTATCTCCGGATTTGCCGCTAGCAGTGTCGTTGCTTCAACCGCGTTGAACGCTATGCCGGTAGCGGCACCGAGTAGTGTGGCCGTGCCGGCTACCGTAGCAATTTCTCAATATCCCATGACCGCGCCGACCGCGATCGTAGCGGCTGCGATGGGTTTCGATGAGTTAGGTCTCTCGATCGGTCAGCCGTCATCAGAGGCTGTGCTCGAGTTCACCGAGACCTTGAGCGATGAGGATGTGTTGCGCTGGCGCGCCGTGTCGCACCGCTCGGATTGGGTTTCGCCGCTGCGTGAGCTCGCGACTGACGCGGGCGCCAAACTCGAAGTGGAGCTCTCGCATGCCTTATCCGACAGCGAATTTGCTGCAGCTTCGGCCGCTCTTCGTGGCATGACGCTCGACCGACTCGCTGGCGGTGCCGCGGTGGATCCGACTTCGGCGCTGACCACGCTCGGTGGTTCGGGAGCTCCTGCCATTGCGGGTATCTCGGCCGTTGGGGGTGCTTCAGCGGGAAGTGTCGGGCAGTCGCCTCGGTCGTCCTCGTCGGAGACGGTGACCCCGGTGCGAGTCCCGGACGCCGGTCTGCCGATCGAGCAGCGAGCCGAGGAGTTTGCCGAGCAGGTTGGTCGACGTTTGGTGCAGCAGCTGCGTGAGAGTCGCTGGAGCGTGAGTTTGCAGCTTGACCCGCAGCACCTGGGGCCGATGGATATCGAGTTGCAGCTCGAGGGCAACCAGGTCGTGGCAAATGTGGTCGTGGTGAACCCCGAAGTTCGTCAGCTGCTGGAATCGGCATTGCCTAAACTACGCGAATCCTTGGATTCAGCAGGGCTAAACTTAGCCGGTTGGTCGTTCGCGCAGTCGGGCTCCCGTGAGTCGCGGGAATTTGCCGAGCAGTTTTCGGCGGTCGGAGGAGTCAAGACTCGTGTTGCCGAAGAGGTAGCAGCGGTGTCGGGCACGAGTTCCGATACGCGTGATGAGCAGTCGACCCGCGCGGTCGACGTGTATGTGTAGACCGTTAACAGTGGTACAGAAACATGGCTGACAAGAAAGACGACAAGAAAAAAGGCGCAGAGGCTGCGCCGATTGAGGGTGAAGAGGGCGCTCCCAAGAAAAAGTCCAAGCTCATTCTCATCATCGGTATCGTGGCGGGCGTGCTCGTCCTCGTTGGTGGTTCCGTCGGGGCGACTTTGTTCTTGACGGGATTTTTTGATCTCAAGCCTCCGGCAGAGGCTGGCGCCGAGCATGGCGGTGACGCACACGCAGCCGAAGGCGAACATGGTGCCGAGGGCGCCGCATCGGGGCCACAGGTGCCGGATGGACCGCAGCTGGCTACCAAAGAAATTCCGCCCGAGGAGCGCTTTGCGGCAACCTACAAGCCTATCGAGCGTGACTTCACGCTGAATGTGCCGAACTCGCGCAAATTCGTGCAATTCCGTATCGCGTACAAGACGTTCTACGGTGAGAAGATCGTTGAACGCGTCACGACCCATCAGATCGCGATCGAAGCGGCCATCATCGGCACGGCCGGTCAATATAGTGAAGAAGAAATGGTTTCGGTCGATGGACGTGCGCGCTTGGCGACAGCCTTGCGCGACGCAATGAACGACGTGCTGATCCGTAACGAAGACTTCGGCGGTATCGAAGAAGTCATGTTCACGCACTTCGTGTTCCAGTAAAGCGGCAATATCATGTCGAATGCGGGTCAAGTGTTGACGAACGACGAGGTGCAGGCCCTCGTCGATGCGATGGCGAGTGGCGAGGTGGATGTCTCGCCCGAAGTCGATTCTTCGTCATCAGGTTCTGCGATCAAAAACTACAGCCTGGTCTCGACTGATACGACCTCGCGCTCCCAGCTTGCCGCGATCGAGATGATCAATGATCGCTTCGCTAGACAGTTGCGCGGCGGATTGCTCAACTTGCTGCGACAAGCGGTGAAGGTTTCGATCAGTCCCTTCGAGGTGACGACATTCGGCGCCTACATTCAAAGCGTGCCGTCGCCATGCAGCGTCAATATCGTTCGCTATCCGCCTCTGCGCGGTTATGGTCTCGTGACGATCGATCCATCCGTCGTCTACGGGGCTGTCGATAGTTTCTTCGGGGGTCGTGGCACGGGCACGATCGAAGGCGCTGCCCAGCGCAGTTTTACGC
>Ga0079301_1001263_pt1 | contig 11767 bp, 16 predicted proteins | sample Wag4_2014_7_11_3_FD_74797 | JGI IMG/M metagenome (GOLD analysis project Ga0079301, IMG submission 74797) | Fresh water mixed with fracking chemicals microbial communities from Ohio, USA - Utica-2 Time Series FC 2014_7_11 | ecosystem: Engineered > Industrial production > Chemical products > Input...
GCCTCCGTCCCGCGTCGGATGCCCCCCCCCCGCCTCCCTCTACCGGCGGAGATCCCGATCCGGTATCATGACGTCATCCGTCACACGTAAAGGTGTCCCGTGACCGAAGATCTCGAACTTGCCCGGAATTTCAAGCTGATCAACCGTCTCGAGATCGATCCCGGGGCCTGGATCGCTCCGGGGGCCGTGGTCGTCGGGTCGGTCATCGTCGGTGAAGGCTCCAGCATCTGGTTCGGCTGCGTCGTCCGAGGCGACATCGCCCCCGTGACCATCGGCAAGCACACGAATGTCCAGGACGGCTGCATCCTCCACGTCGGAGCCAGGCACCCGTGCACGCTCGGGGATCGGGTGAGCCTCGGACACGGGGCCATCGTGCATGGAGCCACCGTCGAGGACGACTGTCTCATCGCGATGCGCGCCACCGTGCTCAACGGTGCCGTGATCGGTCGAGGATCCGTGGTCGGCGCAGGTGCCGTCGTCCCGGAGGGGATGATCGTCCCCCCCGGGTCGCTGGTCCTGGGCGTCCCCGCGAAGGTGATCAAACCGGTGGACGACCGGTTGCGCACCGGGATCGCCGCGACGGCCGAGGGATATGCCGGCTATGCCCGGGGTTACAAGGCCTTCGAGGACGACGGACAGGTGTATCCTTTTCAGAGTTAAAGTTCAATTAACAGCCGGCAAGATCCCGGAAAGTCGGTCGACAACTGCTGCAGGAACGGTCGACGACTTCCAGGAAGGACCAAGCCCATGACCCTCACCCATTACCTGCAAGCCATCGATTCCCTGATAGCCCGGGAGGCTCGCCCCGATCTGCTGGATCGGCTCCAGGCCTACCGAGCTCACGTCGAGCGTGTGATTCGCGAAGAAGTCACACCCGCTTTCCTCGAACGGACGGTATCCGCATGAACATCGCTCCTGAACGTCCCACCCTCTACCGTGAGTTGCTGGCCCGCACGGCCACGACGGACCTCTCCGCCCACGTGGATGCCGTGCTCGATCGTCCCCGCGTGCGGGTTTCGACGATCGCTCCCGAAGAGAAGGCGAGCATCCTCAAGAATCTCATGAAGGCCTTCCAGGCGCCTTCATCCGAACCGAGGGCGTGAGCTCTCTTCCTCGCGTCGTCTACATGGGGACCCCGGCCTTCGCCGTGGGTCCCCTCCGCGCGCTCCTGGAAGCGGGATATCCGGTCGTCGGTGTCATGTCGCAGCCGGACCGTCCGGTGGGTCGGGCCCAGACCCTGACCCCGCCGCCCGTGAAGGCCCTCGCGCAGGCCCACGGGATTCCGGTTCACCAGCCCGGCCGGCTGCGGCGTGAACCCGAGGCCCGGGACATCCTCGTCAGCTGGAAACCCGACCTGGTCGTGGTCGTCGCCTTCGGTCAGATCTTGCCCCGGGAAATCCTCGAGATTCCGCCGCTCGGCTGCCTCAACGTGCATGCCTCGATCTTGCCGGCTTACCGGGGAGCGGCCCCCATCCAGTGGGCGATCGCCTGCGGCGAGACCGAGACCGGCGTCACCCTCATGAAGATGGACGAGGGCCTCGATACGGGCCCGGCGCTCGCGATAGCGCGCACGCCCATCGTTCCCGACGAGACCGGCCAGGACCTGGCCGAACGCCTCGCGGACCTGGGCAGCCAGCTGCTCGTGGACCGGTTACCTGCCTGGACCGCAGGGGAGCTGGAGGCTCGCCCCCAGGACGATTCTCGGGCGACCCTGGCGCCCATCCTGCGCCGGGAAGACGCCGTCATCGACTGGTCCCGCCCGGCACGGAACGTTCACGATCGCGTGAGGGCGTTCCAGCCCTGGCCTGGAGCCACCTGTACCTTCGAGGGTCAGCTTCTCAAGGTCGTCCGGACCCACACGGTCCCGGGGACCACGGACCTGGCGCCGGGCACCGTGGTCGACATCTCCCCCGGAGGCTGGATCATCGCGACCGGTGATGGTCATGTGGTGCGCGTGGAGCAGGTCCAGATACCCGGCAAGAAAGTCCAGAGTGCGAGCGAGGCGGCGCGGGGCCTCCGGAAGCTGGTCCCCGGGGCAGTCCTGGGCTGACCGATCAGCGTGTCGAGCCGCTCAGTTCGCCCCCGGCATGGACCTTCACCGCCGTGGGTTTCCCGACCTCGTCCCGCAATTCGGCCATCGTGGTCCCCAGGATGGGATGCACGAGGTCCGGAGCGATCTCGGCGAGGGGAACCAGCACGAACGCACGATCATGCATCCGGATGTGGGGCACTTGCAACCGGGTCTCCGCCACCAGTTCATCCCCGTAGAGCAGGATGTCGAGATCGATGGTCCGCGGTCCCCAGCGAATCGTGCGCTGGCGCTGGAGGTCATGTTCGATCCCCTGAAGCGTATCGAGGAGCTCCATGGGGGCGAGTTCCGTCTCGATGCGGGCGACGGCATTCAGGAACCAGGGCTGGTCAGGATACTCGAGCGGCGCCGTCTCGTAACATCGGGAAACCGCCACCAGCCGGATGCGGGGGTGCTTCTCGAGGCGTTCGAGGGCCCGACGCAGGTACTCCAGGCGATCGCCGATGTTCGACCCGAGACCGAGGAAGACGCTGATCACGGTCCCTCCTTGCTCCGCGAGAGGCGGATGGCGACGGTCCCCGGGAAGTCGGGGATCGGGGCACGCGGTTTCGCGATCCGCACATGGACCCGCTGGACGCGTTCCATCTCCAGAATAAGCCTTGCCAGGTTCTCTGCAAGTGCCTCCAGGAGCCGATGATCCGTGGTTGCCACGCAATCACGCGTCAACCGGACCAGAGCGCCGTAATCGACGGTGTCTTCCACCCGGTCGCTGCGGCCCGCAGGCCCCAGATCGAGCTCCAGTTCGAGATCCACCACCAGGGTCTGGCCGAGCCGACGCTCTTCCGGAAAAACCCCGTGATAGCCGTACGCCTCGATACCGGTCACCTCGATGCGATCCACGTTCAAGCCTCCGCCGCGCCGCCGCGGACGAGGGCGTCCAGGACGCGCACGAGCCGGACGGTCTCCCGGACATCGTGCACGCGCACGACATCCACCCCTTGCTGCACCCCGTGGGCCACCGCCGCGAGGCTTCCCTCGAGGCGTTCGGAGACGGGCAGGTCCAGCAGGTCCCCGATGAACCGCTTGCGCGAAGCTCCGAGCAGCACGGGGTACCCCGCGTCGCGGAGCGAGCCGAGTGCCCGGAGCAACGCGAGGTTATGCTCGAGCGACTTGCCGAAGCCGATACCGGGATCCAGCATGACGCGCTCGATACCCGACTCTCGCGCGAGTCTGGCCTGGTCGAACAGGAAGGCATGCACCTCGGTCACGACCTCCGAGTAGCGCGGATCTGACTGCATGGTGCCGGGCGAGCCCTGCATGTGCATCGCGATCGCCGCCGCCCCGTGGCGAGCGACCACCTCCCGCATCCGGGGCTCTCGCAGGCCCGTCACGTCATTGATCAGATGGGCCCCGGCTGCCAGCGCCGCCTCGGCCACCTCGAACTTGCTCGTATCGACCGAGACGACCATCCCGGGTTCGGTCACGAGGGCCCGGACGACGGGAAGGATGCGGGCGAGTTCTTCCTCGAGCGAGACGGCAACGGCTCCGGGGCGAGTCGACTCACCCCCGACATCGATCAGGTCGGCCCCTTCCTCGAGGCAGGCCCTTGCGCGACGGATGGCCGCCTCCGGGAGCGACCAGTGCCCACCGTCCGAGAAGGAATCCGGCGTCACGTTCAGGATGGCCATGACGTGGGTGCGACTTCCCCAGCGAAACTCCCGGGATCCGAGTTGCCAGCAGGACCCCGGTTCCGAGTGCTCGACGACCAAGATCGTCAGGGAGCCTGCATCTGGGCGATCTCGGCGGAAAGTGCCATCGCCGTCTGCTGCGCCTGGACCTTCACCAGGCCGGTCTTGCTCTCGTCAGAGAAGATGACGACCAGGATGTCATTGGATTCGAGCGCGGACATGAAGATGGACGCACTGTCACCCTGCTGGAACATCGACTGGAATTCCTGCTCGCCGATCAGCCGCGCCATGGCCCGGGTGGAGGCGAAGGCTCCCCCGACGAGGCTCGCGATCGCCTGGGTGTCGAGGGCCGTGACGTCACCCTGAGAGGTGACCATCTGACCGCTCTTCTCGACGAGGAGGGCAGCGGAGGCATCCACGTCCTTCACGAGTTCATGCAGCAGCTGCTGGATGCGACCGATGCCTTCCTCGGTGACGACGAAGCGCGTGAGAATCTGGTTCAACCGGGACACGGGCTACCTCCGGGGATGGGAAGACATACCACACTACCCTTACCCCGGCGACGGTCAGGGTAACGGCCGGCCGGGCCTCAAGCGATGGGAGGCGGCATCCAGCCAAGCGAGGCCAGAAACTGGCGATCGCGTCGATCGAGCGGCGCGTGCTCGAGCAGGTCCGGACGGAGCGCCAGGGTCCGCCGCAGCGCCTGCTCGCGGCGCCAGGCCTGGATGCGGGCATGGTCCCCGGAGCGCAGGATATCGGGCACCTCCCAGCCCCGGAACGAGACGGGACGGGTGTAGTGAGGATGATCAAGCAGGCCTGTCGAGAACGAGTCCTCGCGCGTGGACTGTTCCTTGCCCACGACACCGGGGAGCAGTCGGACGATCGCATCGATCATCACGAGGGCGGGCAGTTCCCCGTTCGTGAGCACGTAATCGCCGATGCTGTAAACATCGGTGACCAGGTGCTCACGGACGCGCTCGTCGAAACCCTCGTAATGACCGCACAGGAAAACCAGCTGCGACGCAGCGGCGAGTTCCTCGGCATGGCGTTGCCGGAAGACCGTTCCCTGGGGACAGGTCATGATGATGCGCGCCCCTGGGTCGAGCGGCAGCGCCTCGACTGCCGAGAACACGATCTCGGGCTTGATGACCATGCCGGCGCCGCCCCCGAAAGGCCGATCGTCTGCCGTGCGATGCCGATCCGACGCCTGATCTCGCAGGTCATGCACGTGAAACCGGACGAGTTCCCGCTCGTCCGCGCGTTTCATCATGCTGGCGCCGAGGACGCCCTCGACCATCGGGGGGAAGAGGGTGATGACGTCGATCCGCATCCTAAAGTTCCAGCAATCCCTCGGGCGGGTCGATCCGGACCACGTGTTCATCTTCGTCGATGTCGACGACGATCTCCTCGACCCACGGCACCAGCACGGTGCGATCCCCGTCAAGGGCCACCTCGAGCCAGTCCTGGCCAGGCCCCGTGACGATCGAGACGACGCTCCCGATGCGCAAGCCGGTACTCTCCAGGAGAACCCCCATCCCGACGACGTCGGCGAAGTAGACCTCGTCGTCCTCGAGCGGAGGGCACTGGGAACGGGGAACGAATAGAGCGGCCTCCCGCAGGACCTGAGCGGGCTCCGGGGCACCGAACTGCGTGAACCGGACCAGGGCCTGGTCGTCCCCGACGGGCCGCACGGATGCGACGTCGAGCAGCATCTCTTGACCCGTCGCCAGCCGGCAGGTGAGTTGCCGGTAGTGACGGAAGCGCTCGACGTCGGCACCGTGCATCAGGACCTTGAGTTCGCCGCGCACGCCGTGGGGCTTGAGGATGCGCCCCACTTCCACGAGGCGTTCAAGGTCCTCGGTCATGCCTGCGCCACCAGCTGAGGCTTGCGGATCTCGACGACGACCCCGTCCTTGGTGACGAGCTCGATCGGGAGCAGCTTCACGATATGGTCACCGATGGCGACATCGACCAGCGTCTCGGTCTGGGCCTCGATCACCTCGTTGCCGACCTCGATCTGGGAGAGCATCTGGAGACGCTGGAGCATCTCGTTCTTGGCGTTGACGAGCTGGCTACGGTCCTGATCGATCTGGGCCCGGAGCTCGAGCACCTGCTGGGACGGGCCTGACGGCGTCGCGATGGTCCGCTTCTCGAGGTCGGCGATGGCACGCTTGCCCTGGAACTCGAGTTGCTGGAGCTGGAGATCGAGGTTCTGCAGCGTGGCCTGGATCTGAGCCGTGTTCTGCTGCTTGAAGGCCTCCGTCACGATCGTCTTGATGACGACCTGGCGACGCAGCGTGAGCGTTTCGGACATGAACGAGCCTCCTGGTGGGCCGGAACGGGACCGGACGGACGGATGCGGACTGCCTGAGTCCACACCGTGGATGAGCGTCTGGAACACTCGCGCCGTGCGTGTGAGCCCGAAGGGGCTCGGCGCACCGCGTGCGTGACCGGACGCATGGTACCACACCCCTGATGCGTCGACATCCTTTTCTATTTTTATGATATAATATGATCATGATCAAAACATCCATCTTCCGCCGACGGCACCTCCCCATGTCCTTCGCGCCGCGTCCATACCGGGAGGCATTCCGGTCTGCCCGGAGGCGGGTGCTCCTGGTGAGCCTGCTGCTCGCACTGTGGCCCTCCATCGCGCGGGGGAGCCCGGTCCAGCTCGAATCCCGGATGGTCGTCGAGGTGCGCGGGCAGGTCAGGCGACCGGGCATCTACACCCTGGAATCGGGTAGCCGGGGGTTCGAGGCCCTGCGCAGGGCAGGGGGGCCGCTTGCGGATGCCGACCTCGCCACCGTGCAACTCGCCCGCCTCCTCGTGGATGGTGAGACGCTGCACGTATCCAGACTCGAGACGAGGCCCCGGACACCCGAGCCTCGGCGCCAGCACAAGCGGCGTGGCCCGTCGAAAGCCGGGACGGCCCGGGGGAAGGGGAGGATCCGGTTGTCCCTCAACTCGGCAACGGCCGCCCAGCTCGATACCCTGCCGGGGATCGGACCGCGCATCGCCGCCCAGATCGTGGCCCTGCGGGAGAGCCGCCACGGTCTCCGCTCCATCGATGACCTGGACGACATCCGTGGCCTGGGGCCCAGGCGGATCGAGCGGCTTCGTCCCCTGCTAGACCCTTGAACCCCGGGGCCCTCCTGGTCGGCCTGCTCGCCGCCCTGGTCCTCGAGAGCCTGGGGCTGGCATCCGGCTGGATCCTGGCCGTGGCAACCCTGACAGGGTGGGGTCTCCAGCGCCGGCGGGCGTTCCGTCCAGGCCTCCGTCAGGCCGGCCTGGCGCTGATAGGGATGTCCGCCTGGCTGGCGACGCGACACCTGGTCTGGCCCACCCCCGGGGATTGGCCCCGTGGCGTGGTCGAGGTGGTCGGCCAGGTGACGGCGGGCCCGGGTCCCTGGGAGCGCCACCTGACCCGGGTGCGACTCGAGCACGCGGGCCGACCGCTCCGGATTGGCAAGCTCTTGCTGGCGAGTTCTCGCCCGCTGCCGGGTCAAGGCTCGCGGGTTCGCCTCACCGGGACCCTCGAACGGCTGCCGCCCCCGCGAGACGAGGCCGATCATGACCGGCGACCCGGCTGGCAACGGGCCGGGATCACTCTGCGGTTCCGGGTTGCTCACGTCACCGTCCTGGCGCGAGCCCACGCGGGACCGGGAAGGTGGGCCGAGGGGCTCGCACGCGGCTGCCGGCGGGCGATCGCCGCGGCCATGCCGGGGGCCGGAGGGGAATTCCTGGCGAGCCTGCTCCTGGGCACGGCCGGCACCCGGCTCGACACCGGCACGGTCGAGGCCTTCCGTGTGCTGGGGCTGTCACACGTGCTCGCGGTCTCGGGCATGCAGGTCACCCTGATCACCGGATGCCTGCAGGCTCTGGCGCGGCTCTTGCGCCTGCCGCGAGGGCCGGCCGCATGGGCCATCGGCCTCGTCCTGGGACTCTATGCACTGATGACGGGTGCCAGCCCCGCCGTGATCCGGGCCACGGTGATGGGCGAGGCCCAGTTGCTGGCCTGGGCCCTCGAGCGTCACCACGGACGGGGTTTTGCGCTCACGTGGACCTTGATCGGGATGCTCGTCTTCGAGCCTGCTTGGGTCCATGACCTGGGCTTCCAGTTCAGCGCGCTCGCCACATGGTCACTTTGCCACTGGGCACCACGCGCGATCGAGGGGCTGAGGTGGGCACCTGGTGGCCCTGCCGCTTTCCTGATCACGTCCCTGGCCCCGGTCTCGGCCGTTTTCCCCCTGCAGGTGTTCCTTTCGGGCACCTGGAGCCCTCTCGGGCCCCTGATCGGGATCCCGGTGGCTCTCGTCGTGGAGGTCCTGACCCTCCTCACCGCAAGCTGGCTGGTGGGCGCGATGGTCTGGCAGGCCACGGGCTCAGGCGCCACGTTCCTGCCGTGGCTGGCCGCGCCCCTCGAGGCCGCTGCTCACGTGCTACTTGAAGGCGTCACCCGGATACAGGAATGGCCCGGCGCGAGCGTGCCGTTCCACGTGCCGCCCTTCTGGCTCACCTGCCTGGAGACGCTGACCCTCGCCCTCGTCTGGCGAAGCGTCGCCGCGAGGCGTCCGATGGCGGCGCTGGGCGGACTGATGACCATCCTGGCATGCGGCCTTCCCTGGCCCGACTTCCACCGCCATCCCCGGCTCCATAGCCTGGATGGTCAGCGCGGGCCAGCCCTGGCGATCGTCCTGCCAGGGCACCGTGCCTGGGTGGTCGACGGAACCCGGGACAGCCGGGCAGGAACACGGATGGTTCGCCTGCTCCGTCGCCTGGACGTCCGGGAGATCGTGGCCGTCGTCCGACTCGGGGGAGAGGGAGGCGGTCTCGCGAGCGTGCTCGAGGCCTTCCCCGTGGGTCGGGCGTTCGAAGGAGGGTGGACCTCGCGATGCCCGTCTCATGCGCGATGGCTGGCGCTCGCCCTCCTTCGCGAGGTTCCCGTGGAGCGAGACCCTCGGTTGCTGCCTGCTCTGCCCGGGGGGGAGGCGCGACTGGTCACGACTTCCACCGACAGGTGGCGCCTGGTGCTACGGCTGGACGGTGAGATGGAGCGGGTCGTGAGAATCCCGGATGACACGAACGTGGAGTCCATCACGGTCCGCCTGGCCAGGTCTCGTGCTAGATTGGCGAATGAAAGGCTCGAGAGGCGGTCCGGATGACGACGGGAAATCCGCTGGCCGGTCCCTGGGAATTCAAGTGGCTCCAGGAGATCGTGGCCTGCGACAACTGCAAGACCAAGAACAGGCTGCGTCATGGCAAGCCTCGTCCGGGTTGCGGGAAGTGCAAGTTCCCGCTCACCAATGCCCGTTCGGTCCCGCCATCGCGCATCGTCGTACCGAAGTTCTCCCCCGTGACGGATGGTGGTCGGCAGTTTCTCCAGCTCGTCAAGGACGGGCATATGAGCTTCGAGTCGCGGCTGTTCGAGGAAGCCGTGCGAGATTACGATGCTGCGGTCCATTGCGGGATGGCCGGCAAGGTTCTCGAGGTGGAGGACATCGGGCCCCTGATGGCCGAGATCTACTATCACCGGGGCGTGTGCTACTTCGGCCTCCATCGATTCCCCGAAGCTGCCGAATCCTTCCGGATCGCCATCCCGGCGATGAGATTCGAGCCGCAATTTTACCTGGGCTACCTGGCCTCGCTCGAACGCGCAGGAAGGCTCGAACGCAGCGTGCTCGCACTCCGCGGCGTGCTGGGCGCGGACACACCACCCTCGGTGCGCAAGGCACTCGCGCCGTCCTACGTGCCGACCGAAGACCCCGGCTCACCTCTGGCCCTGTCCGGGTTCTGGTATGCTCTGGCCCAGGTGGACCCTGGCCTCGAGTCGCTGGCACGCGATTTCTAGACTGCCGCAGACTTTCCGCGCCCACCTCGTGAAAAGGTGTGGATACACGGGGTAAGATGACGTCGGAACGTCAGCCGTGTGGAGTTCCCATGCAACCGGCGCCCGCGCAACCTGAATCCCCGACCTGGCTCGCAGTTGTGGCCGACTGGCCCGTGCACTCCGCACGGCGGTCCTTCGACAACTTCTCGAGACACGTCTACGGGCAGGTGCGTGACCTGCCCGAACTGACGCGACTCTCCGAAGCGCTGCTGCTCCACGCCGAGCACACGCGGGTCGAGCCCAAGGGATTTCTCCACTACGCTGCTGCCGACCCCGCCACGCTCTCACGTGAACTACCCGAGGCGTGGAAGACCTTTCGCCCTTCACTCGTGGCATCGGGGCTTGACCACCTCGAGATCTGGGCCGGAGGACTGGCCGACGCAAGGCTCTGGGAGAGCCTGGGCTTTGTGATCCACGAAACGATGGCCACGTACTGCCTGGAACATCTCGAAGCACATCCGGAGGACTCGCGGATCCGGCCTTACGCGCCAGGGGATTTCGACTCCATCTTCCGGATCCACCGCCTGACGTCTGCCGAGAACTGGTGGCTCAGCGAGACGGCCTACCGGGACTGGCTGGCCCGCGTCGAGACCCGGGTCCTGGAGATCGACGGGGCGATCGCAGGCTTCACCCATCTGCGCCTGCAGCAGCCCAGTGGCCTGTTCGATGGGCTGGCCATCGATCCGACCTACCAACGTCGTGGCCTGGCCACCGTGCTCGTCCGGGATGCACTGAACGAGGCCCATCGCCGAAACGTCAGTCGGATCGACCTGTTCGTCCTGACGGACAACGAGGCCGCCATCCGGCTCTACGAGCAGTTCGGATTCCACCGCACGGGAGAACAGGTCCGGCTCCAGCTCCACCTCTGACGGGCCCCACGTTTTCTTGCTTCCGTTCCCACCGGTTCCTTATAATGAACGGTCACCCAGAATCGCGACGCCCGCGGTCAGGCTAGGTTCAGAGAGGAACACCATGGCCACCACCCTTGTCCAGTCCGGTTTGAGCGCCAGCAATCCCTACGGTCTCAGCGAGGAGCATCTGGCTCTCCAGGCCACGATGCGGGAGTTCGTCGCCCGCGAGGTCGCGCCCATCGCCGCCGAGGTGGACGAGCAGGAGCGCTTTCCGGCCGAGACCTTCAAGAAACTCGCCGAACTTGGACTGATGGGCATCACCGTACCGGAAGCCTACGGTGGAGCGGGGGGAGACACCCAGAGCTACGCGATCATCGTCGAGGAACTGGCCCGTGCGTGCGGATCCACCGCGCTCTCGTTCGCCGCACACATGTCGCTCGGTTCGATGCCCCTGGTCTACTTCGGAACCGAGGAGCAGAAGCAGCAGTGGCTCCCCTTCGTCGCTCGCGGTGAGTACATGGGAGCCTGGGCCCTGACCGAGCCGCAGGCTGGTTCCGATTCGGCCCGTCAGGAGACGGTGGCCGTCCGGGACGGTGACCATTACGTGCTCAACGGCGCCAAGAACTTCATCACCAATGCCTCGCATGCGAAGTTCGTCATCGTCATGGCCATGACCGACAAGGCGCTCGGCAACAAGGGCATCTCCAGCTTCATCGTCCCGACCGACACGCCCGGTTTCTCGGTCGACAAGCACGAGCGCAAGATGGGCATGCGGGGTTCGCCCACGACCGCTCTCTCGTTCCGAAACTGTCGTATTCCGGCCTCGTGCCTCATCGGTGAGGAAGGTACGGGCTTCAAGCAGGCCATGAAGACCCTCGACGGAGGGCGTATCTCGATCGCGTCGCTCGCTCTGGGCATCGCGACGGGCGCTTACGAAGCGGCACTGGCGTATGCGAAGGAACGCGAGGCCTTCGGGCAGACGATCGGCAAGTTCCAGGCCGTCGGGCACATGCTGGCCAATGCGGCCACCGAGATCCACGGGGCCCGCCTGATGGTCTACCACGCCGCCCGGATGAAGGATGCCGGTCTGCCGCACACCCTGTTCGGCGCCCAGGCCAAGCTGTATGCCAGCGAGGTCTCCTGCCGCGTCACCAACGATGCCGTCCAGATCCTCGGCGGCTACGGGTACACGCGCGAGTTCCCGGTCGAGCGCATGCTGCGGGATTCCAAGCTCTGCGAGATCGGCGAGGGGACGTCCCAGATCCAGCGTCTCGTGATCGGGCGCCAGATCGGCCTCTGAGTCTCGGTT
>Ga0079301_1001267_pt1 | contig 11751 bp, 7 predicted proteins | sample Wag4_2014_7_11_3_FD_74797 | JGI IMG/M metagenome (GOLD analysis project Ga0079301, IMG submission 74797) | Fresh water mixed with fracking chemicals microbial communities from Ohio, USA - Utica-2 Time Series FC 2014_7_11 | ecosystem: Engineered > Industrial production > Chemical products > Input...
CGACGCCCTCCGCGCGGCCGAGCCTCGCGCCATCGACCGTGCCCTCGTCACCCCCCATCCCGCCCGCCGTGGACGACCATGCCGTGTTCGAGGTCCTGCGCCGCGACCCGGCCTTCCGCGGGATGACGGACGAGCAGATCCGCAAGACCCCGCTGCCCCCCGGCATGACCTCGTGGCGGGAGGTGCTGAAGATGACGGGGCAGCTCGATCAGCTCGACTGGACGGGTACGCCGCCCCAGACGGGCCAGGACGCCGCGACCGGTTCGGCCGGATTCTTCGGCTGGGCGCCCACGGGCCTGGGTGGCGATGCCTACACGATGGGAGCCGCGCGGCGCGAGCGCGTCGGCTCCACCTGGCGCTTCGCGTTCCAGTACACCGACGTCGTGCTGGTGGCCGAGTGGCCCGAGGGGGCGACGGTCGCCCGGGTGGCCCACTATGCCTTCGGCGGTCGGCCCGACCCGGCGAAGGTCTTCGAGGTGAAGGTCAGGCCGGACGATGCGGCCATGACCGGCGATATGATCGCCCAGCTGACGCTTATCCGCATGGGGATGCCTCCCGTGCCGGCGCGGGACATGCCCTGATGGGGCCCGATCCGGAGCGCCTCGCACGCAACCTCCGGGCGCTGCGGCAGGCCCGGGGGCTCACGCAGCAGGCGCTCTGCGAGGCGGCGGGCCTCAGCCGCGCCTACCTGGCCGCCCTCGAGCGCGGGCTCTCGAGCGCGACGCGGCGTCCGCCGCGGCCCACGTGGCCCCTGCTCGAGGCGATCGCCCGGTCGCTCGCCGTCTCACTCGATGACCTCGTCGCCGGGGACGGGCACCTCAACGAGGTGCCGCCCCCGCCGAGCCAGGTGCTTCCAGGCTGGCCCGTCGCCACGCTCGAGTCACCCCGCGGCGGGGACACCCGCTGGGACGGGCTTTCGGAGGTCCGGGCCGTCTGGCCCCTGACGCAACCCGCGGGGCCCTGGCAGGCCGGGGCGGTCCTGGGGCTGCGACCGCTGCGCGTGGCCGAGGATCCCGAGGGCTGGGTGATCGAGCCCGGGGTGGGCCCCGTCGAGTGGGTCCGGGTCGGGCCGCGCCGCTACCGGCGCATGCCCGACGAGACGCTCGTCCCCGTCCCCCGGGAGGTCGAGGCCTCCTGGGTGGTCGCGGGGGGATGGCAGGCCGGGGATCCGGGATGATATCCTGGTCCGGGTCGGTGGATGTTTTTGGTTCAAAGCCCGCGGTGGGGTGGGGCGAACCGTTCAGCGGAGGTTCAAGTGGCCATCACGATCGATCTCACGATTTGCTACAAAAAAGGTGACTGTTATAAGTCCCAAGGCTGTCCGGCCGTTTTCGGAAATCTCGGGGATGGTACTCCCTACGTCAAGGACCCCAATCATCCCGTGGATGCCTGCGTGCTCAGGGCCAAGCAGATTTGCTGTAGCGGTGCCATCCAGACCTGAAGCCTCAAAGTGCCAGTTCGTAGATCGTGTGTCGCATTTCATTCGTCAGGAATACGCGTCCATCGTCAAGCGACGTGATGCTGTAGAGAGATCCGATCGGCCATTCGCTTGAGGGCAAACCATCGGAAACGCTCGTGGCCGAAAGGCCCGCCAGACCCGCCAGTCGAGTGATGTTGCCGGTCTGATGGTCCACCCTGAGCAGCAGGCCATCATCGTTGATGGACATCACGAGGCTTCCGTCCGAAAGGAAAGTTCGCTGTCCATTGATGCTGGTGATGGGTGAATAGGCTTGCAAGATGGCCGGCATCAGGTCGTAGGCATGTCCGGCGCTCATGGCTTGTCCGAAATGGTTCCCCGAGCTTGCCGGGCAGAACCAGAGGCCTCCCGGGAGATAGCCGTCCACGAGGAGACTGCCATCCGGCGCCGTGGTGAACCTGGAAGCCTTGAGACCAGATCCCGTGAGGATGTCTCCCTCCTGGATCGCCGTGGTCGATAGGCGCGCACCGAACCAGGGCTCGAGGCTCGCCGTCGAGCCCGCGATGGGGCGCAGTTTCCATGTCGTGGGTACCGCGAAAATGGGGGTCTGGATCAGGACCGTTCCGTCCGGCAGGACCGCCAGCTCGGAACTGAGAGACGCCCCTCCAGGCGGACTGGCCAGGATCTCAGCCATCTGGCCTTCCTCCATCACGGGCCATGGTCCATCGGTGCGACGGGTCGCGAGCCGGTAGAGCCTCTGGTTGCCGAACACCATCCACAGGTTTCCGTGACGATCCGCCCGGACGCGGCTTGGGAGTGGCAACGAGCTTTCGAGGGCCGGTTTGCCGGTATCGACCGGAAGGGTTCCCCTACGCACCTCATTGTCGGCCGGTATGCCATTGCCCGCGATCCGGCGTACACGACCATCCGGTTCCAGCTGCACGATCCGGGTCGCCAGCGGATCGGAGGTGTAGATGCTTGCAAACACCCGCTTGCCATCGCTGGTGAGGTTATGGCAGTTCGACAGGAGCGCCTCCCGCGCCGTCACTCCCTCGACAAAGGCCCCTTCCTGACCCGTTCCCGCGAACCGGTACACGGTGGGCTGAAACGCCAGGTCCACGGACGGCCATCCGACCGTCGCCGGCACGACGGAGGCCGTGGCCAGGGCCACGATGCGCGTCGCGTCGAGGGCCCGGGCCGTGAGGCTCAGGGAGGCTCCGGGGATGAGCTCGAGGGGCCAGGTGAGGCCTCCGGCGAGGTTGTCGGTAGCGAACGAGGTCGAGGCGACGACCGTGTCTCCCGAGGCGAGTTCGAGTTCGATCCGGCGGGTGACGCCTGGCAGCCCGGTTGCCTTGAAGCCGAAGCTCGCGGGAGGGGCCGCGGGCGAGGGGGTCGTATCCGGGGCCGGCGAGACCGTCGGCGCCGCGCTCGAGGTCGTGTCGATGCCGGAAAGGCGGGCGCCGGTGGTCGGTGCGAGCCGGTTCAGGTCCGCGCAGGCGGCGAGTCCGAGCGAGAGGGCGACGGGAAGGGCCGAGATCGAGTTATGGCGGGGCATCGGGCGTCCAGTTCAAGTGATGATAACCAGAATCTGAAACAACCTAGCCTTTCAGGTGGGGGCATTTCCAGTTTTATGGTCATGAATCCGTGCTTTGCGTGAAGAAAAGTTCATGCAGTCGGAGCCGTGCAGCGGGTCAGGACTTCAGCCCCACCAGCCACCCGCCCGGGGCATCGACCTGCCTTCACGGCCTGGCATAAAGCCTCTCATGGGGGGCATCACGACATGAGGTCCATCAGAGGGCCAGTTCGTAGAGGCTTGCCGGATTACCGTCGAGCACGAAGACGCGTCCATCGGGCTTGACCGCCAGGTTATACACGAACGACAGCCGCTGGGACCGGGCAAGTGTTCCGCTGATCGGCAAGAGTGTCCTTACCATGCCGGGATCGCCGAGCAGGGGCGAGACATGGCCGGTTTGTCGATCCAGCCGGAGGATCACGCTGTCGTTGTTGCTCGTGATGAGCAGACTGCCGTCCCGGGCGAAGGCGATGGGACCCTCGAAAGATGAAAACCCCGGATCGACGGGAGGCAGGGCCTGTCTCAAGGCGGGTCGCAGGTCGTGGAGATGGCCGGCCCGCATCGGGCGCCCGAAGGCGGGTCCGTCCGTGGCCGGAAGGTACCAGAGGGCTTCCGGGCTGTACCCCCTCAACAGGATTCCGCCATCCGGCGCGACCACCGGCTCGCCCCCGTAAAACGACAGGAGATTGGAGACGTCATCCCCTTCCCGAGGGTCCCGATCCGTGAGGGGATGCCCCCCGAACCAGGGCTGGAGGTCCATCGTGGCGCCGGGTACGGGGTTCGCGCGCCAGATGGTGCTGTAGGAATAGTCCGGGTCGGCCGCGACGATGACCAGCGAGCCATCGGGCATGGCAGCGAGCCCTTCGATGCTGTGCCCACCCGGAAGCTGCTGAAGTTCACGTCGGAGGGTTCCGGGGGGCAGATTCGGCCATCGGGACGACGTTCCGGTTCCCGTGGTCAGCCTGAACAGCCCCTGGTCGGGGACCTTGAACCACAGGTTGCCATCCGGTCCGAGGGTGACGTAGGTCGGTACCTTGAGAGCCACCTCCCGGGCGCTCGCCTCCTCCGGCATCACGCCGGGGCTGTTGCCGTTTCCGGCGATCGACATGAGCCGCCCGTCGGGCCCGAGCGTCAGAAACCGAAACCATGAAGACTGCCGGGTGCACGCACCCAGCACGAGGGTGTCCCTCGTTCCCGACAGGAGGTGCGTGATGCGAGGCAGCGGGGTAACGAGGGCCTGCTGCCCCTCTGTGAAGTTTTCAACCGAGGGTTCCGTGCCCGCGACCATCCACACGGTGGGCTGAAAGGCCAGCTCCACGGACGTCCGGCTCCCGTCGGCCGGCACGACGGAGGCCGTGCCCACGGCCACCAGCCGTGTCTCGTCGTGGGCGCGGACCTCGAGGCTCAGGGTGGCGCCCGGGGCGACTCCGGGGTCCCAGGTGGCCACGCCCGGGGTGAGGGAGGTCGAGGCGATGACCGTGTCTCCGGAGGCGAGGCTCACCTCGAGGCGACGCGTGACCATGGGCAGGCCGGACCAGGTGAAGGCGAAGCCTTCCGGGGGCGCCGTCGGACCGGCGTCGGGTGAAGCAGCAGGTGAAGGCCCGTTGGATGCCGGAGAAGGGGCCGGGGAGGCCGGGTTCAGGCGGCCCGCGCCCTGGAGCAGCATCGGGTTGGTGCAGGCCGCGAGGCCGAGGCTCAGGGCCTGGAGGGTGAGAAGCAGGGTGCGGCGATTGTGGCGGCGTCCAGACACGGGGGCGACATCTCCTGAGCTGCAAGCGTGCGGGATGGTTTGCGCCCAAGGCTAGCAGTCAGCCGGGGTGTGTTTACAGTTTATTGGTCATGGCTGCCGTTGCTCTGACAAGCGCTTTGCATGATGCATCCGGGGTCTTGTTGTCACCAGGTGCGGTTCAGGACCCGGGGGTCAGTGCGACGAATTGCTTCGACAGGCCGTCGAGCACGACGGGCGTCTCCCCCACGAGCCACATGGGGCCATCGGGCCACAGCGTCACCTGCCCGGCCGGCAGGCCGGACCGGGGGGCACGCAAGAGGTCGAGCCCGGTGGGCAGGCCCGCGACGGTCCGGCAGATGCCGTCCGGGTACAGCGCGCGCACGGTCCGGGTCGCGTCGGTGACGAACAGGGTGCCATCGGGGGCGATCGCGAGGCCCTCGACATGGTAGACGCTGGTCTGCTGCCGGGGGCCGGCATCCGGTCGCGGCTTCACCGTGACGACGCCCGGGCCGAACAGGGGCACGACATCCCCCGCCTGCAGGTCGAGGCCGTAACGGCGCCTGGCGTGCGCCGAGCACAGGACGACCTGCCCCTGGGAGCCCACGGCGAGATCGCCGTCCGGGCCGACGGCCACCGCCCGCACCAGGCTGCCGCCGACACCCGTCGACTGCCACCCCTGCGAGGGCTTCTGCGACGGCGGGGCTCCGTTTCCGGCCAGCCAGCTCCAGCGCCCGTCCAGCTCGAGCCGGTAGACGTACCCCGAACCGAAGAGGGCCACCAGGCGCCCCGAGGGGTCTCGCGTCAGGTCGTAGAGGTCCGGAAGACCGGCCTCGAGGCCCCGGGACCCGGCCTCGGGGCGCGACGAGCGACCGTCCCCCGCCAGCCGGTACAGATGCTCGGCCTCCATGGCTTGCCCGAAGCGGGTCTGCGCGATGCGGCTCAGGTACCACAGGGAGTGGTCGCGATACCAGTAGAACGCCACACCGTCCGGGCCATCCGCCGTCCAGGCTCCTCCCGCCACCAGGCTCGCGCTGGCGGCGGGGGCGCCCGAAGGCAAGCCGTCGAGCGCGAATCCGCCGCCGGGACTCTGCCAGACGGGGGTCCCGTCGACGACCAGGGTCAGCTCGTGGGCCGGGTAGCGCCACTGCCACCAGGTCCGCATGTCCACGAGGCGGCCAGCCAGGTGGGGGTAGTCGTTCCCGTCCACGCGACCGGGAAGGGTGATCCGGTAGGGACTCACCGACCAGAAGGCCTGCGACTCGAGGCCGCCCGCGCGCGCCGAGACTCGGAACAGCCCGGGCAGCGGGCTCGTGTAGGTGCCCGGTGCCGACGCACTCGCCTCGCCGGGCCCCTCGATCCGCCAGGTCACGGGGACATCGGCCGGCTCGACGGACCAGCTGGCGACTTCACCCGGGGACGAGCCGCCGTGCCCCGGTGAAAGCGTCAGGCGGTTCGCCACGACGAGTGGCCAGGGCTCGCTCTCGACGCCATCCGACACGACCACCAGACGGCCCGTGCCGCCGGATGGCACGACCACCTCGAGACGCTCGTCCGAGAGGCGATTCCAGACCGTCGCGAGCGCATCCCCGAACTTCACCTGGAGGGTGGTCGAGCGCGTCGCGCCGAACGATCGCCCCTGGACCACCAGGCGCATCCCCGGAGCGCCCACCGACGGGGAGACGGCCGTGACGACCGGGCGGTCCAGCGTGAGCAGCCACTCGCCGCCCTCGGTCGTCTCGCCCGCGCGCACGACCAGGCCCTCGCGGACCGCCGGCACGCGGCGAGGCGCCATCGCGACGACGTCGTAGGTGCCCTCGCCCAGGCGCGAGAAGGTGAACGAGCCGCTGGCGTCCGTGCGGGCCACGGCGTCCGTGCCGGGCACGAAGACCTCGAGCCCCAGGGCCAGCGCCCCGTCGGGCAGCACGACCCGGCCCTTCAGGAAGCCCGGCGGCTTCACGACCCAGGCCCCGAACTCGGTGGTGCCCCCGTCCGGCACCACGAGCGATCGCCGGATGGCCAGCCGCTCGCGGGCGTCGACCGCTTCACCCGTCCAGGTGCCGGACGGGATCGACGCGATCCGGAAGCGACCCGTGGCATCCGTACGGGCCGTGAACGTGGATCCGGTGCCGCCAGCCGTCGAGCCATCGCGGCCGCGGCCACGGTAGAAGCGCACCTGGGCCTCGGGGACGGGGCGGCCCGTTTCGTCGAAGACGTCGCCGATCACGACCGGTGCCGTCTGGCTCACGCCGTCCCGTGGACCGGGCCCCCCGATGATGCCTGACGTGCCCGGCCTGACGGGGTCGCAACCGAGCGCCAGGACCAGCCCCGCGAGGGCGATCCAGGTCAGAGGTCCCCGGTCAGGACGGATGGCTGGCATGAAACTCCCGGGTGGCGGTGAGGGGCAGGGTCACGTGGAAGGTCGTCCCGCTTCCTTCCCGCGAGCTGAAACCGATCGTTCCGCCCACCCGCTGGAGGACCTCGCGCAGGCGAGCCAGAGACATCCCTGCCCCGCCCCGGGACGGGTCCACCTGATAGCCTCGCTCCCCGATGCGTGGCTGGCAAGCGGCCGGGATCCCGATGCCCGAATCGGAGACCATGACGCGCACGTGGGACTCGCCGCGGATCACCCACAGGCGAACGCGGCCGCCCGGGCGCGAGAACCGGATGGCATTGTCGAGGAGCACCGAGAGGAGGAACATCGCGCGCTCGGCGTCGACGGGCAACGTCATGTCGGTCTCGAACTCGGTCGCCAGCTGGACCTGATGAAGCTGGGCCAGCTGCATGACCGGAGCTTGCAGGCCTTTCATGACGTCCTGGATGCGACAGCACGCGCCCGGATCGGGTTGCTCGTCGAGCTTGCCACGCAGGACGTGCAGGGGGCCCACGAGCGCCGCCAGGCGCTGGCGGATGGAAGCGGGTAACTCCACCTGGCTGGCCAGGTCACGCAGGGCCTCTTCCACGGCAACCGTGGCACCCTGGAGGCGGGCGATCGCCCCTCGGGCCCGGGCGGCCTCTTCGAGGGCCTCACGTTCCCGCGCGTCACGCGTGGCTCCCCAGGCGTCGTGCCCCTCGGCCAGGCCGGCACGCGTGGCCACTTCCCAGGAGCGGATGACCTCATGCACGTGGTCACGGCTCGCGTCTGGCAGCGGGCGAGCCGAGATCCAGCCGACCAGGATGCGGCCTTGCCTGGAGGCCAGGCGTTGCACTTCCCGGGTGGGACCGAGCGATTCGAGGCGGAGACGCTCGTCCTCCGAGAGGTCGGGATCGTCCCCCGACCAGCGTCGCGGCCCCGCGTCGGGACCGAGCAGGCGGGGCCACGCGTCCGGGTGATCGGCCATGTCCTCGAGCAGCTCCATCCAGGTCGGCTCCCGGGCCGAGATCTGGAACGACTCCCGGTGCAGGACCATCACCCACGAGGCCCTGAGCAGGTCCTGGAGCGCCCGGGCCAGGGTCGCGTCGAGCGAAGCCCCCGGCGCACTCTCGCCGATGGCGGCGAGCCAGCGGAGGGTGCGATGGCTGCGCATCAGTTCCTGGTCGGCCCGGAAGGTCGCCACCTGGCAGGCGAGATGTTCGAACAGGGGGGCATGCGGCTCGATCTCGCGCGCCTCGAACGCGCGGTGCTCGCGTTCGAGCACCAGCAACCCCACCTGCTGGCCCCGGTGGAAGAGCGGAACGAGGGCCCGCGCGCGTCGATGGACGGTCGTGCCCCGGAGTTCCTCGAAGAGCACGGTTCTCAGGGACCGGGACGTGGAGACCCAGGACATCTCCTCGCTCGTTTCCAGGGAAGCCGGGAGTCGGAGCACGGAACCGGGGTCTCCCCGGGTCCCCAGCAGGGGACTCCAGCATCCCTCCGGCCACCAGCCATAGGCTGCGGAAGCCACTCCGAGCGTGCGACTCACGGCTTCCAGGGCGCTCAGCGGATCACCCGAGGGCGGGCCGGAAGCCGGATCAGGGGATTTTCTTCCGTCGGGGGGACGGGGTTTCCAGGGCCAGGGCATGCGCGTCACTCCCGGTGGTGGTGACCATAATATACCTGCCCATGGCCAATGTTTACAAGGTCTCATCCGGGAGTCCATGCCGGAAGTTCAGCCAGGTCGAGACGGGCCCCCAGACGCTGAAAGCAGGCTCTCGCCTCGTCGCAGGCGCGAAGGGCCTCTGCGTGGAGTCCCCTCTTCCGGGCGATCCAGCTCCAGGTCGCCAGGGCGCGCCCACGATCCAGCGAGCGCGGGCGGTCCTCCGAGGCCTCGAGACACTCCCGCGCGAGACGTTCGGCCTCTGCCAGCCTGCCGGCACGTCCGGCCTGGTCGGCCAGCATGCGCAGGGCGCTACCCCGGGCGCCCCGAGCCGGCGTGCCGGCCGTCAGGTCGAGGATGCGTCGGCTTGCACGGTGGGCGCGGGCCTCGTCGCCGGAGGCCTGCTGGAGCCGGGCCTCGACGGCCAGCACTTCCGGGAGCACCTCGTGGTACTCCGCGCGCTCCACGAGCAACAGGGCTGCTTCTACATGGCTCTCGGCCTCGGCCTGGTGTCCACGTCGCCAGGCGACCAGCGCCAGGTTGGCGAGGGCGATCGCCTCTCCGGCGGGTTCCTGGAGCTCGCGCTTCAGCGCGAGGGCCGCGCGGTAGGCCTGCTCGGCGTCCTCCAGGCGCCCTCGATTCAGGACGAGGTGTCCCTGGTTGTTGAGGACCAGACTCTGGAGCCACCGTTCTCCCGTGCGGTCCGTGAGTTCGTGCGCCCGCTCGAAACAGTGCTCGCTCTCGTCCCAGTCGCCCAGCTCGAAGGCGCATGTACCCAGGTTGATCCAGCTGCCCGCGCTCATGCCCAGATCCTGGAGGGATTCTCGGTGGGTCAGGGCTTCCCGGTGCAGCGCGATCGCCTGCTCCAGGTGGCCCCGGTGGTAGGCGAGGTTCCCCAGCAAGCTCGCCCGGTGGCCCTGCTCTTCGACGGTGAGCGCAGGTTGCGAGGCTCGGATGGTATCCGTCAACCGTTCGACGAGGGGCCAGTCGCCCAGCCGCAGGGCGATGCGGGCGCGGTGCAGGACGAGGCGTGCCGCCCGGGTGGCATCGGCCGCACGCGGATCGGCATGCATCTCGGTCAGGAGTTCGTACGCCTCGCGCAGGCGACCTCGGCCTTCCAGGTGGCGAGTCAGCAGGGCTGCCCGGCGGAGCCATTCCTCCGCGTCGCCCGGGACGGGCAGGGCATCCAGGATCCGACCGGCCTCCTCCCACTCGCCCAGCCAGAGCCCCAGTTCTGCCAGGTCGAGCCACAGGGAGGTCGGCGCGGGTTCGCCGGACTGGGAGAGGGCGGCATGCAGGTACATGCGCGCCGTTCGCCAGGAGGCCTGCATGATCGCGGCTCTCGCTGCCCTGAGCAGGATGTCCCGACCATAGCTGGTCGGATTCCCCTGGACCAGGTGACGCGCGACCCGCTCGAGGTCGCCCCGGCCGGACCACAGTTCCGATGCGATCCGGGTGTGCCAGGCACGCTGCGTTTCGGGATCGAGGCGCTGGCGGACTCCCTCGAAGAACAGAGGGTGGGTGAACGCGAACTGCACGTCGTCCCCCGGGAGTTGCTCCACCAGACCCTGAGCGAGCAGACCAGACCAGCACGTTCCGCTCGCCGGCGAGGCGATCAGGTCCTCGACCAGGCGGGCCTCGAACCGGAGACCGACCATCGATGCGGCCTCGAGCATCCTCCGAGCGACGGAGGGAAGCAACTCGAGGCGACCTTCCAGATCCCATCGCACCTCGACCGGGATGTCGCTCCGTGGCCTCGTGAGATCCCCCCGCATCCGGGCCATGCGCACCAGTTCCTGGAGCAGCAACGGGTTGCCACCCGAGCGCGTCAGGACCGCGTCTTGCGTGTCCGGATCCGCTCCGGCGAGGGCCTCTTCGACCCACGGACGCACCGACTCGGGCGCGAGCGGAGCGAGCGTCTTCTCGATGTGCGCGAACCGCAGTCTCGACGCGGTCAGGTCCTGGATCCCCGTTCTCGAGGCCGTGAGGATCAGGACGGGGATATCCTGCGCGGCGGAATCCAGATCCTGGAGCCAGCCATGCAGCCATGCCTGCGAATCGCCATCGATCCAGTGGGTGTCCTCGATGAGCACGATCCGGGGGTGTTCCGAGCAGAGTTCCCGCAGCCACCGTTCGAGGGCCCGGAAGCCCATGAATCGCCGATGGCGAGGCGTGAGGCCCTCGCGGGGCGGGGCGAGACCGAGCAGGCCGGCCAGGGCCCATCCCTCGTCCTGGCGCGCCTGGAGGCTGGCCAGCGGATCGTCACTCAGGGCCCGGACGACCTGGGCCAGCACGTCGAGGGGGCGCGATGGGCCATCGGGGTGACACCGGACCCGGATCGGACGGGCAGCAGGACCGAGCGAATCGAGAAACTCCTGGATGAGCCGGGATTTGCCGATGCCGGCCGGCCCCGAGAGGTGCAGCCAGGCGGTCCGGCCCCGGGAGGCCGTCGCCCAGAATCCGATCAGTTCCAGGAGGGCCTCCTCCCGACCGACGAGGGGAAAATGCGGCAACCGTTCGAGCGCTTCGCCCACCCGGTAGGCCCGTCCCTCGCCGAGGTCCTGGCAGCCCGTGAAGGCGAGGTGAGGCCGCAGGTCGTGGTGGATCTCGTCTCCGACCCAGAGTTCTCCCGGCTGGGCGATCGCCAGGAGGTCCTCGAGCGGCTTCGAGGGCACGGTTTCGCCGCGGCACGCGACGCCACGAGGCGGGATGCCCTCTTGGACCAGGATCCACTCCCTCGCAGCCTGCAAGGCCTCCGCGAGGGAGTGGGTCGTCGGGTGGTCCAGACGGAAGTGTCGCTCCCCCGGTGTTTCCGTGCCGATTTCGACTCCGAGGGCCGGTGGGACAGAGGAGGCGTGGTCCGAGGCGGCGGAAGCCCCTCCGAGTTCGTGCAGGGGATCGGACTGGAAGCGGATCCAGAGCGTGCCATTCATGCGGGGGTCTCCCGGTCAGGAGTCGACGACGATCTATTCTACAATGATTTCATATGATATAATACATTTTAATATCATGACAGGAG
>Ga0079301_1001268_pt1 | contig 11748 bp, 9 predicted proteins | sample Wag4_2014_7_11_3_FD_74797 | JGI IMG/M metagenome (GOLD analysis project Ga0079301, IMG submission 74797) | Fresh water mixed with fracking chemicals microbial communities from Ohio, USA - Utica-2 Time Series FC 2014_7_11 | ecosystem: Engineered > Industrial production > Chemical products > Input...
TCATGCGGTGGGCCTCAATTACATCGACGTCTATCACCGCAGCGGCCTCTACCCGGTGCCGCTGCCTTCGGGCTTGGGGCTTGAAGCCGCCGGCGTGGTTGAGGCGGTGGGCGAGGGGGTCACCGACATCAAACCGGGCGACCGCGTGGCCTATGCCGGTGGCCCCTTGGGCGCGTATGCCGAAGCGCGCATCATGCCCGCCGACCGGCTGGTGAAATTGCCCGACGGGTTGAGCTTTGATCAGGGCGCCGCGATGATGCTGCAAGGCATGACCGCGCAATACCTCCTTCGCAGCACCTATCGCGTCAAGGCTGGCGACACCATTTTGATTCACGCCGCCGCTGGGGGCGTGGGGCTCATTGTCTGCCAATGGGCCAAAGCCCTGGGTGCCACCGTGATCGGCACCGTGGGCAGCGAGGCCAAGGCCACGCTCGCCCGCGCCCATGGGTGCGATCATCCCATCCTCTACACCCGCGAAAACATCGCTGAGCGGGTGAAGGAAATCACCGGCGGCGCCGGTGTGCCGGTGGTCTATGACTCGATCGGCAAAGATACTTTCATGGATTCACTCGCCTGCTTGAAGCCGCGCGGTTTGATGGTGAGCTTCGGCAATGCCTCCGGCCCCTTGCCGCCCTTCGATCTCGGGCTGCTCGCCAAGATGGGCTCGCTATTCATCACCCGGCCCACGCTCTTCACCTACACCGCAGCGCGCGCCGATCTCATTGCCTCGGCCAACGAGCTCTTTGAGGTGGTGCTGGCCGGTCAGGTGAAAATCGAAGTCCACCAGCGCCACGCACTCGCCGATGCGGCACAAGCCCATATCGAGCTCGAGGCGCGCAAAACCACCGGTTCAACCATTTTGTTGCCCTGACCATCCAGCCGGGCGTTACCGCGCAAAGTCGAAAGGAGTCGTGTCATGTTCCGTGATCTGCACAGGATGCTGCTAGGGCTGGGGCTTGCATGGGCCTTGACGCTGCCGGCTGCCGCCCAAGCACCCAAGCCGGTGGTGCTGACCCCGGTTCAGGCGGCGTATCTCAAGACCGAAACCAAAAAAGCCAACGAAGCCTTCATCAAACAAGTGGCCAAGACCGCGGGCGCCAGCGAGCCCCAGGTGCGCCGCGCCTTGCCGGATGAAAAGCGCATCACCGACCGCATGGCACGCCTGGTCTCGGCCCTGGAGCAAGACCTGAAACGCAGCCTGAGCGAAGAAGAAAAAGCCACGATCTCCGCGGCAGAAGAAGCGCGCAAGAAGTCGATCAATGACGCGCAGACCGAGGCGCTGCGCAAGTAACCCAGAGCGGGGCGCCAGGGCTTATTTTGTGGTTGGCGAGCGGTGGAAGAAGGTGGCACCGCTGCCGCGGCTTTGGCCATTGACCAGATCGAGCTTCTTGGGCGACTTGGACTTGCTGGACTCACCCCCCTGGGCCCGCGTCAGCTCGCCACGCGCTTCGAGGTCGCGGATGGCGACAGTCAGCTGACTCATCAACATCTTTTCCGCGCATACGCCGACGATATTCACCGTGTTCGGGTCGGGCCGCTCGATGCGGCAGGCATGGGCAGACCAGGCCGCAATCGTGAGCCCCAGCAAGACAAAACCCATCAGCCAACGCCGACGCGTTGTCCTGCTGGTATCTGCCCTCAAGGCGAGGTGGCGGGTTTTGGGGGGGGTAATGATGGCCGTCTCCACAAGCGGCAAAAGCGCCGCCTTGCTGTTCCACCATAGGCCCCGGCAAAGCGCGAGGTCAACGACCGACTTTGCAAACCTCGTTCAGGCTCAGGCCGCTAGCTGCGCTCGCGTGTTTTCGAAACCGGTCTGGCGAATGAATGAAAGAAACCGAGCGGCCTCGCCCCCCGTCATTCCCGCCTTCCCGGGAATGACGATGAGGCGGACGTCGGCAATTGGATGCACCGAGCGACGCCAAGATTTTGAAATTGATGCAGGTTTGATGCTCCAGCCCTGTTGAGCGCCGCGCGGCCCGCCGTTTTCCCCCTGCGCAGCGGTAGAATATCGGGTATGTCCTCCCCCAACTTCATTCACCTTCGCCTGCATTCCGAGTACTCCGTGGTCGATGGCATCGTGCGTCTTGACGATGCGATTGCCCGCGCAGTGGCCGATGTCATGCCGGCGCTCGGCTTGACCGATCTCGCCAATTTATTCGGCATGGTCAAGTTCTATAAAAGCGCACGCGGCAATGGCGTGAAGCCCATCATCGGTGCGGATGTTTTCATCCAGAACGACACCGACCGTGACAAGCCGCATCGGCTCTTGCTGTTGGTGAAAAACCGCGCGGGCTACGGCAAGCTTTGCGAGCTGCTCAGCCGCGCGCACATCACCAATCGCACTCAGGGCCGCGCCGAGCTGAACCGTGCTTGGCTCGCCAATGGCGGCGCGGAGGGGCTGATTGCACTCTCGGGCGCCCTGCAGGGTGATGTCGGCCAGGCGATACTCGCCGGTCATCTTGATGCCGCTGAAAAACTCGCCCGCGAGTGGGCAGAGATTTTCCGGGGCGATTTTTATCTCGAGCTGCAGCGCGCCGGCCACGCGCAAACTGAAACCTACATCCGCGGCGCGCTCACCGTGGCGGCGCGCACCGATTTGCCGGTGGTGGCCACCCACCCGATCCAGTTTTTGAAGCCGGATGACTTCCGCGCCCACGAGGCGCGGGTGTGTATTGCCCAAGGCTATGTGCTGGCCGATAAACGCCGCCCGCGTGATTTCACCGAAAGCCAGTATTTCAAATCGCAGGCCGAGATGGCCGAGCTCTTCGCCGACATCCCCGAGGCGCTCGCCAATTCCGTGGAGATCGCCAAGCGCTGCAATCTCACCGTCACCTTGGGCAAAAACTTCCTGCCGCGCTTTCCCACGCCCGAGGGCATGACGCTGGATGATTTCCTCGTCGCTGAAGCGCGCCGGGGTCTTGAAAAGCGGCTCGCCAAACTCTTCCCCGATGAAGCGGTGCGCGCCCAGCAGCGCGAGCACTATGAAGCGCGCCTGAAATTCGAATGCGACACCATCATCCAGATGGGCTTCCCGGGTTACTTCCTGATCGTGGCGGACTTCATCGCCTGGGGCAAAAACAATGGCGTGCCGGTGGGCCCGGGCCGCGGCTCAGGTGCCGGCTCGCTGGTGGCGTTCAGCCTTGGCATCACGGATATCGACCCGATTCCGTACGCCCTGCTGTTCGAGCGATTCCTGAACCCCGAGCGGGTGTCCATGCCCGACTTCGATATCGACTTTTGCCAGGATAACCGCGGCCGCGTGATCGAATATGTGCGCAGCCATTACGGCGCGGACGCGGTGTCGCAGATCGCCACCTTCGGCACCATGGCCTCCAAGGCGGTGATCCGCGATGTGGGCCGGGTGCTGGACATGGCCTACAACTTCTGCGACCAGCTCTCGAAGTTGATCCCGGTGGTGCAGAACAAGCCGCTCTCGCTCTCCGAATCCCGCGAGCAGGAGCCGCTCTTGAAAGAGCGCGAACAAAACGAAGAAGAAGTGCGCGAGCTTCTGGCGCTCGCCGAGCCGCTCGAAGGGCTCACTCGAAATGTCGGCATGCACGCCGGCGGGGTGCTGATCGCGCCGGGCAAGCTCACTGATTTTTGTCCGCTCTATCAAGCCGATGGCGATGACGCCGCGCCCGTGTCGCAATTCGACAAGGACGATGTGGAAGCCATCGGGCTGGTGAAATTCGACTTCCTGGGCCTGCGCAACCTCACCATCATCGCGCTGGCGATGGACTACATCCCGCGGCTCGACCCGAGCTTCAATCTGAAGCTTGAAGACCTGAGTTTTAACGACCCGGCCGCCTACAAAGTGCTCAAGGACGCGAACACCACTGCGGTGTTCCAGCTGGAAAGCACCGGCATGAAAAAGCTGTTGGCCAAGCTCGCGCCCGACCGTTTTGAAGACATCATCGCGGTGCTCGCGCTCTATCGCCCCGGCCCCTTGGGCTCAGGCATGGTGGATGACTTCATCCTGCGTAAAAAAGGCCAGCAGTCGATCGATTATTTCCACCCGAATCTGAAGTCGTGTCTTGAGCCCACCTATGGCGTGATCGTGTATCAGGAGCAGGTGATGCAGATCTCGCAGACCATCGGGGGCTACACCCTGGGTGCTGCCGACATGCTGCGCCGGGCCATGGGCAAGAAGAAGCCCGAAGAAATGGCCAAGCATCGCGAGATGTTCACCGAGGGCGCGAAAAAAGGCGGTTATGACGCGAAGCTCGCCGAGCATCTTTTCGACCTGATGGCGAAATTCGCGGAATACGGCTTCAACAAATCCCACACCGCCGCCTATGCCGTCGTCACCTACCAGACCGCATGGCTCAAGGCCCATCACTGCGCGGCGTTCATGGCCGCGACCTTGTCCTCGGACATGGATGACACCGACACGGTGCAGGTGTTCTATCTGGATGCGCTCGCCAACGGGCTCAAGATTTTGCCGCCGGATGTGAATGCTTCGGAATATCGTTTTGTGCCGGTCGACCGCGACACGATTCGCTATGGCCTGGGCGCCATCAAGGGCACCGGCGAGCAGGCGGTGAATCTCATCCTCGCCGCGCGCCGGGCGGGTGGGCCTTTCACCGATCTTTTCGATTTCTGCAAGCGGCTGGATAAGCGCATGGTGAATCGCCGCGCGGTGGAAGCCTTGATTCGCGCCGGCGCTTTTGATTCGCTCGATGGTGATCGCGCCAAGCTGCTGGCCTCCGCCGGCCGCGCGCTGGACGCGGCTGAACAGGCCCATGCCAATGCGTTTCAGGGCGGATTGTTTGATGAGGTGGAGGTGTCCTCCACGCCTGAGTATGTCAAGGTCAAGCCCTGGGGCGAGCGCGAAAAGCTGATGCATGAAAAGCAGGCGCTGGGGTTTTTCTTCTCAGGCCACCCCTACAACGCCCATCGCCGCGAGCTCGCGCAATTCGTGCGCCGGCCGCTTTCGCAAATCGAGCCGCAGCGCGACATCACCTTGCTCGCCGGGCTGGTGGTGGGCACCCGCACCCAGATGACCCGCCGCGGCAAGATGGCCTTCGTGATGCTCGACGATGGCACCGCGCAGCTTGAGGTGTCGGTGTTCAACGAGCTCTATGACGCCCAGCGCAGCAAGATCACGGTGGATGAAGTGCTGCTGGTTGAGGGCAAGGTGCAGAAGGATGATTTCAGCGGCGGCTATCGCGTGGTGGCGGAACAGTTATTGACCCTCGGCGAGGCCCGCGCACGCTTTGCAAAATGCCTGCGTTTGAGCCTCAATGGCCAGGCCCGCGATGGCGGGGCGGCGCAGAAATTGCGCGATGTGCTCGAGCCCTTCAAAAACGGCGCGACCCCAGTGCGGCTCAAATACCGCAATGGCGTGGCTGAATGCGAGCTGGGTTTGTCGGATGACTGGCGGGTGCGGCTGGATGAGCCACTGATCGAATCGCTTACCGAGTGGCTCTCACCCGGCAACGTTGAGGTGGTGTATCAATGACCGTAGGAGTAGGTAACTTGTTACCCACGCGTTGTTGGCTTCGACCGAATGATTTTGCAAGCGGGACCCGCTTGCGTGTATCGCTCCGATCGGCAACGCGTGGGTAACAAGTTACCCACCCCTACGGGTTGGATTACAGCTCTTGGGCGTGCTGGGCCAGGTAATCGGCCACGCCATTGGGGTTGGCCTTCATGCCGGCCTTGCCCTTTTGCCAGCCGGCGGGGCAGACTTCGCCGTGCTCTTCGGTGAATTGCAAAGCGTCGATCGTGCGCAGCATTTCATCGATGTTGCGGCCGAGCGGCAGGTCATTGACCACCTGATGGCGCACCACGCCATTTTTGTCGATCAGGAACGAGCCGCGCAGCGCCACACCGGCGTCCGCTTCCACGTCATAGGCGCGGGCGATGTCATGCTTGATGTCGGCCACCAGCGTGTAGGCCACTTGGCCGATGCCGCCCTTGTCCACCGGGGTGTTCTTCCAGGCGAGGTGGGTGAATTGGGAGTCGATCGACACACCGATGACTTCGACATTACGATTTTTGAATTCTTCGAGGCGATGATCGAACGCGATCAGCTCGGAGGGGCACACGAAGGTGAAGTCGAGCGGGTAGAAAAACACCACGCCATATTTGTCCTTCAGCTCTTCGGAGAGTTTGATTTGCTTGATTTCGTTGTTGCCCAGCACCGCGGTTGCGGTGAAATCCGGGGCTTGCTTGCCAACCAGAACAGCCACGTCACACTCCTTGAAAAGATGCCCGAGATCAGGCGTTTAGACAGATTCTAAACTCTATCGTTTTGCATCCTTAAGGTCAATCGAGAATTTCACGCGGGGGCGTCGCCGAGTGGTGCCGATGTCACTCGCACGGGCGTCATATTCCAACCCGTTCGCCGGGCGGCGCGAGGCTCAATACGCGAAATAAGGCCCCGTGCCCCCGGGGCTGGATTTGTCCTCAATGGCAGTAAACACATTGCGTCCGAAGAAAAACGGCAGCCCGTAATCGAAGGCCCCCAGCACATCCGGCCCCACCAGGGCGGGCAGGGCGGCAAAATCGGCCGGGAATGAATTGGCCGCCAGCACATTGAAGGTGACGGTATCTGCGCCACTCGTGCCGAAGTTGGTGGCGGTGAGTGTCTGCAGGCTGGCCGGGCAGAAGAAAAAGAACGAGCCAAGGCACAGCGGGATTTCTCCGTCCGGAATGAAAAGTCCATTCGAGCCGCTGTCGATGAAACCGGCGTAATCCACGCTCTTGTAGCGGGTGGGGAACGCGAGGACGCCCGTCAGCGGGTCGAAGGCGACGGGGAACACCTTGGCGCTGCCCAGCCCGTTATTGCCGGCGGTGCCGATGCCCAGGGTCAGCGTGCCGGTGGCTGAGATTGCGCCGGTGGGCGGTACAGGTGAGAGTGTGATGAGGGTGCCGTTGTCATGGGTGTTCATCGCGCCCACCGGATGGGCGGTCTGATCACCTTGCGGCGCAGTGGTGCCGCTGCAATCGCCACCCTCGTCGCAGGAAAAATAGCGTCCGTTGAAGCTGTTGAATTCACACGCCTGCCCACAATCCTTGAGGTAGGGGCTGATGCCCAGGATGCCGTTGGCGCCGAAGCTCTCCGGGGTGTGTTTGAAAGTCCCCGGGCAGTCGTTGGGAATCTTGGACAATGTGCGGGTGCCGATGGCGTGGATCGGCAGATTGCCCGCTTTCTGGTTGGCCAGATACACATCCGCCCGGCGCATCGGCCCCCAGATGCCGGTGCCGTCAGCAAACAGGATGCATTCGCCCAAACGCGCGCCACCGCCGGCGCTGATGCCCGGCAGGGCGAGCGCGGGGTTGAGCACGGATTCGATGATGCGAAGCCCGGTGGAGCCGGTGTCGATCAGAATGTTGTCGATGGTTTGGCAGCGGGTGGTGCTGCCCGGTTCGCACACCGTGACGCTGGTGAGCAGCAGGTTCGGGGTGTTGCCGATGCCATAGGCCACCCGCACAGCCTGCTGGTTGTTGCCGTTTTGGGGCGGCGCTGCGACCAGTGCGCTGCCGCTGGGCGCGCTGGGGGGGGCAGTGCTGCTGCCTCCGCCGGGCCCGCCGCCTCCGCCACCGCAGGCATTGAGCAGCAGCACCAGCGCGAGCCACAGTGCGCGCGCCGGCTTCAACGGATGTCCTCCGGGCGCACCCCGGCGGGCAGCATCGGCGGGCAGAAGGCGCGGCCCCGGAAGGCGCGCATCCGGCCGGCGGATTCGATCACCACCTCGGGCGTGTCAAGGCGCACCGCGCTGCGGGTCGAGTGCCCTCGCTCGGCGGCTTCCCGAAAGGCGGTGTAATGCCGGCCCAAGAGTTGTGCAAGATCCGGCATCACCGGCCCCGCCCAGGTGATGGCGAAGACCCTGCCCTGCGCATTCACCCATTGCCGGATGCGAAGCTCGGCCGGGGTGTCCAGGGTGACGATCTTGTGGGTGGCGGTGCGCTCCTCAAGAAGGCTTGCGCCAAGTTGCGTGGCCTCTGCCTTGATGAGTGTTTCGGGTTCGCCGAGCCGCGCGAAGCTCGGGGTGGTGAGCGCCAGCAGCAGCGCGGCGAAAAGCGCGCGCCCCAAGTTTTGTGTGTTTCGGAGGTTTGCCAGATGTTTTTTCAAGCGCCCTTCCTTGGCTCATCGGGCGGGGCAAAGGCGTGTTGTCGCGCCATTTCCTGCATCACTTGCCCCACGCCATAGAGCATGATCACGATGCCAGACAGTAGCACAGTGACCGCTTCAATGGTGGAGCTCGGAAAGTCCTTGAATAACACCGGCCCCTCGGACACCAGCGAGGCGAGCCCCAGGGAAAAGAGGAAAAGCCCCAGGCCGTCGAGCAGCATGAAAAGCGCCAAGCGCCGGGTGAGTTTGGGTTTGATGCGTGGAGTCATGAGCTTCGCCTGTCGGTGGTTACTTCACCCGCATGCCGGGTTGTGCGCCCGCATCCGGGGAGAGAATGAATAATCCGGGTGTCGCCCCGGTTTCGTCAGATGCCGCCAGCACCATGCCTTCTGACAACCCGAATTTCATTTTGCGCGGGGCAAGGTTGGCCACCATCATCGTCATGCGGCCCACCAGGCTGGCCGGGTCATAGGCGGATTTGATGCCGGCGAACACCTGGCGTGGTTTTTCTTCGCCGATATCAAGCTGCAGGCGTAATAATTTTTCCGCGCCTTCGACATGCTCGGCGGCAACAATGCGGGCGATGCGAAGATCAATCTTGTTGAAGTCGTCGATGCTGATGGTGGGGGCGATTTCCATTTTCTTGGCGGCAGCTTGTTGGTGCTCGGCGTGGCGGGCGGGGCTGGCTTCGGTGCTCAGTGAGGCCTTGTTGGCGTCGATGAGCGCATCGACTTGCGTACGCTCCACGCGGGTCATGAGGTGCTGGTAAGTGTTGATGCGATGCCCCGCGGGCAGCGCGGTTGCGGCATCTTGCCAGGTGAGCGGCGCGATGTTGAGAAAGGCTTCCACCTCGGCCGCGAGCTTGGGCAGCACCGGCTTCAGATACAGCGTGAGCAGCCGGAACATGGCGAGCGCATTGCTGCACACCTCATGCAGCAGCGCCTCTTGCCCCGCCTGCTTGGCGAGATTCCAGGGGGCCAGATCATTGACATAGGCATTGGCCGCATCAGCGAGCGCCATGATTTCGCGCAAGGCCCAGTTGCTGTCGCGGGCTTCAAAGGCATCGGCGATATGCTTCGCGGCATCGATCAGCGCGGTGAGCGCGGGCACCGCAGTGGGCGCGGCCAGCTGGCCGTCAAAGCGCTTGGTGATGAACCCGGCGGTGCGGCTGGCGATATTCACATATTTGCCCACCAGATCGGCATTCACCCGGGCGATGAAATCATCGAGATTGAGGTCGATGTCTTCCATCGAGCCATTCAATTTGGCGGCGTAGTAATAGCGCAGCCATTCCGGGTTGAGCTTTTGGTCGAGATAACTTTGCGCGGTGATGAAGGTGCCGCGGCTCTTGGACATCTTGGCGCCATCGACGGTGAGAAACCCGTGCGCGAAAATTTTCGTGGGCAGGCGAAAGCCGGCGTGTTGCAGCATCGCCGGCCAGAAGAGAGCGTGGAAATACAGGATGTCCTTGCCGATGAAGTGGACCATTTCGGTCTGCGCTTCATGGGCCCGGGCGGCGTCGGTGAAGGCCTCGAAATCGAGCGCGGGCGTGCGCTCGGCGAGGTTTTTCAGGCTGCCGAAATAACCCACCGGCGCATCCAGCCAGACATAAAAATACTTGCCCGGTGCGCCCGGAATCTCGAAGCCGAAATAGGGCGCATCGCGTGAGATATCCCAGTCATTGAGCCGCTTTTCATCGCCCGCGCCCAGCCACTCCTGCATCTTGTTGGCAGCTTCAGCCTGCAAGGGTGAAGCACCCAGCGCACCGGTGGTCCACTCGCGCAAAAATTTCTGGCAGCGTGGGTCGGATAGCTTGAAAAAATAATGCGTGGAGGCGCGCATTTCAGGCTTTGCGCCCGAGATCGCGGAGTAAGGATTCTTGAGTTCGGAGGGCGTATAGGCCGCGCCGCAGGCTTCGCAGTTGTCGCCATATTGATCGGCCGCGCCGCATTTGGGGCACTCGCCCTTGATGAAGCGGTCGGGCAGGAACATCTGCCGCGTAGGGTCGTAAAACTGCTCGATATCGCGCGCTTCGATCAACCCCGCGGCTTGCAGTCTTGCGTAGATCTCATTGGCATAGGACTGCGTTTCGGGCGAATGGGTGGAGTAATAATTGTCGAAGGCCACATTAAAGCCTGCGAAATCGCGCATATGCTCATGGCGCACCCGCTCGATCAGCGCCTCGGGGGCGATGCCTTCTTTTTCGGCGCGCAGCATCACCGGTGTGCCGTGGGTGTCGTCGGCGCAGACATACCAGACTTCCGCGCCGCGCATTTTTTGAAAGCGCACCCACATATCGGTCTGGATGTATTCGACCAGATGACCCAGGTGAATGGCGCCATTGGCATAGGGCAGGGCGCTGGTGACCAGAATGCGGCGTTTCGGGGAGCTCATGGTGTGATGGGGGTTGAGGTTTCTCAATCGAAGGCCGCGATTCTAACAAATGCAGACGGCCCTGCTTCAGGTACACTGCGCACGACTTTTTACAGCCTTTTTTGCGTGACCATGGACTCCCTCACCCAAGACAGCATCCAGACCGCCCTGAAGGGCGTGATCGACCCCAACACCGGCCGCGATCTCATCACCACCCGCTCGGTGCGCAATATCCGCATCGAAGGCGGCGATGTTTCGCTGGAGGTGGAATTGGCCTACCCCGCGCAAAGCCAATTTGACCTCATCCGCAGCCTCGTGGTCGAGGCGCTCCGTGCGATCCCCGGGGTGGGGAATGTGAGCGTGTCAGTGACCCAAAAAATCGTCGCCCACGCGGTGCAGCGCGGGGTGAAGCTCATGCCCGGGGTGAAAAACATCATCGCGGTGGCGAGCGGCAAGGGCGGGGTGGGCAAGAGCACCACGGCAGTCAATCTGGCGCTCGCGCTGGCCCAGGAGGGTGCCACCGTGGGCTTGCTGGATGCCGATATCTACGGCCCCTCGCAGCCCACCATGCTGGGCCTCTCAGGCCGGCCGGAATCGGTCGATGGCAAGACCATCGAGCCCATGGAGGCGCATGGCATCCAGGCCATGTCGATCGGTTTTCTGATCGATGAAGAAACCCCCATGGTGTGGCGCGGCCCCATGGCCACGCAGGCGCTCACCCAGCTTCTGGGGGAAACCAACTGGCGCGATCTGGATTATCTCGTCATCGACATGCCGCCTGGCACCGGCGACATCCAGCTCACGCTCTCGCAAAAGGTGCCGGTCACGGGCGCCGTGATCGTCACCACCCCGCAGGACATCGCGCTGCTCGATGCCCGCAAGGGGCTCAAGATGTTTGAAAAAGTGGGCGTGCCGATTCTGGGCATCGTTGAAAACATGGCCTTGCATGTCTGCTCGAAATGCGGCCATGGCGAGCACGTTTTCGGTGAAGGCGGCGGCGAAAAAATGGCCGCGGATTACGGCACTGAATTGCTCGGGGCATTGCCGCTCGACATCCGCATCCGTGAGGAAGCCGACGCCGGCCGCCCCACCGTGGTGGCAAGCCCCGACTCCCGCGCCGCCGAGATCTACCGCGCCATCGCCCGCCGTGTGGCGGTGAAGGTGGGTGAGATGGCCAAGGAGATGAGCGCGAAGTTTCCCAATATCGTGGTGCAGAACACATAGGGTGGGGAACAAGTCGCCCGATGGCCGAGCCCCCCTCATTCCCGCCTACGCGGGAATGAGAGTGTTTTGAA
>Ga0079301_1001269_pt1 | contig 11738 bp, 9 predicted proteins | sample Wag4_2014_7_11_3_FD_74797 | JGI IMG/M metagenome (GOLD analysis project Ga0079301, IMG submission 74797) | Fresh water mixed with fracking chemicals microbial communities from Ohio, USA - Utica-2 Time Series FC 2014_7_11 | ecosystem: Engineered > Industrial production > Chemical products > Input...
CTCGTGAACCGAGAGCGCCGGTGCTTCCTTTCCGCCTACAGCTGAATGCCCGCTGCGGCGGTTCCACGTGTGCCGAACGGCGGCCATCGCTGGTCGCCGAGAAGTGGTGCGTCACGCCGCCGCGGCCTGCCAAGTGGACAGGACGCGCCGACGATCCCGCCCGTGCACGAACTCGGGCGAAACGTGACTATACCGCGGCATCGGGGGAATTCACAGTATTTCCGCAGCGAGGCTTGCCAGATTCGACCGCTCGGTCTTCGAGAGCGATACATGGCCCGCGATCCGCTGGCCCTTGAAGCGCTCGATGCAGTGGGCCAGTCCGTTCGACTGGGCGTCGAGATACGGGTTGTCGATCTGGAAGATGTCGCCGCAGAGGACGATCTTGGTGCCATCGCCCACGCGCGACACGATCGTCTTAATCTCATGCGGCGATAGGTTTTGCGCCTCGTCGACGATCATGAACTGGTGCGGGATCGACCGGCCGCGGATGTAGGTCAGCGGCTCCATGACCACGCGGCCCGTGGCCATGAGCTGGTCGAGGCGCTGCTCGGCGGTGCGGCTCTCGGGGCGCTCGTCGACATGGCTGCCGCGGGTCGAAAGCAGGTACGAGATGTTGTCGAATATCGGCTGCATCCACATCGACAGCTTCTCGTCCTTGTCACCCGGCAGGTAGCCGATGTCGCGGCCCAGCGGCATGATCGGGCGCGCGGTGAGGAGCTTGTCGAAGCGCTCCTCCTTGAGCGTCTTGTGGAGTCCGGCGGCGAGCGCGAGGAGCGTCTTGCCGGTGCCCGCGGGGCCGGTCAGGGTGATGATCTTCACATCGTCGTCGAGCAGGAGCTCGAGCGCCATCGTCTGCTGCACATTGCGGCCCATGATGCCGTAGACGGGCTTGCGCGGGCCGGTGACGGGGATCGCGGCGCCGGTGTCGGCCAGGATGCGGGCGAGGCCGGTGTGGTGGTCGTCGAACTCGTCGATGAGGAGCACGAACTGGTTGGCGACCGCCTCGATGGCGACCTCGTGCGCGCCGTCCGGGGTGTGGGCCTTGAACTCGGCGAGCCGCTCGATGCGCAGCTGCCGCTCGTCGTAGAGCTCGTCGATGATCTCGCCGGGGACCTTCGCCACCAGGTAGCCGGCGTGCAGGAAGTCGGTGGAGATGTGGTCATGCTCGAAGTCCTCGGCGGGGATGCCGAGGGCGTCGCTCTTGACGCGGGCGTTGATGTCCTTCGAGATGAAGACGGTGCGCTTGCCGGAGGCGTGGAGCTCGGCGGCCACGGCGAGGATGCGGTTGTCGGCCTTGTCGAGGTCGAGCGCGAAGTCGCGCTTCGCGGCGCTGCGGGCGACGCGGATCGAGCCGCCCTGCTCGTTCCACACCACGCCCTCGAACAGCGCGCCCTGCGAGCGGAGCCGGTCGAGCGCGCGGGTGACGGTGCGGGCGTTGCGGCCGGTCTCGTCGTTGTTCTTCTTGAAGGTGTCGAGTTCCTCGATCACGGCGAGGGGGATGACCACCTCGTGCTCGGCGAACTTGAAGATCGACTGCGAGTTGTGGAGGAGCACGTTCGTGTCGAGGACGAAGTGCTTGCGGCCGGCCGCGCTTTCACGCATCGATGCGTTGCGGGCGACGGTCTCTCGGTCGGGTGACACGCCGAAGGTGGCGTCCGTTCCGGGTTCGTTCAGCATGCAAGCCCTCCTATGGCTACGACTGGCTAGAACTGGCTGAAACTGCGGTGAGGCGAGAGTCGCCTCCTGACCGAACATGGGGATAGTTGCTAGGCGGCGAGAACCTTTCAACCACGCAACGTGAAGATCCCACGATTTTGGTGCCTGGCACCAACCTGGCACCAACCAGCGCGCAACCAGGTTCGCGCGGTTGGTGCCAGGTGCCAACTACGGATGTCAGCGCCAGCCGACAGGGACCGGAGCTCCTGTGGGCTCTCGATTGGTGCCGTGGAGGTGACAGGTTCGTCCGGTTGGTGTCAGGTTGGTGCCAGGTTGGTGCCTGGCACCGGCTAGGCGAGGGGATCGCGATCGGCCGTCGACACCACGCACTCCACCCCGCACGTCGCGTGGACTGCAGCCGCCAGGCGCGGCAGGTAGCCGCGTTCGGTGTTGGTGTGGCCTGCGAGGAGAACCTCGAGGCCGAGGGCGTGAGCACGGAGCACATCATGGTGCGACAGCTCGCCGGTCACGAAGAGGGTCGCGCCTTGCGCCGCGGCCGCCTCGAGGAGACTCGCGCCGCTGCCCGCGCAGACGGCGAAGGTGCCGTGCACGCGGGGTGAAGTCGCCGTATTCCTCGACCGTTGGATTCGACCACATCCGAGCGCCGGTTCGAGCCGGGACGCGATTTGGTCGGTATTCGCGGGCGTTGCAAGCCGCGCGACTCGCCCCGCACCCACGCGTGAGTCGGCCGCACGTTGGAGCATGTTCGCAATGCGGCACACATCGACTTGACAGGCAATTCTCAAACTCATCACCAATACAACTTGACAATAGGCGTTTCCCTTGTAGCGCTTGCCAGCGCGGGATGCTGCGCATGCCTGGGAGCAGAAGGAGGGTTTCGATGGATTTCAGCGCCAACAGCCATTTCAAACGGCCGAACCTGTCTTGTCCCATCGCGTGCCTGCCATTGCTCGCTTGGACCTGTGCGGCCGCGGCGATGGTTCAGACTTCCCCTGAGCCGCGTCCGATTACGTGTTTTTCATTCTGACTCACGAGTAACCGTGGCACTTCGAATCCTTCATCTCACGTCGGTCGGAACTGTGGCAGCCCTCATGACCGCATCGTCGCACGCCACGCTGTACCTGAGCACGGCGGCGTGGGAGGCCGCGTTCGGGGGAACAACCGAGGAGATCGGCTTCCACGAGCCCGGCGTCGCGATGCGCATCGAGGAGTACTACGCGGATCGCGGCGTGCACTTCCTTGCCGGGGGGTCAGGTTCCCTCGGGCAGTGTGCCTGTCAGGACATACTTTCAGGCCTCGACCTCGGAGTGGTATCTGCTCCCGAGCGGTGACTACAACATGGGCTTTGCCATCACCTTTGATGAGCCGATCCGCGCAATCTCCATGCCGTACTGCCTCGCGATCTCGATCTTCGCGTACAGCGGGCCGTACATCGACGACAACACGGGGTTCGCCGAAGCCGCCTACAACCTCGGTGGACCAACTACGAATCCCGCGGCCGATTGGGGCGTCGTCTTCAGCCAGCCCGTCAAGACGATCTACACCGATCGGAACCCCGTGGGAATCAACACGCTCCGCTGGTCGACGGTGCCCGCGCCCAGCGCGTCGGTGCTGCTGCTGCTCGCGGGGACGGCTCGGCGTCAGCGACATTGAGGGCGTTTCGCCCGGCTCGAGCGAATCGCGGTCGCGTGCCCCCGGCGCTTCTCCACGCCGCTCACGCCGCCGCCGCGAGCGCCACCTGCTGCGCGATCTTCCACCAGCCCGTGTGGCCCGTGATGCCGCGCGACCTACGCAGGCCATCAACCGTCTTCAACCACCCGGGGAATTCCTCGACGATCTTGCGCCTTCGCCGGCTCCGCTCGCGCTCCGAGCTCGATTCGCCCACGAAGGCGTCTTGTGCCGCGGCTTCTTCATGGTGTCGTGCATTGTGCCCTCGAGGCCCAAACGGATTTCTCAAGACACCGTGTAGCGCCTTCTTGACATCTCTGGTTCAATCCCATACGCTGCCGATGGCGGTTTGGTCGCTCCGACGGTCAGGATCACTTCGCCAGACAATCGAAGGAGTAGCTCATGCTTCGGCTCGCGACTTTGTTCGTCACGGCATGCACCGCGCTTGCGATGGCAGCACCAACCCCCGATGACGATCTGGATAGAGTGCTTCGATCCGTAGACTCGTGGGACCTCCTGAAAGCGGGAGTGGACTACGAGTACACGGACATCGGCATCGTGCTGCAAGGGCTCACGTGTTACACCGCCTCAAGTTTGCGCTGCATAGACCAAGACATGCATTGCCGCTATGTGGCGGCGGGCACAGTCTGCACCTACTGCGATGGCACTGGCGGAATGTGGATCGCATCAAACGGGATCTGTGTCCAAGACCCCAACGGCGTCGGCTGCACGGTGAACCCGGCTGGCGGCGGCAAGTGCGGGAAGCAGAGGCGATCGAGTTGCAGTGGCGTGGCATCGAACCTCAGTTGCGGGACCGTGACTATCCCATCGACTCGGGATTGCGACCTCAAGGAGTGCACCCCCTGACATGCTCTCGTCGATGGCGATGCTCGCGATCGCTGGATCGCCTTGGCTGTGCCAGGGCGATCAGCCCGTCGCGCCTGACACCCAATCTCGCGTTGCTCAACTCTGCAGAGCTGCGATAGAGGACCTCGACCGGCGCGCCGCCTTCCTAGAGTCGAAGGCAGTGACCTACGCCGTCTCTACGTATGGACAACGGAATGGGGAACGACCAGAGTTCAATGTTCCTCCAGATGCCGAGAGCCCAGACCGATTATGGCTGTGCAGAGTAGCGATCGTCTCTCGCTGGCGGCCCGCGTTTCGGGTCCATGAGCAGACCGTCTGGGCGAAGGACGCTGCTGAGATAGGAGGCTGCAACACCTACTCCAGTGACGGTGGCCAGTTCTTCACCCGCTGGTCCAACCAGCGCGGGGGAGGCTCCAATCTTATGCTTGACCTGCGCGATTCTGTGCAGCGTGTAGGACCCGAGATGGACGCGTATGGATGGCGCGTTCTCGGCCAGGTAGCCCCACTTGACTATCAGTACTTTCTGGCTGGCGCGATCAACTCCGCGAATGTTCGAATTGAATCACAGGATGGCGAATCAACGATGATTCGCTGGAACTGGCTTCCAGACGCTCCGCAAACCGAACTCTGGGCGCGATTCGACACCCCTTCGGGCGCACTGCGATCGATTCAGTTCGATGTATACACATCCGACACCCGGCTGCCCGGTGCGAAGTTGATGCACCGTCGGGCCGTTGAGTTTATGGACTACCACCTCGGCGCCAATGGCGTTCGGGGCGCTCGGATCGTCGAGCAACTTGCCGACGCCGGCGAAGAGTATCCGCCTGGATGGGCCGTCGTGATCGTCGCGCCTGTTTCCATGGAGCCGGCCGCGTGCACGGCTGCCAAGCTTTTTCAAGCACCAACCGGAACTGACATCGTCCAAGACACCCGGTTTGACATCGCCTATCGCCTGGGTGAGGGCGACCGCCGATTGAACCTTGACGGCCGTCTGCTCGAGATGCCCTCAGCCCCTTCAGGCGATGTTGGGTGGGAACTCGACCGCTGGGTGAAGGACCTTCCGGAGTGGACTGGTCGTCCTCCGTCCTCCCCGGACGCGCGGATCGTTCCTTCGGGCCCCGCGAACAAGCGTCTGTTTGACGCAGGGAATGTCATGGTCGCTGACGTTCCTGCTCGCATCGCGCATGACTTCGTCATTCACAATGACTCGGGTGCTGCCATGCATGTGAAGCAGCTTGTGAAGTCTTGCGGCTGTCTTACATGCGAGATCAGTTCCAATACGATTGCGCCAGGTGGCGATGCAACGCTGGCGATGGCGATGAGCGTTCCGTTTCCAGGCCCGCGCGAACAGACCGTCACCGTACTTTTCGACGGCGACAAGATGGAGCAGTTCACCCTCAGAGCCCATGGATGCGTCGCAGGGAGCCTGCGCGTGATCTCGAACGGATTCGCGCAACAAAATGGGGTGTGGTCCGCCGACGTGCGTGCGTACTGGGTTGAAGCGGAGCCGCATCTCCTAGGCGTTGAGGCCCCGGCGCTTGCGCTTGAAGGCGCCGGCGCATCTCTTCGTTTCGACGGATGGAGCCTGATTGAACCTGCGGCGGACAATGGCGCATCGCGCCCCAGGCGACTATTCGGGCGCGGCCGCGTCGAATTGTCGAATCTCGATCTCCAGGAGCTGCGATTCATCACGGCGCCGGCACGTCATGCACGGCTTGACGTGATCAAGATCAAGAGCGAGTAGGTGAATGGGTGACGCCCGATCGCGGCAACCTGCGAATCCGAGGGTGGGCAGCGCACTCTCCGATCGATCCGACCGAATGTTCGAAGACGCTTCCCCGCACGATTGCGACCGTTGACAGTGCCTCACTGTCAACGATTTCTCTACACCGGACACTGCCGTCAGACAGAGCCTAGCCCGGCCCCAGCGGATCGCGGTCGCGTACCGAGACGGTGCACTCGATGCACGCGGTCGCCGCCAGCGCCGATGCCAGGCGCGGCAGGTAGCCGCGTTCGGTGTTGGTGTGGCCTGCGAGGAGAACCTCGAGGCCGAGGGCGTGGGCGCGAAGCACATCATGGTGCGACAGCTCGCCGGTCACGAAGACGGTTGCGCCGTTGGACGCGGCCGACTCGAGGAGGCTCGCCCCGCTGCCCGCGCACACGGCGAATCGCTCGTGCGTGCGCGGGGCGCCGGATGCGGGCCTCGATCGCTGGATTCGGCCACATCCGAGCGCGGCTTCGAGCCGTGCCGCGAGTTCGTCGGCCGTCGCGGGCCGCGCAAGCCGCGCAGACCGCCCCGCCCCCACCCGCGGATCGGCGGGCGGCGCCTCGAGACGGAAGATGTCGAACGCCGGCTCCTCGTACGGATGCGCCGCGCGGAGGGCGGCGACGATCGCGCCGAGGTCGCGCGCGTGGAACGACATCTCGAGCCGCATCTCGCCCACGCGCTCGAGGTGGCCGGGCTTGCCGACGGCGGGGTTCGCGCCCTCGCCGCCGAAGAAGGTGCCCTCGCCGCGGCTGGTGAACGAGCAGTGCGTGTACGCGCCGATCTGGCCGGCCTCGGCCTCGGCGAGCGCGGTGCGGACCGGCTCGAGCGACGACTCGGGCACGAAGGTCACGATCTTGTGCGTGTTGGCTCCGCGGGCGGCGGCGGGCTGGAGCGCGCGGATGTCGGTGGCGCCCGCGGCGACCCCCGCGACGCACTCGACCAGCCAGTCGTTGACGCCGCCGGCGACGGCGTCGAGCGCGGTGTGCGGCGAGTAGACGGCGATGCCCGCGCGCACGGCGTCGAGCGCCACCCTGCCCTGCCAGGTCGCGCCGTCCAGGCGATCGAGCGGCTTGAAGAGGAGCGGGTGGTAGCCGACGACGAGCTCGGCGCGCGCGGCGACGGCCTCGGCGAGGACGTCCGGCGTGAGGTCGATCGTGCACAGCGCGCGCGTGACGGCGCGGCCGTCGCCGGCGATCAGGAGGCCGACCTTGTCCCAGGGCTCGGCGAGGTGGAGTGGCGCGATCTCTCCGAGGGCGCGGGTGACGTCGGCGAGCGTGGGCATGCGCGGAGTGTAGTGGTCGAGGGCTGGGTGGGGCCCCCGCGCCTAGACGAGCATCGCGGCGCCGAGCATGCCGGCGTCGTCGTTGAGGGTGCTCGCGAGGAACTCGATCTTGCGGAGGCTCGCTGGGAAGACCGCGCGCTCGAAGCCGCGCCGGACCTTTGCGACGTAGGCCTCGCCGAGCGCCTCGGTCACGCCGCCGCCGAGGACGACGGTGTCGATCGAGAGCATGGTCACGATGTTCGCGATCGCGCCGCCGAGGAGGTCGGCGCTGCGGTCGACGACCTTGCGGGTGAGCTCGTCGTCCTTCTCGTAGGCCTTCGCAATCATCGACGAGCTCAGCGCCACATCGCCCGCGCGTTCGGCGGGACGGTCCTTCTCGAGGATCGCCTTCTCGGCGATCTTCTCTGCGACGAGCCGGTGCAGGGCGCTGTCGGGGTGGGCGGGCATGAGCCGCCGCAGGGCGTTGGCGAGTCCGGTGCGCGAACAGATGTCCTCGACGGTCATCATGCCGGGCTGCCCGCCCGGGAAGAGCACGACATAGCCGATCTCTCCGGCGGTGAGCCGAGGCCCGCGCCAGATCGCGCCGTCGAGCACGAGCCCGCCGCCGACTCCGGTGCCGACCCAGACGGCGAGCACATGGCCGCGGCCGCGGGCGGCGCCGAGCTGCACCTCGCCCCAGGCGGCGCAGTTGACATCGTTGTCGAGGGCGACCGGCACGCGCAGCTGCTGCGAGAGGAGCTCGCGGAGCGGGACATCCTCCCAGCCGAGGTTGCCGGCCTTGACGACCGTGCCCTTGAGCGAGTCGACCACGGCGGGCGCGCCGACGCCGGCGGCGAACAGGCGATCGCGCGGGATCTTGGCGTCGTCGAGCGCGCGCCAGATGCCCTCGACGATGCGCTTGACGACGGCGTCGCGGCCTTCGGTCGCCTTGGTCTTCCGCTTGCAGCGGCCGAGGACCTTGCCCTCGGCGTTCACGATGCCGACCTGGATGTTGGTGCCACCGAGGTCGACGCCGGCGACGACCATGCCGGTCGGGATGTCCTTCGGGATGTCACGCGCGGGCTTCATGGCTGCCGAGTGTAGCGAGCGGCTCGGCGGGCTCGACATCGCGTCCATGCCACAGGCGGCGGAAGATGCGCACGAGATCGTCGATCACCACCATGACCGCAGGGAGCGCGAACAATGTCAGGACGGTCGAGCTCAGCAACCCGAACACGAGCGAGATCGCCATGGGGATCAGGAACCGCGCCTGGAAACTCTGCTCGAGCATCAGCGGCGAGAGGCCGGCGAGGGTCGTCACCGAGGTCAGGAAGATCGGGAGCAGGCGGAGCCGGCCGGCGCGCGCGAGCGCATCGCGGAGCGGGGTTCCCTTGGCGCGCATCTCGTTGGCGAACTCGACGAGGATGAGGGAGTTGTTCACCACCACGCCCGCGAGCGCCACGAAGCCGATGATCGAGAGGAAGGTCAGGTCGAATCCGAGCAGGAGATGCCCCCACACGATGCCGATGATGCCGAACGGGATCGCAAGCATCACCGCGAGCGGCTGCAGGTAGCTCTCGAAGAGCCAGGCGAGGATGACGTAGATCCCGAGGAACGCCGCAGCGAGCGCCAGCGGGAAGTTGGCGAAGGCGTCGACGAGGTCCTTCTGACGGCCGGCGGCGCCGATCTCGATGCCCGGCAGCTCGGCGGCGATGCGCGCGATCTCCGGCGCCATCGCGGCGGACACGATCTCGGGGTTGGTGGCGTCGTCGCAGTCGGCGCTGGCGGTGACGGTCCGCGCGCGGTCGACGCGGCGGATCGTCGAGTAGCCGCGACCCTCGCGAACGTCGGCGACCTCGACGAGCGGCACGGCCGCCCCGGCGGGACTCACGAGCCAGAGCTCCTCGAGCGTCGAGATCCGCCGCCGGGACGCCTCGTCGAACTGCACGCGCACATCGACGTCCTCGCGGTCCTCGCTGAAGGTGTGCGCCTCGACGCCGAACACCGCCGCGCGCAGCTGGCGCGCGACGTCGGCCGTCGTGAAGCCCATCGCGAGCGCCTGCGGCGTGAGCTCGATGCGGAGCTCGCGCTGCGCGTCGTCGGCGTCGTCGGAGACGTCCTTCACGCCGGAGAACCCCGTGAGCGCGAGCTTGATGCGGGCGACCGCCTCGTCGATCATCGCGTCATCGGGGCCACGCACCTCGTAGGAGAGGTCGGCGCCGGCCGGGCCGCCCGAGACCTCCTGGAACTTGACGATCTCGGCCTCGTCGAGCGCGCCGGCGGCCGAGCGGATCGAGTCGATGACCTCGGCGCTGCGCCGCGTGCGGCTCTCGACCGGAGCGAGCTCGAGGAAGATCTGGCCGAGGTGCGTCGCGGCGGCGTTGGTGGCGCCGGTCTCGAAGTCGACCGAGCTGCCGAGGCTTGCGGTGAGGGCCTGCACCTCGGGCTGCGCGCGGGCGGCGTCCTCGATGCGCCGCGCCACCGCGCTCGTCTGCGCCATGGTCGCGCCGATCGGGAGCTGGAAGTCGACGATCACGGTCTCGGTGTCGTCGGCGGGGAGGAACACGAACGCAAGCCGGCCGCCGAGCACCATGCCCACCGAGCCGATGAGCACGAGCATCGTGGCGGCGAGCACCACGTAGCGCTCGCGCAGGCACCAGCGGACCGCGGATTCGTACGCCGCGAGCACGCGCTCGATCGAGCGCTCGCGGAACGCGCCGAGGCGCTCCAGCCAGCCCTCGGTCCGCGCGGCGCTTCGGCCGGCGCGCCGCTCCGCCCGCACGAGCGCCCACGCCATGTGGTTCGGCATCATGAAGGCCGCCTCGAAGAGGCTCGCCGCGAGCGCGATGAGGACGACCACCGGCAGGTTGCCGAGCAGCTCCCCGATGTTGCCCTTGATGAAGACGAGCGGCAGGAACGCGACGATGGTGGTCGTCACGCTGCCGACCACGGGCCAGAAGACCTGCGTGACGCCGTTGACGGCGGCGGTCAGCGGCGGCTCCCCGAGCTCCTTGTGGCGCTTGAGGATGTTCTCGCTCATCACGATCGCGTCGTCGGCGAGCATGCCGAGCACGATCAGGAGTCCGAACATGGTGATGAGGTTGAGCGTCACGCCCGTGGCCTGCATGAACATGAGCGTGCAGGCGACCGCGATCACGATGCCGACCATCACCCAGAAGCTCGCGACGCGGTTGAGGCCGAGCAGCAGCACGATGAACACGAGGATCGCGCCCTGCACCGCGTTGGTCGAGAGCAGCTCGAAGCGGCCCTCGATGATGCGGGCGAGGTCGTTGTGCTGTGCGAGCGTGCCGTTGACCGGCGGTCGGGAGCGGCCGAGCTCGAAGCCCCGCTCCCACGCGGTCGTGATGACGCGATCTCGGATCCAGCCGCGCGGCGCCTGGCCGTTGCGGCCCGCGACGTAGCCGCGCACGAGTTCGGCGATCTCGACCGCGTCCTCGTCGCCCTCCTTGAAGGCGACGAGCGTGCCCGCGGGCTTGCCTCCGAAGCGACGGACCTGCGGGATGTCCTCGAAGTTCTCCTGGACTGCGGCGATCTCGCCCAGGCGGAGGCTGGTGCCGTCGGTCGCGCTCCGCAGGACGATGCCCTTGATCGCGGCGATGTTCTCGCCGCTGCCGACCGTGCGGATCGAGAGGTTCGCCGCATCGGTGCGCACCGTGCCGCCGGGCACCTCGGCCATGGCGGCGGACACGAGATCCGCGACCTCGGAGAGGCGGATCCCGTGGCGCAGCAGCGCGGCCGGGTCGACATCGACGTGGATCTCGCGGGGCCGCAGGCCGATCTCGACGAGGGTTCCCATGCCCTCGAGCGTCTTGAGGTCGTCGCGGATCGCGCGGAGCTCGCGCTTGATGTACTCCTCGCCCGCGTCGGAGGCCACGGTGACCATGATGGTCGGGAAATTCGGCTTGAAGTCGAACACGCGCACGCGCTCGGCCTCGGGCGGCAGGTCGTTGATCTGCTCGATGGCGAGGCGGATGTCCTCGATGGCCTTGTCGGCGTCGGCGCCGGCCTTGAGCTTGACGGTGATGCCGCCGGTGCCCTCCGACAGGCGCGTCTCGATGCGGTCCACGCCCTCGATGTCGACGACGCGGTCCTCGATCTTGCGCGCCATCGACTCCTCGATCTCCTTGGGCGAGGCGCCGGGGTAGACCAGCACGATGCGCGCGGCCTGCGGGGCCGTCTCGGGGAAGAACTCGCGACGCATCGAGGCGAGCGCGACGGCTCCGCCGATGAGCAGGGCCCACATCAGCAGCGTGACCGGCACGCTGCGCCGCACGCAGAAGTCGACGAGCGCGCGGACCATCAGCCCGCGTCCTTCGGTCCGTCGCTCGCGGCGGCGGGGGCGGGTGATGACGACGAGGATGCGGGGGCTGCCGCGGCGGCGGTCGCGCGGACGGGCTCGATCGGCTGGCCATCGACGAGGCTGCGCGATCCGTCGACCACGATCAGCGTGCCCGGGGCGAAGGTGTCGTCGAGGAC
>Ga0079301_1001271_pt1 | contig 11735 bp, 10 predicted proteins | sample Wag4_2014_7_11_3_FD_74797 | JGI IMG/M metagenome (GOLD analysis project Ga0079301, IMG submission 74797) | Fresh water mixed with fracking chemicals microbial communities from Ohio, USA - Utica-2 Time Series FC 2014_7_11 | ecosystem: Engineered > Industrial production > Chemical products > Input...
GAAGAGGCCACACGCAGGCAAGTAGAAGAGATGAAGAAGAGCCTGCCAAGCGATGTGCGGATCGAATTGATTCGCACGTTGGCCGATTATACGCGTGCAGCGCACGCCGCTTCAATGGATGCGCTCTATCTTGGTTCAATTTTGGCAGTGGCCGTGATTTACCTTTTTTTACGGAATTGGCAAGCCACGATCATTTCGGCTCTGGCCATTCCACTGTCCGTGATTGCCACCTTTTGGGTGATGCGGCACCTCGGTTATACCCTAAACGGAATGACAACCTTGGCGTTGACCTTGGTTGTCGGGGTGCTTGTGGATGATGCGATCGTTGATTTGGAGAACATTTACCGTCATATTGCCATGGGCAAGTCACCGTTACAGGCCGCCATTGAGGCGACGGACGAAATCGGCTTGGCGATCGTCGCCACCACGTTTACGATTGTTGCCGTCTTTGGACCCGTGGCGTTCATGGGGGGCATCACCGGGCAATTTTTCAGAAGTTTTGGCATCACCGTGTCGGTTGCCGTTTTGTTCTCGTTGCTGGTGGCGCGAACGCTCACGCCGATGATGGCTGCCTACCTGTTGCCAGCCAAGGTTGAGGCCACTGACGACAATACCTGGTATCGTGCGCTTTACCTCAGGACTCTTAACGTCGCCTTGTCGAATCGCTTGCTGACGATGGTAGCGGCGCTGGGTGTATTTGTTGGCTCGCTGTTTCTGGTGCCATTGATTCCGAAGGGGTTTATCTCGGTCGGCGACATTGGACAATCGTCGGTAGGCGTCACCTTGCCAGCGGGATCCACCATTGCTGAAACTGATCGTGTCGCCCAAGCCGTGACAGATTTGATGTTAAAACGGCCAGAGGTGTCAAAGGTGTTTGCGACGATTGGTAGCAGTGGTGCCAGTGCTGGCGGGGCATTGATTTCGACAGGATCCAGTGTTACCCGTGCGACGATCAACGTGGTGTTGGTACCGCGCAAGACCCGCAAATTGAGCCTTGACCAGTTTCAAAATGAGTTGCGGCCGGAGTTGAACAAGATACCGGGTGCGCGGATTTCGTTCAATCAATTTGGCGCGACCGGATCAAGCAAACCGGTCAATATCTTGTTACGCTCAACCAACACGGCGGATCTCGTGCGGGTGTCGGATGAATTGTTGAAGCAAATGCGTGCCATGCCCGAGTTACGGGATGTCACATCGACTGCGGCAGAACTGAGACCCGAGATTCAGATCAAGCCTGATCTCGCTCGGGCGGCGGAACTGGGTGTATCGGTAGCAACTTTGGGACGGGTGGCGCGTCTCGGCACGCAAGGCGATACGGATTTTAATCTGGCCAAGTTCAATACAGGCTCTCAACAATTGAACATCCGGGTACAACTGGCGGAAACCGTTCGGGATGATATTGCGACGATTGGCGATTTGTTGATTCCTGCGCGGGGCACCCAAGTGCCGTTGCGAACGGTGGCTGAGCTATCATTTGGCACGGGTCCCGTACAGATTGACCGTTATGATCGCGCACGACAAGTCACCTTTACTGCCAACTTGACAGCGGGTAATTTGGGTGATGCGGTGGCAAAAATCAACGCCCTCGCTGCAATCAAAAACTTACCCGACACAGTGAACCGTGGTTCTGTGGGTGAATCCAAAATCATGATGGAAGTCTTCACTGAGACCCTGCTTGCGCTCCTGACGGGGATTATTTTCATCTACGCCGTGCTGGTTCTACTTTTTGGCGGCTTCTTGCAACCATTAACCATCATGATGGCCTTGCCGCTATCGATTGGTGGTGCATTGTTCGGCCTGCTTGTTTCGGGCAAGGAAATGGGTTTGATGGCGATGATTGGCATCTTGATGCTGATGGGTTTGGTCACGAAAAACTCGATTCTGCTGATTGAGTACACCATCACGGCGCGCGACAACGGTCTGGAGCGCCGAGCGGCACTGATCGCGTCCGGCAAGGATCGACTGCGACCCATTTTGATGACCACCGTCGCCATGATCGCAGGGATGCTTCCCATCGCGTTATCCATCGGTGAAGGCACCGAGCGTCTCAGTCCAATGGCGGTGGCCGTCATCGGAGGACTGACCACATCCACATTGTTTACGTTGGTGGTGATTCCTGCCGCTTATACCTATGTGGATGGTTTCCAACGTCGCCTCCTTCGCCTTTTCGGTCGATCAGTAACGTCCGTCTAAACACCTGCCTAGTCTGAATTTCGCGAACCACCGTCACGGCCAACCGTGTGAAAAACACCCGAAAAAAAACGTATTGCAGACACTGTTGGATCAGCGCTTGTCAAACTGATGATTCAGCTATCTTGTTCAATCACCAGTCAAGATGGCGCAGCAAGCGCAAACTGTCGGTCAATAGCGGCAATCGCCCATCGCGTCCGCGCTGTTTCCATTCCGAAATATGGCCCATCGAATGTTTTTTTATCATTCTGGCGACGACTTGGTTCCCGGAATTTTTTAGCGCGAACTGTCGAATGACCGTCGAAGCAAGTGCCACCTGTCGTACGCCAACCGCAAACAGCACAGGTGTAACGCGAAACATTGAGTGATTTGTCCAGCTTGTTGTACAAACAGCGCCATTCCTGCCACCGTTTGGATCGCATCGAATTAAAAAATCTTAAGCCTGATTAAACTTTGAGTAAAAACTCGTACTTTTTGCGGATTTGTGGTGATAAAGCCCATAGAGGACCTTGGCTTTAAGGTCCAAAAAGTGGAAGGGTGAAACCATGTTGCAAGACGTCGACCAAGCGGATCTCAAGACCGAAGCCGGTGAAGCCGCAGGCGTAGCGTTCATTGCTCAGTCTCAAAAATCGACGTACAGGCCCTTTTTGTGCACCATTTTGCAGCGGGAGGGGTTGTTGAGTCGTCGTCAAGCGGAGAAAGCGTTGCAGTTGTGGCGCATCAGGCGTCAGGCAGGCGAAAATGTGTCGTTTGGTGACTTGCTCTTGCAGCTTGGAATATGCACGGTAGCACAGTTACGGTTTTTCACGCGTTTGCAGCGACGTTTGGCGTCTGCGCCTGGCGATCGTCCGTTGGGGCACTTGTTGATTGAAAACGCTTTATTGACACCGGTGCAGCTGTTGATCGCACTGGAATTGCAGCGCACCACCAAACAACCGTTGGGCGAATTGTTGTTGCAAGAAGGTTTGTTGCGGGAGCCGCAGCTTGAAGTGCTTTTGCGATTTCAAAAGCAACAGCGACTGGCGGTTTGAGGGTTTCAAAGTGCGGCGCAAGTGGCTGTTTGATGGTTTAACTCGCAAAAGTCAAAACCGCGGCACCAAGTCATTTTTCATTTTATAAAAATTGGCCGGGTCGACTCGTCATGTTCGTCGGTTCGGGCCAGGGTCATTACAACGTGTGGAGCGTGTCAAGCGGTCATGATGGGCTGAGGTGTGTGTTGGTGTTGGCGCCTGCACAGGGTGGCACGTGTCTGCTTGTCGTTGACGCCGGGGTTTGTTACGATGACGGCCTGCATGGTTGGAGCAAAGGGGCAAACGCTTGCAATTTGAACATTTTCAGACACCTCGATTTGGGGTGCATGTGTTGTCCACGACAAAGTTCAAGACCAACACCCTGGTTTTGAACATACAGCGTCCGTTGAGGGTGGGTGAAGTGACGACCTCGGCGTTGTTGCCCTATGTGTTGACGCGTGGTTCACGGCAATATCCAAGTGTACAGGCGATGCAGCGTGCGTTGGATGACATGTACGGGTCTGTAGGCAGTTCCGATACGTTCAAGGTCGGCGAACGGCATGTCATGCAGTTTCGGTTGACCTTGCCCAATGGCAGGTATTTGCCTGGTCGACCGGAGTTGCTTCGTGAGGGGATTGCTTATCTGTATCAAATGCTGGGTGATCCTTTGATGGAGAATGGCGCGTTTCGTGCGAGTTTCGTCACGTTGGAAAAAGAGGCGTTACGCAAGCGTGTCGAGGGCATTTTCAATCACAAGGCGCAATATGCCCGTTTGCGTTGTATTGATGCGATGTGTCCGGAGGAGCCTTATCGTTTGTATTCCGGTGGTCGCATCGAGGATTTGGCGGCGATAACGCCTGAGACATTAAGGGATGCCTACGCCCGGATTTGTGCGACGGCGCCGATGGACCTTTACGTGGTGGGGGATGTGGATCCGACGGCGGTTGCTGAGGAGTTGGAGCGGGTTTTTGTGTTTGAGGGGCGCGAGTCGGTGCCTTTGGACAGCGCGCCGATATCCGGAAAGGTGCTGACTGGGGTGCAGGAAGTGCGTGAGACGGCTGCGGTGAATCAGGGGCAGTTGGTAATGGGTTATCGTGTTCCGGTGCGTTATGGCGATGGCGCATTTTACGCGATGATGATGTTCAATGGTGTGTTGGGGGGCTTTGCGCATTCGAAATTGTTCGTCAATGTGCGGGAAAAGGCTAGTTTGGCGTATTCAGTGCGATCGCATTATGATCCACACAAGGGCTTGTTGTTGGTGCAGGCAGGCATTAATGTCAATGAGCAGGCGCGGGCACGGGCGTTGATTGAGGCGCAGTTTGCGGCGATCGCCTCGGGCGATGTGACGGATTTGGAGCTTGAGCAGACCAAGGCGATGCTCATCAATACTTACCGCGAGGCGTATGACAGTCCCGGTGCGTTAATCAACCTTGCCTATGAGTCTTGTATCGCGGGTCACGAGCGCAGTATTGAGGAATTGACCAAGGCAATTCCCGATATTACAAGGGATGACTTGCGTGTCATGGCGGAAATGTTACGTCTTGATACGGTTTATTTTCTGTCGGATGAGCCGTCAAGCGTTGTAGCATCCGGTTCCGCCAGCGCGGTTCAGGATTAGGGGAGGGTGTGTCATGCAAGCTACACGTTACGAACTGATCGGGGAGCAGCTCTATACCGAGACTTTACCCAACGGGTTACGCGTCGCCCTGCTGCCCAAAGCGGGTTACTCGAAGACCTATGCGGTGTTTACGACCCGTTATGGTTCTGTTGACAATGACTTTCAGGTGGATAGCGGTACGCGGCATCAGGTGGTGGATGGGATTGCACACTTTTTGGAGCATAAGCTGTTTGAGGAGGAGTGGGGCGATGTCTTTCATGATTTCGCGACGCAGGGGGCGTCAGCCAATGCCTTCACCAGCCATGACCGAACGGCGTATCTATTCTCGGCAACCAGCGGGATCGAGAAAAATCTTGGGACTTTGCTGGATTTTGTGCAGCGCCCTTATCTGACGCCTGAGAGTATTGAAAAAGAAAAGGGCATCATTGAGCAAGAGATTCGGATGTACGATGACATGCCTTTTTGGCGTGGTTATCGGCATCTCCTGGAGTGCCTGTTTGTTGCATCGCCTGTTCGCATTGATATTGCGGGAACGGTTGAGTCGATTCGCCGGATCGATCAGGCCGCTCTAATGGAATGTTATGAGACCTTCTATCACCCATCCAATATGATGGTTGCAGTGGTAGGTGATTTCGAGCCCGAGTCGATCATGGCCCTGATTCAGCGCAATCAAGCAGCCAAAACGTTTGCGCCGCCACGTTCGATTCAGCGCTTTACGCCCGCAGAACCGGGTACGATCCAGCAGGCGCGGCACGAGATACAAATGGCGGTGTCACGTCCGCTCGTGCTGCTGGGTTGGAAGGACGCTGCCGTTTTGAAGGAATCCGACCATTTGCAGCGCGAGTTGTGTATGGCAATTGTTCAGGACGTGTTGTTCGGTGCGGTATCACCTTTGGTACAAGGCTTGCTTGATCAAGGCTTGATTGATGATGCGCCTTCTTGTGATTATGAAATTGGTTCTGGTTATGGTTTCAGTTATATTGGCACTGAAACGGATGATCCGGTTGCATTTGAAACAGCGATTCGTGATGGTTTGGCTCACGCGTTGACGAACGGGCTTGATGCGGATGATTTTGAGCGTTCGCGCCGCAAGCAGCTGGGAGAATACGTGCGGGGGTTGAACAGTCCTGAGGCGATCGCCAATCAGTTAACCGATATTGGTTTTAAAGGCCAAGACTTCTTTCAGATCCCGGATCTCATCGCCACGCTCACCCTCTCAGATGCAAATTCGGCATTGCGTGCGCATTACCGTCTTGAACAAACGGCCGTATCGATTGTTTGGCCGAACGGCGATGCGGTCGACAATGAGAATGAGGAAGAAGAGCCGGACGCGGCGTGAGCGTTGTTGATTCAACCTGGGGGTCGTCACCATGCCAATGAATGCCATGATTGAATGTGTGCCCAACATCAGTGAAGGTCGTCGTTCCGAGGTGATCGAAGCGATCGTGGCAGCCGTACGGGCCGTGTCCGGCATCCGCTACCTGGATACCAGTTCAGATGCTGATCACAACCGTTCTGTTTTGAGTTTTATCGGGAATGAATCGAGTTTGAGGCAAGCGATACTGGCGTTGTATCGCGAAAGCGCGCGGTGGATCGATTTACGCCATCACAAAGGTGAGCATCCGCGCATGGGTGCTGTGGATGTTGTTCCGTTCATTCCGATTCAAAACGTCACGATGGCTGAATGTGTGCAGTTATCCCGTGACGTGGCAGCAGATGTACAGGCGGCATTTGGCGTGCCCGTGATTCTTTATGAAGAAGCTGCGAGTGCGCCGCATCGACGCAACCTGGCTGACATTCGCAAGGGCGAATTCGAGGGCATGGCTCACAAATTACAGACGGCGCACTGGCAACCCGACTTCGGCCAAGCGGTGCCTCATCCAGCACTCGGAGTGAGTGCGATTGGCGCGCGAGAGGCGTTGATTGCTTACAACGTTTATCTCAACACCAACAATTTGGCAGTGGCCCAAGCCATCGCCAAGGCAGTGCGGGGATCCTCCGGCGGGTTGGCTCACGTGAAGGGGTTGGGATTTTTGATTGAAGAGCGCAATCAGGTTCAGGTGTCCATGAATCTGGTTAATTTTCGCAAGAACCCGATTTATCGGGTGCAGGAACTGATCAGGATCGAAGCGGCGCGTTATGGCGTCAGCGTGGCCGGGGCGGAGTTGGTCGGACTGATTCCGCAAGATGCTTTGCTGGAAAGCGCCGCTTATTATTTACAGCTTGAAGGCTATTCACGCGATATGATTCTTGAGAATCGGATTCAGAGCGTTGAGGGCGCTGAAGGAGACGGGTTGTGATGGCAGGCATGGCTGAACCATTGTGGTTGAGGGGCAGCTTTCAGGAATGCCTGGCTGCTTTTGCGGCAACAACCCCGACCCCGGGGGGAGGGAGTGCGTCGGCGCTGGCAGGCGCAGTTGCCGCCAATCTGGCGCAAATGGTCGCGGGACTGACCTTGCAAAAAAAAACGTATGAAGGTGTCTGGCTAGAGTTGAATCCCCTCTTGCAAGCGGCACGTAGCTGCGCCACCGAACTGGGCGATGCGATCGCAAGCGATGCCGCAAGCTATGAGGCTGTCATGCGGGCCATGGCCTTGCCGCGCGATGATGATGACCAAAGGCGTGCGCGCACAGAGGCTTTGCAAGCGGCGCTAAAAGGTGCAACCGATGCGCCGTTGGCTGTTGCACAGGCCTGTGAACGAGTGGCTGGCCTGTCGTTGCGACTGCTTGAAATCGGTAATCGCAACGCGATGTCTGATGCGGCTGTCGGGGTGTTACTGGCCTTGGCTGGTGGCGAGGGTGCGCTGTTGAACGTCGCCATTAACCTTGGTGGAATCAAGGACGATGAATTTCGCCGTACACGCGAGGCAAGCGCTGACGATTTGTGGCGCGTGTTGCTGGAACGGCGGGATTCACTCTGGCCTGCGTTGAAAACAGGTGGTATGCCCGTGCCGCGCTGATGGCTGCGCATTCAGACAAGAGGGAATCAATGGGCGAAGCCACCGAGTCGGATTTGGGTGTTGTCACAATCAATGGGCGCGAGCTCACGGTTTATGATGTGTACCTTGTTGCGTATCGCGGGGTACGGGTGGCGATCGCACAAACGGCCTTGCAAGCCGTCAAGCGGGCGCGTGCCGCAGTGGAAGCGATGGTGAACCACAGCGATGCCGTCTATGGTATCAACACGGGCTTCGGTTTCATGAAAAATCAGCGCATCGCACTTGATGAACTCGAAGCCCTTCAACATAATTTGATCCGAAGTCATGCAGCCGGGGTGGGGGTTCCATTCAAAACGCCGATTGTACGCGCCATGATGTTGTTACGTCTCAATGCACTGATCAAGGGTTATTCGGGTATTCGTCCAATCGTGATCACCCATCTGACTGAATTGTTAAATCAAGGCGTTCACCCCCTCATTCCCTCACAGGGTTCCGTTGGCGCCAGTGGTGACCTGGCACCGTTGTCACACATGGCGTTGGTGCTGATCGGTGAAGGTTTCGCCGAGTATCGCGGCCGCGTCTTATCCGGCGCAGAAGCGTTGCAAGCGGTGGGACTTGAACCATTGAGGCTTGCAGCCAAAGAGGGTCTGGCGCTCGTCAACGGCACGCAGGCGATGGCGGCGATGGGTTGTTTGGCGATCGAACAGGCCCGCAGCCTCGCTAAAGTGGCAGACATTGCTACGGCCAGTGCCATCGAAGCGTTGCTGGGCAGCAACAAACCCTTTCAATCGGCCATACACTTACTAAGACCCCACACGGGACAGATGGCCAGTGCCCGCAACTTAACCCGCTTAACGACCGGATCACAGTTAATGGCAACCCACGCCAACTGTGATCAGATACAAGACGGCTATTCCCTGCGTTGCGCGCCGCAAATACACGGTGCGAGCCGAGACACCTTCGCTTATGCCCGTCAGATTTTTCAAGTCGAAATCAACTCGGTCACAGACAATCCATTGATTTTCAGCGAAACGGGCGTTGCGATTTCAGCCGGACATTTTCACGGTCAACCCCTCGCGTTGCCTTTAGATTTTATGGCCATCGCAGTTGCTGAGTTGGGAAATGTCTCCGAGCGTCGAACCGAACGGATGGTCAATCCGGCATTATCAAATGGGTTGCCTGCCTTTCTGGTTGCCAAGCCGGGCCTCCACTCTGGACTCATGGTGGCACAGTACACAGCGGCATCGCTGGTTTCAGAAAACAAAGGGTTGTGTCACCCGGCAAGCGTGGACTCGATTCCCACTTCTGCGGGACAGGAGGATCACGTGTCCATGGGCACAAACGCGGCGCGCAAGCTGTTGCAGGTGATTGATAACACCCGTCAGGTACTGGCGATCGAACTTATTTGCGCCATGCAAGGCATTGAACACCGCACGGCAGTACCCATCAGTCGGGGTGTTGCCGCAGCAAAGAGCCGTGTACGGCAAATCGTGCCACATTTGAGTGAAGATCGTGTCTTAAGCCCTGATATCGAAGCATTGAGCCGCGCCATTGAAGACGGCACCTTGATCGAAGCCGTTGAAGAAGCCATTGGACCACTGGAATAGGCTTCTCAAGGTACCACCTGAATCTGCCCCGTCATGCCGACGTAAATGTCACACCGATAGCCAAAAATGCCGATCTGCGCCAATGTAACAGTTTTGAACCCTTGGGGCTGAATCACTCCAGTTGGCGTAAACACCCCGGCATCAGCCACGACTGAATGAGAAACATCATCATCATTGATAAACACCACGCTGCCCCCTTGACGAATCGTTACGACAGACGGTTCGAAACTAAAATTTCGAATCCGGACAAACCCCTGAGCGGAAGCTTGAGTGGGCACAGGCCCCGGCGTCATCGACACGAGAACAGAAGGTAATACAGACGGGGACGCAGATGGAATCGACGGGGACACAGGCGGGCCAGACGCAGCGACAGATGCTGACGCAGACGGCGTTGGGGTTGGCTTTAACGCTTCAACCGGTTGATAAAACGGTGGGGTTTGGGGCAAGAGCGGTGAGGATGACGGTGAAGGCGTCGGATCCTGGGGACTCGGCGACGTGGACATAATCGGCACCGGACTTGGCGCTAACGGCGAGGGGAGACGGGCCGATTCTGACAGTGTCACTGCTGTGATGGGGGCCATCCGACACGCCCACACCAGCACGGGCATCAAAACAAGAAATACACCAAGGCGTAAGGAGGCCCGCACGTTACGTTCCTCAAGGGGTACTTGATGATGAGGGCGTCGGCGATAGTGTCAGAGAAGAAGGCGGTGTCGAAGGAGCAAGCGATGCCTGGGCTTCGGGTGCGGCCGATGGCGTGCTGGTCAGAGCAGATGAGGGCAACACGCCATCCGTGCCATCGGGGCCAGAGGCGTAGCGCACACGAACCACGCCTGTCATGTTATCGGCAAACCGTGAACGGAAGCGATGTTCACCCTGACTGAAAAAACTGATGGGGCCGCTTGGTGAGCCGGGAGACAAGGTTGATACCTCAAGAAACTGCGCGCCATCAACCGGGGTCACGGAATGGGTGCGTGTATCTTGATTGATGAAATTGATCCGCCCTCCCTGCATCAACACCAACTCCGCCGGCTCAAAACGATTGTTGCGCAAAAAGACCGTCGCCTCCTTGACGGGCTTGTCCGACACCGGCTCAACCGAAGCCGCCGGTGGGTTTGGCGTCGGTGTTTTTTTAACGGCAGTCGCAACCCCAGTGTTTGCACACCCCCAAATCAGACATCCAACAATCCAAGCGCTCGAAGAAAACCCTATGCGCATGCTCAAACAACCCCTTCCCACGTCACCAAAACGATTGTACCGTTTCATTTCAAGAATCGCACCCATTGCATTCAAGAAGTGTTCGAGGCGTTAGAACTTCATCAAACCGATGAAGCAATCACGGGCATCAAGACCAAAAGTTTCATCAAGACAGCGTCAATCCCAAGTGAGCGCCGATCTGAACAGTCAATAAAAAGCCACCTGGGCGATCGCCAGGTGCGCCTCCCCCGCAGCTTTGCCCGCAACAATACCCAAACGCGTCAAACCGGTCAAATCCAAACGTTCACCTGTGCCACGTGGTACAAATTGAGCAAAAGGCACGTGAAGCGTTTGCCAATCTTTTGCAACAGGCAGCGGTGCCTCAAAGTGCTCCCAAGGTAAGCGTAGCGAAGCCGTTTTGAGATGCAAATAAAAAGGCGTGCCGTAACCTTTGACCACTACCTGAATCCCGGAAAAATGATCCGCCCGAAACGGATGTGACCGCGTCACCAACGGCAACGCCACCTGTATGAAACCACCCCGGTTCTCAAGACGAACCATCCCTGCAAAACTCAGACAAGCGCGACCATCCACCCGATCGTGCCAAACCCGTAATTGTGAGCGCCCTCCCATCACCTGGTCGCTGAAAGCCAACCACTGCGTTCCAAGACGCGAGGGCTGGTTGGCCGCATCAAACGTATCGATAATCAACATACAAAACCGTGCTTTCTTTAAGCCCATGTTAGCAACAACTGCGTCATTCATGCAGACCCATTCACTCACAAAAGCAACAAACACGGCGATAACTTTGGTTGAAACAGCATCCACTGATGCGGACCACCTCATTCTTGCTTTTTGATAAGCGAATGGAACCACAGGGATTCCGCCCCAGGAAAATGAAAGGCGCATGGCTGGATCATTAGGCGCTACAAGCCTTTGACACGAATAATCTTTTCCTGACCTGGCATGATTTGAATGCCTTGCAGTGAACAAATGCTTGGGATGGCTGCAGCTGTTCGACCTGATGGCTTCCGACGACCCGTGATGTCTTCTCGTCACGCAAGTCGCACAAACTCATCGCTTACGGGAACTCAAACAGTTTTAGGCACTGATCCCGTGCCTTCGAACCTGTATTCCCGGCGGAACGAATACAACCAAGCGCCACGGACCATGTC
>Ga0079301_1001272_pt1 | contig 11733 bp, 8 predicted proteins | sample Wag4_2014_7_11_3_FD_74797 | JGI IMG/M metagenome (GOLD analysis project Ga0079301, IMG submission 74797) | Fresh water mixed with fracking chemicals microbial communities from Ohio, USA - Utica-2 Time Series FC 2014_7_11 | ecosystem: Engineered > Industrial production > Chemical products > Input...
TCCACCGTGCGGATAGCCAACTCAATCCCCAAACGGGCAAGGTTGCGTTGATATGGCGCGACAATCCGCTCATAGGTTTTAGAAAAGGTTAAAAACTCAAAACGGAATGGCCGTCCTTGTGCATCAACCAATTTGCCTTCAGGGGACAACAACCAGCCGGCCTCAAACAATAACTGCCGCGCCTGCAGCAGATTATTTCGCAGGGCAAACGCATCTGGTGAAGCCGGTAAGGTGACGGCAGGGCCAAACACCGCAGCAGGCAGATGTTCACGCAAGGGATTGAGCAAAGCCAATTCAGCCGCCGAGGGTGTGCCCTGTGCTGCTAATTCGCTATTGGAAAAATAACTTTGGCTGCGGCGATATTGGCCATAAAACAGCTGTCGATTGGCCCAATCGAAATCAAACGCCAAAGCCAAAGCCTGCCGCACGCGCCGATCGGCAAATACCGCACGGCGTTGGTTCATCACAAACCCCTGCATCCCCGTCGGGTTTTGGTTGGGGAAGGTGTGTTTCAAAATCCGCTTTTCATCAAAAGCCGCGCCGCGATACGAACGTGCCCATGTTTTAGCGATATTTTCTGCGACCACATCAAATTCACCAGCCTTAAATGCCTCCAGACGCACAGTGTCATCTAATAGATAGCGAAAGCGGATGCGGTCAAAGTTAAACATGCCGCGCCGCACTGGGTGATTTTTCGCCCAATAGTGGGGATTCTTTTTAAATTCGCTGTTTTTCCCAAGTTGATATTTCGTCAACAGATAGGGCCCTGAAGCCAAAGGCGGGGTTAGAGGCTGTTTACCGAGTTGGCCTTGCCCGCCCCAGCGCCGAGAAAACACCGGCAATTCGGCAATAATCATGTGCAATTCAGCATTGCGACGTTTGAAATCGAAACGGATGTGGCGTTTATCTAACACCTCCGCTTGTTTGATATCGCTCCAATAGGCGCGAAAGCGCGGATGGGCGGCAGGGTCTTGGGTTAGGGTATCGAAACTGTGTTTGACATCCGCCGCTTCAACTACCGAACCATCGCTAAACCGTGCAGCGGCATTCAAGCGAAACGTGACCGACAAGCCATCTTCTGCCAAAGCAATGTCTTCTGCCAACAAACCATAAACAGTAAAAGGCTCATCCCATGATTTTTCTGCCAGCGAATCAAATAACAGCATGGCAATACCGGCTTCTTTGTCGCCTTTCAAGGTAAAAGGATTGAGGGTGTCAAAACCGCCAAGGGCAGGTAAAGTCAGCGTGCCACCTTGTGGTGCCGTGGGATTCACATAGTCAAAATGGGAAAAATGCGGTGGATATTTCGGTGTGTAGCCCAAAGCAACCGCTGGCGCACTCCATGCCGCAGGGCTCACTATCAGGCCAATCACCAGCATCCACCACGCTATGACGTGGCCGATTGGCTGCTTCAGCCACAGCTTTACAGATAGCGACATAAATAAATCCGTTGAAAATCGGTGGTCGGATTATAAGACCGGCCATCGGGGTGCGCTATAATCAGAAAATTTACCACCTCAAAAGGTACAAACATGGGTTTCCTCGCAGGCAAGAAGATTCTAATTACTGGTCTTTTATCCAATCGCTCAATTGCTTATGGCATCGCCGCTGCCTGTCGGCGTGAAGGGGCGGAATTGGCATTCACCTATGTCAACGACAAACTGAAAGAGCGAGTCGAAAAGATGGCGCGCGAAGATTTCGGCAGCAATATTTTGCTGAAATGTGATGTGCAAAACGACGCTGAAATTGAACAAGTGTTTACCGATTTGGCCACCCATTGGGATGGTTTAGATGGGTTGGTGCACGCTATCGCCTTTGCGCCAAGCGAATCGCTGAAAGGTGATTTCCTTGATAGTCTGTCGCGTGAGGCTTTCCAAGTGGCCCATGAAGTTTCCTCGTATAGCTTCCCCGCCCTTGCCAAAGCCGCACGTCCGATGATGCAAGGCCGCCAAGCGTCGTTATTGACCCTAAGCTATCTCGGTGCAGTACGGGCAATTCCACACTACAACGTAATGGGTTTGGCAAAAGCCAGTTTAGAAGCCAGCGTACGCTTTACCGCCGCCTCTTTAGGCCGTGATGGTATTCGCGTTAATGGCATTTCCGCCGGCCCCATCAAAACATTGGCCGCCGCCGGTATCTCGGGCTTTGGTAAATTGCTGAAAATGGCAGCGGATAATTCCCCGCTGCATCGCAATGTGACCATTGAAGAAGTCGGCAATGCTGCGGCTTTCTTGCTGTCTGACTTGTCGTCTGGCATCACCGGCGAAATCACCTATGTCGATGGTGGTTACAGCATCAATGCCTTAAATGTGCCAGAAGAAGCCTAACCCACGCTGCGGCTAGGGCCAATAATTGGCTTGGCCGTAGATGGTTTTTAGGTGATCGACAAAACGCCGCACCCGTTCCGGTAAAAACTTACGTTGTGGCAACACAGCATAAATCGGATATTCGGGTGAGGCGTAAGCGTCCAACACGGTCACCAACCGTCCTTCGGCCAAATCTGCCCGCACCTCCCACAACGACCGCCACGCCAAACCAAACCCTGCCACCGCCCAATCGTGTAACACCGCACCATCATTACATTCCAATAGGCCAGAAATTTTGAGTGTTTCTAAGCGGCCATCAATACGAAAAATCCACCCTCGGCTTTGACTGCCGCCGCCTAAAGATAAACAACGGTGATGGGCCAAATCTGCAGGCGTTTTGGGAATACCATGCTGGGCCAAATAAGCAGGGCTGGCCACCACTACCCGTCGATTGTCAGCCAAGCGCACCGCAACTTGGGTTGAATCGGCCAACTCACTGATGCGAATCGCACAATCAATCCCCTCGGCCACTAAATCCACAATTCGATCCGTTAGGCTCAACGTCACTTTGACATCTGGGTGTTGCTGTTGAAAGCTGGCGATATGGGGTGCGACATGGCGGCGGCCAAAACCAGCAGGGGCAGAAATACGCAAGTGGCCACGCATTCGACTATGCCCCGACGCCAACGCCGCTTCAGCCTCGTTGAGCTCGTTCAAAATACGCTGGCACTCTTCAAAAAAAGCACTGCCTTCTTGCGTCAAGGTGACACGGCGCGTGGTACGCACCAAGAGCTTGACCCCTAAACGCTCTTCTAGGGCATCAAGGCGGCGGCCAATCATCGCCGCCACTACCCCTTCATGTCGCGCTGCAGCAGAGAGACTGCCCTGATTCACCACATTGACAAAGCTAGTTAACTGCTTGAGCTGGTCCATTACCACACAAAAAGTAAAATATAAAATGCCATTTTAGTGCTTTCTTTCCAAGAGTCCAGTCACTACAATGCTGCAACACAATATAAATTTCCCATTCAGGGAATCTCACTGGCGCAAACAATGCGGCTCTTTGGCTGCTGTGTTGCAGAATCTAAAAAGGAAAAATAGATGGCTGTTACTCTTCCCGAAGGCGTAGAAATCCTCGCCGCTGTTCCTGCTGCTTATGAAGAGATTTTGACCACCGATGCCTTAGCATTTGTGGCCAAATTACACCGCAAGTTTGAAGCCCGTCGCCGCGAATTGCTGGCTGCTCGTGTCACACGCCAAGCAGCCTTAGACGCCGGCAAATTGCCCGACTTTTTGCCAGAAACCGCCGACGTGCGCGCGGGTGATTGGAAAATTGCCCCGCTGCCAGCCGACTTGCTCGACCGCCGCGTTGAAATCACCGGCCCTGTTGAACGCAAAATGATGATTAATGCGCTCAACTCTGGCGCGAAAAGCTTCATGGCCGATTTTGAAGATTCCAACTGCCCAAGCTGGGAAAACCAAATCGACGGTCAGCTCAATGTGCGCGATGCCTATCGCAAAACCATCAGTTTTGTCAGCCCAGAAGGCAAACAATACAAACTGAATGACAGCATCGCCACCCTGATTCTGCGTCCACGCGGTTGGCACTTGATGGAAAAACACATCACTGTCGATGGTGAAATCGTTTCTGGTTCGCTGTTTGACTTTGGTTTGTCGTTCTTCCACAACATCCATTATCTGGTGGACAACGGCCGCGCTACGTATTACTACCTGCCGAAGATGGAAAGCCATCTCGAAGCGCGTCTGTGGAACGATGTCTTCGTGTTCGCGCAAAATGAACTGAACATCCCACAAGGCACCATCAAAGCCACCGTGTTGATTGAAACCATCTTGGCCGCCTTCGAGATGGACGAAATTCTGTATGAATTGCGTGAACACAGCTCTGGTTTGAATGCAGGTCGTTGGGACTACATTTTCAGCTGCATCAAGAAATTCAAATCGAACAAAGATTTCTGCTTGGCCAACCGTGGTGCGATCACCATGACAGTGCCGTTTATGCGTGCCTATGCCCTGTTGTTGCTGAAAACTTGCCACAAGCGCAATGCCCCAGCTATCGGCGGTATGGCAGCGTTGATCCCGATTAAAAACGATCCCGTGGCCAACGAAAAAGCCTTGGGTGGGGTGAAAGCGGACAAAGACCGCGATGCAGGTGATGGTTATGACGGTGGTTGGGTGGCGCACCCAGGCTTAGTGCCGGTGGCAATGGAAGCCTTCACCGCGGTGTTGGGTGATCGTCCGAACCAAATCGACAAACAACGCGATGATGTCAATGTGACAGCCGCTGATTTGCTCAACTTCCAACCTGAAACCCCCATTACCGAAGCTGGTATGAAACTGAATATCGACGTGGGTATTCAATACCTCGGCTCTTGGATTTCTGGTAATGGTTGTGTGCCAATTCATAACTTGATGGAAGATGCAGCAACGGCGGAAATTTCCCGCGCACAAATTTGGCAATGGATCCGCAGCCCGAAAGGTGTGTTGGAAGATGGCCGCAAAGTGACACAAGAATTGTTCTTACAATTCCATGCTGAAGTGGTCGCTGATCTGAAAGCGAAACTGGGTGCGGGATGGACAAAGCAATATGAAGACGCCGCCGCGATGTTTGCCCAACTGACCAGCAGCGATGACTTTGTTGAATTCTTAACCCTGCCAGGTTACGACTACCTCGACTAATTTGGTATTGCATCAGAATTGACCCTGTTTTGGCCCACTTCGCGTGGGCCGTTTTTTTGCGCGCTTTTCGGTTAGAATCGCAAGCATGTCAGATTCCTGCTTCCATTGCGGCTTGCCTGTTCCGGCAGATGCCGATTATCCGGTTCGCTACCGCGAGCATACCCACCGAGCCTGCTGTGCAGGTTGCCAAGCGGTGGCTCACTCTATTATTGAAAGCGGTTTAGGCGATTATTATCAACACCGACAGCAACAGGCGGGTAAGGTACAAGCCTTGCCAGAAGAATGGCTAGAACGACTTAAGCTGTATGACCAAAGCGACGTACAAGCCAGCTTTGTCCGCCAAGAAAACAGCGAGGACAGCAACGCGGATATTCGCGAAGCAGCGCTGATTTTAGAAGGCATCACCTGTGCCGCCTGCATCTGGCTGAATGAACAACATCTCAAACGGCTGGATGGGGTGTTATCGGTTGAAATTAACTACAGCAGCCATCGTGCCCGTGTCCGCTGGGACAATCGGCGGTTGGTGTTGTCAGATATTTTGCAAGCCATCAGCGCCATCGGTTACCGTGCCCATCCCTACGACAGCGAACGTCAAGAACAGCTGGCACAAAAAAATCGTAAAAGTGCCATCAATCGGCTATGGGTTGCAGGGTTGTCGATGATGCAAGTGATGATGTATGCCGTACCGGTTTATATCGCACAAGATGGCGAAATCGCCTTTGAATACCTGTGGTTATTACATTGGGCCAGTTTTGCCTTAACCCTGCCGGTGGTGGTGTATTCGGCGTGGCCGTTTTATCAAGGCACATGGCGCGACTTAAAAGCCAAACGGGTTGGCATGGATACCCCAGTCAGCATTGCGGTCTTGGTGACATTTATTGCCTCAAGCTATGCCCTGCTTAGCCGCACCGAACACGGTATTTATTTCGACTCGGTGTCGATGTTCGTCTTTTTATTACTGGGTGGTCGCTATTTAGAAGGTATGGCCCGCCGCCGCGCTGGTGCGGCAACCGAAAGTCTGGTCAAACTTGTCCCCGCTTTCGCCCATCGCCTACCCGAATGGCCGCAACCACACAGCCAAGAAACCACGGTCGCCAGCCTACGTATTGATGATGTGGTGTTGGTAAAAGCCGGTGAGACCATTCCTGTCGATGGCATCATCGTGCAAGGCCACAGCCGCTTAAACGAGGCCTTATTAACGGGTGAAAGCCAAGCGATTGCGCGTCAAGAAGGCGAAGCGGTGATTGCTGGTACGTTAAACCTAGACAGCCCGTTATGTATTCGCACCACACACACCGGCCAAAACACCCGCCTTGCCGCCATTGTGCGTTTGCTCGATCATGCACTTGCTGAAAAACCCCGCCTTGCGGTACTGGCCGACCGTTTTGCCGCATGGTTTATCAGTGTTTTGTTGGTGGTCGCGGTATTGACCTTTGTTTGGTGGTGGCAACGTGATGCCGAACAAGCGTTATGGATTACCGTGGCGGTATTGGTGGTGTCTTGTCCCTGTGCGCTGTCACTTGCGACACCGGCGGCCCTTGCGGCTGCCACCGGCACCTTAGCACAACGAGGGATTTTAATTGCCCGAGGCCATACGCTCGAAACCCTGCCACAGATCACCGATGTGGTCTTTGATAAAACTGGCACCCTGACCTATGGCACGCCGCAGGTGCTTAGCCAATATCTGTTTTCACCAGACAATGACGCCATCCACCGCCTTGTCGCTGGCCTCGAAGCACAATCGGAACATCCACTGGCCAAAGCGCTATTGCAGCATGTTGGCGCAGTCGAAGCAGCCACTTTTTTAGAAGTAACCAATCGGGTTGGCAGTGGTTTAGAAGGTTACAGCGCTGAGGGTGATTGCCTGCGTTTAGGTACGTTGTCTTATATCAGTGAGTTATGTGGCCCGATGCCAAACACCGCATGGGATGCCCCCGCTCACGCCACGGTGGTGGCCTTAGGCAGTCAATTACAAGGGTGGCTGGCGGTGTATGCGCTGGGTGATGAAGTACGCGATGACGCCGCACCGATGTTGCAACAGTTACAGCAACAAGGTTTGCAGTTACATCTGTTGTCGGGTGATCGCCAAAGTGCAGTTGCCGCCTTAGCCGAGCAACTCGGTATCAGCACATGGCACGCCGAAGCCACGCCAGAACGTAAACTCGATTATGTTGCCCAATTACAGCAACAACAGAAACGGGTGTTAATGGTCGGTGATGGGGTCAATGATGCGCCGGTATTGGCCAAGGCAGATGTGTCATTGGCGATGGGCAATGGCACGGATGTCGCCCGCGCCAGCGCCGACATGATTTTGCCGGGGGAACAACTGACCGCGCTACCCGCTGCATTGCACTTAGCGCGGCAAACACGACAGATTGTGCGACAAAATCTATGGTGGGCAGTGGGATATAACCTATTGGCTTTGCCGCTGGCAGTATCGGGTTATTTAACGCCGTGGCTTGCCAGTTTGGGGATGGCGTGTAGTTCATTATTGGTAGTGGGTAATGCTTTGCGGCTGTTACAACGCAAGCCCCGCTAAACAAGAAAGAGGAATCATGGAAAGCCTGTATCTGTTAATCCCACTGAGTATTGTCTTGGTGTTCGTGATTGGCGTGATTTTTTGGTGGGCAACACGGTCGGGCCAGTTTGATGATTTGGAAGGCCCCGGTCATCGCATTTTATTGGATGATGACGATCAACCTTCAACGCGAAAATAGGCTAAAACCATGCAGCACACCTCTTTTGCGTTTTTTGCCTCACGTCGTTTTTTGCCGCTGTTCCTAACGCAGTTTCTTGGCGCATTAAACGACAATTTAATGAAAACCGCGTTGTTGGTGATGGTCAGTTACGCCGGCCTACACTTTGCAGGTTTGCCGCCCGAACAAATTGTCAACCTTGCCTCAGCGGCATTTATCTTGCCGTTTTTTTTGTTCTCAGCCACGGCTGGCCGCTTGGCAGAAAAATACGATAAAGCACAGGTTGCCAAACTGACCAAAGTGGCGGAATTGGTAATTATGGCGCTGGCTGCATGGGGGTTTTTACAGCAGCATGTTGGATTATTGCTGTTCACTTTATTTCTGATGGGCGCGCAATCCACGTTTTTTGGCCCCGTCAAATATGCCGTGTTACCACAGTATCTCAAAGGCAATGAATTATTAGGCGGCAATGGGCTGATCGAGATGGGGACATTTATTGCCATTTTGATTGGGCAAATGGGGGGTGCACTGTTGATGCAATATGGCGATAGCAGCAGCGTCTTGGCTTTATTAGCCGTGGCGTTGTTGGGTTGGCTGGCCAGCCTATTTTTGCCCCCTGCTCCCCCCGCCGCGCCACATCTCACCGTGTCTTACAACATCATCGGTGATACCCGACAATTACTGCGCGCCACCAAGCAATATCGCGAGGTTTCGGCCTCGATTATGGGTATTTCGTGGTTTTGGCTGCTTGGTGCCACCTACACCACACAAATGCCAACCTTTACCCGTTTGCATTTACAGGGTGATGCCTCGGTCTACACCCTAATTCTTACCCTCTTTTCACTCGGCATCGCCATTGGGTCCATTTTGTGCGCCAAGCTGTCACGGGGTCGTTTGGAATTGGGTTTGGTGTTAATGGGTGGGGCTGGCATGACCGTGTTCGGGGTGGATTTATATTTTTCGGTGCAATCGCTTACCCCGACGCATCATTTACTCAGCCTAAGCGAGTTTCTCAACCAAGCACAACATTGGCGCAGTTTGCTGAATTTTCTCGGGATTGGGATTGCCGGCGGCTTTTTCACCGTCCCGCTTTACACTTGGCTGCAGACTGCCAGCCCAGAAGATTTCCGTGCCCAAGCGATTGCCGCCAACAACATTATCAATGGGCTGTATATGGTGGTATCGGCAGCGCTCAGTATGGCGCTGTTAGCCCTGACCCATAGTATTGCCCTGCTATTGCTGTGTATTTCCCTTGCCAATCTTTTGGCCATGTGGCGTTTGTGCCACCTCGCCCCCGAGGTGTGGCATAACCGTGGCACATGGCTGCAACGAGGTCCCTCTTGAACACCATCACCTCATCCTGTGAGTTAGCCTTAGGCTGTTGGCCAAGCGCAGCTGCATTGACCACCTATTTGCACCACCATATTCCGCTGACCGCTGCCATGCAGCTCAGCGTCCAAACCGCCTCAGAACAGGGGCTTACCCTACAACTGCCCTTGGCACCCAACCACAATCACCAAGGCACTGCCTTTGGTGGCAGTTTGTCGACAGCGGCAACAGTGGCGGCATGGAGTTATCTCAGTGGTCGCTTAGCCGCCAATAACCTGCGTGCAGTGGTCGTCGTGGCGCGGGCGGAACAGCGGTTTTTGGCACCGGTGGCAGAGGATTTTGTGGTACAGGCACTCGCGCCAAGCGAAAGCGATTGGGCTGATTTTTGGCACCGCTTACAGCATAAAGGCCGCGCCAGCTTAACCCTCACAGCCGAAATCAAACCTAACGGGGAACTTGCCTTGGTATTTGAAGGTCGTTTTCACGTTTCTGTCATCGAGTAAGTTATGCAAAATCGTCTTCCGTGGTGGTTATGGCTGGTATTGCTGGCGATGTTGTTAGCGGCAGGATGGGGCTGGCGAGTGTGGCAAGGGCCTACAGTGGCCGTCAGTCAGGTTTTCACACAAGACATCACGCAAACCCTGCTGGCCAGTGGCCGTGTCACCGCGCAAATCGAATCCACCCTCGGAAGCACCCTTACCGCCCGCGTTGTAGCCACCCCCATTGCTGAAGGCAGCGAGGTCAGCGCCGGTACCGCCTTATTGCAACTCGATGACAGCGAAGCCCAAGCCGAAGTGGCTCGCAATCAAGCCAATCTCGCCGAAGCGGCCGCCACCCTTGCCGAAGCAAACAGTCAACACCACCGCCAGCAACAATTGGCGCGTGCGGGCTTTATCAGCGCGGCCGCCCTCGATCAGTCACAGAAAAGCTTACAACTGGCACAAACCCGCCTTGCGGCAGCTGAAGCGCAAGTGGCACTGGCTGAACGTAAATTGGCGCAATATGTGATTCGAGCGCCCCAAGCTGGGCGCGTGGTAAAGCAACTGGTGGAACAAGGCGACTTATTGACCGCTGGTAAAGCGGCGTTGACCTTTGCTGCCGCTGGGCCATTGGAATTGCGGGTGGATGCTGATGAGCGTTACCTTGCTCGCCTGCGGGTTGGACAGCCGGCGCGAGTGGTGGCCGATGCTTTCCCCGATCAGCCTTTTGATGCCACAGTCCGCGAGCTTGCCACGCAAGTTGACCGTGAACGCGGCATCTTAGAAGTGAAACTGGCCTTGCCACAGCCGCCGGCTTTTTTAAAGCATGACATGACAGTATCGACTGAGATTATTCTTGGCCAACGGCAACAGGCCTTGTTATTGCCACAGGAAACCATTCGTGACAGTGCAACAGAACCGTGGGTGTGGAAGGTCGAACAAAACCAGCTGCAAAAAACCTCGGTCAAAATTGGCCTCAGCAGCCGTGGTTGGGTCGAGATTATTTCGGGTTTGAAGGCAGGCGATTGGGTCGTTAATAGCCCACTGATTTTCGAAGCAGGGCAAACTATCCATCCCGAACCCCTCTCCGCAACAAAGGCAAGCTGATGCAATTTATCTGGACGGTGGCATGGCGTTTGTTGCGAGAAGGCCGTTTTCAAAGCGTGCTCATTCTCAGCGGTGTCACGTTGGGGGTGGCGGTGGTGGTGTATATCACGGCGATTGTGAACGGTTTACAAGCCAACTTAATTAACAAAACCCTCTCGACACAAGCCCATATTGTGTTACGGCCAGCAGATGAAGATAACCGCGCAGTGGTCAATCAGCCGTGGGTGTTAAGTGATGTGCAAAAACGCACCCAACGCGAACGCACATTGCGTGATTGGACTGCCAGCCGTGATCTGGCCCTTGCCACCCCGGGGGTCAAACACAGTGCTGCATTGGCCAGTGGCCCAGCGTTTGCGGTAAAAGGCGGGGTGCGTAAATCGGTCTCGTTGATGGGGGTGGAGCTCGACGATTATCAACGCATTGTGCCGTTACAGGAAAAACTGCGGGCAGGTCGGTTGGCGCTACCGAATGGCTCGGTGATGATTGGGGTGGAACTGGCAGCAGATTTGGGGTTAAAGGTTGGTGATCGGTTGCGCTTTGATGCTGGTGGAGATCGCGAGGAAAGTTTCACAGTCAGTGGGATTTTGGACTTCGGTTTGAAAGACCTCAACCGGCGCTGGGTATTATTGCCTTTACGAGCGGGGCAGTCGTTATTAGGTCATCCGCTGGAAATTACCGAGCTGTATTTAACTGTCGATGACCTATTTCATGCTGACCAAACCGCCTTGCGTGTCGCCGCCCGCACCGGTTTGAAAGCCGAAAGTTGGATTGAAAGCAATGCCCAACTGATGACAGCACTACGCAGCCAACGCGCCTCTAGCACCATGATTCGGGTATTTGTGATGATCGCTGTGGCATTCGGCATCGCCAGTGTGCTGGTGGTGTCGGTGGTGCAACGACAACGCGAGATTGGCATTTTACGGGCAATGGGCACCCCCTCTTCGCGCATTATGTGGATTTTCTTGTTGCAAGGCGGGATGGTCGGTTTAGTCGGTTCTGCCGCTGGTTCTCTACTTGGTGCGGCGATTGCCAGTGGTTTTTCTCGCTTAGCAGCCCAACCAGATGGCACACCCTTATTCCCAGTTGATTTATCACCAGAGCTGTTTATCAGTACCGCGT
>Ga0079301_1001273_pt1 | contig 11728 bp, 14 predicted proteins | sample Wag4_2014_7_11_3_FD_74797 | JGI IMG/M metagenome (GOLD analysis project Ga0079301, IMG submission 74797) | Fresh water mixed with fracking chemicals microbial communities from Ohio, USA - Utica-2 Time Series FC 2014_7_11 | ecosystem: Engineered > Industrial production > Chemical products > Input...
TAATAGGACGGTGGACGAGATCAAGTCCTGCACATAGCCGACCACGTTGATGTATTCTTGCATACCCTCGTAGGGTCCGCCCGTCCTTGATGGATCGGAAGCGGCTGGAAACAACTGTTGACCTGCTACCCGCAAGGTAAATCGTGACGGGCAAGGTGTACAGGGTCAACCCACCGGACCGTCACTGTATTCGTATCGGATCTCGAAATTCTCTCAAGGTTGCCCAGATCGGAGCTCCATCCTATCTGACCTTGGATTTCGTGAGCACAGGTGACGAACGACCTGCAGCGCGCCGTGGGGGAACAAGCCCAAACCGCAGCACCCACTTCCTGACAGCATTGTCCGACACCCCGAATCGGCGTCCGATCGCGGAGTAGGACTCCTCGGTCAATAGCGCCTTGAGCTCCTCCTTGGATGGACGAGGCCTCGCGACCCCCAGCTTCCTCGTGGACGCGGCCCTGGTCGGTTCGTCGGTCCCCCAGCTGGCTCCCGTGACCAGTTCTGCTCTTGCAACGGACAGGTACTTGGTCCGACGCTCGACACGATCCACCTTCAGCCACAGTGCCTTGAAGATCGACCGGCAGTATTCGCCGAGATCTGGGTCCTCGGTATCAAGGGAGCCCAGGGCATCCTTGAGCCGCGGATACACCAGCTCGCGTCGGCATAGGGCCCCGATCTGGGTCTTGGTCTCGAGGATCTCGTCCTGGAGCTGCTTGTTGAGCTTGGCGTAGATCACCGGCGACAGCCCTCCCTCGCGCTCGTCGATGAGCAGGGCTTCGGCCAGCTTGTCGGCCTTGCCGACGAGCGCTTCCAGGCGCGCGTTGAGCTGGCCGAGCTCGACGTTATTCTCATCGAGTGCGAGTTCCTCCTCGGCCACCAGCTGGGGCACAAGCTGTCGCATCAGGCGCAAGACGGCCTCATGGGCGAAGTCCATCCGGTAGAGCATGCCCTTGGCGCAGGCCTTCACGTAGCAGCCGTAGTAAAGGATGCCGTAACCGTACTTGGCCATCATCGGATGGTCGCAGACCGGGCACCTGAGAATGCCTGAGAGCGGGTTTCGATCGACCCGGTCCCACCGGTCCCCGTAGGTCTTTCGGCGCCTTACCGCCTGCTGGACCCGCTCGAACACCTCGGGCGTGACGATCGGAGGGAACTCACGACTCGTCACCGTAATCGAGCCGTGCTTCATGCCGTGCCCGCGGCGGGTGTAGTCTCGACGCGCCACCTCGAGCCCTGCGTAACGGGGATTACGCAGAATGTTGCGCAGGTTCTTCGAGTCGAAGGCCTTCACCTCGTGGACGAGGGTTCGGCCGGCGTCATCGGCCTCGAGATACCGCTTGCGCCGGAAGACATACCCTTCCTGGCCAAGCATGCTGGCTATCTTCGTGTAGCCGTAGAGCCCCGTCGCGGCTAGTTCCCAAAGGCGCCGAACCGCGGCTTCCTCCTCAGGGTTGATCTCGATTTTGCCCGTGCCGGGATGGCGGCGCCAGCCAAAGGGGATGCTGCCCCCCGTGAAGCCCCCGACGGCCTGTACCGCTGCACGGCCGTCCACCATGCGCTTGCGGATCTTCATCCACTCCCGCTGGGCAAGGGCCCCGAAGAGCGCCACCTCGAAATTGTCGTCCGGGTCCTCGAGGTCGTACTCGGCATTCGGAGTCTCGATCTTGATCGACAGCGAGCGAAAGACGGATCGAATCGTCGCATCGACCAGGTCCGAGCGAGTCATGCGATCGTAGTCGAGCATCAAGACGCGACTGAAGCGCTCCTCCTGGGCATCGGCCAGCATACGGCTGACCTCGGGCCGCTCGAGGGTCGTACCCGACTCGCCGCCGTCGACATAGACGTCGAAGACCTGATAGCCCTTGCCTGCAGCCAGCTGCTGCAGCTTGCGCTGCTGCTCGGTGAGGCTGGTGTTCTTGAGCTGCCCGTAGGTCGAGACCCGAGCATAGATACCAACCCATTCGGGCTCGCCTTCCGCGCGCTTCCGGGGTTGCTTGCTCAATACCGCCTGCATCGACGATCCCTCCTTCTTGAGTCACTGTCGAGGGCGCACCAGGACATTACCTCTGAGTGGAGCGGACATCCAGTCTATTCTTGTGTCGCGTCGGGCTCGGGCGCCGGCCTGACGGGTGCATCCGCCGCCTCGGTCAGTTTCTCGCGCAGCTGCCCTGCCAGGCGCTCTTGGACAGCGGGATGTTTCGTGAGAAACGTGCGCGCGGCCTCACGCCCCTGGCCGAGTGGCTTGCCACCGTAGGCGAACCAGGCACCGTGGCGGGTCACCAGGCCGAACTCCAGCCCCTGCGCGAGTAAGTCACTTTCTTTGCAGACGCCGCGCCCGAAGTGAATCTCGAACTCGGCCTCTCGAAACGGCGGGGCGACCTTGTTCTTGACGATGCGGGCCCGGACGACATGACCGCATACGTTTCCTCCAGCCTTGAGCAGTTCCGTGCGTCGCAGCTCGATGCGCACCGAGGCGTAGTACTTTAGGGCACGCCCCCCGGTGGTCGTCTCGGTGGGCAGCCCCCAGTGTCGATTGGCCAGGTTCTCGCGCACCTGGTTGATGAACACGACCACGGTCTTGGACTTGCCGAGGGCCGTCATGAGGCGGCGCATCGCCTGGCTCATCATCCGGGCGTGGGCACCCGTGGGTTCGTCACCCTCCAGGCCCTCCAGTTCTATGCGTGGCGCGAGCGCCGCAACCGAGTCCACCACGATCAGGTCGACCGCCCCTGTGTGAACGAGTTCGACAACGATGTCCAAACCTTCCTCACCCGAGCGGGGCTGGGAGAGAATCAGATTGCCCAGCTGGATACCCAGCATCTGGGCATACCGCGGGTCGAAACCCTGCTCGGCATCAATGAAGGCACAATGCCCGCCTCGCCGCTGCGTCTCGGCCATCATCTCGAGCGCCACGGTGGTCTTCCCACAGGACTCTGCACCATAGAGCTCGATCGGCCTGCCCTTGGGTAAGCCGCCGATGCCGATGGCTCGATCGAGCGCCATGATTCCGGTGGGTAGACTATCGAGGGCGGCGGGGCCGTGCTCGAGCCGCACGATGGCTCCCTTGCCCCAGCGCTGCTCGGTCCGTTCGAGCGCGGTGGCCAGGGCAAGCTCCTTCAGTGGTGTCCGTCCTTCGGCCTTGGCTGGCGTCTCGTGACTTCGCCCCTTACCCACTTGAACCTCCTCTGCCATCATTTCTGGAACACAATTTCCATGAAAGTATGTTCCGAAATATGTCAATCTGGCAAGAGGCTTATGTGATTGGAAGTCCCGCAAGTCTGACATAGATGGCGACTGGCAAACCTTTAGCTCGCCTTCAGGCTCTGGCCTGGGCGTTCGTTGTTTTGGAACTGATTTTCAAGTTATAGTGGTGCCATGGGCCGACGCAAGAAAGATCCTCGCGAACTGACGCCGCCGCTGCTTCGCACGCTCGACTTCATTCGCGAGCAGTGCGAGCGGGGCCATGGCCCCTTGACCATCCGGGAAGTGGGTCTAGGCGTAGGCTGCGCGGCACCATCGAGCATGTACCGACAGGTGACGGCTCTCGCGGAGCTGGGGCTCATCGTCTATCGGCCAGGCAGCCAGCGTTCCATCAGCATGCCGACGGCGGCCACGGGTGTCACCTTCGCCAGCATCCCCGTGCTGGGACGCATCGCGGCGGGGTCCCCCATCGAGGCCTTCGAGCAGGTCGATGACTTCATCCACGTGCCGGATGCCGAACTCGGGGTCGGCAGTTACTACGCGCTGCGGGTGCGAGGCGAAAGCATGATCGAAGACCATATCTGCGATGGGGATCTCGTCCTCGTGAAGGCCCAGGCGACGGCTGCAGATGGACAGGTCGTCGTCGCGATGCTCGATGACGGCAGCGTGACCCTGAAGCGTTACTACCGCGAGCCGAATGGCTGGGTCAGGCTGCAACCAGCCAATGCTGAAATGGCCCCCATCGTGGTGCCCAAGGTCCTGGTTCGCGGCGTGGTCGTCTCCGTCCATCGACGCTTCTTGAAATAGGTCCCCTCACGCAAATCGTGCGGGGTCCGAGCAATGCCAGACGACCTGGGCGAGCAGCCGCACGCGATCGTCCACGAGGATCGCTTCGTGAGTCTCGTTGGTGGAGTCGGGCTCGAGCCGGTACTTGCCCCCTCGTCTCACCAGCAGCTTCAAGGTCGCGAAGTAGGCCTCGCCCTCCCGAACCACCGCGAGCACGACAGCCCCATCCCGGGGTTTTCGATCTGGGGCCAGCCTCTTGAGAAAGACGAGATCCCCTTCCAGCAGTCCCTGCCGATCCAGGCTATCGCCCTTGACTTGAAGACTAAATTCCGCGGCCCCGACCAGAAAGGTCGGCCAGGTCGTCACGGACACGGGCGTCTCAGGTAACTGTCCCAGGTTTCCGCAGGCCACCTCACCATAGTGGGGAAGCTCCTTCACCCCCGGAGCTTGAAGCTGATGCTTGAATCGCTCGAGCTCCTTGGCCTGGCTCTCGAGCACCTGCAGCAACTCGAGCCGAGGATCTGGTCGGTGGGCCTCCCCTGGCTCTTGATCGGTGGCGAGCGCCAGCAAGAAGGCCGGATCCACCCCCGTGGCCCTGGCCAACTGGGTGAGCTTCTTGCCGCTGGGCTTCACAGGCTTACGGGTCACAGGGTCAAAGCCCCGCTCGAGATTGGACAGGTAAGCGGCACTGACCCCTGCCCGTTCGCCCAGCGCGCGCAACGCCAGGTCGTGCTCCTCGCGGTAGGCACGCAGAAAGTCACCGAGGGGATTGCGGTTGCTGAGTTCCATGGGGCCCCCCTTCTGGTCCCAGGTTACAAAATTTTCGTCTATCTGTCTAGACGATTGTATTCAGAGTAATTGACAGGCAGCCTTGTAGTCACTACTCTGAACAACGGGAAGGAGGACAACACATGCGTTGTTTCAGTCCAGAATTGCTTATACAGGCCCGCCGCGAAACGCAGATGTCCCAGCCCATGCTGGCCCGAAAGACGGGACTGAGCAGGGGAACCATCGCCGCCATCGAGAACGGGGTCAACATGCCACTCTGCAACACCTTGGCGTTGCTGGCGTGGGCGCTCGGAAAGCCTGAATCGTTCTTTTTTATCGATAACGTACAGAATACTAAACAACTGTCCACCGCATCCCAAGGCAGAGACTGAGGAGGCGCCCATGTCGCTCGACCCGTTGGCCAGGCTCAAAAGCCTGCTTCGCGCCCGCATTCGCAAGCTCATGGCCCAAGAGCGCGCTCGAACGCTCGAAGCCGAGACCCGTGCCATCAAGGAGGGCCACTTCAATGAAACGTCCAACCAGACGGCCTGAACCCACGTTACGGCGTGTAGATTTCCTGATTCCACCCGACCGAGACGGCAAGCTGCGGAGCCGGAGCCGGGGGCCGCTGGCCTCCTGGAGACGGCTGTATCACGTTCTGGCCGCCATCCTCAGGAGGACCCCATGACCCCTGAAGCTCGGGTCCTCGAGGCCCAACTCTTCGTCGAGAGCCATCTCGCCGGCAAAGGCCTGTTGCCTTATGCCGAGCTCCTCGCCGTCCGGGACGCACTCCGGCCCTATGTCGATGACCTGCAAGACGCCGGCTGGTATCCGGATTGCGAGGCCTGCCACGATCAGCTCCTGGCTGAATGGCGCGAGGTCAATCAAGCCATCGAGCGGCATCGGCAAGCGGCCCTGGAACGTTGGCGATCCCGCAGGGCCACCGCGACCGCAGCCCCTCGAAAGGGGGGAGGCCGAGCATGATCCCTAACGAGAAGATCAGCCACGTCACCTTCCAGCGCGACCCGGCGCTCGTGAAGCGAATCGAAGGCCAGTTGGTCGCCGCCTATGGTCTCGAGACGACCGTGGCCTGGGACAAGCCGCGCGCCTCAGGTATCTCGAGTTGTGAGCGCGCACAGGTCCTCATGGCCGCCCGTCCCGAGGGCACCCGTCTCAAGAAGCACCTGCGTAACTTTCTCTCAACCCGGCTCGGCACCTTCGTGCACGAGCAGATTCAGAATGCGGGATGGGGCGACGAGGCGATCGCCGAAGAATTGATCGAGAACGCCTGGATGCGCGGCCATTCCGACCATCGCTTCGTAGCTGACGACCTTCTGGTCGACTACAAGACGGCCTTCGTCGACGACTGGTTCCAGGTGGCCGTAACCGCCCGACCCCAGAAGCCGGAGCATGTCGTTCAGGCCAACTGGTATGCCGTCATGCACGGCTGCTCCCGTGTCGCCATCGTCTACTTCAACCGGAACCTCAAGCTGAGCGAGCAGCTGCGCCGCTCGGCCCAGTGGCAGGCCACCCGCGGCGCCAGTGAGACCTTCACCGCGATCGCCTTCGAGGCGGACCCCGCCCTGGCGCGAGCTGCGGATCGCAAGGCGCAGCGCATCCTGACCCATGTTCAAGCCGGCACTCTACCCGCCTATGACCCGCTGCCCGAGATGCTCTTGCCCTACAAGGGCGAATGCACCTTCTGTGAGGTTCGACAGGCCTGTCATCTGGCACGCGACCAGGAGGCCAGCGCGCCAGACCTGACGGTCGAGACGACCTCGGCCCACGAGAAATGGACGACCCTCTCCGTCGAAGGCCAGCAGTCGCGACGCTGGCACTGGGAGAGCTGGCCTTCGAAGATCGTCGGGACCACGCATCGTGAAGATTTGCCGTGGGACCGCTTGGCCGTCGGCGATCGGCTCGACCTCGAATGGGACCTCGAGAATCCGAATGGCCCGCGCTACCTCGACCAGCTTGCCCAGGCCATCAAGGTCGTTCACCGCGACAGCGGGGCGATGCTCGGCTACTTGCCGGCAACCAGCTCAGCTACGGCAGGACGGGTCTGTGCGCATCTACACGGCCTTGGCCTGGTCGATGGGCGAGCGGGGGATGCCTTCGCCGTCATCTCGGAACTTACGGGTGGCACCACCGAGAAGACCCATCGCGGAATCAACGTCCAGATCACCCTTTGTGCCCCGGAGGCGAAGGTTTCCGAGGCCCCGACCCCAGAACCGGCTACTGCCGGCCAGCCCTGAAGGAGATCGACATGCCCCTGATGACCCACAGGACCGAATTCAAGCAAATAGCGGCCGGCACCTACTATGCCGTCATTCAGGCCATCGGCCCCAAGACCATCCCTGACGGCAAGGGCGGCGAGGCCCACGGTGCCGAATGGAAGTTCGCCATCGGCACCCAGGGACCCCACTACGGAGATCTGGCCGAAGCGTTCACGAGCCTTGCCTGGTCTCCCCGCTCGAAGTGCTATCAGTGGGCCACGAGCCTGCTCGGTTACGCACCCGACCCCGAGGTGCCCATCGACATCGAGCAGTTCGTCGGCTACGAGTGCTACGTCATCGTCGCCCAAGACCCCAACAAGCCCGAACGTACCAAGGTGACCAGCCTCCAGCGGGTCATCCGTGAGGCGCCTCCCCTACCTGCTCCCCCGCGGTCGGTGCAGGCCTCGGCCGCCCCGCCGGCCGTGCCAGCCCCAGCGAAGTCTCGGCCCGCGGCGGCGCCCGTGACCGCGGCGCCCGTCGTCGAAGACGACGAGTTCGACTTCTAGACCGCACCAACGCCAGGAGGGGCCGTTCAGGCCCCTCTTCCCCCCATGGTTCGGCCGGACCCGCTCGGTCTGGGCCGACTGCTCGCGCGCGCCCATTCGCTTCGGAGCATCGTCATGAGTTTCACCCTTCATCCCTATCAGCACGCTGGCATCGACGCGATCCGGCAGGCCATGCGGGCCGGTCACCGTCGCATCCTGGCCGTATGCCCCGTCGGCGGGGGGAAAACCGTCGTCTTCTCGTCCATCCTCGCCGCGACTGCGGCCAAGGGCGGGACGGGGCTCGTCCTGGTCCATCGCGAGGAACTGCTCGACCAGGCGAGTGACAAGCTCACCCGCTGGGGGGTGCCCCACGGCGTCATCAAAGCGGGACGCAAGGCCGACTCCCGCTGGCCGGTCCAGGTCGCGAGCGTCCAGAGCCTGCTTCGTCGCACCATGCCTCCTGCCCAGCTGGTCGTTATCGATGAAGCCCATCGCACCATGGCCACCAGCTACCGAGTTCTCCTCGATCGCCTGCCCCATGCCAGGATTCTGGGCTTCACGGCTACGCCCTACCGTACGGATGGTCGTGGCTTGGGGGACGTCTTCACCGAACTCGTCGAGATCGCTACTCCCAGTCAACTGCTCGAACTCGGCATCCTCGTGCCACCGCGGGTCTTCGCGCCGTCAGCACCCGACCTCGCCGGTGTGAGGACCACCGCTGGCGACTACAACCAGAAGGACCTGGTGCTTCGGGTGGATACGCCGAGACTCATCGGAAGCGTCGCCGAGCACTGGGGACGGCTCGTCCGCGGACGACTCGCCGTCGCCTTTGCAGCCTCCATCGAACACTCCCGGCACCTCGTGTCAGCCCTCCAAGGCGTGGGCGCCCGGGCCGCTCATCTCGACGCGCAAACCGATCCCGACGTCCGTAGAGCCACCCTCGAGCAGCTTGCCCGGGGCGAAATCGAGGTCATCTCGAACGTCGGCCTCATCACGGAGGGTTGGGATCTCCCGCAACTCGGCGCCGTGATCGTCGCTCGCCCCACCCAGAGCGCTAGCCTCTGGATCCAGATGTGCGGCCGCGGTGCCCGCGCCCATGAGGGCAAGACCGACTACCTCTTGGTCGATCACGCGGGCAATGTCCAGAGGCATGGCTTTCCCGACGACGATCGTCTGCACTCGCTCGAAACGGCCACGCGGCGCCTACGCCCCGTACCGTCGCTGCGCACCTGCTCGCTTTGCTTCATGGTCGTACCAGCGTCCGTGGCCACGTGCCCCGACTGCCAGCAGCCCCTCGCGGTACCTCAGGAGCGCGAAAGAACTCCCGAGAGCGTCTCGGGTGAGCTCGTCGAGCTACAGGATAGGCCCCAGCGGCCCCCTTCCCCCAGTGTGCAACAGCGGCAGCTGGATTACCTACGCTGGCGAGCCGAGGCCTGGATCAACGGCTGGAAGCCAGGCTACGCCTCTCATCGCTACCACGAGAAGTACGGCATCTGGCCCGTCAAGATGATCACCGGTGCGTGGGATGAAGCCCGCGCGCTGGAGCTTGTCGCCGAGTTCGACCTGATACCGCGGCGGGTCCAGCTGGGACGACTCCGTGAGGCCAGGATGCCGAGCGGGGAGGCCCTGCCGTGAGAGAGGCCGAGCTGCAAGCTGAAATTTTGCGGGTGCTAGGTGGGAGGCCCGACGTACGGCTCTGGCGCGCCAACACCGGTGCTGCCCAGGAATCCGTCAGTGGCCGCCTGATTCGCTTCGGCATCCCAGGTCAAGCAGACCTCTCTGGCCTTCTGGCCGGGGGCCGCCGGCTGGAGATCGAGGTGAAGGGCCCTCGCGGTCAGCTGAGCCCCGCCCAGCAGCGCTTCGGGGCAATGATCACCCGCTTCGGAGGAATCTACGTCGTCGCTCACTCGCTTCAAGACGCGCTTGCCGTCATCCAGGAGGTGCCGTGAATCCGTGCTTTCAACGCCTGAGCCCGCTGGCAGGCCCCCCTCGGCGACTCGAATCCGGCCAGTTCGTCTACCACCAGGGCGATCGCGTCGAGGCCCTGCATCTGCTTCGCTGGGGCACCGTAAAGATTGCCCGGCTCTCACCCGATGGCCACGAGACCACCGTCTCACACCTCGGGGATGGCGAATGCTTCGGCGAGGTCGAGCTGCTGATCGACGCGCCCGAGCGGGGCTGCTTCGCCCAGGCCACGAGCGATATCGTCGTGACCTCCATCCCGGTGGGCCTTCTGGGTGCGGAACAACGGGCGCTCTTGCAGGGGGTTGCCCTTGCGCGTCTTTACGAGGCTCAGCTTTGCCTGGCCGATATGCTCGCCCAGCCACCGGCCCTGCGCGTGGCGAGCCTCCTGCGGTATCTCGCGGCCCATGGTTCGACGATTCGCCTCTCCTTCGAGGAAATCGGCATGACCACAGACTGCCCCCGTGAGCTTGTCTCGCGGGCTGTGCGCCGGCTGGCCCTGAGCGGCGCGCTGACCCTCAAGCGCGGTGTCATCGAGGTTCTGGATCCGCGGCTGCTGGATTCCTCTCGCCACGCCCCCCAGGCCCCCTCAGCTTCTACGTCGCCCAACCTGGCAGAAAGATAGGCCCGTCATGTCCGCGAAGGTCCTCGTCCAGCACGCGCTCGAACTGGCCCAACTCGGCCTGCGGGTGTTTCCCCTCTGGTGGCCCCGAGACGAGGGCTGCGCATGCCGCGCAGGCCGAGCGTGTCGTCAACCTGGCAAGCATCCACGCATCCAGGGCTGGCAACAAGAAGCAACAAGCGACGCTGCACGGATTCGATCCTGGTGGGCACAGTGGCCGATGGCGAATATCGGGGTGGCCACCGGTACTATTTCCGGGCATCCCACCGGTGGGATCCTGGTGCTGGACATCGATGCCGGTTCTGGCGGACACGAGTCCCTGGCGGCACTCGAGGCCGCGCATGGCGAGCTTCCCGAAACCGTAGAAGTCCTCACCGGGCGCTGCAGCCTCGAGGGGATCCGCGGCCGCCACCTCTACTTTGCTCACCCTGGCGTCCCTCTGGGCAACTCGGTACAGCGTCTCGGTCCAGGTCTCGACCTGCGCTGCGAGGGTGGACTCGTCGTCGGACCCGGCAGTCTCCATGCGAGCGGCACGACCTACGAATGGGAGGTCGCCCATCATCCGGACGACACCCCGCTCGCCGAGGTGCCACGGTGGGTCCTCGACCACGTCTTGCTCGCCCCACGTCGCGGTCAAGTCAGTGCCCTGGAGCCAGACGCTCCCTGGATTGAACCCGAGGGCTTGCCACCTATCGAACTTCGTATCGCATCCGCACAGTCCTGGCTCGCCGAACGGGCGCCGGCCATCCAGGGGTGCGGCGGAAGCAGCCGCACCATGGGCCTCTGCGCGGTCGTGACCCGTGGCTTCGCCCTCGCTGAAGATGAGCACGCTCTCGAGGCTTTGGCAGACTGGAATGCGCGCTGCAATCCGCCCTGGGACGTCCGCCCAGAGGCCCCTGCGGCGGACAGTCTACTGCGCAAGATTCGCGAAGGCCGGTCCAAGGGTCACGTCATCGCCATCGGTGACAAGCTCCTCACCCCGAGGCGAGCGTTTTTCGGAAGTCACGGCCTCGGTCAGGCCAACGCCACGCCCTCCGATGTGCTCGAGGAGATGGTGCCGGTTCTCGCCATCACAGGTGAGCTCGGCGAGTTGCCCCGCTTGGTTCACCAGACCGAGCGGGCCCTGAGCGGGGTCCAGATCTATGCCTTTGGCGGAAATCTCGTAAGGGTGATTGAAAACGACACAGGCCCTCACCTGCTGCTGGTGTCCAAGGACTACCTGCGCGTCCTCGTGAATCAGGTAGTAGGCTTCGCCCGGAGGCAAGGGAAGGACTTTCGCCCCTGCTGGCCTCCAGATGAGGTCCTGGGCGCCTTGCTCACCAAGGGCCATTATGAGCTGCCCGAGATCACGGGCATCGTCGAGACCCCCACGTTGCGACCGGATGGCACGATCCTCGACACGCCGGGCTTCGACCCGCCCACGGGGGTCATGTTCCTCTCGGGCACTGCCATCTGGCGTGCGGTCCCCGAACGACCGGGGCCCGAACAGCTCGAGGAGGCTTTGGCCTGGCTCCATGAGCCCTTCGTGGACTTTCCCTTCCATCAGCCCCATCACCGGGCAGCGGCGATCGCCGCTGCCCGGTGATGGGGCTGATGGAAGGGAAAGTCCACGAAGGGCTCATGGAGCC
>Ga0079301_1001274_pt1 | contig 11724 bp, 9 predicted proteins | sample Wag4_2014_7_11_3_FD_74797 | JGI IMG/M metagenome (GOLD analysis project Ga0079301, IMG submission 74797) | Fresh water mixed with fracking chemicals microbial communities from Ohio, USA - Utica-2 Time Series FC 2014_7_11 | ecosystem: Engineered > Industrial production > Chemical products > Input...
ACGATCAGCTTCGACGGCGAGGTCATCCGCAAGGACGGGTTGTTCGTGCCGGCGGACCTGCAGGCGTTGAATCCCAATACGCTCGGCTGACGGTGCCCGGGGCCTTGCGCGAAGCGCCCGAGGATTCACTCCCGCACGCACCGAAAAAGGACAGCGCCCTGTTTGCACAGGGCGCCGTCCCGTAGGTGTCATTCGTGTTCGCGCGGTCAGGCGCGCGCGCGGTGCGCGAGGTCGCGCACCATCTGCAGCGCCGCCGTCCCGCGGGCCTCGTCGAGGCGATGCACGCCGCGCCGGGCGAAAGTCGTCATGCGCGCGTCGTGCGACTTCACGCCGCGCATCTTCATGCACATGTGCTCGCCCTCGACCATCACCACGACGCCCGCGGCGTCGAGATGCTCGACGAGCGCGTCGGCGATCTGGTCGGTGAGCCGCTCCTGAAGCTGCGGGCGGCGCGCGAAGACCTCGACCGTGCGCGCGAGCTTCGACAGCCCCACCACGCGGCCGTGCTTCGGCAGGTAGGCCACGTGCGCCTGTCCGTGGAACGGAAGCAGGTGGTGCTCGCACACCGAGAAGAAGTTGATGTTGGTGACCGTGATGAGCTCACCCGACGACTGCTCGAAGGTGCGCGCGAGATGATCGCCGACATCCTCGCTCAGGCCGCGGAACATCTCGGCGTAGGCCTTCGCGACGCGCTTGGGCGTGTCGAGCAGGCCGTCGCGGTCCGGATCCTCGCCCACCGCGATCAGGATCTCGCGCACGGCGCGGGCGATGCGCGCATGGTCGACCGGGCGGCCCGCCGCAGCGGGCGCAGTCGCGCCATGCGAGGCGGACGTGCCACCGCAGCAGGAGTCGCCATCGAGTTCGGCGTCGGAGTGACGACCGTCGTACGCGTGGCCGGCAAGGTGGAGAGCGTTCTGCGGGGCGATCATGGTGCCCTCGGAAATCGCCGGCCCGCCGACCGCGGATTCAGCCCGCGCACACGGCGCGCAAAAAGAAACGCGGCCCGGCAACGCCTGGGCCGCGCGATCATAAATCCATTGCGGGCAATTACTTGCCCTTCTTGTACACGTCGTCCGCAGCCTGCTCGAGCTTCCGGTTGTACTCGGCGACGTCCTCGTTGATGACCTTCTCGGCCGCCTGCTTGGCCTTGCCGAGGGTCGACTTGGCCGCAGGCTCGCCCTCGGTCGTGGCCGCGCCCGACTCGGCCTTCTTGGGGCTCTCGGCCACATAACCACCGCCACGCGGCTCATCGACCGGCTCCTGCTCGCAGCCGGCAGCACCGAAGAGGACGACGGCCGCCACGAGGATCGGGCCGGGGATCCGGCTGAGGATCGGTCCGGGGATCGCGCCGCCGACCGCTCCCGCGCCACGCCGCATGCCCGACAGGGTCTCCGACTTCATGTGTGCACCTCGCATGTTGTGCCTGATTCGAGTGGATCGCCGCCTCAGCGTGACGGAAACCGTCCCGGCGGGCGCGGCCCGAACGCTGGCGATGCTAGCATCCCCGCCCTACCTCTGGAGCACACCATGCCGAAGTTCAGCCACACCAAGTCCCTTCTCGCCGCGTTCTGCGGCCTCGCACTCACCATGACCGCCGAAGCGCAGACCGACTACACGACCATTCCCGCCGATCCCGCCGAGGTCGAGCAGACCCTCACCGCGAGCAAGGTCTCGCTCGGCCAGGCCATCGCCACCGCCGAGAAGGCCGCGAACGGCACCGCCATCGACGCGCGCGCCGTGCTCGCCGGCGCGCTCAAGTACGAGATCACCGTCGCGTCGGGCGGCATCGCCCGCAAGGTCGTGGTCGACGGCGCGACCGGCGCCGCGACGGCGCCGACGCTGACCATCCAGTCCGCCATGGAGATCGCGGGCAAGAAGCACGACGGCGTGATCCGCTGGGCCACCTTCGACTACCTCGCCGAGCCGGCGGTCGCAAAGGTCATGGTCTACGGCGGCTCGAAGGCGTTCGAGGTCGTGATCAACGCCACCGACGGCACCATCGTCCGCGACACCGAGAAGCCCCGCTTCCCCGGCGCGCCGATGGCCGGCGAACTCACCGAGCTCCCGAGCGGCCTCAAGTACTTCGACCTCGTCGAGGGCACCGGCGCCGCCCCGAGCGGACCGACCGCGACCGTGAAGGTCCACTACAGCGGCTGGCTCACCGACGGCACCCCGTTCGACTCGAGTGTCGACCGCGGCCAGCCGGCCGAGTTCCCGCTCGGTGGCGTCATCGCGGGCTGGACCGAGGGCGTCGGCGGCATGAAGATCGGCGGCAAGCGCAAGCTCGTCATCCCGTTCAACCTCGCGTACGGCGAGCGCGGACGCGGCCCGATCCCGCCCAAGGCCACGCTGATCTTCGACGTCGAGCTGCTCGAGATCAAGGAAGCCGGCGGCGCGGCTCCCGCGGCTCCGGCCGTGAAGCCCGCCGGCAAGTAAGCCTGCGGCGCTGCATCGCGACGCGACACGACGCGACGCGACGTCAGACACACGAAACGAAGCGGGCGAGCCTCACGGCTCGCCCGCTTCGTTTTTCGCCGTTTCGTCATTCCGAAGCCGCCGCTCACGCGCGGCCGGAGAACCGCGCCTCGATCGCCAGCACCTTCGCCAGCCGCTTCTCGTGCCGCGCCTCGCGGGTGTACTCCGCAGCAAGGTACGCGCGCACCATCTCGCTCGCGACCGCGGGGCCGACCGTGCGCCCGCCGAGCACGAGGATGTTCATCGCGTCGTGCTCGACGCCCTGGTGCGCCGAGTAGGTGTCGCTGCAGTTGCCCGCGCGCACGCCGGGGATCTTGTTCGCCGCGACGCTCGCGCCGATACCCGAACCGCAGAAGAGCACGCCGCGCTCGACCTCGCCGCGCACCACCGCAAGCCCGAGCTTCTCGGCGAAATCGGGGTAGTCCACGCTCTCGGCCGAGTGCGTCCCGAGATCGACGACCGCGTGGCCCGCGGCCTCGATCTCCTTCTTCATCGACTCCTTCAGCGCGAATCCCGCGTGGTCGCTGGCGACGCCGACCTTCACTGCGCGCCTCCGCCGTTCGCGGCGGCGATCGTCCCGCGCACGCGCGCGAGGCTCCTGCGCGCGGCCTCGGCCACGCGCTCCGCGGTGAAGCCGAAGTGCGCGGCCACATCCTTCGCCGGCGCGCTCGCGCCGAAGCTCGTCATGCCCACGCACTCGCCGTCGAGGCCCGCGTAGCGGTCCCATCCGCAGGTGCTCGCGGCCTCGCAGGTCACGCGTGCGCGCACCGCCGGCGGCAGCACGCTCGCGCGGTACGCCTCGTCCTGCCGGTCGAACAGCGCGGTGCACGGCATCGAGACGACGCGCGCCCGCACCCCGTCCTTCGCCAGGATCTCCTGCGCGCCGAGGCAGAGGTGCACCTCGCTGCCGGTGCCGACGAGCAGGACGTCGGGCGCCCCGCCCTCGCACTCGCTGAGCACATACGCGCCGCGCGCGCAGCCATCGGCCGACGCGTACTTCGTGCGATCGAGCGTGGGCAGGTTCTGCCGCGTGAGCGCCATCACGTTCGGGTGATGCGTCGACGCCATGACGCTGCGCCAGCACGCGATCACCTCGTTGGCGTCGCACGGACGGTGGACGAACATCCCCGGGATCGACCGCAGCCCCACGAGCTGCTCGACCGGCTGGTGCGTCGGGCCGTCCTCGCCGACGTAGATCGAATCGTGCGTGAAGATGTGCGTCACCGGCAGCTCCATGATCGAGCCCAGCCGGATGCCGCCGCGCGCGTAGTCGCTGAAGATCAGGAACCCCGCGCCGTACGCCCGCAGCCCGGACAGCGTGAGCCCGTTGCAGATCGCGGCCATCGCGTGCTCGCGGATGCCGAAGTGCATGTTGCGCCCGCCGCGCGCGTTGCGCTGGAAGCTGCCCGCGCCGTCGAAGGTCAGCAGCGTCTTCGTGCTCGGCGCGAGATCGGCGGATCCGCCGATCATCCACGGCACGTTCTTCGCGATCTGGTTGAGCACCTGGCCCGAGGTGTTGCGCGTCGCGTTGCCCTTCGCATCGGGCGCGAACGGCTTGATGTCCTTGTCCCAGCCCTCGGGCAGCCCGCGCGCGAGCATCGTGCGCACCTCGTCGGCCAGCCACGGATAGGCCTTGCCGTACGCCTCGAAGCGCGCGTTCCACTCCGCGCTCTCGGCCGCGCCGCGCGCGCCGAGCTTCTCGGCGAAGCGCTCGCGCACGCCATCGGGCACGAGGAACTTCGCGTCCTCCGGCCAGCCGTAGCCGCGCTTGGTCGCCTTGATCTCGTCCTCGCCCAGCGGCTCGCCGTGCGCGCTCGCGGTGTCCTGCTTCTTCGGCGAGCCGTAGCCGATGTGGCTGTCCACGATGATCATCGTCGGACGATCCGTGGAACGCTTCGCCGTCTCGTACGCGCGGACGAGCTGCCGAAGGTCGTTGGCGTCACCCACCCGCAGCACGTTCCAGCCGTAGCCCGCGAAGCGCGCCGCGACGTCGTCGGAGTACGCGAGGCTCGTCTTGCCCTCGATCGTGATCTGGTTGTTGTCGTAGATCCAGCAGAGATTGGACAGGCCGAGATGGCCCGCGAGCGACGCGGCCTCGGTCGAGATGCCCTCCATCAGGCAGCCGTCGCCGCAGATCGTCCACACCCGGTAGTCGAACAGCGGGTAGCCCGGGCGGTTGTAGCGCGCGCCGAGCCACTGCGACGCGATGGCCATGCCCACGCTGGTCGCGAGTCCCTGTCCGAGCGGTCCCGTGGTGGTCTCGACGCCGGTCGTGAGGTGCGACTCGGGATGTCCCGGGCACAGCGAACCCAGCTGGCGGAAGCGCTTGAGATCCTCGAGCGGCAGCGCGGGCTCGCCGGTGTTGTGTCCATGGTGATCGACGCGCTGCACGCCCGCGAGGTGGATCAGCGAGTAGAGCAGCATCGACGAGTGCCCGTTCGACAGCACGAAACGGTCGCGGTTCGCCCAGCGCGCGTTCGCAGGGTCGTAGCGCAGCACATCCTGCCACAGCGCGTACGCGACGGGTGCGAGCGCCATCGGCGTGCCCGGGTGTCCCGAGTCGGCCGCCTGCACCGCATCCATCGAGAGCGTGCGGATCGTGTTGATGGCGAGGTTGTCGATGTCGGCGGTGCCGACGGGCGTGCCGGCGTGCTGAAGGGGGAATGCGGTCATGGAGGTGCTCATCGCGGGATCTCCTTCACGGTGGTCGGAGAGAAAGGGCCGGATCGGCTCGGTCGGAGAGGCGCATCGGACTGTCCAATCGGCGTCCGAACGACGGGTCGGATGGTACGGCGGCACCGCGCCCCGTGCAGCGCGTCCGCAAGGGGCGAACACCGAGCGTCGTGAAACGATTCATCGGTGGTGGGGCGTGGGGGCGTGCATGCCTGTCCCTTCCGCAGGTCGTGCATGCCTGTCCCATCGGACGGTCCCATTGGACGTGTCCCTTCGGACGTGTCCCTTCGGACGGGCGCTCGCATGAGCTGCGTGCATGCCTGTCCCATCCGTCGGTCGTGCATGCCTGTCCCGTTCACGCTCACCCGGCCGACCAGGCCGACAGGACAGCCACGACATCGCGCGGACCGACCATGCCGTCGCCGTCGATGTCCGCCGCCCGCGCGGCGCGCTGCGACCGGTCGATCGCGCCCCACGCCGACAGGACAGCCATGACATCCGCGCCCGCCACCACGCCATCCGCATCGACATCCGCCGCCGCCGGCGCCGCGAGCGCGTGCCGCGCGTCGAGCGCAACGCCGTTCAGCACCGTCGTTTGCCCGCTCGGCCACAGCACGCGCACCGTCGCCGCGGCGGCCCGCGCCGGAATCCCGAGGTGCACCACTGGCTCGCCGCTCGACTGGTAGCCGCTCCCCGAATGCACCCAGCGCCGCACCACCGCGCCCTGCACCTCGCATTCGACGACCGCGCCGATCCCGTGCGCGGCACAGCGCGTCGCGCCGCCCGCCACGAGATCGAGCTCCAGCCACCGCCCCGCCTTCGGCGAGTCGTTCCGGAACAGCCGCAACGGACCGCTGTTCACCAGCATGAGCAGATCGAGATCGCCATCGCGGTCGTAGTCGAGCGTCCCCACGCAGCGCGCATCGGCCGCGAGCGTGAGCCCCGCGTCCGCCCCGAGCCGCACGAAATCGCCCGACTCATTCCGGTAGAGGTACTCCTGCTCCGCAGCCCACTCGCCCGCGTTGCGGCCGTTCACCTCGGCGATGTCCTCCCAGCCGTCATGGTCGGCGTCGAGCGCCACCGCACCCCAGCCCCAACCTCCGTCGACGCATCCGCGCGCCTCCGACTCCTGGCTTGTCATGCCTGTCCCATCATTGAGGTAGAGCGTGTTGCCGTTGAAGCCCCCCGACGGCGGCGTCGCGCTGTGGATGCTGGTCACGAACGCGTCGACCGCGCCGTTGCGGTCGAAGTCCCCGACGCAGACACCCATGCCGTTGCGATCGATGCCCATGCCGAACTCGGAGGTGGCGAGCGCGAACGCCCCGTTCCGCAGGTTCCGGAACGCGCGGCTCGTCTGGAAGTCCGCGGCGATCAGCAGCTCGGGAAAGCCGTCGCCCGTCAGGTCGACGAAGAGTGGCTGGAATCCCCACGTCGACTGCACCGCGATCGCCGCGCCGGTCAGGTCGGTGAACACCCCGCCGTCGTTGCGGTACAGCCGGTTCCCGCCCGCCGACGACGAGTACCCGCACACCGCGAGGTCAAGGTCGCCATCGAGGTCGATGTCGCCCCACGCCGCACCATTCGCCGTCGCCACCGCCGGCGAGCTCATCGCGACGCCCGCTGCGCCGGCAACGTCGCTGAACGCCCCGCCGTCGTTGCGGTACAGCCGATGCCGCCCGGGTTGCCCGAGGTTGTCGCTGCCCGTGCCGTAGCTGGTCACGAAGATGTCGACATCCCCGTCGCCATCGAAGTCCGCGCAGGAGACTCCGTTCCCCGCATGCGCCGCCGCCACGCCACGCGCGAGCGCCTCGTTCACGTATGTCCCGTCGCCGCGGTTCATGAACAGCCGGTCGGTCCCCACGCCTCCGCGAGGCACGAAGATGTCCGGCCATCCGTCCCCGTCGAAGTCGGCGATGCCGAAGCCGCCCATCGTCCACTCGAGCGATCCGGGGACGGCGAGCGCATTCGGCTGGTGCGCGAAGGCGTCGAGCCCGCTGCCCGGCGTGGCATCGGTGAAGACCACCTGCGCGCGCGCCCCGTCGGTGGCCACACCCGGCGGCAGCAGCAGCATCAGCAGCAGCGACCCCGCGATTCGACACCGGCCGGACTCGTGACGACGGATCGGCACAGAACGAACGTAGCCGCGGATCAGTGTGTGTCGAGCGACTTTCCCTCACTTTTGCCGCGCTGCTCCGCCGCCCGACCGCTGCGCACCTCGACGTCATCGAAGATCGCCCGCCTCGGCGGCGTGTCGAGATCCTCGAACTGGTCGTCCCGCGCCGCCCACACGAACGCCGCAAGCGCCGCGCCGCCCACGAGCAGCGCCACCGGAAGAGCCACGAAGACGAGTTCCATCAGCCGTTCTCCCTTCCATCGCCGCGACCGGGGCCGCGAGCGTGATCCATCTCAGGCAGCTCGAACGACGGCAGCCGCAGCGCGAGCACCAGCACCGTCAGGCCGCTGAGGGGCATGAGCACGGCCGCCACCAGCGGATTCACCAGCCCCGCGAACGCCAGCACGCCGCCCGCCGCGTTGTAGAGCACCGACACGGCGAGGTTCACCTTGATCGCACCCATCGTGCTGCGCGCGCCCACCAGGAACCGCTCGAGCGGACGAAGCCCGCGCGCCGCGAGGCACACATCCGCGACATGGTGCGACGCCTGCGCGCCGTTGCGCACCGCCACGCCGACATCCGCCGCCGCCAGCGCCGCAAGGTCGTTCACGCCGTCGCCCACCATCACGACGGGACGCGCGAAATCGCCCCGCTGCACGAACGCGAGCTTCTCCTCCGGCGACAGCCCTCCGTGGGCATCGCGCCCCTCGATGCCGAGCGCCTTGGCGACGCCCATCGCCACCACCGGGTCGTCACCCGACGCGAGCACCACGCGCCATCCCGCCCGCCGCAGCCGAGACACCGTGCTCCGCGCATCCGGCCGAAGTGGATCGCCGATCGCCACCACCGCCTCGACGCGCCCGTCGACCGACACGAAGAGCGGCGCGAGACCCGCGACCTTGCATCCCTCCGCGAAGGCACCGAACGCCTCCGCGACGATCGCCGACCGCTCGCGCATGAACCGCGCGCTGCCGACGCGCACCAGCCGCTTCCCCACGCGCGCCTCGATGCCGAGTCCCGGAAGCTCGCGCACATCGCGCGCCTCGAGGATCTCCTGCACGGCACCAGCCGCACCAGCAGCCGACGCCGCGCCGTCCTCCGCCGCGCGCCCGCCGAACGCATCGACCACCGCGCGCGCGATCGGATGCGCGCTGTGCATCTCGACCGCCGCCGCCGCCGCGAGCGCCGACTCGGACCCGGTCCATCGGATCGCGCGCGTCCGCCCCTCGGTCAGCGTGCCTGTCTTGTCAAGGACGAGCGTTCCCGGCTTCGACGCGCGCTCGAGCACATCGCCGCCCTTCACGAGCACGCCGCGCCGCGCACCCTTGCCGATGCCTGCGACCACCGCCAGCGGCGTCGCCAGGCCCAGCGCGCACGGGCAGGTCACGACCAGCATCGCCACCGCGCGCGCCATCGCCTCGTCGGCCCCGACGCGCGGCCACCACCACGCGATCGTCACCGCCGCCGCCACCACGATCGTGGGAAGGAAGAACGCCGACACCCGGTCCGCGAGCTCCACGATCGGCGCCCGCCGCTCGCCCGCCTCGCGCACCAGCTCGAGCAGGCGCGCCGCGCGGGTCTCTCCGCCCGCCACCGCGACCTCGATCCGCGCCGGCGACTCGAGCACACGTGCGCCGGCGTACACCGGACCGCCGCGCTCGACCCGAACCGGCTGCGACTCGCCCGTCAGGTGCGAGAGATCGAAATGCGCGCTCTCCGTCACCAGGCGCCCATCGGCCGGACACGCCTCGTTGGCCGGGATCTCGACGAGGTCCCCCGCCTCCAGCGCATCCATCGCCACCTCGACGATGCGCTCGCGCGACATGCCTGTCCCCTCGCGCGCCTCGCCGGACATGCCTGTCCCATCCATGCCTGTCCCACCCACGCCATCCACCGCGCGCACCACCTTGCGCGCGACCGAGGGCACGATCGCCAGCAGCAGCTCGACCTGCTCGCGCGCCCGACGCTGCCGGCCGTACTGGACATACCGGCCGACCAGCAGCAGAAAGACCAGCATCGCGGCGCTCTCGCAGTAGATCGAGCCTGTCCCCTGCACGGTGGCCACGATGCCCGCGCCCACCGCCGCGACCAGTCCGAACGCCACCGGGACATCCATGTGCGGCGTCCGCGCACGCAGCGCCGCCACCGCGTTGGTCAGGAAGATCCGCCCGGGCCACGCCACCGCGAGCACCGCCAGCGCCACCGAGCACCACTGGAAGAAGAGCCGGAACGACACCGCCATGTCGGAAAGCAGCCCTCCGTAGAGCGCGAACGCCACCGCCATCGCGTTGCTCGCGATCGCGCCGGCCACGCCCATCCGCACGATCCACGCGCGGTTCGCCGCGCGTTCCCGCGCCACCGCCTCCGGATCGCCGAACGGATGCAGCTGGTAGCCCAACGCATCGAACCGCCGGGCGATCGCCGACAGCTGCACCGCGCGCTCATCCCACCCGATGCGCACGATGCCCCGCGCCGAATCCACCCGCACGCTCACCACGCCGCGCACGATCCGCGGCATCGCCTCGAGCAGCCAGATGCACGCACCGCAACGGAGCCCATCGATCCGGAGCTCCACCCGCCGCACACCCGCCTGGTCGACCGAGGTCTGCGCCTCGATGAACCGCGCGTCGTCGAGATGCTCGAACCCGCGTCCCGTCACGAGCGCCGGCTCGTCCGCTCCCTCCTCGATCGCACGCTCGCGCTCCCGCATCTCGTAGTACTGCTCGAGTCCGCACTCGTGCAGCGCGCCGTGCACGGCCCGGCACCCTCCGCAGCAGAACTGGAGCGGATCGCCCGAGCGTCGCTCGACCGGGGGAACCGGCAGACCGCAGTGCGCGCACGCGCCGTCGAGCGCCGCGTGGACCCCCTCGGCATCCCCGGCACCCTTGGGACCCTCGAATACCTCGTCACCCGAAGGCGCTCCGGCCTGCGGCGGAAACGGCTGCTCCATCCGTTCCGAGTGCCTGCGTTGCGAACGCGCACGTTCCGTCTCCGCGCGTTCTGGTCGGGAATCACTCACGACTCACCACCCTTCGCCCCGAGGACCTCCGCATCACGCTTCTCGCGACAGCACGGCGGCAACTCGTCCTCCGCGGACTTCGCCTCCGCCGCGCACGTCAGCTCCTCCACCGACGCCCCGATGCCCGCGGCACTCACAGCCCGCACCTCGGACATCGCCGCCTCGGCCACCGCGCTCCGCGACACCGCCGCGTCCACGCCCACGACGACCATCGCCAGACCCGCCACCACCGGCGCCGCGCGTCCGAGCCGCGCGAACGCCATGCGCGCGCCGTTCGCCGCGATCACCAGCGCCGGCACCGTGCCCAGCCAGAATGCCGCCATCACCAGCACGCCCACCGCCGGCGACGCACTCGCCGCCGCGATCGCCGCGAACGCATAGAGCCATCCGCACGGCAGAAGCGCCGTCGCCAGTCCAATCGGGATCCCACGATGCCGCGGCGGCAACCGCAGCGTCCACCCATGCACCCGCTGCGCGAGCCGCACCAGCGGCATCGGCACACCCGCGGAAGGGACAGGCATGCCAAACGCCCGCGCGACCGCCGCCGCGCCGAACAGCGCGATCATCGATCCCGCCGCGATCGCCGCGATCCGCTGCACGCCGATCAGCACACCCGCATCATCGACGACCTGCCCCGCGAGTCCCGCCAGCGCCCCCACCACCGCGTACGACACCAACCTCCCGCCGTGATACCCCAGCTGGCGCGACGCGCGCGTGCCGGTATCGGTCTGTCCCTTCCCGCCCGGTCCCTTCCCGGCCGACCCGTTGCTTGCCTGTCCCGTTCCGACCGGTCCCACGCCGACCGGCCCGCTCGCCGCGAGCGCGAGCCAGCCGCACATGCCCGCGCAGTGCGCGCTGCCCAGCAGGCTCGACGCCAGCACAGTGCCGGCGAGCGCCATCACTTCGCCCGCGATGATCGGATCAGCCATGGGTGGCCTCCTCCGCGCCGGCGCCGTCCGCCCTCGCTCCGGTCAGGAAGCGACGGAACGCATCGGTGTACCGGAGTCCACCCTGCTCGACGGTCACGCGGAACTCCCACTGACCACCGATCGGCGAGTCGAACGTCCCCGCGAACTCGCCCGAGCCCTGCCGCGAGAGCGCGACCCGCTGCCGAAGCTCGGCCGCGCGGATCGGAATGCACTCGACCTGCACGCTTCCCGCCTCGATGCGCGCGGCGTGCTTGTCCTCGATGCGGAGCGCGATCGTGCGGCGCACGCCGTCGGAGCTGATCTCAGGCGTCACCACCCACCGCAGCCGCTCGTTCATCGCGCGCTGCTCGCGCTCGGTGTTCCACGAGGCTGCCTTCGCGTCGTAGTTCGGCTCCATCCCGAGCGGGTGTCCCACCACCGCCGACAGCACCGTCACGGTGCCGATCGTCACGGTCATGCCCAGCAACAGGACAGGCACGAACATCCACCGATTGGCACGCAGACTCGTCAGCACG
>Ga0079301_1001279_pt1 | contig 11704 bp, 10 predicted proteins | sample Wag4_2014_7_11_3_FD_74797 | JGI IMG/M metagenome (GOLD analysis project Ga0079301, IMG submission 74797) | Fresh water mixed with fracking chemicals microbial communities from Ohio, USA - Utica-2 Time Series FC 2014_7_11 | ecosystem: Engineered > Industrial production > Chemical products > Input...
ACCCAACTCGCCCATGTGTGACGGAAGTCCAGCGGCGTGTCCTCGACCTCACCCTTGGTCTTCTTCTTGGGTGCTTTGTGATGATCGTGCCAGACCTCACCTGGACGCGACACCACAACGATGCCTACAGCACCACGCTCCGCAAGTTTGGCAACTTTGGTGTAGAGCGACGCGGCGCGCGACAGCTCAGGCCCATCCAACTTCTTCTCGTGCGGCGGCTCGCCCTCGAGCACCAACGCGATCTTGTCCTTCAGGTCTAGGCCCGCAAGCTCATCCAAACCGTCATCGCGAGCAGCAATCGCATACCCAGCGAACACCAGTTCACCCAAGACTTCGCCTTCTAGGCCCGACACGGGCACAAACTCGGTACCCAACGCAAAAGCTTGTGATGTAGTCGCATCCTTCATCCACACCAAGCGCGAGCCCTCGGCGTCGACCTCGGGTAGATCACGCTCCCACGGCCGCAACAGCGTGCCTACCGGCGTAGCTCCGTTGGTGCCTTGTGGCTGATCGCTTGGCTGGCCTTCCAATCCAGCGAGCTTCCAGCGCTCGAGAGAATCCTCGGCGGGCACATAGCCGTACGAACGCAACTGGGCCGCGATGTACCGCGCCGCTTCGTCAAGTCCTCTTGACGGTGTGTCGCGTCCTTCCAGCGCCGGTGAGCACAAATACTGGATGTGCGCATCAATGTCCGGCGCGTCAATGGCGCCAAAGCCGGCAGCATGGCCGCCTTGGGACAGAGCGAGCAGGAGCAGAGTGCAGATCATCGAGAAACCAAAACTCCCAAGCCCGCTACCCAGATGCAAGTACCTAGCTTTGGCATTTAGCGCACCAAGCGCTGCAGTTCACGCGCACAGCGGATGCTGCCGCCAAAGGTGCGTCCAGCTATTTGCGCCGCAGCACCCGGTTCAAGGCTTGGATAGAAGTGCGTAAGCACCAGCTCCTTGACCTGCGCCTCGGCGGCAATGCGAGCGGCACTGGTAGGCGTCAAGTGGTGCTCCACTGCTGCGTCATCGGCAAAGCTGCACTCACAAACGAAGAGATCCACACCGCGCGCACACGCCACAAGTTCGCCTTCCGGACCTGAATCACCGCTGTAGGCCAGCGTCGCTCCGGTGCCATCGGTGGCGCGCCAACACACCGCTTGAGGTGTGTGCCAAGTGGGCCAATGCTGCAAGCGGAAGCCCGCGGCCTCGGCTACTCCACCCATGAGCGCCGGCTCCACTTCGTGGATCGTAACCTGCTCAAAGCGCGTCCAGCCGCGCTCTCCGTACAAGGCGGCGCCACGCTCCACGAGCTCACGCAAGCCCATCGGTCCGAGCAACTGCAACGAGCGACCTGCGCGTGCCCGGCGCAACTCCGGATTCCGCAGTGCAAAGGCCAGCGCCCATAGATCCAAGCAGTGGTCGGGGTGATAGTGCGACAGGACGACCGCGTCCAGATCCACCAAGGACAAGCCTGCTGCCCCCAATTGACGCAGCGTGCCTGGGCCGCAATCGAACAGCATGTACTGCGTACGATCCAAGGCACGCACGGCATAGCCGGCGGGCCCACCACGCGCCTGCGGAACAATCGTGCCCGCACCTAGCACGGTCAACTCAAACGCCATGCGTGCTTAGAAGCTGTAGCCGTTCGGGAACGCACGGTGGAAGCGCCAGGCGTCACTCACGATGTCTTCGATCGCTGTGGTGCGCGGCGTCCAGCCCAAGAGCTCGCGTGCACGAGTGCCACCTGACACCAAACGCGAGGGATCCCCTGCACGGCGCGGTGTGATGCGAGCCGGAATCGCGTGACCCGTGATGCGGCGCGCCGCCTCGATCACCTCACGCACCGAGAAGCCATTGCCTGTACCGAGATTGCAGACCAACTCGGGGCTGCCTTGCTGCAACTTGCTCAACGCGCGCAAGTGTGCATCGGCTAAGTCGTCCACATGCACATAGTCGCGGATGCACGTGCCATCCGGCGTGTCATAGTCATCGCCGAAGATCAGGATCTCCGGACGCTTGCCTTGCGCCACACCCAACACGAGCGGAATGAGGTGTGTCTCGGGTTCGTGGTGTTCACCGAGATCACCATCGCGACTTGCACCCGCTGCATTGAAGTAGCGCAGTGCAGCCCAGCGCAAGCCGTAGGCGCGCCCGTAGTCCTGCATCATGTGCTCCATGTGCAGTTTGGTGCGGCCATAGGGCGAGATCGGCTGCTGAGGATGAGTTTCATCGATCGGCACACGCACGGGATCTCCATACGTGGCGCAGGTTGAACTGAAGACGATGTCGCGGCACACGGCAGCGCGCATCGCCTCCAGCAAGTTCCAGGTGTTGATCACATTCTCGCGGTAGTACCGCGACGGATCGCCCACCGATTCGCCTACATACGCGCGAGCGGCAAAGTGAATCACTGCAGCGGGCCTGTAGGCCATGAAGACACGCCCTAGCGCTGCACGATCCGCCAAGTCCACGACTTCCAGCGGCACCTTAACGGCGGCGCGATGACCCGTGGAAAGATTGTCGAGCACGATTACCGGCACACCGCGGCGCTCAAGCGCGCGCACCGTGTGACTGCCGATGTAGCCAGCTCCGCCCGTGACGAGCACGGGGCCCTGCGGCACGCCGAGGTTGTCCATATCCAGAAGACTACGCCCCAAACCGCGACGAGGCCAACGCAGCGTCGGGTCCGATTAAGATTCCCCCTGCTGCCACGAAGTCCGACCAGAAGCTGGGCCAGGATTTGGCCACCGCACCCGCATCCCGCACTAGGACCTCTGGTAGCGCCAAGCCCAGCAGTGCCCCGGCAAAGGCCAGACGGTGGTCGCCTTGTGCATCAACCAGCACGCTGGAGGGTGCGCGGCCGGCATTGGGAGATACGCCAAGTGCAGGGCCGATCGTGAGCACCTCTTCGTCCTGTGCAGCAGCGCTGCACCCGCATGCTTGTGCCAAGGCGACCAGAGCATCGAGCCGCCGACTCTCCTTGCGATTGAGCGTGCGCAAGCCGCGCAGCGTGCTGCTCTGACCTTGCCGTAGCGCAGCGACGATCGCCACCGCCGCCAGCACCGGTGCCAGATCCGGCGTGTCGGCGAGATCCAAGTCCACACCCGCAAGTTGCTCGGCCCGGCAGCGCGTGGTGTGTGCCTCACACACAACCTCGGCACCGAAGGCGCGCAGATGCTCGACAATGCGCGCATCGCCTTGACCCGAGTCCGGTGTCAAATCGGTGCTGACCATGCGGCCACTGATGGCGCCCGCAGCCAAAGCGACTGCGGCAGCGGAGGCATCCACCTCGGTCACCAACGGCGTAGAGGGTGCTTGCAAAGGTCCGCGCACCGACCACACGGAACCCTGCACCTCGACCTGCGCACCAAAGCGGCGCAGCTCGCGCGCTGTCAGCTCGGCATACGGCCGCGAGGGCAAGTCCCCCGCAACCCGCACGACGAACTCGCCAGGCCACGCAGCGACGGCGCACAGCAGAGCGCTCAGCTCTTGCGACGAAACCGGATGATCCAGCCACAGCTCGGACGGCGGGCCAATGGCGCGCACCGACACAGGCCAGCCATGCGGGCGACCAGTATGCGTGACAGCCACTCCGGCCTCGCGCAAGGTGGCGAACAGGGGTGCGCTGCTACGTGCCAGCAGAGTGCCGCTGGCTTCGAGGTGCGCTTGAGCCCCCGCATGTCCCGCCAAGGCCAGCATGCTGGTGCCCAAACGCGCTAAAGTGCCGGATTCGCCGACCTCGAACGGCTCCGTCGCTCGCCAGCCGCGATGCGGCCCGGGAGGCAGGCCATCCACCTCAAGAGCCGCCTGGAAGATAGGCCTCACGGAGGCACCGGTGCGTGCCAAGAACGCACGCGCCGCCGTGACATCCGCACCGCGCGGTAGGCGCGTCAAGCTCGTGCGACCGTGAGCCGCTCCGGCCAGCAGAAGCCGGCGCTGAGCGACAGACTTGGAGCCGGGCACAGAGACATGCCCAGCCACACACGAGGCTCGCCCTAGCCCTACGGTGGTCATAGGCCCATCCTAGCGCAGCTGCATGGAATCAATGCAACGGCGCTGCCATACTCGCCGCCCATGACCGGTACTCGAACGGCGGATCTGTGGCTAGGCGGCTCGTACGCGCGCCTTCCGTTCCCCTTGCTAGCCAGCGGCAAGGTGCGCGATGTCTATGAGCTCGACGCACAGCACTTGCTGTTTGTGACGAGTGATCGTGTCTCAGCCTTCGATGTGATCATGCGCGAAGGAGTGCAGCACAAGGGACGCGTGTTGACGGCGATTTCGACGTGGTGGTTTGAGCGCACGCGCGACATCATCGCCAACCACTTGGTCTCGGCGCGCGTCGAGGATGTGCCCTTGCTCGACAACGACCAACGCGAGGCGCTGCGCGGACGGGTGTTGATCGTGCAACGCGCGCTGCCCAGCACGGTCGAATGGGTGGTGCGCGGTTGGATGGCCGGATCGGGTTGGAAGGAGTACCAGAAGACGGGCTCCATCTGCGGTGTGGCTTTGCCGGCGGGACTGCAGCTGGCCTCGCGTCTGCCGCAGCCCATTCTCACACCGACCACCAAGGAAGCGGCCCACGACATCCCCATCGATGAGATCGAAGCACGCCGTCGCGTGGGTGACAGCTTCTTTGACGAAGCCAAGCGCGCCACACTCGCGCTGTACCAACGCGGCGCGCAGACCCTCGAACGCCACGGCCTGTTGTTGGCTGACACCAAGTTCGAGTTCGGCACGCGTGATGGTCGCGTGCTGTTGATCGACGAGATGCTCACCCCGGATTCTTCGCGCTTCTGGGATGCGGCGCAGGTGCGCACCGGCTTCAGCCCGCCATCGTGGGACAAGCAAATTTTACGCGACTGGCTCGAGCAACAGCCGTGGAACAAGGAACCGCCGCCCCCGCCTGTAGACCAGGCCATTTTGGCGCGTGTGTCACAACGCTACCTTGAGCTGTGTGTCAAGTTAACTGGACAGACGCCCGAAGGAGTCCAAGCATGAGCGCCCATGTAGAGACCCTGCGCTGGGAAGGCGGGCTGCCGGGCCATTGCGCCTTGATTGAACAAACCCGCCTGCCTCTGGAGGAGGTGTGGCTCCGTGTCGACACCGTGCCGGCCATGCACGACGCCATCAAGCGCTTGGCTGTGCGCGGTGCGCCGGCGATTGGTGTCGCAGCCGGCTACGGCGTGGTGCTGGGCGTGCAGAACCTCAGCACACAGCCGGCGGACGAGGTGCTGCGCGCGGCGCTCGAAAGCGCGGACTATCTCGCCACTTCGCGGCCCACCGCAGTCAATCTGTTCTGGGCCTTGGACCGCATGAAGGCACGCGCGCGCCGCGAACATGCAGCCCAACGCACCGGCGCTGATCTTGTGCGCGCTCTCCATGCGGAAGCTCTGCTGATCCACGAGGAAGACCGCGCCATGTGCCAAGCGATGGGGCAGCACGGTGCCCCTCTGATCGAAGATGGCATGGGCATCCTGACGCACTGCAATGCTGGTGCCCTGGCGACCGGCGGCATGGGCACGGCACTGGCGCCCATCTACACCGCCATGGCTCAAGGCAAACGCGTCAAGGTCTATGCCGACGAGACGCGTCCCCTGCTGCAAGGTGCACGCTTGACGGTCTACGAGCTGATGAAAGCGGGCGCCGATGTCACGCTCATCACCGACAACATGGCCGCGAGCTTGATGCGCACGGGTGCGGTGGACTTGGTGTTCGTGGGCTCGGATCGCATCGCCGTGAACGGCGATGTGTGCAACAAGATCGGCACCTACTCGGTCGCCTTGGCTGCGCGCGAACATGGTGTGCCGTTCTACGCCGTAGCCCCCACGTCGACCTTTGACCCGCACTGCAAACGCGGCGAAGACATCCACATTGAAGAACGCGCCGCAGAAGAGATTTGCGAGGGGTTCGGCAAGCGAACCGCGCCGCATGGCGCGAAGGTCTGGAACCCCGCCTTCGATTGGACACCTGCTCGGATGGTGAGCGGCATCGTGTGTGAGCACGGCTTGATCCGCAAGCCCAGCCAGTCGCGCGTGGAGGCCGTGCTGACCCGCGCTGGGCGGCTGGGATCCTCCTAACGACCGAATCCTCGCTACAGATTAGGGGGGCGTGCTAGCCGATGTATTTCTCGCACTATGAAGCACCCCTCGAAGAGTCGGATCAGGAACTCGGTGTCGCAGAAGATGCCGCTGTAGAAGTCCCGGCTGAAGTAATGGACAAAGAGGTCTTAGAGTTCATTCGCGCGATGGACGACTACAAGCGCCTCAACCGTCGGCAATTCCCGACATGGGGTGAGGTGTTACGCGTCGTGCGCACGCTGGGCTACAAACGCACCGTCTAGCGCACCGATTACAGCGCGTGCAGTTCGGCTGGGTCGTCGAGCCAGCGCACGGGTGCGAGATGCGCGAAATGCTCGCGTCCAAACGGTCCCCAGCGGACCGCGATGGCAGTGGCACCGGCTGCCTGCGCGCATGCCGCGTCATGCGGTGAATCGCCGACATAGATAGCGTGCTCCGGCGCCACTCCGAGCTGTTCCAAAGCCAGTAACAACGGCGCAGGGTCGGGCTTGTGGCGCGTGGTGTCTTCTAAGCCCACGACACACCGGAACCACTGCGGCTCAAGCCCCACATGCACCATACCGCGCTGCGCCGACGCGCGCATCTTGCTGGTGACGATGCCCAAGGTGCGCCCGTCCGCGGCCAAGCGCGCCACCGCCTCCGTCACGCCACGATACGGCTTCACCAACTCATCGTGGTGCGCCAGATTCCACGCGCGATAGGTGCGGATCAGCGCCTCGACGCGCGCCTCTTGATCCGCACATTCACCGACGAGCAACGAGAACTGATGCTTGAGCGGCGTGCCCAACCAGCGCAACCACTCGCTGCGTCCCGGTGAGGGCAAGCCATGCTCCAACACCGCATGTTCGTAGCTGCGCACAATCAACTCGATCGAGTCGATCAGCGTACCATCGAGATCAAAGATGACTGCGCGCGCTTGCGCCATCAGGCGCTACCCGTGGTCCAACCGGGATAGATGGGAAAGCGCTGTGTGACTTCCGCAACTTCACCGCGCACGCGTGCATGCACGCCAGCATCGTGCGGAGCGCGCAAGGTGGAGGCGATCCACGCAGCAAGCGTCTGCATCTCACCGCGTCCAAGCCCGCGCGTGGTCATCGCCGCAGTGCCCAAGCGAATGCCCGAGGCTTGCATGGGCGGACGCTGATCGTACGGGATCAAGTTCTTGTTGCAGGTGAGGTTCACGGAGTGCAGCAAGTGCTCGGCTTCCTTGCCGGAGAGCCCGGTAGCCGAAATGTCGACGAGCATCAGGTGGTTGTCAGTTCCACCTGACACAATGCGCAAGCCGTGCTCGACCAAAGCAGCCGCCAACGTGCGCGCGTTCTCGACCACTTGGCGTTGGTACGCAACAAACGAGGCCTGCGAGGCTTCGCGCAAGGCCACGGCTTTGGCCGCGATCACATGCATCAAAGGTCCGCCCTGACCACCGGGGAACACAGCCGAGTCGATCTTCTTGATCAACTCCGCGTCTGCCAAGACCATGCCGCCGCGCGGGCCACGCAAGGTCTTGTGCGTCGTGAAGGTGACCACATCCGCAATGCCCACAGGCGTGGGGTGCACCTTGGCCGCGACCAAGCCCGCAATGTGAGCCATGTCGACCAAGAGCCGCGCCCCGCACTCCTTGGCGATGGCTCCAAAGGCCGCAAAATCCAGTGTGCGCGAGTACGCCGAGGCCCCCGCGATGATCAACTTGGGCCGCTGCGCCAGCGCCAAGTCTCGCACGCGATTCATGTCGAGCAGTTCGCTCTCCTTCTCGACGCCGTACGACACCACTTTGTAGTAGTGACCCGAGAAGTTCTTCGGGTGGCCGTGCGACAAGTGACCGCCGTGATCGAGTGACATCGCCAAGATGGTGTCACCCGGCGCAATCAACGCCATGAAGGCCGCCATGTTGGCTTGCGTGCCCGAGTGCGGTTGCACATTGACGCCCGCAGCACCGAACAGCGCTTTGGCGCGCTCGCGACACAGGTCCTCGACCGTGTCCACATGCTCGCAACCGCCGTAGTAGCGCTTGCCCGGGTAGCCCTCGGCGTACTTGTTGGTCAACACCGTCCCCATCGCCGCAATGACCTCGCGCGACGCATGGTTCTCGGACGCGATCAACTCCAGTTGTGTTTCTTGGCGCGTGCGCTCGAGATCGACCGCCGCCCAGAGCGCGTCATCGGTGCGTACATTGCCGCTAGGTTGCTGGCTCATTGCTTCACGCCTTGCTTGTAGGTGCCACTCTTGTCGGGATCAGGTGTGCCGTCTTCCAAGTAGAAGGTCCACTCGCCTTCCTGCGCGCCGGCCACAAATTGGCCGCGCACCACCAGCCGCCCATCTGGGGCGCGCTCTTCTACCGGGCCATCGGGCACACCTGCGCGGTAGACCAAACGCTTGTGCAACGCACCGCCTGGGTGGCGCACGCTCCACTCGCCGTCTTGGCGACCGGCTGTGTACGCGCCCTCCATGTGCAGCGTTCCATCCGCATGCCATGCCGTCCAAGGACCTTCTTGCTGTCCGGCGCGGTATTCACCTTGCGAGGCTTTGGTGCCGTTCTCAAACCACGCCATCCACATGCCCTCTTGCACGCCAGCCGCGTAGGTACCTTCGCGCTTGGCTTGGCCGTTCGGCCAATACTCGACAAAGGGCCCCTGCCATTTGCCATCGACCGCTTCGCCCTTGGCGCGCGGCGTACTGTTCTCAAACCAGTCGGTGAACGGCCCGGTTTGACGGCCCTTGTCCCACGCCGCCTCCAGTTGTTTGGCACCCGACTCGTAGTACACGGTCCAGCGGCCGTGTTGCGCTCCGTCGAGGTACTCGCCTTGACGCTTCAAGTTCCCATTGGCGTAGCGCTCGACATAGGCGCCCTGCCGCCGGCCATCGACCCAGCGCGCGGTCTCATGCGGCGCGCCGTTTTCGTAGAAGGTGCTCTCCGCACCATCTTGCACGCCGTTCTTCCACGACTTTTCGCTGCGCTTGACGCCGCTGGGGTAATTCTCGAGCCAGGTGCCGTGGTACTGGCCATTGAGCTGCACACCTTGCAAGCCCAGCGCACCCGTCTCGTGCCAATACGACCACGGCCCATTGGGCTGGCCATTGGCGTACAGACCCTCGGAGCGCTTCTTAGTGTGAGCCGCGTCGTACCACTCCACCCACGGTCCATCGCGCGGCGGCGTGGGCGGCTTGGATCCACCGCCATCACAGGCGCTGGCGAGGAGGGCGAGACAGACAGCGGCGCAAGCTAGGCGGGCAGTCATAGCGCCGCGATCTTAGAGGCTAGCGGCGCCAGCAATCCAGTATCCTGTGCGCGTGTACCGTATCTCCCGTCGCACCTCGCTCACCCTCGTGTGCTCCGTACTCCATGCGCTGTGCCTGCTGCTTGTGTGCAGCGCCTGCCGTGAGGAACCTCGTCGACCGAATGTGTTGCTCGTGACTTTGGACACGACGCGCGCCGACTTCTTGTCGTGCTATGGAGCGCGTCCGGGTGCCACGCCGGTGCTCGATGCGTTGGCCGCGCGCGGCGTACTCTTCCGCGATGCGTATGTGTCCGCGGCGGTCACACCGGTGTCGCATGCCACGATCCTGTCGGGGCGTGACAATCCCGAACATGGGCTGCGCGTGCTATCCGGTTTGTCGGGGTACAAGCTACCGAGCACCGTGCCGACCCTAGCCACGACCTTGCAGGACGCAGGCTGGCACACAGCAGCTATTCACTCGGCCTTTCCAGTCTCGGGCTTCTTTGGCTTCGCCCGCGGCTTTGAGCGTTTTGAGAGTTTCGACGGTGTGATGGCCCCCAGTCGTGCAGGCACGATTTCGTGGGATCTGCAAACGCTGCAGCGGCGTAGCGACGAAACCACCAATTTGGTGATCGATGAACTCGCTCACGACGAGCGCCCGTTCTTCTTGTGGCTGCATTACTGGGATCCGCACGACCCTGTCAAGCTCCCGCCGGCTGAGGCGCTGCCAAGCAACTTGCCGCGTGATGCGAACGGGTTGTTGTTGCCATCGCGCGAGCTGTATGGAGCGGAAGTGTCGTATGTGGACCAACAGTTTGGTCGCGTGCTGCAGCGCTTGGAGGAACGCGGCGAGCTCGAGAACACCATCGTGGTGGTGGTGGCGGATCACGGTGAGGGCTTGGGCGATCACGGTTGGGAGTACCACCGCATCCTGTACCAAGAACAAGTCCACACGCCGCTCATCATCGCGGGGCCTGGTGTGCCGAAACATGTAGTTGAGGCCACTGTGCGCAGCTGTGACATCGCACCGACGATCTGGGAGCTGGTGCAAGTGCCCACACCCGAAGGCGGCAGCGGACGCAGCCTGCTAGGGCTGATGCAGGGCAAGGTGGAGGCGCCACGCGCTGCCTACATGGATCAGATCAATGGCTACGACCTGAACGCCAAAATGGTGGAGGCGCGGCCACAAGACGCCTTCGTCTATGGAGTGGTGCACGATGGCTGGAAGCTGTTGTGGAGGCCACACATGCCGCAGGCCTCGGAGCTGTTTCACTTGCGGGTAGACCCGCGCGAGCAAACCAACCTGTACGCACAGGAGCCCGAGCGCGTCGCGGCGTTGCAGCAGTTGCTGGCGGCACGAGGTGGTTTCGTACTGGCCCCCTTCCCTCCCGAAAGCGGGGCGGACAGTGCTTCGATTCGGGCCGCCTTGGACAAGCTGGGCTACGCCGGCGGAGCCTCGGCCTATCTCGACTCGCGCTGGGGCTGGTTCTGCCCTCTCCATCCGCAGCTGCGCAGCGACGAACTTTCACCTTGCGGGCGCTGCGGAGCCCCACCGCTGGTGATCGCGCGCTAACTGCGTGTCCTGACGGGACATAGAAGCCAAAGACCTCCGGCGACGTGACGGTATCGAGGGCGGGGGAGTTACGGAAAAGGCACGACAGTGGTAGCTTTATAGACCGCCAATACGAATCTGCAGATGATCGATCCTGCAGAGCGTAGCAGGCGGTGGGGTCTCCCCGCCTTGGCTCCAACCTCACAGTCGACTACCCCTCAGGATCCTCCTCGCATGAAGCTCCCCTTCCTCGCCGCCGCGTGCCTCGCCGGCTCCGCTTCGGCCCAAGTGTCGTTCTCCGAGATCTACATTTCGCACACGGGCGCCGACACGCTTGAATTCATCGAACTCAAGGGCACCCCGGGTGCTTCGCTCGCTGGATACATGGTGCTGATCGTCGAGGGTGATGCTACCGGTGCGGGTACGCTCGATCGCGCCTACGACTTGGGTGCCGGAACGATTCCTGCTAGCGGTTTCTATGTGCTCGGCACGCCGACCGTGGCCAATGTGAACCAGACGCTGAATGCGCAAGACAACTTTGAGAATGGCACGGAGACGATCTACCTCGTCAACACAACCAGCCAAGCAGCCATCACGGCGCTGATCGGCACGAACATCGTCACCACCTTGCCGGCCACGCAAATCCCGGTGCTGTCGACCATCGTCGAAGCAGTCGGCTTCGCTGACAGCGGCATCGCGACCACGGACGCCATCTTTGACAGTGCCACCGTGTTTGGTCCGGACGGCACGAACTTGCCCGCTGGCATCTGGCGCTGCGGTGATGCCCCGTCCCAGTGGGCTACCGGCTTCCTCAACTTTGACCCGCTCCTCACGACGGGCAACACCCCTACTCCGGGCGCTGCCAACATCGTG
>Ga0079301_1001281_pt1 | contig 11698 bp, 9 predicted proteins | sample Wag4_2014_7_11_3_FD_74797 | JGI IMG/M metagenome (GOLD analysis project Ga0079301, IMG submission 74797) | Fresh water mixed with fracking chemicals microbial communities from Ohio, USA - Utica-2 Time Series FC 2014_7_11 | ecosystem: Engineered > Industrial production > Chemical products > Input...
GCCTGTAGCCGAGCAGAGGTTGCACGCGTGACGTCGGCGCCGAGCTTGCCGCCTTCGGCCACGTCTAGAGAACCACGTGCCAGGTCCCGGGTCTGGGCAACGGCCTCGTCCGTATCGCCGGCACGGACGGCCTGGACGATGCCTGTGACCTGGTCGCGTGCATCTTTGACGCTCCCCGTGGCCAGGAGCCCGAGATCCGCCTTCTCGACGACGTCCCCGACGGTCTGGGCCGTCTTGAGGGCACGTCCCACGTTGCCGATGGGGCCCGGTGCCTGGGCCAGTCGGTCCACTGCACCTTCGGCCGCGTCCCCGAGTTTGTCGATGACGGGTACGGCACGCGCCACGTCGATGGCGAAGTTCGCCATGCGCCGGTTTGCAGCACCCTGGGTGATGCCTTGCTCGACCGTGGAGAGCACGCCGGACGCGGGCTCCTGGCTGGCTGCACCGGCCTCACCCGGCTCGGCTGCACCCTCGCTCGATCCGGCACCCCGCTCGAGTTCCTCGGCCAGGGCCTTGGCCTTCTCGGGGGCCTTCTCCTTGAGGTTCCCGAGACTGAGCTTCGAGGACGCGCTCGCGGGCTCCTGGGCCAGCGGGGCCGTCCGGGGAGCCGAACGAGTCGGCGGTGGAGGGGCGTCGACCGGCGGTCTCGCGGTGCGGGGCGCATCGAGACGACCGGAATTCAGGCGGGATCGGATGTTCATGGCGACCTCCACAAGCACTCATGCCCTGTATCTGGCACGGTTTGCCCCGGCTGACGCCATTTAACATGGATTTCTCACGTTCCGAATCCAGGCAGCGCCTCAGGACCGGGAAGCCAGCTCCTGTCGCGCGATCACCATCCGCTGAACCTCGCTGGTGCCTTCGTAAATCTCCGTGATCTTGGCGTCTCGCATGAACCTCTCGGCGGGAAACTCGGTGGTGAACCCGTAGCCACCGTGCAACTGGACGGCCCGCGTTGCGACCCACATCGCCGTTTCGGAGGCGAAGAGCTTGGCCATCGAGGCCGCCTGGGTGTGGTTCTCCCCGCGATCCTTGAGATGCGCCGCACGGTACATGAGCAAACGAGCCGCCTGGATATCGGTGGCCATCTCGGCGAGGCTGAAGGCGATCGCCTGGTTGTCGGCGATGCGCTTGCCGAACTGCTCACGTTCCCGGGTGTACTTCAGGGCCTGCTCGAAGGCCGCCTGGGCGATGCCGATGGCCTGCGCGGCGATCCCGATGCGGCCTCCGTCGAGGGTCCACATGGCGATCTTGAAGCCCTCACCTTCCTGTCCGAGCAGGTTCTCGGCCGGCACGCGACAGTTCTGGAAGATGAGTTCGTAGGTGGAACTGGCCCGGATCCCGAGCTTGTCTTCCTTCTTGCCGAAGGTGAAGCCAGGCGTTCCCTTCTCCACGATGAAGGCGCAGATCCCCCTGTGACCCAGGGTCGGATCCAGCGTGGCGTACACGATGTAGGTATCGGCGTGGTAACCGTTGGTGACCCACATCTTGGTGCCGTCGAGGACGTAGTAGTCGCCGTCCTTGCGGGCCCGGCACTGGAGGCTCGCAGCATCCGTTCCGGCGCCCGCCTCGGAGAGCGAGTAGGCCCCGATGGTCTCACCGGAAAGCAACGGTGCCAGGTATTTCCGTTTCTGGTCGGGGGTTCCGAACCGATTCAGCGGGGCGCTGGCCAGGCTCGTCTGCACGGACATCGTGACGCCGGTGGACGCGCAGGCGCGGCAGATCTCTTCGAGCGCCACGACGTAAGAGACGTGGTCGGATCCGGCTCCGTTGAACTCCTCCGGATAGGGAATCCCGAGCAGACCATTCGCAGCCAGCACGTCGAAATTCTCGCGTGGAAACGTCCCGGTGCGATCGAGCTCGGCCGCACGCGGCGCGATCGTCTGATTGGCCAGGTCCCGCGCCATCTCCTGGAGCATCCGTTGTTCGTCGCCCAGGCGGAAGTCCATGCCCTCGAACGTCTCTAGGCGCGCTGGCGAAGCAGCCCCCGCCGGCTGGACCTTGCCCCGGTCCGCTCCGAGCAGGGCCCGGGAGATCACGATCTTCTGGATCTCGCTCGTTCCTTCGTAGATCTCGGTGACCTTGGCGTCCCGGTAGAGGCGCTCGATGGCGAACTCGTCGGTGTACCCGTAGCCCCCGTGGATCTGGAGGCTCTCGTTGGTCGCTTCCCGGGCCACGCGGCTCGCGAAGAGCTTGGCCATGGCCCCCTCGGTGTTGCAGGGCTGGCCGAGGTCCTTGAGTTGCGCTGCCCGGTAGGTGAGCAGCCTGGCAGCCGTCACCCGCGTGGCCATGTCGGCGATCTTCCACTGGATGGCCTGGAAGCGGTTGATGGGCTTGCCGAAGGCCTCGCGCTGCTCGGAGAAGGTCCTGGCGAGATCGAGCGCGGCCTGGGCGATGCCCGTGGCCTGCGCGGCGATGCCGATGCGTCCGCCTTCGAGCGTCTTCATGGCGATCGCGAAGCCGCCGCCTACCTCGCCGATGAGGGCGGACGCCGGAATCCGGCAGTTCGTCAGGACCAGGTCATGGGTCTCGCTGGTGCGCATCCCCATCTTGTGGGTCTTGCGCCCGATCTCGAGCCCGGGCGTCCCTGCCTCGATGAGAAAGGCCGAGATGCCTTTCGCCCCCGGCTCATCCGGATTCGTGCGCGCGAACAGCAGGAACAGCCCCGCGCTCTTCGCGTTGGTGATCCATTGCTTGGTCCCATCGAGCACCCACGTGTCGCCGTCTCGGACGGCCCGGGTCCGGAGCGCGGTGGCATCGGAGCCACAGTTCGGCTCCGTGAGGGCAAAGGCGCCGATCATCCGACCGCTGCACAGCTCGGGCAGGTACTTGCGCTTCTGTTCTTCCGTCCCGAAATCGAGAATCGAGCGGGTGTGGGCCGAGACATGCACCGAAAAAGCACAGCTCAGACCCGGATCGGCCTTGGCCAGAGCTTCCACGGCCGCAACATAATCCCCCATCGAGGCCCCGGCTCCGCCGAAGGCCTCGGGGATGGGGAGACCCAGCAGACCGAGGTCCCCCAGGCGACGGAACACCTCGACGGGGAAATGGTCGTCCCGGTCCCAGGTCGCAGTATGCGGGGCGATTTCCCGTCCGGCAAACTGCTCGACCAGCGCGATGATCTGTTTCTGCGATTCCGAGAGCGTGAGTTGCATGAGAACCTCAGCCTAGCGAGTGGCGCCAGCCGCCACCGGGGCGGGGGAGTAGTCGTAGAAGCCACGGCCGGTCTTCCGACCGAGGAGACCGGCGTGGACCATCTTGCGGAGGAGCGGTGCCGGACGGTACTTCGAATCGCCCAGGTCGCGCTGCAGGATTTCCATGATGAAGAGGCACGTATCGAGGCCGATGAAGTCGGCAAGCGTGAGGGGACCCATCGGATGGTTCATGCCGAGCTTCATGACCGTGTCGATGTCTTCCCTGGTGGCGATACCTTCGGCCAGACAGAAGATCGCCTCGTTGATCATGGGCATCAGGATACGGTTCGAGATGAAGCCCGGCGCGTCGTGGACCGTCACGGGCACCTTGCCGAGCTGTTTCGCCAGGGCGTGGATGGTGCCATGTACCTCGTCGGTCGTCAGGATGCCCCGGATGATCTCGACGAGCTGCATCACGGGGACGGGATTCATGAAGTGCATCCCGATGAAGCGTTCCGGATGGCTCACGGCCCCGGCCAGCTGCGTGATGGGCAAGCTCGAGGTGTTGCTCGCGAGGATCGTTTCGGGGCCCACCAGCGCATCGACGGCCTTCCAGGTGGCCACCTTCACGTCGAGCTGCTCGACGATGGCCTCGATCACGAGCTCACAGTCGGCGATCGCCGCGAGATCCGCATCCCAGCTCAGCAGAGCGAGCGTCGCCTCGCGATCGCCGGCCGACATTTTGCCCTTCTCGACGGCGCGATCGAGGTTCTTGGTGATACCTGCTCGCGAACGACCCAGCGCCTGCTCGTTCACGTCCTGGACGAGCGTCCGGAAACCGGTCTGAGCGAACACCTGGGCGATGCCAGAGCCCATCTGGCCTGCACCGAGGATGGCCACCTTGCGAATCGGATGCACGTCGAACTCCCTTCTGGGCGGGAGGCCTCATCACCTCACCGGCTGGATGGATGCGTTTGAAAGAGGTCAGGAGACGCGTTCGAGCAAGAGGGCATCCCCCTGCGCGGCGCCGGAACAGATGGCGGCGATCCCGTAGCGCAGACCCTCGCGCTGCATCTCGAGGGCGAGCGAACCCACGATCCGGGCACCGGACGCTCCGATGGGGTGGCCCAGGGCGATCGCCCCCCCGTGCACGTTCGTGCGGGCACGCACGGCCTCGAGCAGGCCAGGGTCGCCGTCTGCCAGGATCTCGGTGCTCTTGAGGGTCACGGCGGCAAACGCCTCGTTGATCTCGAAGCGATCGATGGCCTCCGCGCGCAGACCGTGGCGTTCGAGCAAGCGACGAGCGGCCAGGCCCGGGACGGTGCTGAGATACCGGGCTTCCTGCGCGACCCGTGCGTGTCCCACGATCCGCGCGATGGGACGATGTCCGAGTGCATGGGCACGCGATTCCGACATGATCACCAGCGCACTGGCGCCATCCGAGATGCCGGGAGCATTTCCTGCCGTGGTGAGCCCGTCCGGGGTGAAGGCGGGCCGGAGGCGGGCCAGGGTTTCAGGCGTGCTGTCGGCGCGGACGGATTCATCCTCGCGGACCTCGGTGGAGGCCCCTTTCTTGCCGGGGATCGCGATTGGCGTGATCTCGGAGGCCATCACTCCCGATTGCATCGCCGCATGGGCCCGCTGATGGCTGCGTGCGGCCCATGCATCGAGGGCCTCGCGAGCCTGCCCGAACTCTGCCGCCGTGGTATCGCCATGAACGCCCATCGCGACGTGGTGAATCGCGCACGTCAACCCGTCGTGCATCATGGCGTCCAGCGCCTGACCGGGACCGAGACGCAGTCCCGCACGACCCTTCGGCAGCAGATACGGCGCACCGGTCATGCTTTCCATGCCGCCTGCCACGTGAATCTCGCCATCACCGAGGCGGATCTGCTGGTCGGCCATGGCGATCGCGACCAGACCCGATGCACACACCTTGTTGAGGGTCACGGACGGGACCTCGACCGGAAGTCCCGCCAGGAGGCCGGCCTGACGGGAAGGGATCTGGCCGGTGCCAGCCTGCAGGACCATGCCCATCGTCAGGTGGTCGAGGGTGGCCGGATCGATGCAGGCGCGTGTCAGGGCCTCACGGATGACGTGAGCCCCCAGTTCCACGGCCGACAGGCTCGAGAGGGCGCCGTTGAGCTTGCCGAAGGGGGTACGCGCCACGCTGACGATGACGCTGGAGTTCTCGGATCGGGACATCGTTGTCGGACCTCGAAGGAGCTCGGGAAGGCTTCAGTTGCTGCCGATCGTACCACGGACGTCGGCCCCTGGCTGAATCACCAGGTGCGATCCCGGTTGCGCTCGAGCTTGGCACGGGTGGCGGCCACGAGATCGATCCCGGCCCGATCGGCCAGCTGAAGGAGATACAGGAACACATCGGCGAGTTCGGGGGCCAGATGCTCGCGCTCGGGAACGTCCTTCCACTGAAAGCATTCGAGGACTTCCGCGGCCTCGATGACGAGGGACTTCGCCAGGTTGGAGAGGGTCTGGGGATGGGGAGTGTCGGCGTCGTAAAATCCCTTGCTGGCCACGAACGCGTGCATCGCCTCCGTCAGCTCCGCGACCTCACCCATCGCGACCACTCCGGGTCGCCTGCCAGTTTTTCAGACGGTCATGCACCCCCGGCTGGGCAAAACAGGTCGAGAAGGCCTCCTGCTCCGAATGGAAGTCCAGGTGTTCGGAATTGGCGATGCAGTCCTTCGTCTGGCGCAGGGCGAACGCGTCCCGTTCTTCCAGCTGTCTCGCCCAGACGAGTGCCAGGCCGAGAGGGTCGTCGTCCACGGCGTTCACGAGCCCCCAGTTCAGGGCCTCACCGGCCTCGATCACGCGACCGAGGAGCATGAGTTCCTTGGCGCGTGACGGGCCCACCAGCTGCGGCAACCGCTGGGTGCCTCCGTAACCTGGCAGGATTCCCAGCCGGGTCGCGGGATAGCTGAAGCGCGTTTCCGGGCTGGCGATACGAAAATCCGCCGCGATCGCCAGTTCCAGGCCACCTCCGTAGGCCAGACCGCGCAAGACGGCGATGACCGGTACCTTGAGGTCCGCCAGCGAAGCGGTCACGCTCTGTCCGAGCACGGACATGTCGTAGGCACGTCCGGCGTCCATGTGGGCGAGTTCACCGAGATCCGAGCCGGCACTGAAGGCGCGGCCATCGCGAGAGGTCAACACCAGGACCCGAACCGAGGCATCACGATCCAACCGTCTCAACGCAAGCAACAGCGAGCGAAGGGCCTCACCATCGAGCAACTGCAACCCGGAAGGGTCCGAGAGCGTCAGGATGCACGTGCCGTCGCGGCGGGATTCTTCGATCTGCAGGGGCACGAGGACCTCCGGAAGCGGGCATACCGACGGGATCTTGCCAGCCCCGTTTCCATATCGCAACCTTTAAGGTATATTTATATCAAAGTTAACCTCAGTAGTTCCTTCAATCTGGAGGTTTTGCGTGCGTCCCATCCGTCAGCTCGCCGGTCTTCTGGCCCTCTCTGCCCTGCTCTCGGCCTGCGGACAGCCGTCCGTCACCCCGTCGGCTCCGACCCAGCGGACGGCCGCCGTGGCCGGCGCCCCCGTGCTCACCGACATTCCCACGCCTGTCCTGGCGGTGGCGGCACCGCAGGATCCCGACAGCGTCACGACCCCGGTGGCGGCGACTGCGGCGGTCGACTCCCTGGCGGAACCGCTCGGGTGGGCCCGTGAGATCGCTCGCCACGGTTCGCTCATCTCGAACCTCGAGGGGCTCGATCCCGACCAGGCCGACCGCGACGCCATCGCTTCAGCGGATCGCACCATCCAGACGTCTCCCTACTGGACGCAGACCCGCGCCGACCAGGTCGCCCGGGCCTGGAGCCCCGATGCCCGCCAGGTCTGGCTCGGGTGGGGCTACTGGGGAACCCGCTGGCTCGGTCGCTCGCGTCACGTCTACTTCTCGAACAGCAAGCGTGCGCTGTACACGGTCGATTACGGCGTGCTGGGCAACCGCACGGCAGCCTTCGAGTCCACCGGTCTCGTGATGCGACTGGCTGGGCAGTACATCCAGCAGCTGCTGCAGTCCCCTGCGGACATCTTCCCGGTCAACGGGCGTGAAGCGTACACCTTTGCCCGTCGCGCCGGATTCCTGAGCGAGGTCCGGGGCCCCATCAAGATGATCTTGATCCAGGTCTATCTCCTGGGTCCTCAGTGGGTGTTCCTCGACGAGAACAACCGCCCGGCGGTGTTCGTCGATGCGCGGACCGGTGGTCTGTCGTTCGACAACACGCTGGCCACGATCCTGCGCCTGCTCTTCTGATCGCGAGACGAAGAGGATTCGAGAGCCGCACCGGATTCCGGTGCGGCTCTCGTCGTCAAAAGGTCCTTCATCGCGTGCCACGCTCGCACGCAAGGTCCCGGGTGGTTAAGCCTATATCAATGTAGAGTTCTTGGTCAGTTAAGTCGCCGGTCCAGCCGGAGCTCAGGGGGCCCGATGTCCGTCATATTGAGAGGCAACGGTCAGGATACCGTCCGTATCAACGGTCGAGCGGTTTCCTACCAGGGTGCGGGGCACCTCCGTCAGGACGTCAGCACCGAGGCCGCCCTGCAGAAGGTCAAGAACAACGGCCTCGACGAGATCTTCCTCAACGTCCGTCTCGAGAATGGTAAGACCGAAAGGGTCGTCCTGTACGGGGACACGCTCGACCTGACCTTCATGCGCGTCAGCAAGACGCCGCAGGTCACGGTGAATGGAAAGGTCGCCACTCTCGTCGGCTTCGACCATGAGCCTACCACGCTGGCCGAGGGAGCCCTCCAGGGCGCCAAGCAGGGCCTGGCCGACGCCTTCGACACCCTGTCCAGGCTCGCGCAGTCGTTTCTGACCAGTCTCGTGGGTGGGGGCCTGGCCGTGATCGGTGGAGGAGCTCTCCTCTCGCTGCTCGCCACGACGACCGGAGCGGGGGCCACGCTCGGCGCGGCCCTCGGATCGATCGCCGCCCCGGTCACGACGGCCTCGCTGGGCCTCGCGGCGCTCGCGTTCGTGCTGATCGCGGTCAATGGAGCCGTGAAGGGGGCCATGGCTGCCGTTCAGAGCCAGCCGAAGATGGACACCATCGCGGGTATCCTCGAGGAGGCCATGGCCTTGCCAGCCCCGCGCATCGACGACCCGTCCGGAAGGACCGGGGAACCCTTCCCGATCGTCACGCCCGATCCGGTGCGAATCGATACCCCCTCGCCCGTGCGCCGGGAAGGCCGCTCGACGCCTGCTCCCGAACCAGTCGAACCGGGCAGGCTTCGCTTCCGACGCTTCGCCTAGCGCGGGCCGAGCGCCCGGACGGCATCGATGCGTCCGGCGCCAGAATACGGATCGCGTCCCGTCATGACCGTATCCTGGGCCGTCCGTTCGAGGCGGTCCTTGATCTCGGCTGGCGCAAGCTTTGGCTCCCGTGACACCATCAACGCGACCAGGCCGGACACGTGAGGAGCCGCCATCGAGGTGCCACTCATGATCCGGTAACCCTGACTCCTGGATCGGGGGTACGTGGACAGGATGCTCTCGCCGGGAGCTGCCACGCTCACATGCTCTCCGGTACTCGAGAAAGAGGGCCATCCATCCAGGTCCGTGCTCGCGGCGACCGCGATCACCCCGGGGACGGCAGCCGGATAGGCCGGGTCGGCACCCTTGCCCGAATTGCCAGCTGCAGCCACGAGCACCGTCCCGCGTGCCACCGCATCGGCGAAAGCTTGCTTGGCAGCCTCGCCCGGTAACGTCGTGCCCCAGCTGGCGTTGATCACCTTCGCCCCGTGGTCGACGGCCCACGTGACGGCAGCCGCCGCGACTCCCTCGCTGCTGTGTCCCCAGTCGTTGAAGATCCTCACGGAAAGCAGCGTGCAGTCGGGGGCGATCCCGGCGATGCCCATCCCGTCACCCCTGCGCGCACCGATGACCCCGGCCACGTGCGTGCCGTGTCCATACCCATCCGTCAGTCCGCCTGGCCCGGGCACCTTCCGGGTGAAATCCCAGCCTTCCCGGACACGCCCCTCGAGTTCAGGGTGCGAGGCATCGATGCCCGAATCGATCACGGCCACCGTGACCGCGGGGGAACCGCTCGCGTCGACGTCCAGGAATCGAGCTCGCGACAGTCCCCACTGGGCCGGTACGAGCGGATCCGGTCCGGTGGCGAAAGGAGCGGGGAGTCCGGTTGTTTCGGGTCGGACGTCGAGGTCGAGAGATCGGTCACTTTCGACCGACAGACAGTCGGGATCCCGTGCGGCGAGGAGGCGAGTGGAAGGGGTCCGGATCAGGGCATACTCGCGTCCGATGCGGCCAATGAACTGGCCCCCGAGCCGGCGTGCCACGTCCGCTGCACGTGACGGCGACCTCAGGCGAACGATGAACTGGCCCTCGACCGAGCTTCCCCGGGCCAGAGAAACCGCGTCTCTCTGGTCCAGGATCGGACTGACGGCACAGGAGGCCAGGAGAGTGAGCGAGGCCAGGTAAAGCCCCGGGTAACATCCGTGGTTCATGCCCTCATGATGCCGGGTGTGAGGGCGTACGGGCAAGGGGATCGGTCGTCGTTGCGTGGAGGTGACCATCCACGAGCGAGAGCGTGCGATCAGCCCGTCGGATGGTATCCAGCCGGTGAGTCACGACCACCATCGTGCAGGTTCCGCGAAGCGATTCGACGGTCTCCGTCACGAGCTGCTCGGAGTCCGGATCGAGCGAGGCAGTGGGTTCGTCGAGGACGAGCAAGCGTGGCTTTCCGACGAGCGCCCGGGCGATCGCCAGGCGCTGACGCTGGCCACCCGACAGGTTCGAGCCCCGCGCATCGAGCACCGTCAGGAAGCCCTCGGGCAGGCGGTCCACGAATTCCAGCGCCAGCGCGAGCCGTGCCGCTTCGCGGATCTCCGCATCGGTTGCATCCAGCTTGCCGTAGCGGATGTTGTCCGCCACGGTGCCGGAAAAGAGCATCGCATCCTGCGGGACGTAGGACACGCGGTCACGGGGGACCCGGTCGTGGTCTCCCCAGCGGATCCGGCCAGCCGTCGGTTCGAGCAACCCCACGATGAGCCGACCGAGCGTCGACTTGCCACTTCCGCTGGGCCCCACGAGGGCCAGCCACTCGCCCGCGCCGAGGCTCAGCGTGCAGCCTGACAGGACCGGACGGTCGCTCACGTAACCCGCCGTGACGTTCTCGAGCACGATGTCGCCATCCCACTCCGGGCTTTCCGGAACGAGCCTCTCCGCGCCGGTGGTCCGATCGGGTTCGAGCTCCAGCAGGGGCGCCAGACGCATCCATGCGGCCGCGGCTTGCTGGATACGGGTCCAGCCATTCGACAGGTAGATGACGGGATCGATGCACAGGCCGAGCGCAGCGGCGAAGGCCATCAGGTCGGGCACCGTGAGCTTGCCGAGCAAGATCTGGGCCCCCCCGACCCACAGCGCACCGGCGATCGCCACGACCTGGAGAAACCCGACCACCGGTGTCTGCAGGGTCTGGATGTCCGCAGCTCGCTCCGCTGCCGCGAGGTGCGCCCGGTTGGCGGTCTCGAACCGGCCGAGCTCGTGCCGTTCCCGCCCGAAGACCTTGATCAGCAGGCCGAGCTGGAGCCGTTCGACCAGTTCCTGCGTGAGGTCACCCGAGCGAGCCTGCACGGCCAGGACTTCGTCCTGGGACCGACGGCCGAAGTGAGCGAGGCCGGTCCCCACGACCGGGATCCCGACCAGGGCCACCGCAGCCAGGGTCGGGTTCAGAGCGATGCAGATCGCGAGGCCGAGCACGAGGATCACCACGGAAGGAATGATCTCGGCTCCGGCGACCAGGGCAAACTCGCGCACGAGGAGTGCATCCTGGACGATACGCGCAGCGGTGTCACCTGCGGGCAGGCGCTCGAGGGCGACCGCCGGTTGAGCCAGCACGCGTGAGACGAGTTCGGATCGGAGGTCTGCCACCAGGCGATTCGCGGCACGGGCCGAGGCCCTGGCACTCACCCACTGCCCGATCGCCCGGACGAAGTAACAGGCCGTCAGCAAGCCCACGAGACGGGCCAGGCTCCCCCAGTCGGGGGAGCTGAAGACCGTGGCAGCATCCCGGGCCACCTTGACGGTCCCGAGGGTCGCCACGGACGTGACGAGGGTGGCGAAGACGGCAAGCAAAAGTGCGGGACGGATGGGGCGCGTGCGGCGGACGAGGACGTCCCAGGCGACCTGGAGCGGGGACACTAGTTGGATTCCTGCTGTTCCTTCGGCGAGTTCGACATGAGGCGAGGCAGATGCCGCGCAGCGCTGGCGAGGGTCTCCCGGACGATCAGGGAAATGGCGGTGGCCGCCCCCGGATACCCCATCGTCTCGTGCAGGGCGAGTCGGATCTGTCGGCGGCGCGCCTCGTCATCGAGCAGCGAGGCAGCCACCTCGGCCACCTGGTCCGGTGTGAGATGGCCACGCAACTCCGGGGTGACCATCCGCTCGGCCCGCGCATTGGGGATGGCCAGGAAGCGCTGCCGCGAGGCCAGGGTCTTCACGGCCGTGCGCTTGATACGCTTGCCGATGAACGGAATCCTCCCGATATGCTCGAGCAGGCCATCGATCGGGATCT
>Ga0079301_1001285_pt1 | contig 11658 bp, 18 predicted proteins | sample Wag4_2014_7_11_3_FD_74797 | JGI IMG/M metagenome (GOLD analysis project Ga0079301, IMG submission 74797) | Fresh water mixed with fracking chemicals microbial communities from Ohio, USA - Utica-2 Time Series FC 2014_7_11 | ecosystem: Engineered > Industrial production > Chemical products > Input...
GCCGCGACCGCGGCCACCGCCGCGAGGTCCACCGCGACCACCGCGGCGATTCTCCTCGCCAACGGTGTTCTTCGGAGCAGCCATCTTCTCGCCGCCCTTGTTCTGCGGCATGAAGGCCATTCCGCGCTTGATCGCCTCTTCGACGGCCGTCTCAGGCAGCTCGACGCCGCGAAGCGCCGACACCTGCTGGCGCGAACGGAGGGTTCCGAGCGCATCCATCGTCGCCTTGACGACGTTCTTCGGGTTGCTGGAGCCGTAGACCTTGGTCAGGCAGTCCTGCACGCCGATCATCTCGAGCACCGCGCGGACCGCAGCGCCGGCGATGACGCCGGTACCGGGGGCGGCGGGCATCAGCTTCACGGTCGTCGCGCCGAAGCGGCCGATGACCATGTGCGGGATCGTCTTGGCCTGCATCTGGAAGGCGTTCATCTTGCGACGACCTTCCTTCTGGGCCTTCTCGATCGCCTGGGGCACCTGGTTCGACTTCGCGTAGCCGACGCCCGCGCGACCGTGACGGTCGCCGACGACGACCATCGCCGAGAAGCTGAAGCGGCGACCGCCTGCGACGGTCGACGAGGTGCGGTAGACGCCGACGGTCGTCGACTCGATGGATGAGGTTTCGTCGATGATCTCTGCCATAGTGAGGCCTATCTTCAATCGGGCCGGGCGCTCAGCGCCACGGACCGCGTGTCCATTCAATCAGAACCCGAGAATCAGAACCCGAGAATCAAAACCCGAGCGCGAGAGCCGCGGTCAGAACTGGAGACCGGCCTCGCGCGCGCCGTCGGCCAGCGCCTTGATGCGGCCGTGGTAGAGGTAGCCGTTCCGGTCGAAGACGACCTTCGAGACGCCCTTCTCCTTCGCGCGCTGCGCGACGAGCTTGCCCACGGCGGTCGCCTCGGACATCTTGGCGCCCTTGTCGGCGAAGCCCTTGTCGCGCGTCGAGGCCGACGCGAGGGTCTTGCCGGTGAGGTCGTCGATGACCTGCGCGTACACGTGGTTGAGCGAACGGAACACAGAGAGACGCGGACGGTCGGGGAGACCGAGGATCTCCTTGCGGATGCCCTGCTTGCGGCGGGCTCGACGGACGCGCTTGATGGTCGTGCGGTTCATGGTTTGCTGCCTTCTGTCTCGATGCGGTCGGTGGTTCGGGCTGCTCAGGCCGCGGCGAGTACTTCGCCGCGGCGGTGGCTCTCTCTCCAGGCTGCGGCGAGTACTTCGCCGCCGCCGTGAAAGCACGCCCTCTTAGCCGCCGGTCGCCTTGCCCTGCTTGCGGATGATGGTCTCGCCTGCGTACTTGATGCCCTTGCCGTTGTACGGCTCCGGCTTGCGCTTGGAACGGATCGCCGCGGCGAACTCGCCGACGCGCTGACGGTCCGCGCCGCTGATCGTCACGAAGATGCCGCCTTCGGTCGCGATGTCGACCTTGACGCCCTGCGGGATCGGGAGCGAGATCACGTTGGCGTAGCCCAGCTTGAGATCGAGGTTCTTGCCCACGATCTTGACCGAGTAGCCGACGCCGATGACCTCGAGCTTCTCCGAGTACCCGTCGGTGACGCCCTTGATGCAGTTGTTGATGTTGGCCCGGGTGGTGCCCCAGAAGGCCTTGCGATTGCCCTCCTCGAGCTTCGCCATGTCGGTCGAGACGAGGATGTGGCGGTCCTTCTCGTTCCAGGCCACCGAGACCTCGGGGCGGTACGCGACCTTCAGGGTCTCGCCCTTCGGGCCGGTGATGGCGACTTCGCGGGTGCTGGCGTTCACGGCGACCTTGCAGTTGCCGGGGACGAGGATGGGCTTCTTACCGATGCGCGACATGGTTGACTCCTGTCGGACTTTCTTCTTCTCAGGGACCTCGGCGACGACTTCGCCGAGACCGACTCACTTCACCGGCCCTGTCGGCCGGTGCACTTGCGGACCGCGCGCCTGCTCAGCAGACGGTCGCGACCACTTCGCCGCCGACGCGCATCTCGCGCGCCTTGCGGTCGGACATGATTCCACGGCTCGTGGAGACGATCGAGATGCCGAGGCCCTGGAGCGGGCGCGGCAGCTCGCCGACCGGCGAGTAGGTGCGGCAGCCCGACTTCGAGACGCGACGGATCTCGTTGATGATGATCTCGCCGCGGGCTCCGTACTTGAGGCCGATGCGGATGATGCCCTGGCGGCCATCCGCGATGCACTCGAAGTCGTTGATGTAGCCTTCGTCCTTGAGGACGCCGGCGACGCCGCGGTTGAGCTTGTTGCTGATCACGACGACGGACTTCTCGCGGTTCCGCACGGCGTTGCGGATGCGGGTGAGCATGTCGGCGGTGAGGTCTTGAACGGACATTTCTTTGGCTCCTGTCCCTCGCGGCGTTCCGCGGGGCGAGTCGATCGATTCGGTTCGGTTGGATTCGGCTCCCCTGCCCCGGCGCACGCGCCCGCGATGCGGGCTCGTGCACGGGATCGGGTCACCGTGCTCGGGTCACCAGCTGGCCTTGCGCATGCCGGGGATCATGCCCTGGAGCGCGAGCTCGCGGAGCATGTGGCGGCAGATGCGGAACTTGCGGTACACGCCGCGCTTGCGGCCCGTGATCTCGCAACGCACCTCGCTGCGGGTGCTGAACTTCGGCTTGCGCTTCATCTTGTTGAAGGTACGCGTGCTGGCCATGTGGTTTGATCCGTGCTTTCTGGTTCTGTCCTAGCCTCGGGGAGTACTTCCCCGACGCGGTGATTTCACGCCTTCTTCGCCTTGCGCTCTTCCGGCTTCACGAACGGCATGCCGAGCTCCGCGAGAACGAAGCGGCTCATCTTCGGATTCGAGTTCTCGAACACGAAGGTGATGTGCATGCCGTGGGTGATGGTCGCGTTGGCCATGTTGATCTCAGGCCACACGGCCTGCTCGGTGAGGCCCATCGAGTAGGAGCCGCCCTTGTCGAAGGAGCGGTCCTTCACGCCGCGGAAGTCCTTGATACGCGGGATCGCCAGGTTGATCAGGCGGTCCATGAAGTGCCACATGTGGTCGCGGCGCAGGGTGACCATGAACGCCGAGGGCATGCCCTCGCGGACGCGGAACTGCGCGACGGCCTTCTTGGCCTTCAGCATGATGGGCTTCTGGCCGGTGATGGTCGCGAAGTTGTTGATGAACTGGTCGCGGACCTCGGGCTTCAGCTTGGCGTTGTCGAGGTACTTGCCGATGCCGGCGTTCACGACGATCTTCGTGAGGCGCGGCAGCTGGTGGACGTTGTCGAGACCGAACTCCTGGAGCGCCTTCGGACCGACGGTGTCGATGTAGGCCTGCTGGAGTCGGGGGTACTTGCGGGTGACGTGTGCCATGAATCGGTGCTTTCTGCTGTGTCACGGGCGGGCCGTGACCTTGGCCATCGGATGCTGCTTACTTCTTGGTCTTGCGCGGGCCACGGAGCTGGTGGAGCTCCTTGCCGTTGCGCGCCGCGATGCGCGACTTCGAGCCGTCGGGCTTCGTGACGAAGCGCACGCGGGTCGGCTTGCCGTCGACCACCGGGCTGACGTTCGAGGCGTGGATCGGGCCTTCCTCCTTGAGGATGGTGCCCTGCGGGCGGGCCTGGGTCGGCTTGACGTGCTTGGTCTGGATGTTGACACCCTTGACCACCACGCGCTCGCCCTCGTCGACGATGCGGAGGATCTCGCCGACGACGCCCTTGGAGGCGCCGCGGGTCACGATGACGGTGTCACCCTTGCGAATGTGGCGTGGCATGATTAGATGACCTCCGTCGCGAGCGACACGATCTTCATGAAGTTCTTCTCGCGGAGCTCGCGGGCGACGGCGCCGAAGATGCGGGTGCCCTTCGGGTTGCCGTCCTTGTCGACGAGCACGCAGGCGTTCGAGTCGAAGCGCACGTACGAGCCGTCGTCGCGGCGGGTGGGGAACTTGCAGCGGACGATGACGGCCTGGACCTTGTCGCCGGCCTTGACATCGCCGTTCGGCAGCGCCTTCTTGACGGTGCAGACGACGCGGTCGCCGATGCCCATCGTGAGACGGGTGAAGCGGCCGGTGGCGGTCGAGGATCCGAGGACGCCGATGACCATGGCTTCCTTCGCGCCGCTGTTGTCGGCAACCTCGAGTCGTGATTCCTTCTGGATCATTGCTTGGCTCCATCGCCGGAGGGATCCCGGCGTTCATTCACAGTGGACTTGCTCAGGCGGTCTCGCCGAAGTTGATCGCTCCACCCTCGGGGGCGCGCTCGACGACACGGATGAGGACCCAGGACTTGGTCTTCGAGATCGGGCGGCACTCGGCCACCTCGACGCGGTCGCCCTGGTGCGACTCGTTCTTCTCGTCGTGCACCTGGAGAACGGTGCGCTTGCGCATCGTCTTGCCGTACTTGGCGTGCTTGCCGGAGTACGCGATCACGACCTTGCGCGTCTTGTTGCGCTTGTCGCTCTCGACGATGCCGATGCGGCGCGGGGAGGTCTCGGGGATGACGAGTTCAGTGTTCGTCGGCATTGGTTCGTTCCTAGCTGGCGATTACGCCTTGGCGCCCTTCGCGCGGGAGGTCTGCTCGGTCAGGACGCGCGCGAGATCCTTGCGCGCCTTGCCGATGCGGGAGTTGTCAGCGATCTTCTCGGTGGTCGACTGGCAACGGAGATCGAAGATCTCGCGGCGGAGGCGCGTGGCCTCGCCCTTGAGGTCGTCGGAGGAGAGCTTGCGGACGTCTGCGGGCTTCATGGGTGACTCTTTCTGCTTCTCGGGAACCGGCGCGTGCTCGGCCGGATCCGATGTACATCCTGATTAGACGGCGATGCGGCGACCGACGAAGCGGCACTTGACGGGCATCTTGTAGGCGATGCGCGCCATGGCCTGCTTCGCGAGGTCCTCGGGCACACCGGCGATCTCGAAGAGGATCGTGCCCGGCTTGATGCGCGCCGCCCAGTAGTCCACGTCGGCCTTACCGGTACCCATTCGGGTCTCCAGCGGCTTCTTCGAGATGGGCTTGTCGGGGAAGACGCGGATGAAGATCTTGCCCTGACGACGGAGGAAGTGCTGCGCCGCGATACGGCCGGCCTCGATCTGGCGACCGGTGAGCCAGTGCGGCTCGAGGGTCTGCAGACCGTAGTCGCCGAAGGCAACGTAATTGCCGCGCGTGGCATTGCCCTTCAGCTTGCCGCGCTGCTCTTTGCGGAACTTGACTCGCTTTGGCATCAGGTTGGACATGGGGTCCTCTTCTGTCTTCTGTCTGGTTGGTCGTGCCTCCGCAGGACGGGGGCACGGTTGAAGTCACGGACTCACGGGATCCTCGAGACACTCCGGCGGGATCCGCCGGAAACGCCTCATCAGCGGCGACCGCGGGCGCGGGCGCGGCCACCGGCAGCGCTCGAGTGGGTCTGATCCTCGTCGTGCTCGGTGTAGAGGCCCTTGAAGACCCACACCTTCACGCCGATGACGCCGTAGTTGGTCGAGCTGTGCGCGATCGCGTACTCGACGTTCGCCTGGAGCGTCGACAGCGGGATCGAGCCGAGGCGGGTGTCGAGCGTGCGGCTCATCTCCGCGCCGCCGAGACGGCCGGCGAGGAGGATGCGGATGCCCTTGGCACCGTTCTGCATCGAGCTCTCGGCGCGCATCTTGAGGATGCGGCGGAAGTTCGCGCGCTTCTTGAGCTGCTCGCCGATGCTCTCGGCGATGAGCTTGGCGTCGAGGTCGGGATTCTTGATCTCGACGACCTTCAGCACGACCTTGCGGCCGGTGAGGGTCTGGAGATCCTTGGTCAGCGACTCGATGCCGGCGCCGCGGATGCCGACGACCTGGCCGGGACGCGCGGTCTTCACGATGACCGTGAGCTCGTCGCGCGTGCGCTCGATCAGGATGTCGCTCACCGCCGCGAACGGCGGGGTGCGGTTGAGCCGCTTGTCGACGTACTGGCGGATCTTGTAGTCCTCGACGAGGAGGCTACCGAACAGCGCCTTCGGTGCGAACCAGCGGGAGCGGTGGGCTTCGGTGATGCCGACGCGGAAACCGAATGGATGGACCTTCTGTCCCATAGTGAATCTCCGGAGCGATTACGCCCCGCGCTCCTCGACTGCGATGTGGATGTGGCTGGTGCGCTTGCGGATGGGGTGGGCCCGGCCGCGATCCTTCGGCTGGAACCGGTCGAGGGTCGGACCCTCGTCGACGCGCGACTCGCTCACGACGAGCTTGGTCGGGTCCGCGTTCTTCTCCTCGGCGTTGGCGATCGCGCTCTTCAGGACGACCGCGATGAACGCCGATCCGCGCTTCTTGGAGAAGTCGAGCGCGACGAGCGCCTCGTCGACGCGCTTGCCGCGGATCATGTCCGCGACGAGGCGCGCCTTGCGGGGCGCGATGCGAGCGAATCGGTGGCTGGCTTGGAATGCCGAAGCTTTGGATGCCATGGTTGGTACCTCACGAGTCTAGAGCCGGGGCTCAGGACTTGAGTTCTTCCTTCTTGTTCGTGTGGCCGCGGAACGTGCAGGTGTGCGAGAACTCGCCGAGCTTGTGGCCGACCATGTCCTCGGTGCAGTACACGTCGACGAACTGGCGACCGTTGTGCACCTGGAAGGTGAAGCCGATGAACTCGGGCACGATCGTGCAGGCGCGAGCCCAGGTCTTGATGGGAGTGCGCTTCGAGCTCGCCTCCTGCTTCTGGACCTTGCGGTACAGGCTCTCGACGACGTATGGACCCTTCTTGAGCGAACGAGACATGGTGGGTTCTCTGCTGGTTCTCGCCGCACTCGCGGCGTGGATCTGTCTGACTTCGTGACTTGCCTCTCAGGCATCGGGGCGTGTGGACCGCGATGCGCTCCGACCTCGTCTGCGGGCGGAAACCGCCCCTACGCGGTCAGAGCTTGAGCTGGCCGTAGCGCTTGCTCTTGCGGCGACGGATGATGCGCGAATCGCTCGACTTGCCGTAGCGACGCGTGCGGCCACCCTTGGCCTGCGTACCGGAGTAGTTGGACGGCTCGCGGCCACCCTTCGACACCGAGCCGCCGCCGTGCGGGTGGGCATGGTGGCTCATGGCGATACCACGGGTCGTGGGACGGCGGCCCTTCCAGCGGTTGCGACCGGCCTTGCCGATCACGACGTTGGCGTGATCCGCATTGCCGACTTCGCCGACGGTCGCGCGGCACTCCATCGAGACCTGCCGGATTTCGCCCGACGGGAGCACGAGGGTCGCCCAGCGGCCTTCCTTGTTGGTGAGGCGCGCGTACATGCCCGCGCCGCGGCACATGCGTCCGCCGGCACCCGCCTCGACCTCCACGTTGTGGAGCGCGAGACCGGTCGGGATGTGCTTGAGCGGCATGCTGTTGCCCGGCTTCGGGTCAACGGGCTCCGGGGAGCTCATCACGGTGTCGCCGGCCTTGAGGCCCTTCGGCGCCAGGATGTAGCGGAGCTCGCCATCGGCGTACTTGAGCAGCGCGATGTGCGACGAGCGGTTGGGGTCGTACTCGATGCCGACGACGGTGGCTGCGATGCCATCCTTGTTGCGGCGGAAGTCGATCTTGCGGTAGCGACGCTTGTGACCGCCGCCGCGACCCGCGATGGTGATCTTGCCCTGGACGTTGCGGCCGGAGCCGCGGACGAGCGGAGCGAGAAGGCTCTTCTCAGGGCTCTTCTTCGTCACTTCCGAGTGGAGGTTCACCGACGCGTTGCGGCGTCCGTTGGTGACCTTCTTGTAAACACGAATTGCCATTGGTGGTTTACCTCAAGGCTCAGAAGAGCTCGATCTTGTCTTCGGGGTGGATCTTGACGACGGCGCGCTTCCAGACCTTGCCCTCGACGATGCCGTAGCGGTAGGCGCGGGCGCGGATGTGGCGGTTCTGGGTCGCGACGCCGACGACGCGGACCTTGTAGAGCGACTCAACGGCCTTCTTGATGTCGGTCTTGGTCGCGAGACGCGAGACCTCGAACGCGAAGCGGTTGTGGTGGCCGGAACCCCAGGTGATCTTCTCGGTCACGAGCGGGCGGACGATGATGTGGATGGGGTCCATTTACTTGGCCTCCTTCTTGGCCTTCGGGGCCTTCGCAGGCTTGGCCTCGGCGGCCGGCGCGTCAGCAGCCGGAGCCTCGAAGCAAGTCTCGTTGAGGAAGGCGACGAGCGCGGCCTTGTCCACCACGAGGAAGCGGTGGTTGAGCAGCGCGAAGACGTTGAGCTGGTCGATCCGGCAGACGTCGACGTTGGCGACGTTGCGGGCCGAGAGCATGGCGTTCTTGTTGGTCTTGTCGGTGGCGACCAGGCAGGTGCGGTTCACGCCGACCGACTCGATCATCTTGGCGAATTCCGAGGTCTTCGGAGCCTTGAAGTCGAGCGCGGCGAAGCACTTCACCTCGTTGTCGACGAGCTTCGCGAGCAGCGCGTTGCGGTTCGCGAGGCGGCGCATCTTCTTGGGGAGCTCGTGACGGAAGTCCTCGCGGGTGCGGGTCTTCTTGAACGTCACACCGCCGCCCTTGCGGATCGGCGTGCGGGCGGCGCCGGCGCGCGCGTTGCCGGTGCCCTTCTGCTTGTAGAGCTTGCGGGTCGAACCCTCGATGTCTCCGCGGCTCTTGGTGCGCGCGGAGCCCTGTCGCTGGTTGCCGTGGGTGATGACGTAGGCCTGCTTGAGGAGCGCGTGACGGATCTCTCCGCCGAGCGACTGCTCGTCAATCTTCAGGCTGTCGACTTTCTTGCCGGTGGAATCGTAGATCGGCAGATCGATCATAAACTTCGCCTCTCGCGGGCTCAGCCCGCTGTTCGCTTCATCCTCCGCGTGCCTGTTTTCAGCGGCACGGGGCAGGAATCAACTCGGTGAATGGGTCGTGGCCTGTCGTCGACGCGGCCGTGACCCGGTACTTGTCTTGCCTGCTGGTTCCCTTGCGGGCCTTGCGGGCGCCTGAGTGCCTTGTTGCAGGTCTCAGGCCTTGGCTTCACCTCACACACGCTCGACCCGGCTCCCGCGCCAGGTGGAGATTTCCTCAACCGCTCGGCTTACTTCTTGCCGAGCTTCTTCGCCTTGCGCTTGAACAGGCGCGTGGCGGGACGGATGAAGAGGTATCCGTCGTTCGCGCCGGGAACCGGGCCCTTGACGAGCAGCAGGTTCTTCTCGGCATCGATCTTGATGACATCCAGGCTGCGGACCGTGATCTGCTCGTTGCCGAGCTGACCTGACATGCGCTTGCCCTTCTTGATCTTGGCGCCATGACCACGGTCGGTGCCGTGCGAGCCGATGCCACCCGACGTGCGGTGCTTGCGCTCGGTGCCGTGCGTGGCACTCATGCCCTTGAAGTTGTTGCGCTTCATGTTGCCGGCGAAGCCCTTGCCCTTGCTCGTGCCGATCACGTCGACGTAGGAGGTGCCGTCGAGGGCACTCACGTCGATGACCTGGCCGAGCTGGAAGCCGTTCGCGGCAGCGTCGTCTGCGACCCGGACCTCGCGGTGCATGCGCTTCGGGGCCGAACCGGCCTTCGCGTCATGACCGATCATGGGGATCGTCGAGTTGCGCGCCTTCATGTCGTCGAAGGCGATCTGGATGGCGGAGTAGCCGTGGCGGTCGGCGGTCTTGACCTGCGTGACGACGCAGGGACCGGCCTCGATGACCGTGACGGGGATGTTCTTGCCGTCGGCAAGGAAGTAGCGCGTCATGCCGATCTTGCGGCCGAGGATCGCGATCTTGCTGGGGGTTGCACTCATCTCGAGTTCGCTTTCTGGTTTCCGTCAGGGGTTCAGTCACCGGTCATCCGGGCTGCACGTGACGCGGGTGTTGATTGTTTCGCTCACTCACTCAGCCTGCGGCCAGTACTTGGCTGCAGGCGCGAGACTTCGTTCAGCCTGCGGCCAGCACTTGGCCGCAGGCGTGAGAATCGGTCAGGCCTTGATGCGGAGGAACACGCCCGCCGGGACCACGAGGCGCTGGAGCGCGTCGGTGGTGCGGTGGTTCCAGTCCGTGATGTCGATGACGCGCTTGTGCGTCCGGATCTCGAACTGCTCGCGCGACTTCTTGTCGATGAACGGAGAACGGTTGACGGTGTAGATCTCGCGGCGCGTCGGCAGCGGGATGGGTCCCGCGACGCGTGCGCCGGTGCGCTTGGCCTGGTCGACGATCTCGCGCGCCGAAGCGTCGAGAGCTTGATGGTCGTAGGCCTCCATGCGAATCCGGAACTTGCCGCCAGTCATTGAGTGTCGCCTCGTTCTTGTGTTCGGTGTTTCGTCTGAACTCTGACTCACGCTGCCGGGCGGTTCCACATGGTTCCGCGCGGCCTGAACTGTTCCTGAATCCGTGCGGGGCCTTCAAGGTCCCGTCGCGTGCCTGCGGCGCGATGCGCTGCGAAACTCGCTTGAAATCAGGCTGTTCCACACACTCTGGTCGATCGTGCGTGCGTTGAAACGCTTGCACGACGCTCACTTGCCAACCCGTCGCAGGCACCTCGCGCAGCGGCGAAATGCAGAGACGATCGCACGCAACGGCGGCAAAGCCGAAGCGACGCGAATCGGCGAAGATAGCAAATCCACCGTTCCTGTCAATGCGGTCCGCGGGTGCAACTTGAGCGACTTCCGAGGATTTGCGTTATTGGTCGAGGTTCTCGACTCGGTAGAGCCGCGCGCCCTACTCGACGAGCCTGGTTCGCTTGCCTCGCGGTCGACAGCGTGTCGCGCCTGTCGCGCGTGACTTCCCTTCGACCCGGCGGTCGGATCACCGTACCATCCGCGCCGTGTCGAACCACCCTCCTGCTTCCCGTGGACGCCGCCCGCTGGGCACGACCTTCATCCTCGCCGCAGCCGTGGCAAGCCTGACTGGCGTCCAGCCGCTCCGCGCCGCATGGTTCTCGGGCGTTGACGCGGGTCAGTCCGCGGCGAAGCCCCCTCGCGCCTCGACCGCCAAGCCTCCGTCGGATGGCCCGACCGACGGTCTCGCCGAGGCTCCGCTCGACGCCGACGGCCTTGGGTTCACCATGCGCGTTCCCGTCGGCACCGCGGTGCGCATCGAGCGCTCTCCCACCGTGAGCTACCTGTTGTCCGACGGCGCGGAGGCTTCGGCATGGAGGGTCCGCGCGACCACGGTGCGCGCATCGAAGGCCGGAACGACCGCCCGTAGCCAGTGCGAGGATTACCTCGCGGATCTCTGCAAGCGCGACCAGAAGTTCGATGTGCTCGCCGATGAGCCGCGCAGGATCGCGGGCGCCGAAGCCCACCTCGTGTATCTCGGCGTGCCGCTCGAGGCGGGCGGACGCGGCATCATGGGCATGCTGGTGGTGCCGAACGCGCCGGACTCCTACCTCGCGTTCTCGATCCTGGTCGTCGACGCCGAGTTCGCGCGCGCGCGCGGCCTGCTCGACCGGAGCTTCGCAACCATCGCGCTGCGCGACATCGCGAAGACGCTCGTCGAGAACACGGACCTCATGATGCGCGGCGCGGAGCTCGTGGCGGCCATCACGCCCGAGGCGCTGCGCTCGACCATCGACGCGGCGCCGCGCGTGTACCGCATGTGGCGCCCCGACGGAAGCGGCGGCAAGAAGGACTACGGCTACATGGTCGTGCGCGTGCGCGAGGGCCAGCTCGGCGAGGTCGACGCCTCGAAGAACCCCGCCAAGTTCGAGGGCGAGGACAAGGACACCGGTCTGCTCGCCTCGATCGACGCGCGCGTGATCGTGAACGACGACCCGCAGCACACGCTCGACGCGCAGAGCCGCTACTTCGTGCGCTGGGACCGCTCGAG
>Ga0079301_1001287_pt1 | contig 11653 bp, 4 predicted proteins | sample Wag4_2014_7_11_3_FD_74797 | JGI IMG/M metagenome (GOLD analysis project Ga0079301, IMG submission 74797) | Fresh water mixed with fracking chemicals microbial communities from Ohio, USA - Utica-2 Time Series FC 2014_7_11 | ecosystem: Engineered > Industrial production > Chemical products > Input...
GCAAATAACCTTATTTGCCGGCACCCGATTGCTTTACATCGTAGCGTTTTATTTATTACGCGTCCAGATCCACAATGCGCCGAAGGCAACAATCAGGATCGCGGGGAACATGGTCATATTAACCAATGTCTCTTGGCCTGCCATCAGCTCTAATTGCTTTATACTTTCAGCTGGGATGGATTCCAAAAACATTTTTATGCTTTCGGGTGAACTATCACCTTCGTATTTGAATCCCATTTCCCCGGCGTTGGCGACTTTAGAATGATCAAGCCATCCACCCACAATGGGCTGTAACATTCCGGTAGCAAACATACCGGCTCCACCCATAAGCGACATACCCAGGGCGCCTGATTTCGGGATGTATTCTGCTGTAAAACCAATCATTGTGGGCCAGAAATAACAGACCCCAATAGCAAACATCACTGCTGCAACGTAGGTCATAGGGCCAGTGGCAATACTCATTAAGTAAATACCCAAGGTTGCAACGATGGCGGAGGCCCAAAGTACACCAACTGGATTAAGGCGGTGAATTACGGGACCTGCATAGAAACGTCCAACCGCCATCAGGCCTGTGACTAGGGCCAGAATTAGCATGGGTTCAGCCCCTGCTTTACCTAGTAAACGTTCCACCCATTGTTGGGTACTTAGCTCCGTATTTGCAGTAAGTACCATACACAGAATCATGAAAAGGTAAAGCGGAGTAAAAATACCTTTTAGATTATCGGTGAGGCTAGCTTGGCCGGACGCTTCGCGGTCGGGGAATTGCTGACCGTAAAAAAGGTAGGCATACGCCACGAGTGGAATTAACATGACTCCAATTTGGAGTTGCCAGGCGAGACCCATGCCTTGAGGCCCCATGAACTGGGAGATGAGGGCACCTAAGAAGATGCCTCCCGGGAACCACACGTGGAACCGATTGAGCATGGTGGTCTGGTTATTTTTATACATATTTGATACGAGCGGGTTGCAGGCAGCCTCTACGGTTCCGTTACCGAATCCTATGAAAAAGTTGGAGAGTAAGAGCGTGATAAAGTCTCCTGCAAAAATCGTCATCAAAATGCCGAGGGTATGTGTTGCGAAGGCCAGCCAGACCATTCGTTTGGGGCCAAATTCATTGTACAGCCATCCCCCTACGATGGTTGCGATCGGGAAACCCAAGATGGCCATTTGGTTGATATATCCCAGTTGGGTATCTGTTAAGCCGAACTGTGTGGCTAATTCAGCCAAAATTCCCGCACGAATTGCGAAAGCGAATGCGGTAGTAACCAGTGCCAAGCAACTGGCGATAAATAATCTGGAAGCGTTAATGTTGGACATAAGCAATACTGATTAGTTAATTTTTCAATTAATGCGGATAAAAGGAATGGCGCTAAGGTATTGCAAGTTGGTTGTAATTTTAGAATGAAAATAGAGGCTGGGTGAAAATAAAATTTGCGGAATTGATTTTGCTCCCCGAGCTTTGTTTTTATTTTCAATACATTCTTCTTCACCATTCGTAAAACTGGATTTATGAAAAAACTACTCACTTATTGCTTGTTATTGCTTGCCCACTTTGCTTGGGCTCAAGAAGGTCCCAAACCGGTTGCTCAGATGGTGCTTAAAGCACATGAGGGCAAGGATGTTCCTGCTGTTTCGCTTTTTGGCAAGAGCACATTGCCAGTGTCGGCCATTTCTGAATTAACCTCCATCCCTTCTGACGGAGTATTATTGGAATGGGATGCAAGTCAGGTTTCGGCTTTACGTGCTAAGGCGTTAGAGCCTGCTAGTATTGTGCTTCCTTGGGAAAACCAGTCGACCGTTGTGCTTGATTTAGTACCAGCCAAGAATTTTTCTTCTAATTTCAAAGTATTGCTGGCCCAGACGGGAGAGGAGGTTGAGGAAGTGGATAAGGGCGTACATTTTTGGGGGGTAGTTCGTGGGGATGCGCAATCATTGGTTTCTATCAGTGTATTTGATAATGAAGTCATTGGGTTTATTATCAAAGGAGCGGAGCAGTATTCCATCGCTGTAATCGAAAAACGGGGAGATAAAAAGCATTTATTACATAAGGAGGCGGACTTGAAGTTGCCTAGTGGTTTTACTTGCCATACAGATGATGAACTTCACCGCATTGGCGAGTTGGAGACGGAGGTAGAGAATCGGGCTTCCAACCCTGACAATTGCGTTAAAATGTTTATTGAGACGGATTATACCTTGTTTCAGAACAAAGGGAGTGTCGCTAATGTGACGTCTTACATGACAGGTGTGATGAGTCAAGTTTCTGCGCTTTACACCAATGAGAGCATCAATTTGGTGCTTAATGCACTTAATATCTGGAGTGTGAATGACCCTTATACAGGGCCTTCCGCAAGTAACTACTTGACACAATTCCGAAATGCCAAGAATGGAATTTATGATGGTGACCTTGCTCATTTGGTTGGGATTCATAATTTGGGTGGCGTTGCTTATTTAGATGTGTTGTGTAACGGATATTACGGAGTTGGGTATAGCAGTATTACGGGCTCCTATAATAATGTGCCTTTGTATTCTTGGACCATTGAGGTGTTAACCCACGAAATTGGTCATAATCTCGGTTCTCCGCATACCCATGCTTGTGCGTGGAACGGGAATAACACAGCGCTTGATGGCTGTGGGCCCACAGCTGGGTACAGTGAGGGCTGTACGGCTCCTTTGCCAACCAATGGAGGTACAGTTATGAGTTATTGCCATTTAGTATCGGGTGTTGGTATCAATTTTAATAACGGTTTTGGAGTACAGCCTGGAGATCGAATCAGGGATGAGGTTTATAATGCTCCATGTTTGGCCCCATGTGGTGGTGGTGGCGGTTGTGCCTATACCGGTGTCAACTCCAATGGATTTGATGCCTCTTGGGGGATTTGGGTGGATGGAGGCACCGATTGCGCGCGTATTAGTAACGCGTCCTATGCTAATTCCCCTACTTTTAGTATACAACTAAGAGACAATACCACCACTTCACTAATGACAACAACCAATCAAAATTGGGCTAGCTACGATGAAATTACAGTTGAGTTTTCATACGTGACGGTTAGCTTCGAGACTGGGGAGGATTTTTGGGTTCAGGTTGCTACGACAGGCGGTAATAACTCTTTTGCTACGAAAGCATCGTTTGTAGCGGGCACTCATTTTACCAATGGTGTTCGGCAGAGTGCTTCAGTAGTGATTCCTGGTCCGTTTTCTACTGCAACCCGGTTGAGGTTTCGTGCAGATGCGTCGGATGATGGAGATCAAGTTTATATAGATGATGTGGTGATTACGGGATGTCAGCAGCAATTTGGAGGGCAGGTTCCTGAGCGTGGCTTTGATGGTTCAATACTTCAGGATCCAGCTGAAACGGTTTCCGATCTTCGTACAGGTCCAAATCCAACTTCTGATTTCTATTCCATTTTATTTCAAGCATCGGAAGAATTGATGGTACAGTATTCGATTACCGATTTGTCAGGAAAGATGATTAAGCTGCACTCTTGGAGATCCAGCGTAGGTGAGAATAGGATGACGGTTCCCGTCAATGAGTTGGCTAACGGGCTGTATTTGGTTCAGGTTCGTGCAGGCAGGACAGTATTAACTGAAAAAATGGTGGTTGCGAGATAACTATTTTATTAATCGTTAAGATTTTAGGGGTTATTTGGAGCATCTGCTCCAAATAACCCCTTTTTGATAAACGGGAAAGAGTTATGGTTGTTTTTTTAGAAACGAAGAGCTATCGGGCTAAAGAAGCGCAGTTTTAGCAGTTATATTTATCGTGAAGCCCTTCTCCGTTAATGATTTTTGGTTTGCATTTGTCAATTCGGTTGAATCTAGATGCTGCCTGTTTAGGTTGGGTGAAATAAATAATATATCCCCGTTGTCGGCCTGGAGTTAGTGCCCAAAACGCTTTTTCCAGAGAGGGGTCTTCAAGAAATCGTTCTTGTAATTCGTCTGGTATGGGTTCTGGATTTTTCTTGAGCGCTACTTTTTGGCCAGTTTTTTCGATAGCAATAGCTTGTTGGATATAGGATTTAAGTAGTTCCCATTGATCTAGGATCTGTTGAACACTTGTAAACTTGATATATCGCGCTACTTGCGAGTTTTCTCCAGGTTTTGTCAAAAGGTTTAGGTGGTCCTCGATGAGGACCCCCTTTAAAAAGCTAAGGCAGCAATACTCTTTTAGAGCACTGATCATGACAATATTTTTATTTTCAAAAGTGTAGCAAGGTACACCCCACTTAACCTCTTCATCTAGGTTACATTCTAGTACTAATTGCCGAAGCGCTTCCAGTTCGGCACGCCAGTTATGGACTTTGCACTTAGGGGTTCCCCCCAATTTGCAGCGCATACAACCATCCAAAAGGTATTTATCTACTTTCGAGTTCATTTTATTGCGTTGACGATTTTTCTTTCCTACTGGTTAATCAAGGAGGAGGAATCAATATTTCTCCTCGTGATTTTAAGCGGGGGATTAGTTGGTCTTGTAGTTTTGATCGGAGCGCTATTGCTACAAAGGTAGCAACCTGATTTGAGTTAATGCATAGTGTAAGTGGGTAATTGATTTTTATTAAAAACGCTACGAAAACAAAGAAAATTGCGACAAATTCAAAGATAGGATGGCAATCTATTACCGGACCTTTGCTCTGTAGTCCCTTCTAAAGGGATAGAGCAATTATTTAACCTACCTAATCTACATCCTAAAACGTATGAGATCATTCAGAACATCGTATTTTGTTTTCCTATTTAAGCGGCTGAAATGGGTTGTCCCATGGCCATTAATCTTGCAAACGAGACTGTTATTCAAGCTGGTGCTTATTTTTTTTACCTACCATCTAGGAATAGCTCAATCGAGTGTTAGTGTAGACTGTTCGGTTCTTTTTGGTGGAGAATCTCCTTTGGGATCAAACCTTACGCAGGAAATCCGTGATTGGGAGGTTATCAATGGATCTACCTACCTACTTGGGAAGACAGCTGCCGCTGCGTATTTTCCTTCAACTGATGATTCTGAAGTTCTTGGTACGGAAGATTTTTTTATTGCTAAGTTTGATTCAAATTGTAACGTGGTTTTTGCTAGAATATTGAACGGCATGGAGGAGTGCCGGTTAATAGTGGAGGACGAGTTCGTGCATATAGCAGGAACCGTCAATCAGTTGGAAGCTAGCGCTACAGGGCCCTATGTAACGAATGGGAGCGCTTTTCAGGGCAATGCTGATCTCCTTTACTGTAAATTAAATGCTTCAGATGGTGTCACCTTGTTTGGTGGTTATTACGGTGGAAGTGATCAGGAGCGGCTACTTGACTTGACCTATCAACAGGGGAGTGTATACCTTCTTACGGCATCGACCTCCGAAGATTTTTTTGTGACGAACAGTAGTAGTAAGTTGAGTGCATTAGGGGACGCAGATATTGTTTTATTGAAAATTTCAAGTTCGAATCAGATTGCACTTTCGAGCTTTATTGGACCAGCAGGTAATTATTATGGTGCGAAGGGAAGTGTACGGGTTCTGAATGGTTCAGCCTATTTAGTAGTTGAAAAATTGGCCGCTTCGCAACCAGATTGGCCTGTAACCGATGGAAGTGTCCCGGTGGGGTCTGGCTATAACTTATTTTTGACGAAAGTTGATTCTATAGGTACTATTGGATTTGCCAACCGTTTCTATGCACACGATGCCAATGTTGGTATAATTGATCAGTATATTGGAAACGATGGGGTGGTTGTCTTATTTGGAACAAGAGTAAGCAGTCCCTATCCCAGTACAGACGGTACAATCTTAATTCCTTCTGGCGATCATGTTGCTTTAAAAACAGATTTAACCGGGCAGTTAATTTACCGTAGTTTTTTGAATTTGACAGGGGTTCGATCAATGTATGCTTCTGGAGAGGTATATGTTATGGGGACAAGAGATACTACACAACTATTAAGTACCACTAATAGTAGCACTCCATTAGGCCTCAAGGATGTTTATATCAAAAAGATGGGGCCTACAGGGACTACAATCTACTCTGGCTATTTAGGGGGGAGTGGTGATGATATTACCTATGTTGGTTCCAGCACACCTGTAATGGAGGTAGTTGGGGGAAAGTTGTACTTTGTAGTGGAGAGTAGAAGCGTTAATTTTCCAGTTACAGATGGGAGTATTCCTTTGGGTGTGAGAGGGCCAGTCTTTGGAAGGTTGGATAGTTTTGGCATCCTTGATTTTGCCACCTATCGTATTCAATCTGCGGCAATAGGAAATTGGAGCGGTGAAAATCTGGATGCGGTATTCAGAGTAGACAATGGGTATCTATATGCAGGTGTTCAGACGTACTCTAGTCCGGGGTCTTTTCCTGTAACTACCCTTGCCACTAGCCCGCAAAATGGATCTATTGGAGTAACAAAAATTAATTTTTGTCCCGTATTTACCCCGCCATTAGCAGACAGCCTTCTTCCACTTGCTCAATCTGTTTGTATGAATGGGGTAGTTGGAGTAATTAGAGGGAGTAGAATTTTGATTAACGGAGATGAATTAAGTTCTCTTTACATAAATGGGCAGGCTACTACGCAACCAGATATGGAGGCGAGGTATCAATGGCAGTATTCATTAAGTGCCTCGGGGCCTTGGGTGGACATTCCAGGGGCTACCTACCGACACTTTACGCCGCAGCCAACAGTTGTTACCACGTATGTAAGGAGGCTTGCTTTAGAGGTGCTGGATTGTGGAGCGGATACCATCAGCATCAGTCTGGCTTCGGTGGTGTTGGTTAATAGTTTTAATGCACCTATTGTTCATGCAGGAGGGACTTATAACACCTGTCCAGGCCAAGCCTTGACATTAGAAGCAAGTGTATCGGGTGGGCTTGCCCCCTACTCTTTCGATTGGGATATGGGAATTCAGGACATTGAAGATCCGGAAGTTAATCCAATGCAATCGAGTGTCTTTACGCTGGAAGTTACGGACAGTAACGGGTGTAAGCAAATCGATCAGGCGGTAGTTCAGGTTTGGGAGGCGGATGCGGGTCCCACTACTGCCAGTGTTTGTGCGGGTGTTCCAGTTTTGATTGGCAGCAATATAGGGCCAGTTCCTGCTGGGAGTTTGTTTCTTTGGTCACCTTCTAATGGGCTTTCCTGTTATGATTGTCCTCGTCCAACAGCGGAGGTAGCCACTGCTACTGATTATGCTTTGCAGTTGGTTATTCCCATTACGGGAGGAGGTATATGTGCCACGACAGATACTATTTTAGTTCAGCCGGTATCGTCACCATCTTTATCGAGCTTTGGAGGTGCTGATGTGACCATTTGTATAGGGGAAACAGCTGTAATGGGAACGCCTGCAGAGCAGGGCTTTACGTACACATGGGCGCCAGGGAATTATTTACCTGATAACAAAGTCGCGCAGCCTGAATTTACACCCGGAAATTTGTCTTTGCCTTTCCCTAATCCAATTCGGTACTATGTTACGGCTCAAAAAGAAGGGTGCTATTTTGTGGATGAGGTGTTGGCCTCGGTAATTGAAGCGAACGCATGGATTGATGGGTGTGGCCCTAGAGTAGTCGGCTTTGGCGATCGTACTCCCTCCATTCAAGAAGAATATGAGTGGGTAAAAATTTATGGACCAGGTGAGATTACAGGTCCTACGAATACGCCTCAGACGACTGTAAGCGCATCAGTTGGAGGGGATACTGAATATGAGTTAAGGGTTCGTCATAATAATGTGACTTGCTCCGATCGGGTGGTTGTACCTCCAAGTTGCCTTTGTAATGTATATGTGTTAGTAGATGCCCCATTTGGATGTCCAAGCTATTCATTAAATTATCCTGGTGCGGTCACACTTCGAGCTACAGGACTCGCTAGTCCGACGAGTTCAATGCTCGACTATAATTGGTCGGTAGTAAGTGGTGCGCCGGGAGGGTTGAATACATTTACGGGGCCGGTTGTTCAACTGACGGATAATTTACCTCGTACTTTTCGGGTGACGCTTAGCAGCGTTGGCAATCCAGCGTTCAGTTGTCATTATGATATTTCAGTGAATCATCCCGATTGGTCCCTTCCCGTTTTTGTTGCTTCGGACACTGCTGTTTGTGCAATGACACCTGTATTGATCGGGGCTCCCCCTGTGGCGGATTATTCGTATTTATGGTGGCCCTCCACAGGTTTAAATAGCACTACAAGTTCCATGCCCATTGCTACGGTTCCAGGTACAAGCGTTTATAATGTGAAGGTAGTAGATACGCGTTCCGGCTGTTTTATTTTGGATACGGTTACGGTTAATTCCCTCAGTGTATTGGCAAATGCGGGTCCTGATTTAGTAGTATGTGACAATGGGAATTTGCTTTTGGGAGGACAATCTGCTTATCCAGGAGCTACCGTTGCTTGGTCGCCCAGTTCAGCAAACTGGCAAAACGGTACTGGTTACACGGATCCTCAGCCGGAGGTACTCGTTGCTTCCAACCAGACGTTTACTTTAACAGTGGCTAGTTCAATTGGGAATTGTATATCAACGGACGAGGTAAGCATCAGCGTTGGAACGTTTATTTCACCTTTTTCTTTGCCTGATATTGGTTTTTGTCCAAGTGGGGGCCCAGTACAACTAGGAGGTGCGGGGCCAATGGGCTATTCGTACTCGTGGGAGCCTAGTCAATTATTGGTAGATCCATCTGTTCAGTCCCCACTAACAACTTCTCCTCCGCCTTCTGATACACTATTGTTTACCCTTTTAGTTGAGAATGCCAGTGGTTGTACATTTCAAACAACGCAAAAAATTACGCCCTTCCTAACAGCACCTAATGTTGGAGGTAATCAAGCTGTTTGTAAAGCGGATGCTCCATTTCACATTGGGAGTCCTACCAATCCAGTGGGAAATGGAATAACCTATCTATGGACAGGAAATGGAGTACATGCACTGTCAAACATTCAAGATCCCACTCCACTTTTTGACCCAACAGTTTCTGGTGTAGGTGTTTTTGATCTAATTTTAACCAAAACGGAGTCTAATTGTAGCACTAGTAGAGGAGTGCGTATTGTGGTGAATGAGGCAAATGTTGATATGATAGCCCCAGCTTCAATTTGTCAAAACGCCAACGTTCAAATTGGGCTTTCTCCTCTGCCAGGTTACCAGTATAGTTGGAGCCCAACAATTGGCTTGTCAAACGCTCATATTAGTAACCCAATTGTGTCAGGGTTGAACGCTTCTTTAACTTATCAACTACTGGTAACGAGTCCTAGTGGATGTACATCAGAGCAGTCTGTCGGTGTAGATGTTTTGCCCAGTATGGCGCCAGATATAGATATCGCACCTTTATATGTATGTATGGGTTCAGATTCTGTTTATTTCAATCCGATCATTACACCTTCTGGTAATTTTATTTATTCATGGAGTCCGAATGACGGATCTCTTTCGAATGTATATATTGCCAATCCAGAGGTATATCTTTTTGGTTATGGCCTGAGAACCTATGAATTGCTAGTTTCGGATCAAAACGGGTGTTCAACACTTGAGCACGCATTGCTTGAGGTTGCGGTGTGTGAAGGGACTAGTTGTATTTTGCAAAGTGCGAGCCTAGAATTGGAGTGCTCTAATAATGGGACAGCTCTATTAGCAGATGATTTTTTTAGTATACAGGCTAATCCACAAGGAGTTGGGCTTGGATCTTCCTATTACGTATGGGTTACTCAAGGAGGAATTACGGATACGTTGGGTCCTTTTAACTACGGTGGGACAAGTGGATTTTGGGGGAATTACCCAATAAGCTTGGGCGCCATATCGGTGCTTGTTGTAGACGCTCATAACAGTTGTTCTTTGGGGCCAGTTGTGTTAGATGCACCTGATCCTTGTTCTATGGGGTTAATGGATGCGGAGCTAGATGGATATTTTTATTGTGTTGAGACAGGTGAAATTATTCCCGGGGGAGTGATGGTGATTACAGGGCCTACGGGCAATTTGGTATTGAACGAGGACGGTAGCAGCGGTTATTATTCGGGTGTTTTTTCGCAGGGTATAGGTACCTACTCACTTCAAATAGTCCCTCCGTCAGGATTTGTACTCGCGCCTATTCCACCTTCATCTGGAACGTATTTTACGACGGATGATGGCATATATGATACATTGGGGTCTATGTCTGCCAATGGCCTTTTTCTTGATGATTATTCGGCAAGTAGTAATCCTTACTTCTCTTCCTTTTTTTATCGCTCCTCGGGTGACGATATCTTATTTAATAATATCCCATTGATAGGTTGTGGCCATGCTTCAATTGGCAACTATGTTTGGTTAGATCTGAATGGGAATGGTATCCAGGAGCAAAATGAGTCTGGTTTGGATGGGGTTCAAGTAGTATTGAATGGAGTGACTAACCTAGGGGACACCATAGCCCAAATTCAATTCAGTGATAGTCAAGGCTACTACTTATTTGATAGCTTATTTCCAGGAAGTTACAAGTTGGCTTTCATTCCTAGCGCTAACCTTTTCTTTTCCCCCTTAAATAATTCAGGTGCTTTAGAGAGCCAAGATAGCGATGCTGACTTCTCCATGGGTGGTATGACCAGCTGGGAGGTATTAGAACCCGGAGAGATAAACTTGGATTATGACGCGGGCTTTTTTCAAGAGGTGTGTGTTGGTGATTTAGTTTGGCACGATTTAAATGCCAATGGGCTACAGGAGATGGGGGAACCTGGTCTTCCGCAGGTGGAGGTTGTTTTATTAGACAGCTTAGGAAATCCAGTGATGGTAGATATTTTAGGAAATCCAATTTTTCCTCAGTTGACAGATTCTTCTGGACATTATCTTTTCACTAATCTGTTTCCGGGGTCGTATTCTATATTAGTGAAGAATCCCGATTCCAGTCGATACTGCGTAACGCTCAAAGGGTCTGGTCCCGATTCATTTGTTGATAGCGACATTTCGATGCTCGGATATAGTGCCCCTACTGATTTTTTAAATAGTGGAGTAAAAGAATTGACTCTAGATGCCGGTTTTGTTATTAAGTCAAAAGTGGGTGATTGGGTTTGGCATGATTTGAATGGAAACGGGCTTCAGGAAGTAAACGAGCCAGGAATCGCCAATGCTCTTGTAACCCTTCAGGGAGTCGACTATTTAGGGGGAGCAGTCCAAGTCTCCGCTCTAACAGATAGTATTGGTATGTACATGTTTGGGCAACTAGCCCCTGGATTTTACAAGATTACGGTTGAGGCTCCTACTACTAATTTTATTCCAACGCTTGTTGACCAGGGCGGCAATGACGGAGTGGACTCAGATATTATGTCAATGGGAATGACGGAGCTATTTCAAGTGTTTAGTGCTGACACGATCGATAACATAGATGCCGGTTTTTATCAGTTTTCTAGTCTGGGTAACTTGGTCTGGGAGGACTACAATGGAAATGGGCAGCAGGATTTAGGAGAGCCAGGGATACCAGGAGTTCAGGTTATGTTAACTGGGCTAACAAGCACTGGTTCAGTAATCTCTAATGTGACCATAACAGATTCTTTAGGTGGCTATTTATTTGAGTATCTTCCACCAGGCAATTATAAGTTGACCTTTTTTACTTCTTTACCCTACTACGTTTCGCCTTTAAATACTTCTGCGGCACAAGTAGACTCCGATGTAGATCCACTAAGTGGAATGACAACATGGTTTGCACTTACCTCCGGTGCGAATGATATGAGTTGGGATGCAGGTTATTTTGCGTTAGATTT
>Ga0079301_1001288_pt1 | contig 11651 bp, 6 predicted proteins | sample Wag4_2014_7_11_3_FD_74797 | JGI IMG/M metagenome (GOLD analysis project Ga0079301, IMG submission 74797) | Fresh water mixed with fracking chemicals microbial communities from Ohio, USA - Utica-2 Time Series FC 2014_7_11 | ecosystem: Engineered > Industrial production > Chemical products > Input...
CTGCTGACGCGGGGTCGAGATACTGCCCAACGTGCCTATAGAGAGACACATGTGTATTGTCAAAATTAGGTGTATCACCATTTTTGTTGATGTCTCTTAACAAGACGGCTTTTCTTTTGTCTTTTGCATCTTTAAGTGCGTCAGATCTTTTTCTATTTTGACGAAGTTCGGAGCTTAGTTTCAGCCGTTGTCCTATTAGGCTTGCATCTTCTGTATTTAACACAGTAAACTTTGCTGCAAGGTCGGCAGGCGGCGGTGAAATGCTTCTTAAAACATCGCGATCTGCTGCTATCTGCGCGCGTCTTAAGTCAATCTCTGCAAGTTTGCTAGAAATGTCAACACTTACTTCACTAACAGCTGCAGCGACGCTGTAGGAACTTACTTCAAATTTGTCGACTTTAATGCCGACGGCATCAAACAAATTTTTTCCATAATCACTGTCGACTGCGCCGTACACATTAATATCGCCTGTGTCTTTTACACCAGTTTGAGTAGCAGGTTGCAGATTTAACTGCTTTAGAATGTCAGGAATATCTTTTGAGAAAAATGCACCATCGGGTGATAGAATTGTTGATATTCCAAGTGTATTATTGGATTGATTGTTACTTGTCTTTGATGAAGATGCGCTGGCTGATGTGTCTTCGAGTAACTCATTGTTACTTCTCAGCATCAGGTACTCACGTAGATCTTTATAAGCAACCTGCAGCTCAGATGTTGGCGTGAAGTTTGTGTTGTTTAGAGAGGGGTTGACTGTATCACCCATATTAACGTCCGATGCTCAACGCTACGTCGAGGTTCTTAGGGATCTTAACAACGGTGCCGGGCGGACACTGCAGTGACCAACCAATTCCACTTGCTGCTGCGATGATCCACCAGTACCTACCGTTGCCGTAGTACTGACCTGCGAGGTGGTCAAGTCGCTGCCCCTGTGTCAGGACAATTGTATCAGCTTCAAGCTCACCTGACAGCACGGCGTTGAAGATCGTCGTCCCGCCCAGCCAGTTGGCGATCCCTTGCCCGTTGTTGATGCGGCTCACGAATGTGTATCTGCTTCTTGCCATTACTTCTTCACCACGCTAGAGGCACCCTGCCTTGAGAAGTTCGCCCGAGAGATCGTGCCACCATCGTCATACGGGTCACCTGCGATTGTGTTCATGATAGAGCCAACGTTATGGGTCGGAGCACGCATGTAACCGCTCTCATCAAGGCCGGGTGGGAGGTCGTGGATGCACTCGAAGGAGATCGTCACTTTCGTGCCCATCGGGGCGCGGGCACCCCAGTCAGTTTCCCAGTTGAAGTCGATCCAGTTGAAGGAAAGTTGCTTGATGACGCCTGCGAGGCCGCGCCCCTTGTTGTGCTCAAATGATCTGACTATTGTGTTGTTCTCAGGAGACATGAAACCCTTGACGCCTGTGTCAGTTGCATTATCAATGAGGCTTGAGACGTTTAAATTGCCAACTGCAGCTACTGTGTCTGCACCTGTTAGAAGTGCATCTAACAAAGTTTCAGCTGGATTAATGACTAAAGCGGCAGGTGAGAAGACACTGCCAAGATCTGGCTGCAGGTCATCATGAGTGACTAAAATTCTCTCGCCTGTTGCATTGTCACTCTCACCATCTCGCTTGATGGGAATAAACTGGGAAGGATCGACTACAGACACAATGTATCTTGTCTCTCTTATCGGTGTGTCTTCATCAGCAATAGCATTTATTGTGCCCCATGGCGGATCGCGGAACGTTGATCTATTAGTAGTAGGTTCTTCACGTCTTAAAACGAAAACTTTTAGCGCTCTTCTCGCAGTGAATTTACCGATGATATTTCCAGTAGCGTCAACTGTGTCATATGCACGCTCTCTGGGCTTTAGATACGCGATCGTTAGATTGGGAGCAAATCCTCTATTTTGTGTTCCTTGAATATCAGATAGACCTACAATGCCCTCTAGATCCGTGGTCGACGTATTGTCAGGATTTTGTGTAAATGCAGTCATTAATCCGTAGCCTAGTGGATTAACAAAGCCATTGACTAAAAAGTTTGATGCAGCGTTTGTTGCTAATGTGTTAAGTGTATTGCCTGTATTAGTATCACCGAGACCAAACGCAGTGGCAGCGCTTTTGACAGGTGAGCCAAATAAAAGATAAAATTTTTGCATAGATACACTTGAAGCATAATCACCAAATCCAAACAAAGATTTGGCTGCTGACCCTACACCGCCTGCAAGACCTCCCACTGTATTGCTTTGCACATCTGCACCAGCTTTATAAGCCTGGCTAATACCGCCTGATCTAGTGTTTGAACTTGACTTATTAAATCCGCCCACATCTGTGCCTTCACTACCGATACCGAAGAAGCGAGCAAGATTAAAGCGTGAGTAGTTGCTCTTGACAACGTCGCCGATGCGCAACCGTGTGATCGGAGTTGCACCGATGACCTGACTGAAGGGTTGCTCAAACTTAATTCCGCTCGCTAAGTTTTCTACGCTCTGTCCCTTCGTGTACTTGGGATAGGTCGAAGCAATTAGACGATTGACCTTATACCACATCTCATCAAAGTCATCACGGGATGTCGCTGCGATCGTGAACGATAGCGATAGTGTGCGGGTGGTAGATGAGTACATCTGGATCGGGTCGGCGCGCCCGTACGTCTTATAGGAGGAGTAGTTAGCTGCAAATGCATCAGATAGCTGCTCCAGGAACGCGTGGAATGAGATGATCTCGTTGGTACGGAGGTCATGGAAGTAGAAAGGGACATACTCGGCGTCGAGCTTGTCCTCGATGATCTTGACGATGTCACCTGGAATACGTGCCTTGGAGCCCTTCAGAGTGGGATCCGTGTACGTCTTGTCGATCAACGAGGAGGCGAGCATGCCTCGTGCTGGGTTCTCACCTGTTAGCAGGTTACCCATCTGAAGTGACGCTCGCACGACGTCGTCTGACAGCATGTAGAGGCCGGGCAGGCTACTGCCACGCCAGCTGAGCGCGAGTGGCGACCTGCCCGAGCCCTCTCTGCTCTTCGAGATGCGTGTGCCCGGTGTCACAGGTAGATCGTCAACTTGCTCAATCCCAGCAGCCGTCCTTATGTCGGAGCCGATCGTCTCTGGATCAAACGTCTTGCCTGTCACCTGGAGGATGATGTCACCGACTGTGGCGAACGCGTTCATCATCTTGACGGCCTTACTCCTGCTCAAATCGACGTAGTACTGCGGAGAGAGCGCATCAGCGATGTCACCTGACACACGCATCTGTCTGATAGTGTCAACAGCTGACTTTGCGACTGCCTCCCAGAACCCAGGTGATACTGGCATCGCACCGTAGTAGTCACCGATCTGGCGGGGTGACCCACTCTTGCTCAGATCCTTACCTAGCATGACCCCCATGCCAGCGACGACGGCATCCTTGTACGCGTTGCGAGTTGGAACATAAGTGACACCCAAAATCATCCTGTGCATCGCGTTGACGCGTCCATAGATAGATCCGCCCATGAAGTAGGGCCCTAAACTCTTCAACTCACTTGTTAACCCCAAAGCACTGTCTGGATCCTGCACAAGATCAGCGTTGACTAGCTCTGCCAAGCGGTTGATCGCGAGGAGTGCCTTTGCTTGTGCCAGCTTTGCATTACCTTGACGGGACGTGTCAGAGAAGGGTGTCTCAGACGTATAAGACGTCGTTGTCTGCTCAGAGTAGGGTGCATCTTCATCGGGTGGCTTGACCACGCCGCGGTCGGCGCGCATGGAGGCACCCGACGCTTGCTTGGGATAGCCTGGCGCGTTGGATGCCACCGTGTCGTCCTGTGTGATCGTGTCGTTGCCTCGTTTTGTGGCAAGCTGATTGGCAACGGTGCTGATGCGTGCGTCGGGATTGATGCCCTGTGTGAAGAACTGCTCGATATCTTGGGGCTCATTCTCACCTGCAGGCATGTTGTAACCCGCTGCAGACGCGATCAGCCAAGCGCCTACATTCCGCAACCTGTCGTATGTGTAAGCTTGGGATGTGGCACCGTCATCCTTGTCGTAGTCACCAAACGCTCGCTGTGCCGATTGCAGCGGTTGCTGGTCGATCTCGTTGATCGTTATCCGATTTGGTATCGCGACTGTCGACAGTGAGCCGGGCTCAATCGGAGGTGCAGCCCTGTTATTGTTGTCAAGCGTCTGCAGGACGCCTGTCTGCATCTTTCCACTCTGCGTGGCAGTGTTGACTGGCGTGTCAATCTCTGGATTACCTGTCAAATCCAGAGGTCGACCCAAAACTGACGCAAGTAATCCGTCGCCGCTCAGATCAGGATTGCCGCCCGTCTTGTCGAGGTAAGATGCGATGGGATAGTCAGTGGCATCTTGTATGCCGCTGTTGGACAGCTGCATCGCCTGTCCCAGCGTCGTGCCTGGCCTGACAAAGACGCGAGCAGCACCTTGCTGACTAGGATCTTGGAGCTGATCACCGCGGTTAGATGAGGGTGCTTCCTCACCTTGTGGTGTGATCTCGTAGAGGTTACCACTCTGCTGCGTTAGGAAGGCGACATATGCTGCCGCCAAGCCGTCGAGCCCGAGCAGCGGCTCTGCAGTGTTCGGATCAACGCCGAGGTCGTCGCCCTCATTGAAGGCACCGCCTGGAGGTGAGCTGGATGCATCAGGTGTCAGTGTGATAGATGACGCACTCGACCCACGGGCGGCGAGAAAATCTCTAAGCGTTGCTCTTGTTTGCCTGCTTTCTGCCACGGTCGACGATCTCCTCGATGATGCTGGTTAACGATGTCTCAATCTTACTTATCTCTGTCTCTGAGATCACGGGAGGTGAGGAGGCTGCGAGGCGATCGAGCTCCTTCTCAAAATGCTGCAGTGCTGCCTGCTCTTCAACTGTCAGATCAAGGAGATCTCTGACGTGCATCAGCCTATCCCGCCGAAGACGTTAGGTTTGTTCATCATGATATCACGAAGGACGAGGTCAGTCAACTGGCCCACATCAAGCTCGATGCGAAGTGATGTGCCGACACCCTGCAAAGATGCACGAACAACATCGGAGAGTGCAGGAATAGCAGGTCTCGATGCAGTTGACTTCGGAGCAGCAGCGGGTTCCTCTGTAACAGGCGGTGCTGCTATTAATGTGTCGCGGTCGTCGAGCTTCTTTGCTGCCAGTGTACCGTAGTTATACAAAACCATGCGTTCACCAGGATCAAGTGTGCCTCTCATGACAACATCTTCTGCATTTCCGGGACTGACTGTGGTCGTAGACGTGGCTGGCACGCGCAGTGGTCGGGGTGCGCCTTGGCCCTTCGCGGCATCTATAAAGCCTGGGAAGTTCTTTTCAAAGTCTGCAGCTAATTGACCCGATGCTGCATATGCAGCTTGTGCTGCTGCTGTAACCTCTGCAATTGCATCTTTTGTCAACTTTGCGTTATCAAGAACACCCTTGAGTACACCTGACATTGCTGCAACTTGACTTTCAATCTGCGTTCTAAGCATTGGTATTGTGCCTTGCGCAATTTTCGCTGCAGTGTCGTTGATGCTGTCAGCCACTTCGGCAGTTCGTTGTATGTATAGATTGGTTGTGTTCTCGTACCGGTTCGCCGCGCGCATGGCCTGTTCAGCCATGTTACCTGCCGACTCGATCATATCGCCCGTGATCTTGACGCGTCCTTTGACGATCTCATCGAGTGCTGCTTGCTTCTCTGCTTCTGTTTGACCCGCCTTATCGTAAAGAGCAGTTGCATCTTCCTGCTGCCGTGTGAGGTCGTCAAGGTTGCGTGCCGACCCGTCCATGATCCCGCGCAAGCCTTCCATGGTGATACCCAGCTGTTGGGTGATCATTGAACGGTATGTCTGCGGAAGATCCTCGAACGTCTTGCCCGCTGACACGAAGCCATCACGCAAGCGTTGGATAAATTGAGCAGGATCCTCAAACTTGAGTGTCATCAGCTCAAGTGCATCAAAGTTCGTTCCCAGCGCTGCATTTAGCTGTCCAACTGCACCCGCTGCTGACTCGAACGTGTTGAACTTACCCATCACACTTTGTAGATCGTTGATGGTTAGATGCACATCGTGTGCAGCAGCTGAAATCTTTGCAAAATCCTCAGCAGTTCTAAAACCAAATGTGTCAAAGTTATTTGACATTTTGATGACGTCGCTGATGATGAGTTGACTGCTATAACCGAATGCTTTCTCACCGTAAGTCGCTGCTTTGACGACTGTATTGAAGTAATCTGTGCTCGCTTCGCCCGTGTTGATGTAGTTCAATCGTACGAGCTCAGTTGCCTGTGCCGACGAGATGCCGAACGCCTTGATGGCTGTGCTCATGCGCAGCGTGTCATTGATGACCGCCTCGGCACTCTCCTCATCGTGGATACGCTTCGAAAACGCTGTTGTTAGTGTCTCATCAGACAGGATGTCTGTGAGAGGTTGCATTGCGGCGGCAGCGCTACCGAACACATCTTCAACTGGTATGCCCTGGATCCGAAAGAAGCCATCGGGCAGTATTTGGCCCTGCGCGTCTTTTCTAAAACCAGATGCGAGCCCAAAGAACTTCCTAGCTGCAAACTGCCCTTTCTGGAAAGCATCAGAACCAGCACCGACTGCTCCGATGACTTCCATCTGTGCGGCTGTTAAATCGGCTCCATTTATTTTAGCCAAGCTACCCAAGTTTCTGTAATACACCTGCATGCGATCAAGGTTATTACGTTGATAGGTCGACATCTCTTCATCGAATGAATTAACTTTTTCAGCATTCAAAGCGTAAAAGCGCGACGAGCCACCGATTGCTTCAGATATAGAAGTCACGAAGTCGTATCGATCTTGAGAGATACCTTGTAGTTGTTCTCTAAATTGTACCAGTTGATCTATCACAGCCCCTGTGGCTGCACCAAACATTCCTGTCGCGTCAGACACACCCCCGATAGAACTTCTTGTGGAAGCCGATGAGGTGCCAACATCGTTGATCGCTCTACTAAAATCAGACGTGCGCGAGGTTACTATGCCTGTTGACTTCCTAAGAACTTCAATCTGGCTCTGGAGTTTTCCTATTTCAGTTCTTGCTCTTTCAGCGTCTTGAGAATTATTTGCAGCCTGAGCAGCTCTAAGCTTCTCATTCTGCACCATGATCTCGCCTTCTTTGGCCATGACGCGAGCGATCGCTTCCTCGATCTCAAGACGTTTTTGTGCACTTTCAACTGCAGGATCTGCCATGCTTTACACTCTTATGTTTATGTATTCGACTACGTCGCTTTCACGAGCGGCGTATCGACATCTTCCATGGCAGATGCACGCTTGGGTGTGTTGTACTTGATCAGGCGCTCAATGAACCAGCGTCGATAACGAACTGGCAGGTGATAGACGGTGTCGTACGACATGTGCATGTGCATCCCGAGGATGAATGCCTCCTCGAGCATCACTTCGCGGTGCTCAGGATTTAGGCCAAAAAAAGGATGGGCCGATTGGCAGGCCCACCTCGCTCTCTGCGCTGCAGCTTGGGCATGTCATCTGCACATTCATGTCGATGCCGGGCTCATTCTTCTCGATGTAGTTCCTGAGTGCTCGGCTGTCAGCTGCAGGCATGTTCGTGACGAATGTGCTAATCTTATTCTTGTCTGTGATGCCTTCGATTGAGATGATCTGGTGGGAAAGCTTTGTTGTGACAGGATTTTCTGCAGCGTCGCCGAGGAGCTTGCGGCGTCGCTCTGTTAGAACGCTAAGCTCTTCCTCATCACGCCCAGTCAAGAACTTGAAGATGACACGCTTCTTTGTCACAGGTAAGACAAACTCAAACTCATTGATGCCTGGCATCTTAGGCTCGATCTCAAGTGGATGAAGCGTCAAAGCTGACAGATCAAACTGATTTTTCACTCGACTGACGCAAGCTGGGCATATGACCTCGGCATCATAGCTCGATCCGTACCCAGTAATTCGTATGGCAACGAGGATCGACTGCCGATCTCCTGACAGGAGATGAGATGCATCGACTCCTTGCTCAGAAATACATGAGCGAAGCAATTCTGATACTGTTGTTCCCGCCTTAGAGAAGGCACGAGAAAGAAGAATGTCTTCTTCCTTGGCAGTCATTGCCTTGATGCTGATACTTTCTTTGTTGTGCAATGGGCTATTCTTGTCGTAGACAAGGCCACGTGAAGGAAGCGGCGCAATCTCATAGGGAACTTCCCAGCCAAATTCCTTCATTGGATCTTGACGCATGACACCTTCAACAGGAGAAGTTGTCTTCTGTGTCGCCTGACTTGCTGTAAAAATATCGTTCTTGCGTGCCAAAATAAAAGCTCCCAACTAAAATATAGATGGGAGCTTCAACTGTTAAATGAGAAAGATCAAAACTGAAGTACGCAGTTGTCAAACTTCAGAGTGAGTGCAATCTTCATAATTTCATCTGACCCGTAGTCAACGCCGTTATACGTTGCTGACTTGATGAACGCTCCCTTGATATCCCAAAGCTCAACAACAGTTCCGACAGGATCGAGCATCTTGAGCTGGCAGTCACGCTTGTAGAAGTCAGCGTAACCAGCACGGCCGCTCACCATCTCCTGGTGCGTGCGGATCCATTCCATGACCTGCTGAGCACCTGAAGGTGCGATTGGGTCGTGGAGTTCAATTGACAGATCACCGAATGTGAACTTACCTGCGAGGTAGCGTGTGCTGTTAATCCAGGGAATTGTCTTTTCAGCATTTGAAATAGTTGGACGCGCTGCTTTTGAGATAAGATATGAGTCGATACCCTCGAGTGCGAAAACCCAACGGTGGGAACGTTTCGGCTCAAACTTATTGGGAAGCATGTCGGTGACTGAGAGTGTCTCTGCCATATTAAATTCTCCTGTCTTTAACTATCTATCAAGTGAGTGTAACGCCTGCATTGGTAAGTTCAAAGCTAAGTGCGATGAACTCGATGCTGCGGGTAGGTTGGATGAAGATCTTACCACGGATCGTGTTGTTGTTGATGTCGGCCTGAGTCGTGGTTGTCGAGTCGATCACAACCTTGTAGCGGTCGAGGCCACCCTTCGCGCGGATCGATGCGAGGATGGGATTGACGAGGCTGTTGAAGCGCTCCAGCGTTGCTGCTGTGTTGGGCTCGAAGATGATCTGATTGGACACAGCGCGAACTTGACGGCGGAGAGTGATCAGAAGACGACGGACGTTGACTCGATCGAGAGCAGATGCCTTTGCAAGCAGCGTCCGTTGTCCGTAGATCACCAGCTTGCGATCGGAGTTGGCCGTGATGTCGAGGATGGGGTTGATGTGTGCGTCGTAGATCGAGTCAGCGAGCGTGCCCTGCTTGATCTGGGTCGCTGCTGAACCGACTGTCGTGATGACACCGCGATTTGCTCCAGCGGGCGCGAACCAGGGATATGATACGCGGTCGTTGTAAGCAAATGCACCCAAGACGCCGACGCTGGGTGGAACGCGCGTGGTCGATCCCTGGAAAGGAATGTTGATGTCAGGGAAGTATGCTGCTGCAAACGATGTGTTGAGCCCACGATTGCTGAAGGCGTTGATCGTATTTGTGATGCTCACTGTGGCGCCGTCATAAGAGCCTGTCAGGACGACGTTGTAGCTGTCACGCTCCTCGATGTCCATCAAGTAGAGTGTGTCAAAGCGGTTCTCGACTGCGCTGATCGCGTAGTCTGTGATGACGCTGTTTCTGATGCCTGGAATTGTCAGGAGTGTGATGTCAGCGTCATCCTTGCTGCCCATGATGTCGACTGCCTTGCGGTAGGCTGCCACAGTGGGCCCTGCGGTTCCACCCTGACCTGCTGTGTCGTCGATCTCTCTCTTGACGGCGTCGTTTGTGAGTGCTGCCTTGTCAGCATTGAAGATGTTGGTGCCGTCGAAGCCGCCCTGGGCGATGAACAGGAACGATGCAAACTGCCTGTTTCCCGTCTCGCGGAGGTCGTCTACCTGGAAAGCACGTGTCTTTGCTACGTCGTCAGGAGAGATGTTGCCGTTTCTGACGTATGTTGCATTCGCCCACTGTGAGCTATCAGCGCGATTGTTGATTGCTGACGATCCTGTCACAACTTTTATCCTCTCAAGCGAGAAGAAGTTGCTGTTGAAGACGTCGACATCGAGGACGTTACCATTTGTTGTTGCTGCGCCGGGATTGTTGTCAACGAAGACGTTCATGTTTGCAGGAGCAAATGATGGGAAGAACTTCGTGTGACTGTCAATGTAGGACAGCTTAGCTGTTGTTGAGTTAAAGTCAGAGACGCTTGGCACGTCTGTGAACTGGATGCCCCATGCCAGAGATGTATCCACCACGCCACCGTTTGAGATGTTTCTACGGTATGGGATGGGTGGCTCAATGACGCGCTTGAGGACGTCTGTCTGACCTGATGCAAAGCGGGCGGTATCAGAGAGATTTGTGAGCAGTGCGCTACCTGATGTGACTAAGTGTCCGTAGCCTCTGTGACCAATGGGGAGCGCTGCGACTGGAACTTCACCTGCGAGGAACTGGTCAGACATCTCAACACGAATGTAGGGATTGATGACTGGATAGTCACCATCAGTGACGATCTTCTGGGATGTGATGCCCTTGTCGAAGTCGAAGTACGTGTTCTGGTCACCGATGCGAAGTGCAATGTAGTTGGGTGAGTCGGGATCAAGCGTCAATCCAGAGAAGTCGACGCCTGCGACCGGTGTGAGGTTGAACACCTGACCTACAGGATAGCTGTAGAGCACGAGATCAAACGTTCCGTACGTGTCGTTGTCTACACCTGGAACGATGTTCTGGATGTTGAACACAAAGCGCGTGTTATTGTAAGCACCGTCGCCAAGTGTGTGTATCCTGAAGAGATCGTACTTTGTTCCACCAAAATCTTGTGAGACAACGAAGGGTGTCTTGGGGTGTGTAAACCGCTCGCTAAAGTTCTCGTAGTTGGGTGTTGTTGCAGAGCTTGTGTCTCTTGTGAGGCTGCCTGTCGTAATGAATGCCGCATCCTCAAGTCCTGTAAAGATACGTGCAGATGCTGCGTCAAGGATACCTGATCCTGTCACAACTGCAAGTGACGCAGGAACATCATAGTAAGTGTAGAGGTAGTGTCCCTTCTCCTCGATCTTTGTAGGATCGCGGTTGATGCTGGCATTGGAGGCAAAGTGATTAGAATTTGCAGGATCAAACGACGCTGTGATAGTATTGACTGTGCCCGTGTAGCCATTTAGAAGCATTACGAACGTTGAGTCGCCGATGCTGACTGATCCCGTCAGAGCACCATTTGGGCCGCCCGCCGTTGCAGCAGTTGAAGCGGGTGCATTAGAAGTATTAAAATTACCTGATAATGTGAGTGTTACACCTGATGGTGCGAGAACGACGGCACGAAGTATAGGATGTGCTTTAGGGCTTGTCTGGATACCCGCATCAGAGAAGACTGTGCTGCCCGCACTCTCTGACATGTAGCAACCAAGGAAGTACGTCCGGCCTGGGACGCCACCATCGACAGCAGAGATATTTCTGCTAACTGCGCCGTTGCTTTGAACCTGCTTACTACCTACAACAAAACCTGCATTCGTCACTTGACCTGTTGATGTGCTTCTCTTGAGGCCATCGCCGGCGCCCAGAGTGCGCAGGAACGTGACTGAGGCGGGAGAGGCGGCATTGGCAAAGTACTGCTGCCCTGCGAGAGCACCAAAATTTGTGCTTGTTGCGTCGCCAAAGACACGGTTGAAGTCAGAT
>Ga0079301_1001293_pt1 | contig 11621 bp, 11 predicted proteins | sample Wag4_2014_7_11_3_FD_74797 | JGI IMG/M metagenome (GOLD analysis project Ga0079301, IMG submission 74797) | Fresh water mixed with fracking chemicals microbial communities from Ohio, USA - Utica-2 Time Series FC 2014_7_11 | ecosystem: Engineered > Industrial production > Chemical products > Input...
TGGGCAGGGGAGACGCGGCTCGAAGCCCGTCACTCCTCGAGAGGATCGACACCAGCATGAGGGTCCTCGCTCGATGCGTCGAGTCAGGCGCCTCCCTGTCGATGAGAGTGCCCGTGGAGGAGTGTCCCGAGATCCTGTCACTCTGCGACATAGAGGGCGCGGAGGCAGCGCTGGTTCCCGGCTCGGGACAGGCAGGAATCACCCAGGGACTTCGTTTTGCCAGGGACCTTTGCACCCTAGGATTCTCAGTCTCGTTGGATCCTGCGTCTGGCAGCACAGCGCCGGCATTGGCTGCTGGGCTCTCCTGAGTCAGCTCCGCGAAGAAAAACTGGGCAGAGTTTACTGGCGCTGCCCAGTGTCTACAGTGACACGCAGGAGGCAGTATGTTCTCAAAGAAGACGGAGGAGAAGCCCATGAAGGATGTCACAGCTAAGGCGGAGAAGGAGATGGGTACCATGCTCAGCAACATGGCGAACCTGACCAAGCAGAACGCCGCGCAGAACATTGTTGGCGCCCTTCGCAGCAAGCGAATCAGGGCCCAGCTGACGGACGATGAGATCAGGACCGTCCTCGCGGTCTTCGACGCCTCCGTGGACCAGAGCCTCACCTCGATCGGGTCCGGCGTCCCCCGCGCCGCTCGCTCAATCAACGGCTGATGCAGGGCGTCAAGCACCTCGTTCAGTGTCACTGCGTGCTCCCGCAGTTCCGTGGGACGAACCCGACTGTCTTTCACAAGTTCGTCGTGTTCTCTGTGATTGACGACCAGGACGCGGTGACTGAGAAAGTGGTCAAGTGTCCCAACTGCGACGCCCTCCACCGCGTCACTGAGATCGGGAAGTCCGAGATCGTCCCCGGAAAGGACGGCAGCAGCGCTGCTGTCGACGTCGAGGACATCAAGTGCCAGCTTCCCACCTCCCTCTCCGCGGTCCTCGACAGGCACAAGGTCGACGACTCCACCTACGAGCAGGCCCTGTTCTACGTGAACACGTACAACACGACCGACCCGATCGTCCTCGCCCGTGAGAGGCTGGACGACGGCAGCGTCACGATCAAGTCCCTGTGGATGAGGCCCGACAGGAGCTTCAAGATAGAGACAGCCATCAGGCAGGAGGAGTTCTGACATGCCTGTAGAGAAGATTGGAACCTCTAGCGCAGAGAAGGAAGCGGCCGAGAGCCTCAGGTGCAGGCAGGTCGTGGCGGAGATCATGAGCTTCGGCGTGAGCCAGCGTGAGATTCTTCGGATCATGCACCTTCTCTCCCTTGAGCTTGAGGACAGGAACACAATGAGCGCGCTGGTCGAGATCCTTCGGCCCGCGATCGAAGGATCAGCCGCGCCGCTCGGCGGCCTGATCGTTGAATCATAAGAGCGAAACCGTAGGAGCAAACATGTCGTTCGACGCCACTGCGTACACTGAGAACTGGGGCAAGCTGAAGGTCCTCATCGAGACCCTCGACGTTGACGTCGTGAAGAGCGTGCGCGGCAACAAGACCGCCGCTGTCCGCGTTCGTCGCGGCCTTCGCGAGGCGAAGAAGCTCGCCGCTGACGTGATCCGCGACGGGATCGTCCTCACGAAGTCGATCGAGACCAAGAAGGACTGACTCCCTCAAGGGAGTCTGGGCGGGCGGGGCGCAAGCCCCGCCCTGCTTATTTGGACTCCACCATCACGGGATCAGCCCTGACTTCGTCCAGTATTCGCTTCTCCAGCTGGCAGACCCTCATCCTAGTGACCCCTATGATCTCTCCGATCTGCTGGAGGGTCATTGGTCCCGCTGAAGCGGCGATAAGCGTGCAGTTGAGGCCGCCCTTGTGAGCTATCCAGTGCCTGCACGCCCTGCTGTCACAGGTCGTCCTGCACCGCAGGTTCCTCTCGTAGCAGAGCTCTCTGTCGCCCATCTCGTCGCCTCCTATGATGACACTAGGCGGTGGCCCATCCTTTTACACGCAACCGCTGGGGAAAGTTAGTTACACCAATGAGAAAGATCTACGTCCTCGACACCTCAGTCCTCCTTTACGACAGAACGTCGGTCCACAACTTTCACGGCAATGACGTCCTGCTCCCGGTCGTCGTGCTGGACGAGCTAGACAGGTTCAAGGACCGGGAGGGGATCCTAGGTGAGAGCTCACGACACGTCAACAGGTACCTGGACGGCCTGAGGAGCCGCGGGAAGCTCAGCGAGGGGGTCTACGTCGAGGAGCACGACGTCAGGATTCAGATCGTCGAGTGGGGCGAGGACAAGGGCAGTCAGGTTGGCGGATTCGACATGTCGAAGGGCGACAATCGAATCATCCTGACAGCCGCGTTGGCGAAGACCCAGTTTCCCGATCGACTCGTTGCGGTGGTCTCCAAGGACATCAACCTGAGGGTCAAGTGCGACGCGCTCGGGATCGAGGCCCAGGACTACCTGAGGGATCGGGTCGTCAGGGACAGGGAGAGCATGTACACGGGATGCATCGAGGTCGAGGTGCCCGATGCCCTGATCGACAGGTTCTACGAGCGGGGCCACATACCCGCTGAGGTGGGCGGTGAGGATCTTCTTCCCAACCAGCTCGTCGTCCTCCACAGCGCTGAGGGGACAAATAAGGGAGCAATTTGCACGACGTCCTGTAAAGTGCCCTCGTCCGCGAGTAAAATGAAACAGGGAACACGGGGAGAGGAAGATCTCCTAGAGGATAAAGAGAGATCCTCTAGTAGTAGATCCTCTTCTCTTATAGAGAGTACTATCTCTTCTATAGATAGTAGTACTATTACTACTATAGATAATACTAATAGTACTCTCTCTAGAGATAGAGGATCCTCTCTTCTGTCTGACTCTCTTCTAGAAGAAGAGGTCGATCCTTTGGAATTGTTTTACAATATTAACAATAGAGCTATGCGCGAGGGGCACGGACACCTGGTGCCAGTCCCCTCAGGCCTGGCTGAGGTCTACAAGGTCGCTCCCAAGTCGAAGGAGCAGAGGCTCGCTCTGCACCTCCTGACCCACCCCGACATCAGCCTTGTGACGCTGACAGGCATTGCGGGATCTGGCAAGACGTACCTCTCTCTCGCTGCAGCACTGTCTGGCCTGTACAGCAAGCGCTACGAGCGTATTGTCGTTACTCGATCCATAGAGCCCGTCGGTCGTGACATTGGATTCCTGCCGGGCGACATCAAGGAGAAGATGGCGCCGTGGATGAACCCGTTCATCGACAACTTCAGGCAGCTCCTCAGAGACACGACCATGTTCGACATGATGATGCAGAAGGGACAGATTGAGATCTCTCCTGTGACCTTCATCAGGGGACGCTCCATCAGCGACTCCTTCCTGATCGTGGACGAGGCTCAGAACCTGACGGTCCACGAGCTGAAGACGATCATCACACGCGTCGGCAAGGGATCGAAGGTCGTGCTCATGGGAGACGTCGACCAGATCGACACTCCCTACATCGACTCCCTCAGCAACGGTCTGACAGTGACTGTTGAGAGGTTCAAGGGGCACCCAATGTTCGGGCACGTCACCCTTCGGACGGGCGAGCGTTCTGACCTCGCGACTCTGGCCGCTAGGATCCTGTGACCTACATAGGACCATGGCAACTAGCAGGCGACAGGACCAGCAGCGGTTCAGAAAGGTCTATCCGTACTACAGGCGTCCGCCCAGGTACGTGTACGTTGCCAGCTCGCCTCTGGGGGACGACGTGGTTCTTGAAGTCGGAAGCGTGACCTTCGCCGGAGGGGACACGGGCACGTACAATTTCACCGAGACGTTCACCTCCGCCCCATCAATCACGGCGATTGCGTTGGACACCACCGTGGCCGGTGATGCCAACGTGAACGTCTACGTCCAGTCCATATCCACCACCCAGGTGATCTTCAGGACGTCCGCCCCATTCACAGGAAAGGTCTCCTTCCAGGCGATCGAGACCCTCTAGGAGACTTAGATGGCTGTCCCCTTCAAGTCTACAGTCTTTGCAGGTGGTTCCTTCGCGGCGTCGGGCTCGAATGGACACGACACTGCGGGGCTGCTCATCTACTCCGCATCAAGAGCGAGCAACGGTCTTCTCCCATCAGCTGATCTCGCTGCGATTGGACGAGATGTCTTTGTATACGTCTCGGGATCACGTGGATCACGTGGAACTGCTACTCCCGGGTCCGTACTGTTCGGAGGAGACACACACGTCTCAGGGACAGCATCAGCAGCTACGGGATTCATCCAGGGAGACCTGACAGTCAGCGGAACCCTGTACGCGTCAGAGTTCAAGACTACGATCGTCAGCGCCTCGATCATCTATCGATCCGGATCGACTCGTTTTGGCGACAGCGCAGACGACACTCACACCTTCACGGGTGGGATCACTGGATCCAACATGCTGCTGACAGGCGACCTTGCTGTCAATGGCGGTGACATCACATCGACTGCTGTGTCTCCTACGCTTTACGGGTCATCTGGAAACTCAACAGTCAACATCGGTTACTTCGCAAACACAATCACGCTAAGCGACAACCTGACATCGACTGGCTTCTCGTTCAACGTGGCCCAGAACAGAGGGGGAAATGTTACCCTCAACCTCGGAAACGGCGGCGGGACAGGCCAGACCAAGGTGGCCAACATTGTGACGGGGGGAGGCCTGGGTTCTCTCACCACCGTCAACATTGGCTCCACGTCAGGAAACGGCACCACAAACATCAACACGCCAAAGGTTCTAGTCCCAGGAGAGCTGCAGGTGACTGGGTCGCTCATGGCGACCAAGGTGACTGGCTCCCTGACCCGTTTGCTCGATGGGACCTCTTACATTGAAGCGGGAAGCAACATCACAGTTGTGACAGGCTCGAAGGGCCAGATCACAATTGCATCAACAGCAGCAGCATCTAGCACGCCGCAGTTCTTTTCGTCGACAACAAGCGCGTCAATATTCACCACTGGATCGACTGCATTTGTGGGATCTGGAAATGAGTCCCCAGGAAACGCTCTCGCAGTTGATTCTCCCACAGACAAGGGCGCTGACAACTTCTTCTACGTCTCAGGGAGCATTGGAAAGAGGGGAACAGCGCAGGGAAGAAACGCCCTGTTCGGCGGAGATGTTGTTGTCTCTGGCAGCACGTATTTCAGCAGCTCTTTGTACTTCAACATTGCCGCAGGTGGTGTGGATTCCATTGGGTATTCGCCGTCCAATTCGACGCTGTCGATCTATGGCGGTAACAACATCAGCATTGGAAGAAATGGAAATATAACGTTTAATGGTGGCACAAATTTCTACTCGGCATTCGACGGCGAGTATGTCATCGGCAACACTAACAACGGTTTTGACTCAACTACACACCTGCTCCGCATAACAACTCCTGTTTCGTACAACTCACCGAACGTCGAGATCGGCAATGAAGACCACGCAGCAGCAAATTTCCTCGTAAGGGGAGATGTACAGGCGACGGGCTACATCACTGCATCGCTTGGTTACTCAGGATCCCACACAAGTCTCGTTGATGGACGTTCTTTTCTTGTCGCAGGCAGCAACGTCACCATCACCTCCGAGTCCAACGGCCAGGTGACGATCAGCAGCACAGGCGGTGGTGGAGGAAGCCCAGCCGGATCGAACACATACGTCCAGTTCAACGACAGCGGATCCTTTGGCGCCAGCTCCACCTTCTCCTTTGAGAAGGCGACAAACACGCTGAGTGCCCAGAACATCACGCTCGGAGGGAACCTCGACTCGCAGGGAGTCGACGCGCGATGGTACCTTAAGAACAACAGCGCGGACTCGCTCTCCTTCTGGGACGGGTCTGGGGGATCTCGTCGGTTCCAGATAAACATGGGAGACGGCCAGGAGAGATTCATCGCCTACGATGGATCAGGCTTCGCCGCTGGCAACGACAAGGACCTCGAGATAGTCCACGATGGAACTGACAGCTACGTCAAGAACGCCACAGGAAAGCTCTATCTTAGCGGATCCACCAGCGGGGTCTTCGTTACAGGTTCAGCGGGACTCATAGTCGCAGATGGAAATCAGCCCACCCTCACCCTGCGGGCCACGACAGACACGACCAATCAGGCAGTCTTCTACCAGGAGACGGGCGGCGACACCTACATCAGCAACCAGAAGAACAGCGGTAAGTTCTTCAGCTCCGTCAAGACATCAGCGGGCGTCGCAGTCAGGTACCTCAGGGCGATCCCCAACGCTGTCAACTACAACACAATCGTCTCCTTCGTGCAGGGACTGCACGACTTCTTCGACCCGCAGACGGGCACCACAGACGTCAACTTCTTTGTCGGCGGAAAGGTGGGATCAAAGGGCACCTCTGGCCAGCGTGGGACAGCGCTGTTCGCAGGCGACATGGTCGTCAGCGGATCGACCCACTTCCAGGGCGGGGGATCGATCACGGGATCCTTCCAGATCCAGGGCTCAATAACACCCTCGGCTGACTCGACCTACACGTTGGGAACTGAGCAGCTCCGGTGGGGTCACGTCTACACCGGAGACCTACACCTCAGGAACGAGAGGGGCGACTGGACGATTCTGGAGGAGGAGGATTTCCTCTGCGTGATCAACAACAAGACGGGCAAGAAGTACAAGATGATGCTGCAGCCGCTCGATTGACGCATACGTAAAGGTGCAAGGAGAACACCTCTATGGCACTCGTCGGACACGTATCAGGAAGCGCGCAGTCTAGCTCGCAGATCGGCATCACTGGATCAGTGGTCTTCGCAAACAGGCCCGCGTCGTCGTTCCCGATCATGCCGGGCTCAGATGTCGTCCTGTTTGTGTCGGGAAACGCAGTTACTAAGGGCTCAGCGACCCCCAACTACTCTGTCAAGGGCACCACAGTCTTCGGCGGCGACGTCGTCATCAGCGGGTCTCTCTTCGGTGGTTCACCCCTCTACATTGGAACCCCGGTCATCTTCTCCGCAACATCGGGCGGTCTGACTGGCTCTCTCACTAAGCTCTCTGACGGCACATCGTACATCGAGGCGGGATCCAACATCACCGTTGTGACGGGTGCCCTGGGTCAGATCACCATCTCCTCGACCGCCACGGGTGGAAGCGGAACAGGAGCCGACCCTGGCGCGTCCTACATCGTGGTGAGCACGACCGCCTCGCTTCCGAACGAGAGAGCGCTCACCGGCGGAACGGGAATCCTCACCACTGACGGCGGCGCTGATGGGAACTTCACGCTCTCCATCAACGACAGCGTGGTCGCAACAGTCAGCGGCACCAACTTCACGGGCGGCGTCACGGGCACCACCCTGTCGATGTCTGGCGACATCACGGGTTCCAACCTCAGGCTGGCCGGCGGAGAGTTCACCACCGCTCAGTCCACCTTCAGCCTCCTCAACGGCACAGCGACCACGGTGAACTTTGCTGGCGCGGCCACCACGCTCAACGTGGGAGGCGCCTCCACATCGATCAACCTGGGAAGCGGCGCGGGCTCTCGCGTCAACATCCCGGGCGACCTCTTCGTCCAGGGCGCTGTCACCTCAATTGAGACGACAAACCTCCGGGTGGAGGACTCGCTCGTCCTGATCAACAGCGGCGCGGTGGGAGCTTCGAGCCCCTCAGCGATCGCGTTCGCGTCAGGCTCGACGGTCACCAACCAGTCCCTGATCTTCGGCGCAGGCATCGGCAGCAACGTCCTCGCAGCCGCGCTCCTCGACACGCAGAACGGCGCAGCCACTCTGGACGCAAACAGCTTCAACGGATATGCTACGATTCGCGCTGGCGCCTTCCAGGTGGGAGGCGGCACAATCGTCATCTCCTCGTCGAATGGACTCGCAGCGGCCTACAGCGCGCAGACCAACACTTTCACTGCGACAAGCACGTCGAACACATTCACGGCAGCGACGTCCAACTTCATCAACTCCCAGGGCGGACCCACCGTCGTCCAGAACGGAGGCGGAAGCGTCCTCCGCATCTCTGGAAGCTCAGCGAACACGGCGGTGGACGTCAGGGGAGGGGGCGCGGGTGTTGTCACAGCGAACCTCTTCACCGACACAGTCACCACCCTGAACGTCGCGAGCCAGGGATCGACGATCAACATCGGCGCCGCGCTCAGCTCCACGACGTTCCTCGGAAACGTCACTGCCTCCAACTTCCTCGCCTCTGGCGACCTCGCGGTCAACGGCGGCGACATCACGACGAACGCGGCGACCTTTGGCCTTGTCAACGCGGGAGCCACGACAGTCAACTTCGCGGGAGCGGCGGCAGTTCTCAACGTGGGCAGCCCAAGCGGAGTTGCAACCCTGTATGGAACGGTCGTGCTGCCTGGGTCGATCGGAGTCCAGGGCCTCACTTCGCTCAGCGGATCCGTCGTCCTTGGCGACACTTCTGGCGACAACGTGACCTTCACGGGCAGGGTCAACTCCAACCTCCTGCCCTCTGCTGACGTCCAGTTTGATCTCGGCTCTCCGACCAACAGGTGGGCCAACATGTACACAGGCGACCTCCATCTTCGCAACGAGAGGGGCGACTGGACCATCATTGAGGAGTCCGACTTCCTCACGATCACCAACAACAAGAACGGCAAGCGCTACAAGTTCTGCCTTGAGGAGATTGGCTGATCTGACCCCGCTTAGGATCGCATCCTAAGCCCGACGGCCCCGAGAAATCGGGGCCGTTTCTTTTGCGCTGAGACTCGCGCGTTTTTTGCCTGCTGTGTAGACTGATCCCATGTTCACATCTCCATTCAGCAGCGCAGTGCGTGTACCAGACGAGGCCAAGATAGTCTGGGTTCAGGATCTGTTCGCCGAGCAGTACGCAGGCGGGGCAGAGCTAACTTCACAGGCCCTGATCGACGCGGGACCCAAAGAGATCTTCAGGGTCAACTGCTCGCAGGTGTCGATGGAGACTCTGCAGTCTGGAGCGGGAAAGCTCTGGATCTTCGGCAACTTCTCCCAGATAAATGCCTCACTTGTTCCCACCATAGTCGCCAATCTCAGATACGCCATCCTCGAGTACGACTACAAATTCTGCGTCCACAGGTCCATAGAACTTCATGAGAAGACTGCAGGATCTCGCTGTGACTGCCATGAGAAGGACATTGGCAAGCTGGTGTCCGCGTTTTTCTTTGGCGCGAGGCACATCTTCTGGATGTCCGCAGACCAGAGAGATCGCTACCACCAGAGATTCCCGTTTCTTGCCCAGCGCCCCAACACGGTGCTTAGCTCTATCTTCAGCGCTGCCACTCTCGCCGAGATGGACGACCTCAGATCGTCTGCAAAGGAGCGCAAGGGCTGGATCGTTCTAGGGTCGAGCTCCTGGATCAAGGGAGCCGACGATGCTGAGGAGTGGTGCAAGAGAGAGGGCAAGGACTACAAGGTCGTCTGGAACCTCCCATACAGCGATCTCCTGCGCGAGCTGTCCGCTGCCGAGGGATTCGTCTACCTGCCGAAGGGAGGTGACACCTGCCCGAGGATGGTGATCGAGGCAAAGCTGCTCGGCTGCAAGCTGCATACCAATGGAGATGTCCAGCACGCCGCCGAGAGGTGGTTCAACACGGACGACCTCGATGGAATTGAGGCCTACCTCGCTGGGCGTCCCGAGGTCTTCTGGGCAACTCTCCACCCAGAAATTCCCGGAAACGCGAGGATCTCAGGCTACACGACGACCTACAACTGCATCCTGGGAGGCTACCCGTTCAGAGAGAGCATCGCCTCTCTCCTTGGGTTCTGCGATGAGGTCGTGGTCGTCGACGGCGGATCCACGGATGGCACCATCGAGGAGCTGCGCAGGATTCAGGCCGAAGACTCACGTGTTGTTGTGCATGTTCAGCCCAGGGACTGGACGCACCCGCGGCACGCTGTCTTCGATGGACAGCAGAAGGCCCTTGCAAGATCGATCTGCACAGGCGACTTCTGCTGGCAGCAGGATAGCGACGAGATCGTGCACGAGAGTGACTACCAGAAGGTGAGGGACCTCGTCGCTGCCTTTCCTCCCAAGGTCGAGCTTGTCTCTCTTCCCGTCGTTGAGTACTGGGGGTCGACCAGCAAGGTTCGAATGGACATCAACCCGTGGAAGTGGCGCCTGAGCAGGAACCTCCCACACATAACGCACGGCATTCCCGCGAGCCTGAGAAGGTTTGACGAGAATGGCGACCTGTATAGCGAGCAGGGGTCAGACGGCTGCGACTACATCCGATCGGACAGCTTTCAGCCGATTCCCTTCGCGGGCTTCGTGACCGAGGACGTCCTTAGAGCGCAGTCTGCCGCTCTTTCGGGCGATCCGAACGCAAAGCAGGCGTACCAGGAGTGGTTCAGTCAGGTAGTGGAGAATCTCCCGGGCGTGAGACACTACTCCTGGTGGGACATGAAGAGAAAGATCAGGACTTACCGGGGATACTGGCAGGGGCACTGGGAGAGCCTGTACAACATCAGGCGAGAGGACACGGCAGAGAACAACATGTTCTTTGACAAGCCTTGGTCCCAGGTGACCGACCAGGAGATTGACGACCTCGCTGAGCGACTCGCGAGGGACACGGGCGGCTGGATCTTCCACAGGCGCCTTGACCTCTCTCGTGCGACACCGCACGTCGAGATCAGCGTCAGCCATCCTGTCGTGATTGAGGAGTGGATTGGAGGATCAAAGTGAGAGTTCACTTCGTCACAGCATGCCGCAACATTAGGTCAAACGTCGACGCGCTTCTGACTTCTGTCATCCAGCAGGGAGATGACAGGTGGAGGATGACTGTGATCGATGATCTGTCGACTGATGGGACTGCAGACGCAGTCGAGGAGCGAGCTTCTGGAGTTGACCGCGTGCGGGTCATCCGCAACACTGAGAGGAAGCACGCCCTTCGCAACATAGTCGAGGTGTCGCGAGACGCATCAGCCGACGAGGTTATCGCTACGCTCGACGGCGACGACTCTCTCTGCAACCCAAGGACTGTGAGCCTCCTGCTGAGAGAGTACGAGGCCGGAGCTGATGTCGTGTGGACTGCACATCGCTGGGACACCAACGGGATGAACATCTCAGGCCACATGCCGGACGGTGTCGATCCCTACGCCTGGCCCTGGGTCACCTCCCACCTCAGGACTTTTCGCAAGACAATCCTAGACAGCATCAGCGATGACAACTTCAAGGACGTGCAGGAGCGATGGTTCAGGAGGGGGTACGACCAGGCTCTCATGCTCCCCGTCCTGAAGGTTGGCCGCAGGAGAGTCTTTCTCCCTGAGGTCTGCTACCAGTACAACATCGACTCTTCCTCCATACCGGTGGGCGAGAGAAACTGGGCCGAGAGGGATCAGATCTCGACCGTCAACATGGTGCGCGCGAGAGGCCTTGTCAAGTGAGGATACTTCTCGATGGTGTGAATCCAGAGTCAAGCTCTGGACCAAACAGCTTCGCCAGGAAGCTCGCGGAGACCCTGACCTCACTCGGTCAGGAGATCACGCTCAATCGGGCAGAAAGGCCAGACGTGAGGCTCGCCTTCATTCAGAGTAGTCCGCTGGAGATTCCCACCGCCTTGCGGCTTGACGGAATCTACTTCAACACGCGACAGGATTGGCGGGCGATGAACGCCGACATCAAGCGATCCTACGACAGGGCCGACCTGATTGTCCACCAGACTGAGTTCGATAAGCTGCTCATAGAGAGGTACTTCGGCGAGCACCAGAGCAGCGTCGTTATACGAAACGCGGGGGACCCAATGAAAGCCATG
>Ga0079301_1001294_pt1 | contig 11618 bp, 13 predicted proteins | sample Wag4_2014_7_11_3_FD_74797 | JGI IMG/M metagenome (GOLD analysis project Ga0079301, IMG submission 74797) | Fresh water mixed with fracking chemicals microbial communities from Ohio, USA - Utica-2 Time Series FC 2014_7_11 | ecosystem: Engineered > Industrial production > Chemical products > Input...
GCAGGGCTGCGGCGCTGATCCGGCAGTGGCGGGGATGGGGCTGGCTGTAACAACGGGGCAATGCTGCTGATCCCCAGCATCAGGAATGAGAACGCACCCACCAGTGCCAGCAATCGCAGGCCCAGCCCTCGGCCGCGATCCTCCAGGAGCGCTTCGTCATCCCCATCCCTCTCGGGAGGTCGGTGGGGTGGCAGGGGTTTCGCCGTCATCAGGCCTTGAGCTTTGGTTGCTGGGTGCTGGGCGCGTAGGGGGTTCCTGGCGGAGCCGATGAAGCCCCCTTCATGAAGACCGATTGCCGCCGGTGAAGAGCGGTGTCGACCTGGCGTGCTCGCTTGCTTGCCTGGGCTGGCCGGACCATTGTGGTGGCAACGGGATTCGGAGGCTCCACCGATGGATGACAACCCCCCGCAGCAGACATCAGGAGCGCGCTGACGATCCGGCCCCTGCTCCAACAGTCTTGACCAGATGTGATGTTCCTGGCGTCTAGCCAGAGTCGCCGTCCACCGCACCGTTCACGACCAAGCCGTTCACGACCAAGCCGTTCACGGCCCAGCCTCAGGTGCCCCGGACCCAACGGAACGTCCCACTCGCTACCTGGCCCCAGGTGCCAGCGCCGGCAGCTCCGCCCCCAACTGAACACCACCTGAACCGGCAACCCAATCACGGCTGTTGCCAAGCCCAAGCCAACGCACAGCTGCGTCCACCCCCCTTGGGACCGATCCCCTGGGACAACACCACGGCTGAGCAGACAAAAGCCCGGGGGCCTCGACCCGGGCTTTGTTGTGGCAGGGTGAAGTCAATCGGCAACTTGCAGCCGCTGCTTGATGCCCCAGCGGCAGCCAGTGAGGCGCCACTAGAGGCGCCACTAACGGAAGCGATGGCAGCCCGCACCGCCAGGCACAGCCAGACAGCGGTTCATGTGGTCGGCCTGTCTGGCGATCGGCACGAGGCTGGCTGCAATCACCACCAACGCCAGCGTGCTCACCGCAGCGAGAACCGGATAGGCGTGGGCCCGAACCATCTCCCGGGCCGTGAGCCGTTGGTTGCTGTGATCCCCCATGAGTCACGTTCAGGATGCCTGGCGATAGCAGCGGTGCAGCAAGGCGATCCACGGCTGTGACCGCTGGAGCTGGCGCTGCCAGCCGCCAGAGGCCACCAGGTTCAGCTCAGCTGTGGTGGTGCTGTTCATCGGCGGGCTGAGCTGACGCCACCTGCTGGCGTTCCGCCAACCTGAGCACTTCTGCGCTGGCCCAGGCCGATGACGGCGAATCGCGACACGCTGCAAAAACTGGGCCGCTTCCTGCTGCGCGGCCTCCGCATCGGCGCCAGCACGGTGTCGATCGTGGAGCTGCTGCGCAACGACTGGAGCGGCGGCCTCAGCGCCGGTGCGGCCTGGCTGGTGTTCCTGCAGGTGGAGCGGCGGCTGCCGCCCCTCAGCCCGCAGTCTGAGGACTGACTGGCAGCTTCGCGCTGGCGCGCACCGCCTTGATGGGCTGGAGCCACCACCAGGCCCTGGGCGATCAGAGCACCGGCTCCAGCAGCGGCGGCTCGGCGACTGGTCCCCCACGGGGCGCCTCAGCACCGCTCGGGTGGCTGTTGTCCAGCCATGTCCTGGCTGGGGCCTGGCAGGAAAGGAAGGGGGATCACGTCTCTGGCAAGAGCTGCTTGCGCCGCGTCACAGTGTTCGCCAGCTTGGGCCACCCCTGCGAGCCAAGCCGCTGATCGCCATGGGCTTCCGTTTCCGCCGCTCCGCCCGCCTGGGCCCCCTGCGCTTCAACTTCACCAGCGGCGGACTGAGCTCGATCTCCCTCGGCGGGCGTGGCGCCTCCTTCAACATCCCGGTGAATCGCAGCGGTGGGCCCCGCACCACCGTGGGGCTGCCGGGCACCGGCCTGAGCTGGAGCCTGGAGCACACCCCCGATCGTCCTGGCGGGATCCCGGCCGGCCCTGCGGCGGGCCTGCCCAACAGCCGCCGGCTGCGGCCTGGCCAGCTCGAGGCCCTCAAGCAGTCGCTGCTGGGCGTGCTGCGCCAGGAGCTGTTCGCTCCCGGCTCCGCCGGGGAGCAGCTGTGGGAGCAGGGCCTGGTGAGCCGCCTGCTCGCCGATGCCGCCCTCGGGGCGCGCACCACCGGTCTGCTGGCCCTGATCGAAACGCCGGAAGCGATGGAGGGCTACGTGCTGCGGGCCCAGGGCCAGGACGATGCCAAACGCCGCGCCCAGCGCTGCATCACGGCCGTGCAGGAAGCCTCCAGGCTGGCCGCTGGGCGGGGCTGGCTCGCCTGATGCGGCGGCAACAGGTCCCTTGCCCCACTGAACACCAGCAGCGGAAACACGGACACGGCAGCCAGCGAGCCACTGCCTCCACGATGGGGGCCATCTGCCGGAGCTGGCCGTGAAGGTGATCGTGGATCTGTGCGTGGTGCCGATCGGTGTCGGCGTACACCTGGCCCCCTACATCGCCGCCTGCGAGCAGGTGCTCACAGAGGCCGGCCTCAAGATCCAGCTGCACCCCAACGGCACCGCCATCGAGGGGGAGTGGCAGCCGGTGTTCGCCGCGATCGAGGCCTGCCACCAGGCGGTGCACGCCATGGGCTGCCCGCGCGTTTACACCACGGTGAAGATCAACACGCGCACCGACAGGGACCAGACCCTGGAGGACAAGGTGGCCAGCGTGCAGGCGTTGCTCTGATGACAGGCCACGGGGAACAAGCGGCGCAGGTGCTGGACTTCTGGTTCGAGCAGAGCCGGCCGCGCCAGTGGTTCGCCAAGGACCCGGCCTTTGATGCCCTGCTGCGGGAACGGTTCCTGGGCCTGACCCGCCAGGCACTCGCCGCGGAGCTCGACGCCTGGGGCGCGGAGCCCAGCGGGGGACTGGCGCTGGTGTTGTTGCTCGATCAGTTCCCGCGCCAGATCTGGCGCGACACCGCCACGGCCTTCGCGGGCGATCCCCAGGCCCTGGCGCTGAGCCGGAAGGCCATCGAGCGCGGCTGGCTGGAGGCGGAGCCCGAGCAGGCGCGGCGGCAGTTCTGGCTGATGCCGCTGATGCACAGCGAGGACCTGGCGGTGCAGGAGGCGGCCCTGCCGCTGTTCGAGCGGTTCAGCGATCCCCACACCGCCGACTTCGCCCGCCGCCACCGCGATGTGATCGCCCGCTTCGGCCGCTTCCCGCATCGCAACGCGCTCCTGGGGCGGGTGTCGAGCGCGGCGGAGCTGGCCTTTCTGCAGACGCCGGGCTCCCGCTTCTGAGGCGGCTCGGCGCCCAGCCCCGGCAGCGGCCGGTGAGGGTTTGGCTATGGGCGATCAGGCCCTGGCGCCGTCCCTTGCGCCATTGCTTCACAAGGTGTTACAGTTCTCGAAACAATCTGAAACACTCATGTCCGACTCCGCCTCCCGCTTCGGTTTCGTGGCCTTCGCCGAAACCTGGAACGGCCGCATGGCCATGCTCGGCTTCGTGATCGGTCTGGCCACCGAACTGCTCACCGGTCAGGGCATCCTCCAGCAGATCGGCCTCGGTTGATCGCGATGGGTACCGACTACTCCGCCGCCATTGCCGTTGTGGTCGCCCTGGTGCTGCTGTTCACCGGCATGACCGCGTTCGTGCTGAGCCGCCCCAGCGATCTCGCCCCCACCAGCCCCCGATGACCGGCCTGCTCGCTCTGCTGTTGATCAGCGCCTGGTTCACAGGCGCCCTGCTTCAGCCCCGGGCGGCCGATTGATCGCCTGCTCAAGGCCTCCGCGCCAGGCCAGTCCATCCACCGCATCGAGGTTTCCATGACCAACACCCCCGCTAACGACAAGTGGTTCCAGCACCGCGCCGAGCAGCTCATCCACATGGAGCAGCTCAAGCGCGCTGAACTGTTCAACGGTCGGGCTGCGATGCTCGGCATCGTGATCGGCATCGTGGTGGAAGGCCTTACCGGTTTCGGCATCGCTCACCAGATCGGCCTCGGTGCCCTGGTGGATGGCTACGCCGCCTGCCGCACCCAGTTCCTGCCTTTCTGTTTCTGAGCACCCGTACGGGTTTCACTCCTTCACCCCCGGCGCCCCCGGGGGTTTTTGCTGGCCACTGCTGCATCCCCGCCCCCATGACCGGCAATCTCCAGGCCATCGGCTTTCTGTTCACCTGGGTGCTGGGCTGGGGCATCGGCGGCTCGCTGATCGATGCCGGCCTGATCAACGCCGGTGTCTATTCCCTGGAGGGCGGTCAGCTCGGTACCGCCGCCACCTTCCTCCTCTGGACCCTGCTCTGGGGCGGTGGCGGGTTCTGGCTCTACCGGCGCTGGACACGGCCCGGCACCCCTGATCGTTGAGCCGCGCTGCGGCTCATGGCTGTCTGCGGCAGAACCAGGCACCAACCCAGGCCCAGCACCGGCACCGCCCAGCACGAACCACAGCAGGTTGGGCAGAAGGCGCACGAGCGGAGCGGTGGCGGCGTCGCCAGCCTGGCTTTCCCTGGCGTGCGGTTCACGGTTCCGGATGGGATGCCGGCGAGCTCTGGCCCAGCTCCACCACCCGCTCGGCGAAGCTGCCGTAGGCAGCTGGGTCGCAGGTGAGCAGGATCACCTGCAGGCCGCGCTCCACCGCGGTGCTGAGCATGCGCTTCACCAGATCGATGCGTTCGGGGTCGGAGTTGGTGAAGGCATCGTCGAACACCAGTGGCAGACAGCCGTCGTGGGCGTGCCGGAGCACATCCGCCATCGACAGCCGCAGCGCCGCCGCCAGCTGCTCGCGCATGCCGCCGCTGAGCGCCGCGAAGTCGTAGAACTCGTTGCCGCGGCGCAGCTGCAGCCCCCCCAGCCCGCTGCTCTGGTCGTAGCTCAGCCGGACATGGGGGCGGTCGGGGCCGAGCGGGCTGAGGTAAGTGCCGATCGCCTGGGCCAGCGGTTGGCTGTAGCGGCTGGAGAGGTCGGCCTGGGCCTGCTGGAACCGATCCCGCAGCAGCTGATGGGCCTCGATCAGCCGCCGCAGCTGCCGATGATCCGCCTCGGCGGTCTCCAGCTGCAGCCGCGCCTGCTCCACCGCGGCGTAGGGATCGTCGGCGCTGATGCTGTCGCAGCGCTGCCTGGCGGCGCCGCGCTGGGCGAGCAGCTGCTCCTGGCGGGCGCTGAGCGCATCCAGCTGGGCCTGCAGCTGCTGCAGCAGGCGTTCGGCGTCATCGCCGCCGAGGGCGGCCCGCTCCGCCTGCAGCCGGCTGAGGTGCGCTTCAGCCTGCTGGCGTTCCGCCTGGAGGGCATCGAGCCGGGTGCGCTGCGCCGCCCGATCGCCGCCCTGTTCCAGGAGGGTGTCGAGGCGTTGGCGCCGATCGTTCAGCTCGGCGCGCACCACCTCCAGCTGGCTGGTTTCGCTCAGCCGCTGCTGCCGGAACTGCAGCAGTGCGCTGCGGGCGTTCTCCAGCTCCTGTTCGGCGCTCTGCGCCGCCACACCGGTGTGCCTGAGGGTGCGGCCGAGCTGCTGCTGCAGGGCCTGCAGTGCGGCCGGGGCCTCGGGCAGCGGCTGCTCCTGCTCCAGGGCCTGGCGCACCGGCATCAGCTCCTCCAGCTCCGCGTTCAGCACCAGCAGCCGCTGCTCCAGCTCGCGCTGCTGCCGCTCCAGCGCCTCGGCTGATCCGGCCGCCGCGCTCGGCAGGCCCGCCTGCTGCTGCTCCAGGGCAGTGCGCTGCTCCAGCAGCCCCTCGGCGCCATCGAGGCTGGTCACGCCGAGAGCCTGCAGCCGGGCGCTGAGCTGGGCCTGCGCCTGCTGCAGGCTGCACTCCAGCGCCTCAAGGGCCTGGCCGCCGCCCGGGGCGATCTCCAGCAGCACGCCATCGCCCACCTGCAGCTGGAACACTGCGCTCAGCCGCTGCTGCTGCCCCACCTGCAGCGGCTGGCCGGCGAGCCGCACCGGCTGGTCGGCCCGCAGCAGGGTCACGCCGGCGGCCATCGCCTCCAGGCGTGTCTGGGCGTCGCGCTGCTGCTGATCCAGGTGCCGCAGCTGCTGCAGGTGCTGCCTGGTGAGGGCCGGTATGGCGGCCAGCTGCTGCGCGAGCGCCTGCCGTTGCTGCGCGCTCTGCCGCAGGCGGTTCAGCTCCCCTGCCAGGCGCTGCAGCGACGCGCCGGCAGCGCTGCGCTCCACCAGCCGTTGCAGCAGCTGCAGCCGTTGTTCAAGGGTGTGTTTCTGCAGGCTGAGCTGATCCCGGCTGCTGCGCCGCTGCTGCCCGGCGGCGATCAGCTCCTGCTCGCGGCTGGCGGCGCCGGCGGCGCTGGCCTCCAGCTGCCGCAGCTGCTGCTGGCGCCCATCGATCTCGGTCTGCAGGTCCTCCAGCTGCCGCAGGGCCTGGGCGGCGGTGTCGTGCCGCAGCCGGATCGGCTCGAGGGCCTGAGCGGCCAGCTGGATGGCGTTGTCGAGCCGCACCGCTTCGGCCCGGTTCTGGCGCACCACCTGCTGCCGCGACCGCACCTGCGGCAGCTCCACTGTCTGCAACTGCGTGAGCTGCTCACCGATTGCGGTCAGGTCCTCGCTGGCGTCTTCGTAGGCCTGCAGGCGGTTCAGCGCCTGGGCCAGTCGCTGCTGGGCGGCCGCGAGTTCCTGCTCGCGAATCCAGAGCGGTGATTTCGCCTTGGTGCCGCGGCTGGTGAGGTTGGCGTCGAGCAGCTGCTGAATCCGCTGCTCCACGATCTGGTCGCGGGCCGACTGCTGCACCGCCGCTCCGCCGCTGCGTTCCAGCTGCAGACGCAGCTGATCGAAGTCGTAGTGGCTTCTGCCCCCCTCCAGCAGGTTTTCGCCGGAGCTGCCCTGGCGCACCCACAGGTGGGCCCAGCGGCTGGGCAGCACGGTCCGGGCCTGCTTGCTGCCCACCGTTTCGCCCACCCCCAGCAGTTCCGCCAGCACCTCTTCCGCCGCCTGGCCGGTGAGCGGGCTGCCGCTGCGGCCGGCCTGCAGGCTCACCTGGCCGGAGCTGCCGCTGAAGCGCTTGCGCAGGGTCCAGCTGTCGCCGCGGGCGGCAAAACCCACCTCCACCACCGGCTGCCCCAGGTGCAACCGCGACTGCAGGGCCTCCACCGGCGCGCCGGTGGCCGAGGCCTTGAGGAACAGGGCGCGGTGCAGGGCCTCCACCAGGGTGCTCTTGCCCGATTCGTTCGGGCCGCCGATCAGGGTGAGCCCGGGGGCGAAGGCGAGCCTGAGGTCGCCGTGCAGCCGCACGTTCTGGAGCTGGCAGTGGAGCAGACGCATGGCGGATCAGGCGGCGGTGGCGAGCTGAAACAGTTCGCAGAGGGCGGTGCGGATCCGGGCGGCCGCCTCGCCGTCGACATCGCTCTGGCCGCTGAGATCGTGCTGCAGCTGCTGGGCCACCCGGGCGATCAGCGGGTTGTCGCTGCAGGCGGTGAGCTGCTCCAGTTCATGCTCCTGCGGCGCCTGCTGGCAGTCGCCTTTGAGGCGCAGCCGCAGCAGCCGCTGCTCCAGGTCGCTGATCAGCTGGCGGTAGCGGCGATGGCCCGCCAGGCTGAGGCTGCCGCTCACCTCCAGTCGCAGCAGGTCCCGGGCCACCCGGCCGGCGGTGAGCGCCTCGATCTGGCGGGCCAGGCGGTCGAGATCGCCGTCGCCGCTGAAGCGCACGCGCAGGTTGTGCCAGCGGATGCGGCCAGTGGGCAGGGGGGTGACCGCGGGGGGGGGCACCGCGCTCCAGCTCCACCAGCAGCACCTGGCCGCGCTGGTTGTCCTCCCCCTGATCGAAGCGATCCGGTTCAGGGGTGCCGGGGTACCAGGCCTGGGCCGAGACCTGCTTGAGGTTGTGCCAGTCGCCCAGGGCGATATAGTCGAGCGGCCCGGGCGGCAGGGCGGCCAGATCGATCCGGTTGCTGGCGCCGGCCTGGGCTTCGTCGTCGTAGTCGCGGCCACCGAAGCCGTGCACGCCGCCGTGGGCCAGCACGATGCGCGGCAGCTCGGCCGGCAGGCTGCTCCAATCCAAACCCTGCAGCCACTGGCAGGGGTCGCTGCTGTCCTGGTTGCGCAGCAGCGGGCAGGGCAGCACCACGGCCTGCTCCAGCACCAGGGGCTGGCGCTCCAGCAGCAGCTGCAGGTTGGGAGCCAGCTGGCGTTGGTGCCGCTGCAGGTCGTCGCGATGCCACAGCGTGCCCGGGGCGCCGTGGTCGTGGTTGCCGGGGATCACCAGCACCGGCACCGCCATCGCCCCGATCAGCTCCAGCACCTCGAGCACCGCGGCGGCGGCGGGGGTGGGTGAATCGAACAGATCGCCGGCCACCAGCACCAGCTCGGCCTGCTGCCGTTCCACCGCCTCGCGGATCCGGCCGATGGCCGCCAGCCGCTCCTGCTGCAGGCGGAAGCGCTTCTGCCCATCGGCGACCCTGCCGTAGGGCTTGCCGATCTGCCAGTCGGCGGTGTGGATCAGACGCAACATCGCAATGGCCTCCAGCCACGCAACGCTATGGGCGCAGTCAGGGCCACTGCCTCGCCATGGTGCCCAGACCGGTGGTGAACCAGGCAAGGGTCATGGTGGAGCTCAGCCCGGCCCGGTTGCCGCTGAACGTCACGGCCCTGTAGAAGCCCTCGGGCGCCGCCGGATCGTTGAAGAAGAACACATCGCCACTCCAGTGGCGCAGGGCCAGGCGTGTGGCACCGCTGGGCCCCAGGGCCAGGATCAGCTGTCCATCCGTGGCGCTCACCGTGGCGCTGCCTCCATAGGGATTGCTGTAGGTGCCGACATAGGACGCCAGGGGCCGTGCGGGTGCCGGTTTGGGCGGCCTGCTCCTGCCATCGATCGTGAAGGTCGCTGTGGTGAGGGGTGCGGTCTGCTCGGTGGCGAGGCGCAACCAGTCGCGGCTGCTGCTGCCCAGGCGCACCAGATCATCAAAGGTGGCGATCACCGCCTGGGGCACGCCTGCCGGCCAGCCGTTGGTGAGCACGATGATGCCCAGCTGCAGATCAGGGAACAGGTAGAACTGGGTGGATGCCCCTTCCAAGAAGTCGCCCGCATGGAACCAGGCCAGGGGCGAATCGTTGCTGACGCTGACTTGGAGGCCATAGCCATAGCCCTCGATCGCTGACTTGGGATCGCCGCCGTTGCGGATCTGAAGACTGCGCATCCGCTGGAGTGGGCTCTCGGCCACCACGGTGGTGCCATCGACGCGGCCGTCATTGAGCATCAGGCGCAGCCAGCGGGCCATGTCGCTGACGCTGGCGCTGGCCCCACCCGCCGGAGCCAGTCGATCGGTGTGACGCAGCGGGCCGCGGATCCAGCGCCCCTTCAGCTTCTGATGCAGCACCGCGATGTTGTCCATCCGCCTGAACTCCCCCTCGCTGAAGGTGGTGCGCTCCATGCCGAGCGGCTTGAACAGCAGGTCGCGGGTCAGCGTCGCCCAGTCCATGCCAGCCGCTCTGGCGGCGGCGGTGGCGCCAGCGGTGATGCCGACGTTGCTGTAGGCGTAGGTGAGGCGAAATGGGGCTGACGGCACCAGCCTGGCGCGCTCGAGAATGGTCTGGCGATCAAATCCCAGGGCATCGAGATCGTTGCCGAAATCACCGGGCAGTCCGCTGCGGTGGGCATAGAGATCGCCGATCGTGACCTGGCGGCTCACCCAGGGGTCAGCCAGGGCGAAACCCGGCAGCAGTTTTGCCGCGGGGGTGTCCCAGCTGATCACTCCCCGGCTGATCAGCGCGGCCACCGCCGTAGCCCCCAGAGGTTTGGAGATCGAAGCCAGCTGAAACACCGTATCGACATCGACATTGCCGCCCTGCTCCACGTCCCGCACGCCGAACCCCTCGGCGTAGAGCAGCCGATCGCGATGCACCACGGCAACGGCCACGCCGGGCACCCCCGTGCGGCGCATCACCTCCCGCACGACGGCAGGCAGCCTGTGCACTGCTGCAGCCACGGCCCGCGTTTCGCCAGTGGTGATGCGGCTGGCCGGCTGCACCGCCACTGCGGGTGCTGACAGGCTGATCACCAGCAGGACGCCGAGGCCTAATCCGCGGTGCAGGGTCCGCCCTGGGCAGCCCGAACCCATCTTCAGCAGGAATCCGATGCGCTGAATCGGGAGGCCGCGCATCGGCCGATGCCCGTGCCCGCGGAACACCCTGTGCATCAATCGTCGGCCCATCGCCTGATGGCTGTCGTTGACGGTGTAGTTCAGAACGGTGACGCTGTCAGCCGCTCCATCGGCCTGCCTGACCCCACGAGCTTGAACGGATCTGACGGCGGTGGCTACAACCATCGCAAGAGCACTCTTCGCCGTCCCCCAGGTGAGCATGCCGACCCGTCTCCAGATCCTGGTTGGCAGGGCCCTTCCGGCCGCCCTGGCGCTTGTCCTGGTGGCTCCGGCAGGCGCCGCACCGGCTGCAGCCAGCGCCCCCCTGATCACCCGGGTTGAGCTCACCGACACGGTGAACCTGGAGCTGCGCGACTGGCGTTCCCTGCTTCAGCAGAGCGCCAACACGCCCTATCCCCTGGTGCTGCTCACCGGGCTCGGCAACACCGCGGCCGTCTACGACGACCTGGCGCCCCTGCTGGCCCGACACCATCCCCTGGTGGCAATCACCCGCCGAGGGTTCGGCGGATCCAGCGCCCCCGCCACGGGCTACGACGTGGCCACCCGGGTGGAGGACCTGCGCCTCGCCCTCGACCGCCTCGGTCTGGAGCGGGTGGTGCTGGTGGGCCATTCGATCGCCGGCGATGAACTCACCGCCTTCGCGGGCCGCTATCCCCAGCGGGTGGCCGGGCTGGTGTACCTGGATTCGGCGCTCAACCGCTACGCCACGCGCGGAGCGAATCCAGCGCAGGCCTGCATGGAAGCCCTGCTGGAGCAGGCCCAAGCCACGCTGCCAGCTGATCTGTTTCTGCGCCCGGCTGGCGCGGAACCGCGGCCCCGTTCCCACGCGGCCCTGGCCCGCCTGATGGCGGTGAACTTACCCCCCTTCCCGCAGACAGAGCTCTATGCAGTCGCGGCCTGGATCCCCGGTGGCGGCGTGCTGCCCCCCACCAGCGCCAGACGAGCCCAGGAAGCCATCACGCAGGGCACGGAGCGCTACCGGCCCGACTACCGCCCCCTGCGAATGCCCCTGTTGGCCCTCTATGCCGGCCAGAGTCCGCTGGAGCGTCTGTGGCCCCGAATCCCGGCGGCCCAGCAGCGCCAGGCGCGAGGCTGCGCCAAAGCCAACGCCCGATGGTTGCAAGCTGCTGGTCTCGACGATCTGCGCGCCCAGCGGCCCGATGCCACCATCGAAATCTGGCCTGACGCCTCCCACCACCTCTTCCTGGACCACCCGCAGCGCACGGCTGACGCCATTCAGCGCTTCGTGGCGGGGCTGGCGCCAGCGGCACCGTGATCGACGCGATGGCTGGGGGGCTGCGGCCTTCCTTGCCCGAACAGCCAACTCGATGGGCTAACAGGGCGACGCAACTGCATCTGAGGCCGAGGCTCGGTGCAAAATTATTGAGGGGTGTCTTCATGGCTTGGGCCCCTCCACCAGGCCCTGCACCATCACCAGGGCATCGACATAGCCCAGCTGCCGGTGGCGAAAGGCCCCAGGCAGGGTGCCGACGACCTGAAAGCCGTTGCGCTGCCAGCAGCGGATGCCGGCTGTGTTGGTGCTCACCACCAGGTTGAACTGCATCGCCCGGAACCC
>Ga0079301_1001297_pt1 | contig 11601 bp, 15 predicted proteins | sample Wag4_2014_7_11_3_FD_74797 | JGI IMG/M metagenome (GOLD analysis project Ga0079301, IMG submission 74797) | Fresh water mixed with fracking chemicals microbial communities from Ohio, USA - Utica-2 Time Series FC 2014_7_11 | ecosystem: Engineered > Industrial production > Chemical products > Input...
CGGAACCTTGCCCGCATTGGCGAGACCGCCGTCTCGCCAAGGGCGGCTGTAAATACGCCTGATGTTGGAAATGGGATCAACCATGCTCTCGTTTCACAATAAAGCCTTCGACTTCAGTCGCGGGTTATTTACCGCGGGGATATCAAAACTTCTTTGCCAAACGTGCAGCCTTTCCAAAGTTCAATAAGTTAGGAATGCCCACTCTTTGAAAGCGGGGAGGAGGTCAAACTGGGAATGCACAGAAACGATGCCAGTGCCAACCACGGCGATGCGATTAAAATTGCTATAATGGGCCGCGTGACAGCCTATTCCTTTTACAGACAGCGACTTTTGCATGACTGACTTCGATTCTTTGGCCCAACACCGACTCCATCTTGCACAAGAGGTATTACATACCGAAGCCGACGCTATTCGCGTGCTGGCACAACGCCTAGACCACACTTTTTTAGCGGCAATCGAAGCCATCTTACATTGTCAAGGTCGCGTGATTGTGACGGGAATGGGGAAATCGGGTCATATTGCACGCAAAATTGCTGCTACCCTTGCCTCAACTGGCACACCAGCCTTTTTTATTCACCCTGCTGAAGCAGCACACGGCGATTTGGGGATGATTACAGATGGCGATGTGGTATTGGCCTTGTCTAATTCGGGTGAATCAGAAGAAATTGTCGCCCTTCTCCCCAGCTTACGCCGTAAGAACATCACCTTATTGGCAATGACCGGCCGCCCGCAATCCACACTGGCTAAAGAAGCTGACTATCATCTGAACGCAGCGGTAGATCGCGAGGCCTGTCCACATAACCTTGCCCCCACCACCAGCACCACCGCCGCCTTAGCCTTCGGTGATGCCATCGCCATGGTATTGCTCGATGCACGCGGTTTCCAGCCAGAAGATTTTGCGCTATCCCATCCCGGCGGCAGTTTGGGCCGGCGTTTATTGGTGCATGTCTCAGACATCATGCATCAGGCTGATGCGCTGCCAGTGGTAACACCAGACACGCTATTACGCGATGCGTTAATGGAAATTAGCCGCAAAGGGTTGGGCATGACAGCGGTGGCCGATCAGCAAGGCATATTATTGGGGGTTTTCACTGATGGGGATTTACGCCGCGCCCTCGACCGCCATGCTGATGTACACGCTACCTTGGTCGGCGAGTTGATGACCACCCGTCCACGCACGATTGCCCCCCACCGTCTGGCCGCTGAAGCGGTACAACTGATGCAAACCCATAAAATATTCAGCCTCTTGGTGTGTGATGAACAACAACGTTTGTTGGGCGCGCTCACCATGCACGATTTATTGCGTGCTGGCATTGTGTAATAAAGACATTTTTTGTTGTGATTGGATAAGCAATGCAATCTGTATACACCTTAGCACGCGATATTAAATTGCTAATTCTTGATGTCGATGGCGTGCTAACCGATGGCTCGATTTATTTCACGCCACAAGGCGAAGAAATCAAAGCTTTTAATACACTGGATGGTCACGGCCTAAAAATGTTGAAAGACAGCGGGGTTGAGTTGGCAATTATCAGTGGCCGCAGCGCGCCCTGTGTTGAACATCGTGCCCGTAATCTTGGCATCACCCATCTCTATCTCGGTTATGACAGCAAACGCAGTGCTTTTGCCGATCTACTCGCACAGACAGGGTTAAACGCAGAACAATGTGCGTATATCGGCGATGATGTGATTGACCTACCCGTGATGCGACAAGTGAAATTGGCCGTTGCTGTACCACATTCGCCGAATATCGTCCGCAGCCATGCTCACTATGTGACGGGTGCGGCCGGTGGACGGGGTGCGGTGCGTGAGCTGTGCGAGTTGATTATGCAAGCGCAAGGTACGCTCGACCACGCACTCGCCCCCTATTTGGCCTAAATCATGTTACAAGCCTCGCCGCGTCTTTTTCCTTTGTTGTTGGTTGCCCTACTCGCTGCCATCACCTTTGGCTTAGAAAGCTTGATTGGATGGTTGGCGATCAGCCCACCGCCAAACAGTCCCAACACCGAGGCCTATCGGATTGAAGACTTTCGCGCCAGTGAATTTGGCATAGATGGACAGTTGATCCAACGTTTAGATGGCAAGGCAATATGGCAATTTCCACAACAAAATGTCGTTTACTTCACTGCGCCACACTATCGCCGCTTTGAACAGGGTAAATTGATCGGTGAATTAACCGCACAACAAGCGCAGTATCACACTGAACAAAAAACTGCTGAATTTAGGGGGGCTACGCGTCTTGTGCGCCATGCCCACGCCGGTCGTCCCGAGGCAATCTTAGAAACCCAAGCGTTAGAAGTCGATGTTGAAAAACGGGTCGCCCGTTCCAAACAGCAGTCGGTGTTCCGTCAAGCTGGCTCAACTGTCGAATCCGCTGGTTTTATCTACCATGATGCCACAGGACAAGTCAGCCTTTCTTCACGTCCCCAATCGCGGGTAAAGATCATCCATGAACCGAAACCTTCCCCTTAAACTCGGCCAACTGCTTTGTCTGGCGGCCTGTTTCACCAGTGCGGCAGCATGGGCAGAAAAGGCTGACCGCACGCAACCGATTACCATCGAAGCCGATAGCGCCAATTTAGATCAACAAAAAGGTCAAATGGTGTATGAAGGCAATGTGATTTTGACGCAGGGCAGTCTTTTACTCAAAGCCAGCAAAATCGTGGCAACGGACAAAGGCAATGGTCAACAACAAGCCACTGCCGTCGGTAGCCCTGCTTATTTTAAGCAACGCCTAGATGCCAAAGACGGGCAGGCGGCAGAATGGGTTGAGGGCCAAGCCAAACGGATTGATTACGACAGCAGCAGCGAAGAAGTGCGCCTCGTCGAACAAGCCCGTATTAAGCGTGGCCAAGACAGCGCCGTCGGCCATAGCATCACCTATCACGGCAAAACCGAAGTCTTTCAGGTCAATGGCGGTGGCAAAAATGGCCGCGTTACCGTGATCTTGCAGCCAAAGAGTAAGCCATGACCCCTCAGAGTGTGCTTTCTGTGCGCCACCTACGCAAAACATATAAAAAGCGAACGGTGGTGCAGGATGTGTCTTTAGACATCAAAAGTGGTGAGGTAGTTGGCTTGCTGGGCCCCAATGGGGCTGGAAAAACCACCAGTTTTTATATGATTGTCGGTTTGGTGGCGGCGGATGCCGGGCATATTTTCTTAGATGATCGCGACATCAGCACCTTGGCCATGCACCAACGCGCCCGTCTTGGCCTTGGTTATTTGCCACAAGAGGCCTCGATTTTTCGCAAAATGACCGTCGAAGAGAATATCTTGGCGATTTTGCAAATTGCCGGCGGCCACCACAAAGACAATCATGCCCAGCTCGATTTACTGATGGAAGATCTCAACATCAGCCATCTGCGTGAACACAGTGCGCTGTCTTTGTCTGGCGGCGAACGGCGACGGGTTGAAATTGCGCGTGTCCTCGCGACACGACCACGCTTTATTTTGTTGGATGAACCGTTTGCTGGGGTCGATCCGATTGCGGTGATTGATATTCAAAAAATCATCAGCTATCTCAAAAGCCGTGGCATTGGTGTCCTGATCACCGATCACAATGTACGCGAGACACTGCGAATCTGTGATCACGCCTACATCATCAGCAATGGCAGCGTTTTAGCCGCCGGCTTACCGCAACAGCTCGTTGATAATGAAGAAGTCCGCCGTGTCTATCTAGGCGAGCATTTCCACCTCTAGGAATCTGGCCCTTGATGAAGCAAAGTTTACAACTCAAACTCAGCCAACAACTGACGCTCACCCCACAGTTACAACAGTCTATTCGTCTGTTACAGCTGTCAACGGTTGAGTTACAACAAGAAATCGAGCAGTTCTTGTTACAAAACCCGATGTTGGAACGAGTTGATGAGTATGAAGCCCCGAGCGACATCGAACCGGCACACCCACCACACGACGCTGTCAACGAACCCTCAGACACCAATCACGACAGTCCCAAAGAAGACCTGAGCGAGACACATCTCGAATTGGATTATGGGGGGGACTGGGGTAACAGCAGTGGTTTACCTCGTGATGAAGATGAAGACTTCGACCCTCATGGCCGATTGTGTCACGAGCCAACTTTACGCGAACATCTGTTAAGCCAATTAGCCGAGCATGTCTTAAGCGCACGCGACCGCGCCATTGTCACCTTGCTCATTGAAGCCTTAAATGAACAAGGCTATTTAGAAGACAGTCTAGACCACCTCGCTGCCGAGTTGTCAGAAGAACTCGCCACCGAAGCGGATGAACTACTGGGTGAGTTACAAGTTGGGCTGTCTCTGTTGCAACAATTTGAACCAGCGGGGGTTGGCGCACGCAATTTGCATGAATCAATGCGTTTACAGTTGCAAGCACAGCCCCATTCAGCGATTCGTAATTTAGCTCTTGAAATCAGCCAACAACATCTCAATCTGTTAGCTAACAGGGATTTTTCCCGCCTGCGCAAGCTCACCGGACAAGATGACCATGCCCTAAAAGCCGCGCAGCAGCTCATTGCCAGTTTGAATCCTTACCCTGCCGCGGGTTTTGGTGGAGAAGAAACGCGTTATGTTGCTGCTGATATTGTGGTTCAAAAACAAGGCGCAGCATGGGTCGCACGTCTTAATTCAGCCGCGATGCCACGCTTGCGCGTCAACAGCCTCTACGCCAATCTCCTCAAACAACAACGCGAAAGCGGAAATGCCCTAAATGGCCAGCTACAAGAAGCACGCTGGCTGGTGCGTAATATCCGCCAACGTTTTGACACCATTCTCCGCGTGGCAGAAGCCATTGTGATCCGGCAACAAGCTTTTTTTGAACATGGCGAAGAAGCGATGTTGCCCTTGGTGCTACGAGAAATTGCCGAAGAACTCGGCTTGCACGAATCAACAATTTCTCGCGTAACCTCACAAAAGTTTTTATTGTGTCCGCGTGGACTCTTTGAATTGAAATACTTTTTTGGTAGTGGCCTTGAAACAGACAGTGGAGAGAGTTGCTCTGCCACGGCGATCAAGGCAAGATTAAAGAAACTGATACAGGCAGAAGACCCGAAAAAGCCGCTGTCAGATAATACACTGGCCGAGTTACTGTCTCGTGAAGGGATACAAGTTGCGCGGCGTACGGTGGCAAAATATCGTGAGGCCTTGCATTTACCACCAGCCAACCAACGTAAAGCACTCTAGTGTGCGGTATACCCAAGGTTTATATTGATTTGGTAAAGGAAGTCTCGGCTTCCAATGGCTCGCAACCATTACTGCGCTACCCGTGGCAAGTCCGTTCGGTAACGATGGCGCTGTGTCTGGAAGGGTTCCAGACGCAGTCGGGAAAGTCAGGCCTGCTACGCTGCTTATAGCAACAGGAACAAAACATTGCGTACAGCCACGCATTTTTTGGAAAGCAAAAGGACATGAACCTTAACATCAGCGGCAACCATCTTGAGGTCACTCCCGCCCTGCGCGACTACATCGTGTCCAAACTCGACCGTATCACTCGTCACGTTGATAACGTGATCGCGGTGAACGTGATTCTGTCGGTGGAGAAATTGGATCAGAAAGTCGGTGCAAGCTTGCACTTGAAAGGGAAAGATATCCATGTCGAAGCCACCCACAGCGATATGTACGCTGCCATTGATGCGATGGCGGACAAACTTGATCGCCAAGTGTTGAAACACAAAGAAAAAATCACCGAGCACCATGCCGAGCGGCCAGTGATGGATTCCTCTGTGTAAGCCCTGATTTAACGGTCAATTCTTAGGTGCCGGTCTAGTCTGCCGCACCATGACAAGCGGGAACTCTGAGTTCCCGCTTTGCCTATGCGCTGCCAATCCCTGAAAACCGGCGTACAATCCAGCAGTTTTTCTGATTCGGATGTTCGTAATGAGCCTTATCGCCAAGATTCTGCCAAGCGACCACATCGTGCTTGACCTTGATGTGGCAAGCAAAAAGCGGGTTTTTGAGCAAGTGGGAATTCTGTTTGAAAATAGCCACGGCATTGCCCGTAGCGAGGTTTTTGACAGCCTCTTTGCTCGCGAAAAACTCGGCTCAACCGGTTTAGGACAAGGTGTAGCTATTCCACATGGCCGCGCCAAGGGATTGAAAGAAGCCGCCGGCGCTTTCGTGCGTTTGAAAACGCCTATCCCATTCGATGCTCCTGATGGCAAACCGGTGCAAAACTTATTTGTTTTGTTAGTACCGGAACAAGCCACTGACTTACATCTGCAAGTCCTCTCCGAATTAGCCCAACTGTTTAGCAGTCGCCAGCTACGTGAGGCACTGTTGGCAGCGGACTCTCCCACTACGGCTTATCAGCTCCTCACAGAACGACGTTAACCATGCCCAGTATTACCGTTCGCAAGCTATACCAAGATAACTGTCAAAAACTGAATTTGGCTTGGGTTGCTGGTGCCTCGGGAACTGACAACCGAATTAGCAATGATGAACAGCGGCCAACCCTTGCTCTAGTTGGACATATCAATCTCATCCACCCCAATCGAATCCAAGTTTTTGGGGTTGCTGAAATTGATTACCTCAACCGGCTCTCGGCCGACGATGCCCGTCAAATGCTCGACCAACTGTTTTCGCTCAGTATGGCAGCGGTGATTGTCGCAAATGGTGAACCTGTTCCATCACAACTACGGCAATATTGCGAACGCTATCGCGTGCCATTATTGGCCTCAACCCAGCCCTCGCCTTATCTGATGGATGTGATGCGGATTTATCTGGCGCGCATCTTGGCAGTTTCGACAACCTTGCATGGCGTTTTCCTCGATGTATTGGAAATTGGGGTGTTGATTACTGGTGATAGCGCGATGGGGAAAAGCGAGCTGGCACTGGAACTGATTTCACGTGGACATGGTCTAGTTGCTGATGATGCCGTAGAACTGTATCGGATTGGCCCTGAAACTCTCGAAGCCCGCTGTCCAGATATGTTAAAAGATTTTCTGGAAGTCCGAGGCTTGGGGATTTTAAATATCCGCTCGGTGTTTGGTGAAACGGCTGTACGCCCGAAAAAAGCGCTCAAGCTGATTATTCATTTGGTGAAGGCGAATGACCAAGTGATGCAAGGTCTCGACCGCCTGAACATTCAATCAGAGACGCAAGATATTCTTGGCGTGAAAGTACGGCGAGTCACTATTCCCGTGGCAGCCGGGCGCAACCTTGCTGTGCTCGTCGAAGCCGCCGTCCGCAACTATATTTTGCAGTTGCGTGGCATCGATAGCACCCGAGATTTTATTGATCGGCAAACCCGTATGATGCGTGAACAAGACTATGCAGCTGATTCTGATTAGCGGTTTATCTGGTGCAGGCAAGTCGGTTGCCCTGCACATGCTGGAAGACCTTGGCTATTACTGTGTGGATAACCTTCCCACCGGCTTCTTAGCACGCATTATCCTGTTATATCAAAAATACAATTATCAACGGATTGCCATTAGCGTTGATACCCGCAGCGCCCCGATGCTATCGCAGCTGCCGGCGGCCATGAGCAGTTTGCGTAAGCATGGCTTTGATGTGCGTCTATTATTTTTAGATGCGCAAGACGCCACCCTGATTCGACGCTATTCCGAAACCCGCCGCCGCCATCCGCTGTCACAACAAGGTTTAACCATCCCCGAATGTATCGCTAAAGAACGCGATATGTTGGGCGACTTACATTCACTAGGACACCGAATTGATACCAGCGCCTTAAGCGCCAATCAGCTGCGAAGCTGGGTGCGACAATTTGCCGATGCCGATACCGCACCACTGACCTTGTTATTTCAATCATTCGGCTTCAAACACGGTGTGCCACTTGATGCAGATTTTGTGTTTGATGTCCGCTGTTTACCAAATCCCTACTACGATCTTACCCTGCGGCCTTTAACGGGCCAAGATGCCCCTGTCGCGGCATTCCTTGAACAGCAGGCGACAGTGGAGCAGATGTACCAAGACATTCACCAATTTGTGTCACGCTGGCTACCACAGTTTAATCAGGATAATCGCAGTTATCTTACGATCTCGATTGGCTGTACTGGCGGACAACATCGTTCTGTTTATTTAGCAGAACGGCTGAGTCGCACTTTTCCAAATGAACAGGTTTTACTGCGCCATCGGCAATTACCACCCACGCAAGCATGAAACACCCCCTCGGTTTGGGTGATGTGTTGTGCATCCTTTTCTTTGGTGCCGTGGTATTGGCCCTATTCAATTGGAGCTGGCAACATGCCCCCGCCCAAGAAGCCATCGTCCGTGTTGGTGGTAAAATTGAACATCGGCTGTCTCTGCGTCTAAACCAAACGGTGACGGTCAAAGGTGCCCTAGGCCCGACAGAAATCGAAATTCGCCAAGGTCAAATTCGTATCAGCCGCGACCCAAGCCCACGTCAATACTGTGTCCAGCAAGGTTGGTTGCAACGCGCGGGACAAACCGCGATTTGTTTACCGAATCAGGTCAGTATCGAACTGCCAACAGCGACACATTCCCATGACAGTCTCAGTTTTTAGTCTCGCACCAAGCCAACAAGATCAGTACATTGCGCGTTTGGCCTGTTTAGGGATTGTGTTGAGTGTGGTTGAGGCTTATTTCCCTTCCCCGTTGCCGGGGGTCAAACCCGGGTTAGCCAATCTGGTCACTTTACTTGCTTTACAAAAATTAGGCTGGCGGGCAGCCGTAGCCGTGAATTTAATTCGGGTGGTGGCCAGTGCTTTATGGTTGGGGAGTTTATTTACCCCCGGCTTCTTCTTAGCGTTATCGGGTGCCTGTGGCAGCTTACTCTTGCTTGGCATTGCACAATATTTACCGAAACCTTGGTTTGGTTTGATCAGTCTGAGTTTGTTTTCCGCAGCAGGACATCTTGCAGCACAATGCTTATTGGCATGGCTGTGGCTCTTACCCAGTCAAGGCCTGCTGTATTTCCTGCCTTTTCTTGCCTTGTCTGCTTGGCTCACCGCCATTGTCAATGGTTGGCTGTGCCAACGGCTTTTGGAACCTCATCATGCCTCTACCGCGTAATGTTACCCTTGCCCTCACCGGCGCATCTGGGATGCCCTACGGCATCCGCTTGCTTGAATGTTTGATTGCCAGTGGCGTCCCAGCCTATGTTTTATATTCACAAGCAGCACAGGTCGTCGCCAAACAAGAAATGGGATTGACCCTGCCCAGCCGAGCGGCAGATCTTGAACAGCAGTGGCAACAGCATTACCAAGTTGGGCCAGATAAATTACGGGTATTTGGACGAGAGGCATGGTTTGCACCGGTGGCCAGTGGTTCAAATCCACCAGAGGCGATGGTGGTATGCCCTTGTTCAATGGGTACTTTAGCGGCGATTGCACATGGTTTATCCGACAATCTGATTGAACGGGCAGCAGATGTTTGCTTAAAAGAACGTAAAAAGCTGATTATTGTGCCTCGAGAAACGCCATTTTCTACTTTGCACTTAGAAAACATGCTGAAATTGTCTCAGCTTGGGGCAGTCATCTTACCGCCGAGTCCGGGCTTTTATCATCATCCAAAACAGATTGAAGATTTAATTGATTTTGTTATAGCAAGAATTTTGGACCAACTCGATATACCGCATCAATTACAAAAACGGTGGGGAGAAGATTGATGGAAAGAGAAGAAAGCTTGTTGCTGTATTCAGCAGCCACTTTACGACAATGGGAAGAACACGCTGCAGCACAAGGCTTACAACTGATGGCGGAGGCGGGCAGTTGTATCGCTAAATGGATACAACAACATTATCCCCAACCTTCAAAAATTCTCGCGCTAGTAGGTCCAGGTAATAATGGGGGTGATGCCCTTATTGCAGCAGCCGAACTGCGCCAATATGGCTATCAAGTGACCGCGTGGATGCCACAGATACCGAAAAGCCAAGAAGCCAAACAAGCGCTGATCTCGGCACAACTCGCAGGTGTGGTGTTACACCAAACATGGCAACCCCCTTGTTACGATCACGAACTGATTTTGGATGGTTTATTCGGGATTGGATTACAACGTGCTCCAACAGGAGAATGGGCACAACTGATTGCGTGGGCCAATCAACAAACCAGCGCCAAAATAGCGATCGATGTTCCCTCTGGTCTCGATGCGTGGCGTGGCACAGCCTTTACACCCACCTTACGAGCGCAGCACACGCTTACATTCCTTGCGGCAAAACCCGGATTATGGACCGGCGAAGGACGTGATTATTGTGGCAAGATTGATGTATTCGTGCTGTCAGTGGATAAAAATCCAGCGTTGGCCGAAGGTGAAATCAACCGCCCCTCGCTCAGCAGTTTGCAACAATTAGTGCGGTCACATGCCTCGCATAAGGGACGTTATGGCACCACAGCGATTATTGGAGGCAGTGATGGCATGGTGGGTGCGGCAATTTTAGCGGGACGAGCAGCCTTGCTCACGGGTAGTGGAAAGGTTCAACTGTATTGTGTCGCACCGACAGTAAGATACGATGCCGAATACCCAGAATTGATGATGCAAACCGCCGAAGCCAATCAACCAACCAACGGCGATTGTTATGTAGTCGGGCCGGGGTTAGGACAAAGCCAACAAGCCACGACTTTGTTATCACACGCGCTGGATAGTGATGTGCCGCTTGTATTGGATGCTGATGCTTTAAATCTACTGGCACAAAATCCAGATTTGATTAAGCAAATCATGCACCGACAGGCAGAAACGTTACTCACCCCTCATCCAGGAGAAGCGGCACGATTGTTAGGATGGAGTATTGCCGAGATTCAGCAGGATCGTCTTGCTGCATGTCACGCATTGCGACAACGCTACCATTGCCATATTTTATTGAAAGGTGCCGGCAGCCTGATCATGCAACAATCAGGCTATTACCATCTGAATCCAAACGGCAACCCTGGCATGGCGAGTGCGGGACAGGGAGATGTCTTAAGTGGCGTCATTGGTGGACTGGTAGCACAAGGGTTACCACTGTTTACTGCTGCCACTTTAGCAGCACATGTTCATGCCACAGCAGGGGATCAACTGGCAGCACAGGCGGAGGGCTATCTTGGTTTAACAGCCAGCCGCACTGCGCAGCAAATTCCAATCGTTCTGAATCGCTGGATTAAGACCTTGCTTAACCCTTATTAAACAAACTGCCCAATAACCCTAAACCTTGACTGGCAATATCCTGACTGCCATTTTCAGCTAACTGGCTGATAATGGAAGGCAGGAATTGCGCCATAAGGGAGGGCAATTGTGCAACATCTAAGCCAAACTGTTCAGCAAATGCCCCTAATTGGGTTTCAGAGAACACCTGTCCAATTTGTTCAGGAGTGATTGGTAAATTGGTGTCTGTTCCCATCCAAGAAGCAATCACTTCGCCTAAACCTGCCGCTTGAAATTGCTCTACCAAAGCAGGTAAACCACCGTTTTCTTCAATCAGACGCGCCACAGATTGCAGCATATCGCCTTGACCACCGGTCAATTGACCTGCCATACCAAGAACTTGATCAAATAATCCCATGAAATTTCCCTAAACAAGAATGACGATAAAAACACGATATGGGGAAATTTAGCGAAATCACAATGTTTTTCAGACAAAACAAAACCCCCTGACACTGTTGTGTCAGGGGGTTTGATGTTGGGGGCTTGGCGGAGACCTACTTTCACACAGGGATCTGCACTATCATCGGCGCTGAGT
>Ga0079301_1001298_pt1 | contig 11590 bp, 5 predicted proteins | sample Wag4_2014_7_11_3_FD_74797 | JGI IMG/M metagenome (GOLD analysis project Ga0079301, IMG submission 74797) | Fresh water mixed with fracking chemicals microbial communities from Ohio, USA - Utica-2 Time Series FC 2014_7_11 | ecosystem: Engineered > Industrial production > Chemical products > Input...
TATCAACTTGCCTCGAATGAACGGTTATCATTCGAGAGTTTTTGAACATTTAACAGAAAATTCTCGATTTGAGGCGTGCAGCCGGTCCGCATGCCACCAGGGGTTTCGATACGTTCGCGGCAGGGCATGTCATGGTCATTCCCGTTCATTGCGGTGAGGTGTTCCCGGTGCGTTGTCATGCGCTCTTGCCCTGCTTGATGCTCTTGTCCGTGGTCTCCTGCGCGGACCCCGGCCAGTTGAGTTTGCTCGACCGACGTACCGCCCCCGGTCCGGAGGCTGCCGGTTCGCCTGTCAAGGCCGTCGTGCTGGATGAAAGAGGTTTGCCGGCCTCCCGGGTGCAGGTCCGGGTTTTTCCTGCTGCTCCTGATGTCTCGACGCTCATCAGCGAACGGGGGGCGGGGCTCATCTCGAATGCGTCTGCCGGACTCGTATCCAACTCCGCGGCAGGTCTGGTCTCGAATTCGGCCGCAGGTTTCCGGCTCGGGTTCGTCGGAGGTGGGCCCAGCCGACGGGTCCAGGCTGGCCCGATCCTGCTCGAGACGGACGAAAATGGCCGATTTTCACTCGCGAGCCTTCCTGCCACCGGTTCGTACAACATCGAGGCCGTCAGGAGCGCGAACTCCAAGGCGATCGCCCAGAACGTGGCCGCCGGGTCAGACACCCTCAGCCTCAAGCTGGCTCCGACCGGCGGGATCGTCGGGACGGTGTCCTCGGATGTCCCGCAGGTCACGGACCTGCTCGGCATCCAGGTCTTCGTGCCGGGCACCGACTACGTTGCCGTCACGGATGCATCCGGTTCGTTCCGCCTGAGTGCCCTGCCGGTGGGGACGTTCGACCTGGTGGCCATCCACCCGGACCTGGGGCGCGGGTTCCTCCGCGGGGTGAAGGTCCAGTCCGGTCGCGTGACGGAAGCGGCTGTCCTCGACATTCACACGGTGTTGCCGTCCATCCGCTCGCTGTCCGCGTCCGTCGTTGCACCGGGCCAGAACATGACGCTCCAGGGCTCCGATTTCGGGGTGTCCCGTGGCAAGCGCCCGAGCGTCACGCTCGGGGGCATCACCTGCCAGGTGCTCGAGCAGTCTGACACCCGACTCGTGATCCGGGTTCCGGATACCGACCGTCCGGGCGAGGTCGTGGTGCGGGTCGGGGAACTTTCCAGCGATCCGGTGGCGGTCCAGGTGGCGGCTCGCCTCGAACTGGCCGGAGCCCCGGGTTTTCCCGCCCCTCTGACGGCAACCTCGGACATCGTGGCGACGGGTGTATCCCGTCTGTACGAGGCGCGGGTCCTCGATCGCACGGGGGCAGCGCTTGCAGGTGGCCAGGTGTCGTGGTCCGTCACGGGCCAGTCGGCGACCGTGACGGGGGGCCGCCTGACGGGACAGTTCCAGGGTCAGTCGGTCGTCACGGCGACCATGGGCTCGCTGGCCGCCACCCTCCAGGTCCAGATCACGCCTCCCGTCGAGCAGGTCGCGATCCTTCCGGACCCTGCTCCGGAACTGGAGTCGGTGCCGATCGGGGAGTTGGCGCTCCGTCCCGGCAATCAGGCGGTCCAGCTGGAGGCGTTCACGACGTACCGCGGGGATCAGGTGTCCAGCGTGCAGCCGGTCCGCTGGGACACGGCCGATGGCTCCCTCGTCCTCGTCGAGCCCACCGGGCTCGTCAGGGTGCAGCCGGGGGCACCGGTCGGTCGGGCCGTGATCCGGGCCGTCAGCGTCGCCGACCCGTCGAAGCAGGCCACGCTGAGCGTGCCCGTCGTCCGGTCGGCCGATCTGAGCATCGTGGTCGAGTAGGGGGAAGGATGAGACGCGTTCCCGGGCTCCGGTTGGCCCTGTTCCTGTCCGTGCTGGGTTGCCAGGCGCGCGGCCCGCTGGCCGTCGCTCCGCAGCCGACCCCGGCGGAGCCGATCCGCCTGTCCGATGCTTCGGTGGCCCCGGCGTCGGTGCCGGATGCGCGTAGCGAGGGGAGCGCCCCCGGGACGGCGTTGCCGGCGCGGACGGGCAGCCTCCGCTTCTCCGTGCGCTGGCCTCCGCGCTCTACCCAGCTGCTGCCAGGTCGGACGCAGGCCCTGCGGGTGGTCATCCGGGACGAGGCGGATGGGACCGAGCGCTCGAGCACGCTGCTGCGGTCCGGGGACGAGCCCGTCAGCGAGTTCTTCGCGATCCTGCCTGCGGACCGGCACTACGTGCTCCGGGCCGTGGCCCTGTCGTCGGGGGAGGCGGACGCGCTCGTGCTGGCCGAGAGTGCGCCACGGGTGCCGATCTTCCTGGCCTGGAACACGCATACCGACGTCCGCCTCGACATGGTGCCCGGTTTCGTTCCGCAGATCGTGACGAGCTCCGGGGGGTCTGGCGGCGCGGGGGCCCTGCTGTCCTTCACGGGGACGAATCTCGGGACGGGCGAGGCGTGGTTCACGTTTCCGGGTGGCCAGCGTTCGCGGGGGACCTGGACGGGCGAGCACCTGGAGGTGTCCGTGCCTCCCGGTGCGGGCAGCGGTGCGCTCGGTCTGACGGTCGACCGGGTGCCGGCCACGTCGTCTTTCCGTTTCCAGTTCCAGGAACTCGTCCAGCTGGCGGTGCGTGGCGTCGCGACGGACGGGGTGGACCGGAACGTGGGAGAGGCCATCGAGAGCTGGCCCGGCGACCGCTTCGCGCTCGTCGCCTCGGGCCGCGACGCCTCGGGTTCGGTGGTCGACACGCCCGCTCACACGACGCTGACGACCTCGACGTCGGGGACCGGAAACCTGTCCGCGCAGGGGGAGTACGAGGCCTTCGGCCTCGGGCGGGACGAGGTCACGGTGCGCTCCGGCACCGTCGTCTCGACGCGGTCGATCCTCGTCGCGCCTCCCGCCGGCCCCACGTGGCGACCGACGGCGCCCGTCGCCTCGAGCAACCCGGTCCAGGATCTGTCGCTCATCCGGGTCAAGGATCGGTTCCTGGCCGCGTGGTTCCAGCAGGGGGTCGGCCTGTGCTGGCAATTCCTCACTCTGGAAGGAGAGCCGACCGGGGAGGTCCAACGCTCCGACGTGGTCGGGGGCTCCAGCGACGATCGGATCGTCCGGATGGCCGCCTGGGGGGACTGGGTCGTCCTGGCCGTGCGCTTGCCGACCCAGTATTCCGTCAACAAGATCAACAAGCTCGTCGTCATCATGCTCATGGATCCTCGCACGGGCCAGCTCGTCTGGGATAATGCAGCGAATCGGCCTCGGCTTTTCGTCGCATCACCTTTCGTGCTCGGGAACCAGTACCTCGACAATCTGGTCGCGGGTGAACAGGGGCTGTTGCTGAGCCTGTTCAGTCTTCACCCGAGTTTCGGGTGGCAGCATCAGATAGCCAGTTTCACCCCCCAGGCCACGGGGGACGTGTCATGGCGTACGGCTTTTCTCTATCCCAGTTCATCCGGCTCGGAGTCGGTCAAGGGGCCGACTCAGGATCACCTGGCGATCGCTCCCACCCCCAGGGGTTTCGTGTGGACCGAGACCTACGAGCATCCCTCGGGGACCGTCGTGCGGAAGTCGTTCGTGGATCCTCTGGGTCAAAACTCGACGGCTTCCACGTTCGTGGACATGATGCCCGAGGGCAGAAACCTCGCGATCGCCTCTTCCGACGGGGGCAAGACTCACCTCATCGCCGGACTTTCGGTCAGGCAGGGCCGGACCTGGCTGCAGACCCACCGGATCGGCGAGAATCTGGGCAAGGACGTGAGTTCTCAGCGCATGCATGATTCCTGGAACGATTCCTTCCCGGGGTCCCTGGGGGAGCCGGTGACCCTGGTCTGGAACGGGTTCCGTTACATCGTGTCGTACGTCAAGCGCGTGCCCGATCCTGCCAACGCGGCGGCCGTGCTGTCCCAGCCGATGGTCATGGCCCTGGATACGAAGGGGGATGCGGCCAGCTTGCCTCACGCGGCCGCGCCCGCCGGAAAGTCCCCGACGATCCTCGCCACTCCCGAGGGCGCGCTCGCTGCCTGGGTCGACGGTTCGGGGCGCCTGGCGGTCCGCAGGATGCGCTTTCACGCGGCGCCCTGAGGCGGTCATCCCGCGACCGTCTCGGTCCTAGCGCCCTCCTGGGAGCAGGTTTTCGCCCGGCTGGACCTTCCAGCTGTCCAGACAGGCCATCATCACGACCGGCTGCACCTTGAGCGGCGATGGCCCGGTCGCCTGTCGCCCGATCCAGTACCCCGGTCGGTCCCCGGTCCAGGCATCCAGGATCGCGGCACCCCGCAGATCACCCTGGTCACGGTCCGGAAACTCGCCGCGTATGTTCCAGCCGGAAAGGTGGACATCCGGCCGAGTCACGACGAAGGTATCGCCCCGGGCTGACCTGAAGGTCAAGCCCTGTTCGCTCGCCCAGACGTGACCTTCGCCGGGGAGCGGAGCTTGCTCGTCGGGTGCGAGCGTGAGGCGCTTGCCATTGACGGTGATACGTCCCGACGCGCCATCACCGACCACGACAGCAGGTCCCAGGCGCAGGGCGAAGCAGACGAGGACGCTCTCGGCTCCCGAGCCCGGGATGGGCTGGAGGCGCACCTGCAGGTCCAGATCGGCGTGTGCTGAGGTAACCTCCACGTAGTCCCCACGTCGCACGGGCCCGAGCGCACGCCCCTGGGAGTCGAGTACCTTGCTGGCACCCAGTTTCCAGTAGGTCGTCTGGCGCATCCTGAACGATGCGACCTTCCAGAGGGGCTGTTCTTCATGATCCGGTGCCAGCAGCACCCCGTCGATCCCGAGGGTCGCGGTGGCCGAAACGGGCTGGACGTAGGCGATGTCGTCCGATTCGTTCGCGAGGTCGAGCTTGCCCGTCACCTTCTTGAGCATGGTGTAGAGCTGCTGGTATCGCGCCCGAGCATCCGCCATGACGTCCTGCAGGCGCGCGACCTCACGTGCTTTCAGCCCGAGCTTCCTGGCATCGTCGATCCGGGACTTCGCGTCCCGGAATCGTGCCTGCTGGTACTCGCGTTCCTGTGTCACGATGCGGTACATGACGCTGCGCTTGCTCAGGTTGGCTGCATGGTCGGCGTTTTCCAGGTAATCCACGATGGCGTTCAGGCGTCTCGCCGACTCTTCCTCGGGAGTCAGGGGAGCTGCGTTCTTGCCGGTCTTGCCAGGTTTGCGGACGGTGTCTTTCCCGGCTTCGGTCGGAGCCTCCGGGGCGGTCGCGCGTCCCTTGAATCGTTCAATGACCGAACCGACGGCCCCCGTCAGGGTTTGACGGAGCCAGCGCCGGGCCTGTTCGCCGAGATGTTCCTGCATACGAACCTCGTCACGTCCGTTCATGACGGGCCAGGAAAAGCTGCCACAACCTGGCCAGGCTGCCGAGACGCGGCAAGATCTCGTCCCCGGATGGATCCACGTGCTGCAAGTCGAGATAGAGCAGGCTCTTGCCAGTATCGTGCTCGGATACGGGCAGCACGTACACCGAACGGAGGCCCAGGGCGAGGACGCTCGATTGTCCCCGGAGGGCGTCGTCGTCCTGGGCATCCAGCATGAACAGCGGTTCGATCCGTTCGAGCGCCCAGGCCGTCAGCGTCTGGCTGAAGGGCTGGCTTTCGGTCTTCTCGAGACCCCGGGTGGACCAGGCTCTCTTGCAGATGAGCGCACCCGCCATGTCTTGCTGGAGCCACAGGATGCGTTCAGCCCGGGTCCAGGCGAGGGCCGTCACCGCGATGACGCGCCATCCGGATTCGAGGTCTTGACTGCTCAGGAGGGCCTCGGCCACGCTGGAAACGGCCTGGGCATCCCTGTGCCGGTCCTGGAGCAGGGCGCGCTCCCGGGCGTGGCGCAGGGTCGAGCCGATCAGCTCCAGCAACGGCTTGACCGCAGCGGAGCGTGCAGGCCAGACGGACCGTGCCTCACGGGCAAGGTCCAGGACGATGGCGCCCGTCACGGTGTCTCCGACCACGAGAGGCAACGCTCCGAGGCCGGACCCGTCCGGCCGTTCGGACCAGAGAGGGGACCGCTCCCATGTTGCGTTCAGAGCCGCCTCGACCAGGTCCGGTTCCGGGCGTCTCGTGGGACGCTGCCAGCCCGCCTGGTGCCGCACTTCCACGTCCTCGACGAGGAAAAGGTAGGCATCCCGCGCATCGAACCATTCACCCGTCGCGGCGGCCCCCGCCTGCAGGGCCGAATCGAAGTCCGGTGCCGAGCCTGCGCGGCTCATGAGCTTGACGAGCAGGTTCTCCGTGGTCAGGGGAGCTTCCCCGGAGGCAGGTGTTCCAGGGATGGCCTGGGTATCGAGGAGTTCGCGGGCCTTCCGGTCGAGCGGGGACGGCCAGGCGGCACTCCACCGTTCCAGCCAGCGTCGGGCCTCCTGGCCAGCGAGGCGATCGCCCCCGGGCAGACTGCCGGCGCGCCAGCGAGCCAGGGCACCCAGGAGATGGTGCTCGACCCTGTCCGCGCTTTCCGCCACGGCTTCGAGTTCCTGGTGCAGGTCATACCGACACTCGAGCGCATCCACGGTCAGACCGGCCTCGACCGCGAGGGCCAGGGCTCGCGTGCTTTCCTGGCGTGCCCGTGCGATGTCACCGAGGCTCCTGGCTGCCCGAGCGCGGGCCCGGCACGCTCCCGCGAGCAGGTCGGGCCGCCCCGGATGGAGGGCCTCGACGTCGCGATCCAGGGCTCGTGCGGGATCCTCGGCGGCCTCGAGCCAGGCGAGCACGCCATGCGCGAGCCGGTTCCCACCTGCCTCGCTGGCCGTGATGCCGGCCGCTGCGAGCGCCTCCCGGGCACCCGCCGGATCGTCGAGCCAGCGGCAGGCCTCGGCCCGGAAGGTGGCCACCTCGTGTCGCAACTGGTGGTTGCCGATCTCGTCCGCGCGCGAGCGGGCCCGCTCGAGACGTTCCAGACCCGGGGCTGGATCCGCTCCGGTCACCGCGAGGAGCCCCGTCAGTCCCAGGCAGTAGGTCTCCGGGAAGGGACGCCGCTGCTCCGTGGCGTGTGACAGGGCACGTTCGGCTCTCTGTCGGGCCTCGGGCCAGTTCCCCTGATGATAGAGGGTGGTCGCGAGGTTCAGCTGGGCGAAGATCGCTTCCTGGGTGTCCGCCAGCCGCTCGCAAAGGTCCAGATAGTCCCGGAACGTGCCTTCCGCCGCATCGTACCGGCCTGCGGACATCCAGGCGTTTCCGAGGTTGCCCAGGGCATCCGCGGCGTCGTACAGGTTGCCCACCGAGCGGGTCAGGGCGATCGCCTCGACGAACTCGGCCGTGCCGCGGGCGAGGCCTTCCGGACCCGTGAGGGTGCGGAGATAGGCCAGCAGACTCAAGATCGCAGGCCGGAGCATCGCGAGGTCGTGGGTGTCAGCCAGCGACAGCGCTCCTTCGAGGGTCCGGATGGCTGCCTCGTTCTGGCCCGTGAAGTAGGCGCATCGCCCCAGGTAGAAACGTGCGCGGACTTCCGATGCGATGAGGCCGCTGTCGGCCGCGAGTGCAGCGCCCGCTTCGAGAGTCGCGCGCGCCTCGTCGTACGTGCCGCGGGTGAGGAGCAGGATGCCCCGGGTCACGACGTGGTCCGCGTGCACGGAGGGGTCTGCCTCGGCGAGCACGGCCATCCGCGGATCGTCGAGCAGGTCGAAGGCCTCGTCACGGCGGCCCAGCCTGCGCGCACAGCTCGCGAGGAAACCTTGCACGAGGGCCTTGCGGATCCGGTCGGGATCCTGGCTGTCGTGCCAGGCCTCCACCACCGGCAGGACCTCCCGGAAGCCCCCGGCCGCGAACGTCTCCTCCACGGCCGAGCGGAGCCAGGGCCAGCCTTCCTCGAAGGCGCTCGCGTGCACCGCGTGGCGGGCAGCCCGCAGCCGGGTTTCCACATCGGCCTTCGGCCCGGCGTCGCGCAGCCGGGACCTCAGACCTTCGAGCGCCTTCGCGTGAAGCCGGATCCAGCGTTCCGGGGCGGAACCGGCCTCGAACTGCGCGGCCATGCTCGCGTCATGCAGGCGCCACGTGCCATCCCGGAGGCGCACGATGCCCGCATGCTGGGCGCGCATCAGAAGATCGACGACCTCCTCGAGGGGCCGGTCGAGGAGGGGCGCGAGTTCCTCCATCGTGGCCTTCCCTCCCGAGACGGCGATCGCCTCGAGCAGGGGCCAGCAGTCCTCCTCCACCGTCGCGCGCAGGTCGGCCAGCGACGCCGCGGAGTGGGCCCTCGGTACCAGCAACTCCTCGAGGGGAGCTTCCCAGCTGCCGTTCACGGAACGGATGGCCCCTGATCTCGACCAGTGCCGGACCGTCGTGACGAGGTCACCCGGATTCCCCTTGCTCAGGGTGAGCAGCCGGGCGAGCACGTCGTCATGGAGGGTTCCGCCGCCGAGCACGGCCTCGGCCACGCGACGCACGTCCTGCTCGCCCAGCGGTTGGAGGTGCAGGATCGCCTCACGATCCTGCACGGAACGCTCCGGTGGCATCGGCTCGGATCGCCCCTCGATCCAGAGACCATCGGTACCTGCCAGACGGATGGCCAGGTGGTCGAGGAGGGCCCGGGAATCCGGATCGAGCCGGCTGGCTTCATCGATCAGGAGGACCCGTGGACGGGGGCTTGCGAGGGCCAGGGTCGTGACTGCATCGAAAATTCGCGCCTTTTCGGCAGGCCCGTCGAGCCACGGCTCCGCCAGGCTCTCTCGGCCCGGAAGCAGCCGTGCGACGTGGGGTAGCGTGGCCTCACGGATGTCCGCCGGAGCTTCTTCGAGCAGGAACGTGATGAGGGGAACCGTATCGACGTACGCGGCGGATGAGCCCCCTCGCGCCTCGACCATGAGGGTCGCGTGGCCCTCGCGGCGGGCGCGGGCGGCCACCCTGCGGAGCCACGTGCTCTTCCCGCTGGACCGGCCACCCTGGAGGACGAGGTGCCGGGTACCTGGCCCCGTCGCGGCAAACAGGTCCTCGATGGCCGCGTCGACGTGGTCCTGGCCGAGCAACGGGGGTTCCAGGTACACCCCCGGCGGCAGGGCATGGGCTGGCAGATCCAGGGCTCGCAGCACCTCCGAACCCGAGTTGAAGCGCCGGGATGGTTCCTTGGCGAGCAAGCGGTGCACGACGCGCGCCATCGCGGGCGAAAGTTCCGGGACGAGAGTCAGGAGATCAGGAGGTAACTCGTCGACATGCCGGTGGACGAGTGACGTGGCATCGAGTCCCTCGAAGGGAGGGCGACCGGCAAAGACCTGAAACAGAACACAGCCCAGGGCATACAGGTCGGCTCGACCATCGACGGGACGACCCAGGATGATCTCGGGCGCCATGTAGGCAGGCGTCCCCCGGATCGAACTCACCTGACCGATCGGACCCAGCAGGCCGAGGTCCATGAGGATCACGTGTCCGTCTGCCCGCAACCGGAGGTTCTCGGGGCGCAGGTCTCCGTGGACGAGCCCGTTGTGATGCAAGTGATCGAGGATGGACAGGACGCCGGGAAGCCAGGCGCGTACGCCCGCCTCGGACTGGCCGGCTGGCAGGTCGACGCCATCGACGATCTCCATCACCAGCTGTGGAACCCCGTCGAGGACGAAATCGTCGATGTGCCGGACCAGGTGGGGGTGCACGAGACGGGACAGGCCCCAGATTTCCTGCCGGAAGGCCGCGAGGCTGGCCTCGTCGCGGGCGAGGCAACGCTTCAGTGCGTATTCGATTCCCGTGTCGCGGTGCCGGACGCGCCAGACCTGTCCCATGGAGCCCTGCCCCAGGATGGCGAGGAACTCGTACCGCTCACGTGTGTCACTCACCGAGGTGCCTCCTGCGGGATCAGCCGGGGAATCGGGTATCATCTCGATGTCGAACCCCCTCCCGGCGCGAAGGTGTGTCCCGGCCTCGTCATGTGCAAACTTTATGCCCGAGCGCGAGCCTGATCAATACAGGGGATCTACTCCCGAAGACCGTGCCCGGGTCAAGAAGACCCAGGTGCCTCCCGAGGTGCCCAGGCACGGCCTGAAGGCTGCTGCGCCCCGCGACGAACTCCCTTCACCCGACCAGGAAGATCCGGGGGTCCCGGAGGCGGAGGCGCGCGAGACGCTGGACCTCCTGAACCGGGTCCTGGCAGCTCTCGAAGAGCGCTTCGAACTCCTGTTCCGTGCCGTGGACGATGCCGAGATCGTCACTCCGGGTCTGATGAAGCACGCCTATCGCCACCGGATATCTCCCCACGGTGCGTCCATCGTCAAGCATCTGGTGCGCACGCTCCCGGCACGGCCCGCCTTGCTCAAGACGATCCAGGTCGTCCTCGTCAGGTTCCAGTCGGCGCAGCGACTCCGGGACGAGATCACCACCCGGACCTTGCGCGATCGTCCGGTCAGCGCCGCGACCGTCCGTGCCGTGCGCGCCCACTGCTACCACCTCGGTTCCCTCGGTGAGGCCGTGCGCGAGGATTACGTCCTGTCCCAGCTCTTTCCCTCTCCGCGTCAGGCGGGCCCGGCTCGCACGGCTGCCCGGACGGGGATGCTGCAACTCAGCACGACACAACCCCTCGATGGCAAGCAGGCAGCCGATCAGGAGGCCCGGAAAAGGAAGGCGGCCGAGAGCCTGCTCCGGAACGTGCTACCTGGTTACGAGCGGCTGAAGCCCCTGCGCCCGGATGCGGGGCTCACGCGCGTCACGCTCTCGGGGTTGATGTCCTCGGGCTGGCCGGGTTTCAAGCTCCTGAGCATGCGGCTGATTGCAGCGCCCGAAACGCTCGAACTCGTCCAGCAGTTCCTTTCTGCCGTCGAGGCACTCGAGTCGGCTCTCGAGCACGGGGGGCCCGGGTTCACCCGGGAGGCCACCGTGCTCTCGATGACCTTGCAACGGTGTGAAGCGCATCCCTTGCTCGCGGACCTGCTGACGGCCGTTCGTTCCTCCTGAGTTGCGATGGCGGGATGCCGGGTATAGTCCCATCACGGGGTCTCTTGCGGAAAGGAATCGTCATGGGGAAGACAGGTCCTCTGAAGTCGGGTGGGGGCGGGAAACCTGCCCAGGTCAAGCGCAGTCACACCGCCCCCCTCGCCCAGCCCAAGAGTCAGAATGCTCCGGGTCGACCGGCATCGGCGCAACCGGCCAGTCAGGGGCCGCGAGGGGACAGCAAGAACGTGACGGCCGCGGCCAGGCCCCGGGACAACGTCGGTTCGGCCCTGAGCGGTTTCAGCACCCGGAAAGAGGGTTCCGTCGATCAGAAACTCGCCCGCCATCTCGGCGCGGACGCTGCCGCGGCGCCCAAGACCGACGATCGGGACCGCGTCCGCAAGGCCGAGGGCAAGGACAAGGGCGATCGCGACGCGAAGGGTGCCGGCAAGCCAGACAGGAAGGCCGGCGCAGGGAAACTCCCCCCCAGGCCGATCGACCCCAAGGAGGCCGTGTTTGCTTCCATCAAGGCCGCCTTGCCCCCGGGGGCCGTCAAATCCCTGGAGTCCATCCGGGCGATGCTGGGCCAGCCAGACCTCGGGGGTCAGACCACCCTGCTCCAGCACCTGAACGACCTGGCCACGCGCGGGGTGGATGCGTCGGTCCGGGCGGCCGGGCTCACGACCCGTGTCTTGCTCGGCCAGCTGGTCGCAGAACTGGCCAATCCCGGTCTGATCCGGCAGGGCAACAAGGGCACGTGCGCCGCGACGACGGTTCAGTACTACATGGCCCTCAATCATCC
>Ga0079301_1001300_pt1 | contig 11576 bp, 8 predicted proteins | sample Wag4_2014_7_11_3_FD_74797 | JGI IMG/M metagenome (GOLD analysis project Ga0079301, IMG submission 74797) | Fresh water mixed with fracking chemicals microbial communities from Ohio, USA - Utica-2 Time Series FC 2014_7_11 | ecosystem: Engineered > Industrial production > Chemical products > Input...
GAGCAGCTCTACCGCTGCTAGATCGCGCTTTCCTTTACGTAAAACTGCATATTTACCGCATAAAAAGTCGCTTTTTGAGGGGGCAAAGTCTTCGCCAGAGATCTTGGCGTTATTTAAATAAGCCCCGCCCTCTTTAACGATGCGGCGGGCCGCAGACTTTGAATCAACGACACCAGTTGCTGCAAGGAGATCAACCCAAGTTGGGATTGGCTCACCGCTCTTAACTGTTGTGCGCGGAAGTTCTGCAAGTGCGGCCGTCAGGGTTGCCTCATCTAACTCTGAAAGTTCGCCTTGTCCGAACAAAGCACGCGCTGCAGCCTCTACTCGTTCGCAAATTTCCGCGCTGTGTACAAGTGAAGTTAGTTCTCTTGCAAGTGCGCGATGTGCTTCGCGCAGTCCAGGATTTTCTGAATGTGATTTTTCAAGCGCTTCGATTTCTTCGCGAGATTTAAATGAGAAAACTTTTAAGAAATTAATGACGTCTTTATCATCCGTATTCAGCCAGTATTGGAAGAACGCATATGGAGAAGTCATCTCTGGATCAAGCCAGATCGCTCCCCCAGCAGTCTTTCCAAATTTAGAACCGTCGGCTTTAGCAAGCAACGGAATCGTAAGCGCATGACCGCTTCCAGATTCAACGCGACGAATCAAATCTAGTCCGGCGGTGATATTTCCCCATTGATCTGAGCCGCCCAATTGCAATGTGCAGTTGTAGCGACGGAAAAGCTCGAGAAAGTCGAAAGATTGAAGTACTTGGTATGAAAATTCAGTGTATGAAATTCCACCTGCTTCAAGGCGCGATGACACTGAATCCTTAGAGAGCATTTGGTTAACGCTGAAATGCTTGCCGACATCGCGGAGAAATTCGATCGCAGATAGCGGTGAAGTCCAGTCAAGGTTATTGGCAACAATTGCGGCATTGTCTTTGGCGTTGAAATCTAAGTACTTCGATACTTGTAGTCGAATACGTTCTACCCAAGCAGCAACGACATCTGTTGTATTAAGGCTACGTTCTTCATTCTTTCCGCTGGGGTCACCGATAAGTCCGGTTGCTCCACCGACAAGTGCGATAGGTATGTGGCCGGCTAATTGAAAGCGGCGTAGGGCCAAAAGCACGACCAAGTTTCCGACGTGAAGACTCGGCGCAGTTGGATCGAAGCCGATATAAAGAGTGGTTGGCTTAGATAGCGTCTCAATAAGTGCGGCTTCATCGGTTGATTGCGAGAAAAGTCCGCGCCATTTAAAGTCTTCGATTAACGCCTTAGATTGCGTAGCCATTTTCGGGTTCACTCCCCCATCATCGCTGAGAATGAACTCATTTGGTCGGATAATTTCTTTTCTGCCGCTTTAATGTTGGAATTTGCAGTAGCCAACTGTGCGGCTAGCGCTGTGCCTCCGGTTGCGCCGATAGTTGTGCGCGAGGCGATAGCGCCTTCAACGGTAAGGACCTTGCGGATCTCTGGAGTTAATTGAGGATGCACTCCCGCAAAATCCTGATCACTGAGTTCGTGGAGTTGAAGATCTTTAGCTTCGCAGAGTGCAACGCACTTTCCTGCAGCTTCATGAGCTGAGGCAAATGGCACGTGAGCGCGAACCAAGAAATCAGCGATCTCTGTTGCAAGTGAGAAACCTTGCGGTGCCGCAGCCAACATTTTGGCGCGATCGAAACTAGTCGTTGCAACCATTCCCGTTACGGCAGGAAGGACCAGAATTAGCGTGTCGATTGAATCGAAGAGCGGCTCTTTATCTTCTTGTAAGTCACGGTTGTATGCGAATGGAAGTCCTTTAAGCATCGCCAGAACTCCAGTTAAGTTTCCGATGAGGCGTCCGGCTTTTCCGCGAGCAAGTTCTGCCATATCTGGATTCTTCTTCTGCGGCATGATTGATGAACCAGTTGAGTAAGCATCTGCAACTTTTGCCCAACCAAACTCAGTCGTTGCCCAAATGCACCACTCTTCGCCGATGCGAGACAGATGAACTCCGACCATCGAAATAATAAAGAGCGCTTCGGCAACAAAGTCGCGATCAGATACGCCATCAATGCTATTTGCTGAAGATGATGCAAATCCAAGATTTTTCGCAGTTACTTCTGGTTTTAAACCAAGTCCTGATCCAGCAAGCGCACCAGAACCGAGTGGGCTAACTGAGGTGCGCTTTAACCAATCTTGAATTCGATCTAGATCGCGTGAAAATGCGTGGATATGTTTTGCTATTTCATGGCCAAATAAAATTGGTTGAGCATGTTGCATGTGCGTGAAACCTGGCGCTGGTGCGTCGCCATATTCAGCCGACTTTGCGGCAAGCGCCTTTTGAAGCTCCAAGATCATCTGGGCTATTTCCATCATGTGATCGATGGCGAAGAGTTTTAAGTCGGTTGCGACCTGATCATTACGAGAACGACCTGCGCGCAGCGCTCCCCCGACGTCGCCGATCTTTTGGGTCAGGCCGCGTTCGAGTGCGCTATGTACATCTTCGTCATCCTCAGCGGGCAGAAATTGTCCGACTGCGACTTCATCGATTAGTTCGCGCAGCGCTTTTTCAATCTGAATCGCGGCATCGTCTTTGAGTAAGCCCGAAGCTTTGAGCACACGAAGATGCGCTAGCGAAGAGCGGAGATCGTATGGTGCTAATCGCCAATCGAAGTCCACGCTGCGAGAGAGTGCAAAGACAGCATCGGCTGGTGCATCAGAGAAACGTCCACCCCAGAGAGCCATTATTTTGCCTTTCGCTTACTTGATGAATTCTTGGCTGCGCCAAAGTTGAGTAATTCTTTCGCAAGTTCGGCTCCACCGCTCGCCTTTCTGGAAACAACTAAAACCGTGTCGTCGCCGGCGATGGTGCCAATAATGTTTTCTAGCCCAGAATTATCGAGAGAGCTCGCCAAAAACTGAGCGCCTCCAGGAGGGGTGCGAACAACTGCAAGGTTTCCCGATGCTTCGACCGAGAGAATTAGATCGGAAGGCAGCGGCATAGATCTAGCGATGGAGCCATCTGCAGTTGTTCCGAGTTGATAAATGAGTTCGCCGCTTTCGCTTCTAGATCGAACCGCGCCAAGTTCTTCGAGATCGCGGCTTGCCGTTGCTTGCGTAACAACAAAGCCAGCCTTCTTCAGAAGCTTTACCAGATCAGATTGCGAGTGAACTACCCCAGCTTTGATTAGTGAAATCGCCTTGGCGCGGCGCGCTGAAACCGAATTTGAGTTTAGAACCTTAGCCATGGTTGACCTCTCTCATTGATTTAGTAAAAGCGGCGATGAATTTATCTATTTGAACTTTGGTAACAATTAACGCGGGTGCAATACGAATGGTTTCTACATTTGGTGCATTAACTAGAAAACCATTCTTTGCCAACTCTGCTGCCAGCTCTTTTGCATATTCGCCATCCAGGGCAACTCCGATGAGTAGTCCGCGACCACGAACATCGCTGACTCCACGAATTGCCCCCAGTTTAATTTTCAATCTCTTTTCAAAACTGCGCGCCTGAGTCATCAAACGGTTCTTTTCGATTACAGATATTGCCGCTAGCCCAGCGGCGGCGGCTATTGGGTTGCCGCCGAAAGTTGTTCCGTGTTCTCCTGGCGCAAATTGTGGAGTCGTACTTCCGAGAGTAATCATCGCGCCAAGTGGAAGTCCTCCCCCGATTCCCTTTGCCAAGGTGATTACATCGGGGCGAATGTTCTCGTGTTCATAACCAAACCAATTTCCCGTGCGACCCATTCCGGTCTGAACGCAATCTAGAACTAGAAGCGCACCATGTTCATCGCAGATCGCTCGCAAATCTTTTAAGTAACCGGCAGGTGGAGTAATGACACCAGCCTCACCAAGAATCGGTTCGACAATCACCATTGCGGTCTTCTTTGATACCGCTTTGCGCATCGCGTTTATATCCCCGAAAGGAACATGCTTAATATCTTTTAATAGCGGTCTAAATGGTGCGCGCTTGTTTTCCTGCCCCGTTAGCGAAAGCGCACCCATGGTGCGACCATGAAAGGCGCCAGTAGTTGCAACGATGCGCGTTTTGCCGGTCTTGCGCGAGAGCTTTAGAGCGGCTTCATTTGCCTCAGCTCCGGAGTTGCAGAAGAAAACTCTGGCAGTGTTATCACCAGTAAACTCCTGTAACTTTTTCGCTAAAGCAAGCCCAGATGGGTGGCTATAGAAATTACTGACGTGTCCCAGCTTGGAGACTTGAGCGGAGACTGCTTTAACGATCGCCGGGTGGGCATGTCCGAGAATGTTTGTGGCGATTCCGCCTAAGAAATCTAAATACTTCTTCTTATTGATATCTGTAACCAATAAACCTTTTCCGGATACCAAAGAAATCTCAGGGGTTCCGTAATTAAGCTGCATGACATCTGACCATGCAGTCGCAGATGGCTTCTTTACTGGACTCATTTCGTCACCAACGTTCCTCCGTTATTGCCAAGCGCTGCTGCGAAGGCCGATGGATCGGTTCCATCGATAATTCTGACTGCGCTGGCACCGGTATCTATTGCATCTAGGCATGCCTGAACTTTCGGCGCCATTCCTTCTGCAAAAGTTGATTTCAACGAATCTAATTCTGCGTAAGTTATCTGCGAAATTAGCGACGATGTATCAGGCCAAGAACGGTAGATACCCGCAACATCAGTCATGATGATCAGAGATTCTGCGTCAAGTGCCCCAGCAATCGCAGCCGCAGCTAAATCAGCATTGACATTTAAACCGCCGGTGCGAGATTCATCGCTTGCGATTGGCGAGATAACCGGAACTTGTTCTGCATCGATCGCGCTATTAATCGCTGTTGTATCAACGGAATCAACGACGCCAACTAGTCCCAGATCAGCATCTGAACCGTCAACTAGTTTTTTCAGTGGTTTAGCGATTAGCGTTCCGGAGGTTCTTCCCGACATGGCTATCGCATTTACACCTTCGCTTTGCAGAGACTTTGCAACTCCTGGCCCAACTTCCTGCGCGAGAACTCTTTCCACAACTTGAAAAATTTCTGGAGTTGTAACTCGAAACCCACCTACGAATTCTGAAGAAATCGCCGCTTCCTTTAGCGCTGCATCGATCTGCGGTCCTCCACCATGCACAACTACTAGTTCTACGCCGCTCTTTTGCGCCGCAGAGATAGCTTTAGCAAAAGCACCGTTTTCATCTTTCATAGCATGGCCCCCGAATTTAACGACGATCATGTGGCGTAGGCCGAGTTCTCGTGGACGTAGTCATGGGAAAGATCATTGGTAAAGACCGTTGCGCTAGCACTTCCGATTTTGAGATCAACTTGAATAGTTACCAAACGATCAGCGAAAGAGACTTTACTGCGATCTTCAAATGGTGCACTCGATTGGGCAACCTTTACGCCATTTAACGTCACATCTATATCAAGCGGATTTAAATGCACTTTGGCGGTGCCAACAGCAGCAAGAACGCGACCCCAGTTTGGGTCTCCGCCAAAGATGGCGCATTTGAGTAAGTTATTGCGGGCGCACGCGCGCGCAACTTCTACCGCATCGCTTTCAGATGCTGCGTTCTTGATTTCAATGGCAACGGTCTTAGTCGACCCTTCGGCGTCAGCAATTAGCTGTTGAGTTAAAGAACGGCAAACTTCCATAAGCGCACTTTCAAACTCGGCTTCGCTTGGCGAGTATCCGCTGGCGCCAGAACCCATAAGCAATACGGTGTCATTAGTTGAAGTGCAGCCATCGGAATCAATCCGGTTATAGGTGCGATCGCAGACTCTTTGGAAAATCTCCTGTGAATTTTCAGGAAGAACTGCATCTGTCATAACCACCGAAAGCATTGTGGCTAGCGCAGGTGCCAGCATTCCCGCACCTTTGGCCACGCCTGAAACCTCGAAGGATTCTTGCTTAACATTTGCGATCTTGGAAACGCTATCGGTAGTCATGATTGCACTTGCTACATCTTGCAGAGCGTCCTGGGAAAGTTCTTTCGATATCAAGTCGATGCCTGAGATTATCTTCTCCATCGGCAAGAGTTCTCCGATTAAACCTGTTGAGCAAACAACGACCTCACCTGATGAAATACCCAGAACTTCACCAACGTGTTCTGCGGTCTGATGGGTATCGGCGAAACCTTGTGGACCAGTGCATGCGTTGGCGCCTCCTGAGTTAAGGATCGCAGCGCGAACAATCTTCTCTTTGGTTACTTGTTTGCTCCAAATAACAGGTGCTGCAACGACTTGATTTGATGTGTAAACCGCGGCGGCATCGAAGCTCGGTCCGTTGTTAACAATCAGGGTTAGATCCAGGGCACCTGAACTCTTTAAACCCGCAGCGCAGGAAGCAGCTGTAAACCCTTTAGGAAGTCTCATACGCCAAGGCCCATGCCTGTTAGGCCTAAGTTTTCGGAAAGTCCACAGATTATGTTGGCATTCTGAATCGCTTGACCCGCTGCGCCTTTAACCAAGTTATCTAAAGCAACGCTGATTACCAAGCGATTTGTGTGCTCATCAACTGCTACTTGCATTGCTACAAAGTTGCTGCCCAGAACTGATGATGTTTGTGGCATTTCACCTTTTGGAAGGAGTTTCACAAAATCTTCACTCTTGTATGCCGCCTCATAAGCGCCACGAACTGCTTCTTCAGTCACGCCTTGGTTTAACTTCATACTTATAGTTGCCAGAATTCCGCGCGGCATCGGCGCCAAAATTGGAGTGAAAGATATTTTCGCTGCGATCCCAGTCGAGCGGACGATGGATTCTTCAATTTCAGGAGTGTGCTGGTGTACTCCCCCGAACTTGTAAGAAGTTAGGCTTCCCATAACTTCACTTGCAATCAAATTGATCTTCGCGCTACGACCGGCACCTGTTGTTCCGGATGCTGCAACGACCACAACATCGCTGATGTCGGCAATCTTTGCTGCAGGCGCCGTACCCAAAGCAATCGCCGTTGCGTAACAACCGGGATTGGCCACTCTTGTCGCCTTAGCGATAGCAGAACGTGCGCCAGGTAGTTCTGGTGCGCCATAAGTCCAAGTTCCGGCATGTGTTCCGCCGTAATATTTTTCCCACTTGGCGCCATCTTCCAAACGGTAATCCGCACCAAGATCAACAATCTTCGCCTTTGGGTTCAGAGATGCGATCACGGATGCGCTTTCGCCATGGGGTAGCGCAAGGAATATAAGTTCACAGCAATCGAAATCGCTGGCGTTAAAGGATGAGAATTTTTGCCCGGCATAAGAAATTAGCTGCGGGTGCACCGAGGTGATTAGCTCGCCGGCGTTGCTATGTGCGGTAACACAACAGACTTCAAATTCAGGGTGTCCTGCTAACAACCGCAGCAGTTCTCCCCCTGCATAGCCACTGGCCCCGATTACTCCGATTTTCATGGAGATATTTTAGCATAAATATGCATTTGAGCGCATATTTATGCAAAGGTTTATTGCAGTTATGCGGTTCGAAGTACGGCGCCAGTGGCCTTTTCGGCAGCTAAGACAGCGGCTTCGCGCATCGCGGAAACCTCAGCCCCGGTCAAGGTGCGATCGCCGGCACGGAAGGTGAGTGTGAAAGCAAGCGAAATCTTTCCATCACCAATCTTGTCGTAACGATCAAAGAGTGAAATCGATTCAAGGAGATCGCCCGCACCGCTGCGTAACGCCTTTTCAACATCGAGGGCGGTAACAGATTGGTCGACGATTAAAGCTACATCTTGCACCGCAGCAGGCATTGTTCCAACTCGTGTTGGACGAACAATTTCAGAGTCTGGAAGTGCGCTAAGACCAACTGCAAAGGCAACGCTGCGTTCTGGTAAACCGTACTTTGCAATGATGCGCGGGTGAATTTCTCCCGCATGAGCAACCGCTTTGCCATCAACAATTAACTCAGCACAGCGACCGGGATGCCATGGCGCAAAGTCAGAACGTTTGATCGTCCATTCGAGATTACAAAGTTGCAAAATATCCTGGGCATAAGCAATAGCATCTTGCCAGTTGTAAGCCCGCGCTTTTCCTTGCCAATCTTCGTTCTCAACTTTTCCGACCAATAAACCTGCCACATGGAAAGCTTGCGGAGGAACGCTGGCATAGATTGCCTCAATTGTTTTGGCATCTGGGCGCTCACCGATTACCGGAGAAACCGCTGGAACAAGTTTTTGTGCACTGCGGAAGATCGATCCCATTTCGAAGATCGCAAAATCCTTCGCGCCGCGACTGATGTTTCGTGCGGCAACTTCGATAAGTCCTGGAACTAAATGCACGCGCATAAGTGGAAATTCTTCAGACATCGGATTTGCGATGCGATAAGTCGAAGCGCGCTCTCCAACAAAGCCCATCTGATCGATAGTCTCTTGATTGGTAAATGGGAAAGTTTGAACTTCAGCCAAACCACGTGCAGCGAGCATTGCTGAGATTGCGCGACGGCGCTTCTGAGTTGGCGTAAGGCTGGCGTGATTTGGACGTGGTGGCAATATCGATGGGATCTTGTCGTAGCCAATCATGCGGGCTACCTCTTCAGCTAAATCCGCAGGAGTTAATAGGTCTGACCGCCATGAAGGTGGATCAACAATGAAAGTTTTCTCATCTACGTCGCAGCCAATAACTCGTAGTACTCGAGCGATTTCAGCCGGTGAAACTTCTAGACCCAAAACTTTCGAGATGTAGGCAGGATCCAGCTTGATGACCGGCACATACTTTGGTTCGCCGGCGACAACAGTTGCAACATGCTTTGCCGAACTATGTGCAGTTAAAAGCTGCACGAAGCGAGCTGATGCAAACTCGGCAAGAGATGGGTCAACGCTGCGTTCGAGACGACGCGATGCTTCAGAAGAAAGCTTGTGGCGACGAGAGTTCTTGGCAATTAAAACTGGATCAAAACGAACGGCTTCGAGAGCGATCTCTGTGGTCGACTCCGAGATTTCAGAGGATTGACCACCCATAGTGCCGGCAAGGGCCAACGGTTGCTTATCGTCACAGACCATTAGATCTTCTGAATCTAAGTGGCGAACTTGGCCATCCAAAGTTGTAAATGGTTGCGCTTTACCAGCACGTTTAATTGTGAGGCCACCAGAGATCTTTGCTTTATCAAAGGCGTGAAGTGGTTGACCGAGTTCGAGCATTACATAGTTTGTTACATCAACAACTAAGGAGATGGATCGCATTCCCATTTTTTCAATACGTCGACGCATCCAGATTGGAGTCTTCGCGGATTGATCAAAGTTGGAAAGCGTGCGCAGGTAGAAGACCGACGCCGTTGCAGGATCCTCAATTTTCGCGGTTACGCCTTTGCCGGTCTCTTCAAATTTTAGAGCGCGAAGTGAATCAACCGGATCTGTGAAGTTAAGACCCAGAGAACCTGCAACTTCACGGGCGATACCGCGAATGCTCAAGGCATAACCACGATCAGGATTGACCGCCACGTCAAAAATGGTGTCGTTGATTTCCAGAACTGCGGTCGCATCTGCGCCGATTTCAACTTCGCCTTCAGCAAAGACCATGATCCCTGAGTGATCATCGCCCAATCCAAGTTCGCGTGATGAGCAGATCATCCCGTTAGAAGTTTTACCGTAAGTTTCACGAGCGCCAATCTTGAAATCGCCTGGCAAAACCGCCCCTGGGAGTGCGGCAACGACAACGTCACCAACTACGAAGTTGGTCGCGCCGCAAATCACGTAACGAGTCTCTTTCTCACCGCAATCGAGTCCAACATAGCGAATTGGCTTCTTAAATTCGGTGATTTCTTCGATAGTTAAAACTTTGGCAAATGTAAGTGGACCCGTTAAATCTGAGCCAGCCTCAATGATTTCTTCAACTTCGAAACCAACACGGATAAGTCCGTTGGAAATTTCCTCAGCTGAAATGTTTGTAGGAATATCTACAAATTCACGGATCCAAGATAAAGGTGCGCGCATTTTAGAGACCAACTCCGAACTGGCGCGTAAAGCGAAGATCGCCTTCGACGATATCGTGCATATCCGTAACGTTGTGGCGAACCATAAGTGTGCGCTCTAACCCCATACCGAATGCAAATCCGCTATAAATATCTGTATCAATTCCACAAGTGGCGAGAACCTTTGGATTTACCATTCCGCAACCGCCCCATTCGATCCAGCGACCGTTGAAGAAGATATCTACTTCAGCGCTTGGCTCGGTAAATGGAAAGAATGAAGGACGTAAACGCGTTGTGACATCTGGGCCAAACATCGCCTGCGCAAAGTTATCGAGCGTTCCCTTGAGGTGCGCCATCGTGATGCCTTTATCTACAACTAGCCCTTCAACCTGGTGGAATACCGGGCTGTGCGTGGCATCGAGTTCGTCGGCGCGGAAAGTACGGCCCGGACAAATCATGTAGATCGGAGGTTCATGCTGGAGCATCGAACGGATCTGCACTGGTGAAGTCTGCGTACGCAACACCATGCCAGATTCAACAGGTTCGATGTAGAAAGTATCTTGCATAGTACGAGCAGGATGATCTGCAGGAATATTTAACGCATCAAAGTTAAGCCAACCAGATTCGAGTTCTGGCCCTTCTTCAACCGCGTAGCCCTGCTCGATAAAGAAATCGCTGATCTCGTTCTTAATGATTGTAATTGGGTGCAACCCTCCGCGATGTGCGCGGTTTACTGGAAGAGTTATATCTACAACTTCTTCGAGCAGAACTTTCGCATCGCGTTCGGCTTCCAACTTTTGAGTTGCTTTGTCGAGTGATGCTGCAATAGCTGCCTTTGCTTCGCCAATTAACTTGCCGGCGCTAGCTTTTTCTTCTGGTGCAAGTGATCCCAATCCGCGACTTGCGAGTGAGATCGGAGCCTTATCGCCGAGGTGGGACAGGCGGGCGCTCTTTAAAGAATCGAGGTCGCCCGCAGCTGCGAAGGCCGTTGCGGCATCGCTCACCCATTTTTCAATTTCTGCGGGGCTCATAGTGAAATCTTAACCTGAGACCTTTCCAAGATGCGGGATATTTGAACTTCGATGCGATTAAAGAGCGGCGAGATGGAACATCACAATTGAGGCGGCGGCAGAAAGATTTAGGCTTTCGGCGTTACCTTTCATTGGGATATTTACCGCAACTACATCACCGCTAATTAAAGTGTCGATGCCGCGCGCCTCATTACCAAAGATGGCAACGCAATCACCAACGTTTTCAAGTTCTAGAAGTGATGTGGTGCCTTGAGCAGAGAGAGCTAATTTGGTCATCGATGGGAATTTTTCGGAGAGCGCTGCCAGAGTGATTCCGGAATACAGCGGAATGTGCCAGAGCGATCCTGCAGTTGCGCGAACCACTTTTGGTGAATACATATCAACGCTGCCTGGCGAAGTGATTACTGCATCAATTCCCATCGCATCGGCGCTGCGCAGAATAGTTCCGGCATTTCCAGGATCTTGAATTTCATGTAGATAAATAAATTTTGAGTCTCCGCTTAACTTAAGATCGGAAAAATCATTGCGGCCAATTTCGCAAACGCTCAGGATTCCCTGTGGCGTAATCGTTGAAGACATAGCGGCCATAACTGGCTCACTAACCAAAATCGTTTCGACGCTAGAAGTATCTAGGCCAGCAGAAACGATACGCGATTGACCGCTTTCGGTAAGGAAAAGTGTTTTGATCTTTGGGCCAGAAGTTGCAGCCAACGCTTCGCGGGC
>Ga0079301_1001301_pt1 | contig 11575 bp, 16 predicted proteins | sample Wag4_2014_7_11_3_FD_74797 | JGI IMG/M metagenome (GOLD analysis project Ga0079301, IMG submission 74797) | Fresh water mixed with fracking chemicals microbial communities from Ohio, USA - Utica-2 Time Series FC 2014_7_11 | ecosystem: Engineered > Industrial production > Chemical products > Input...
TCTCAAATGAGGTCCCTCTTCGAGTAGTAGTAATACTAGATTGCGTTCTTGATAGAAAACCAACTGTCAAGAAAGTATTAGGAATTCCGGTATTCGGAGAAGAGTCTCAGTACAGCCGTCAATCTCTTTCTTTGTTCTGGCGGTTTGCCGAAAAGTACGGATACTCTCTGGAACTAGTAGGATTTGGTTATACAAAAAAAGAGATGGAACAAGTCTTTGAAGATTTAAACAATCTTGGGACTAACCCATTCAACTATGTAAACAGGTACGAATCAGTAGCAGATTTGGTCGGAGAACTTCCTTATCGTCCAGAACTCAAAGGAGTTGTGGACATACCCTCTAGGGGACTAAGGTATGGCAGTAAATATTTGGACATGGGGAGGTTATAGTGGCAGCAGATAACGAAGTACGTCTCCTCTCCCGTGCAATACGTACCAGAGACATCTCAGTTTTACTTGAAGCTGGAGTACAAGACGATTGGTTTTTTGTTGAAGAGAATAAAGCTGTTTGGAAGTTTATTCGTCAGCACTGGACTCGTTATCAAGAAGTGCCTACGGGAGTTACGGTATTAGATAACTTCCCTACGTATCGTTTACTTGCAGTAGATGACAACATTGATTATTTATTAGATCAGTTAATTGAATATCGCAAACGTCAAAGCACAATTACAGTTGTACAAGATGCATCAGAAGCTATTGCTTCGGGAGATCACAACACTGCTATTGCGGTGCTTGGACAAGGTGTAGCAAAATTACTTGATGAAGGTTCTCGAGAGAGCACTGACATTGATCTAACTAATAACGCCACCAAGAGATTTGATGAGTATTTAAATGTTAAGACTCGTCCTAATGGCTTACTTGGAATTGCCACAGGGTTTAGAACTATTGATCAGGCAACTGCTGGTTTACAACCAGGTCAGTTAATTACAATTATTGCTCCACCTAAAACAGGTAAGTCAGTGCTTGCTTTGCAGGTAGCAGTTAACGTGCACAATGATGGCTTTGTTCCTTTGTTCCAATCTTTTGAGATGAACAACATTGAGCAACAACATCGACACGATGCAATGCGTTCCCACATTGCCCACTCCCGGTTGATTCGCGGGGCCCTGACTAAAGAAGAAGAGGCTCGCTATCAAAAGGTTCTTGAAGAGATGGAGAGCATGCACAAGTTTTACTTAACAGATGCAGTATCTGCAATGACTGTTACCGGACTTGCTGCAAAGATCGACAAACTTCGTCCAGACATCGTATTTGTAGACGGTGTGTATTTGATGGTTGACGAAATTACCGGAGAGCAAAACAGCCCTCAAGCACTAACAAATATAACTCGTGGCCTAAAGCAACTTGCTATGGCTAAGAAAATTCCTATTGTAATTTCTACTCAGGTTTTGTTATGGAAGATGAAGAAGCGTCAGGTATCGGCAGATGCTATTGGTTACTCATCATCTTTCTATCAAGACTCTGACGTAATCCTTGGATTACAAAAACAAGATGAAGAAGACGATACTTCCCGTGAACTACGTATCGTTGCAAGTCGTAATTGTGGGCCGGCATCAAGTGACCTGTTATGGGACTGGGAAGAAGGGAAGTTCGAAGAGTATGGATCTCTATTTGGAATCAGCACCATTTGATGGAACTCAATTATGCAAGGCTGTCGATCCAGATATGTTCTTTCCTGAGGACTACACAGACCGTGTGAGCGTGATGAAGGCTAAGGCTGTATGCCGGGACTGTCCGCTGACTACAGCTTGCCTAGAGTATGCTATGTCGGACAGTAGTTTGGATGGTGTTTGGGGCGGTACAACTCCTCAAGACAGAAAGAACTTGCGACGACGGAAACGAGCACTAGTATGAGTTTAGATCTAAGAGATAAAGATGCTCCACTTCACGTATGCATATGCGGTTCCTTTTTATGGAAAGTACAGGCTATGTTCGAAGATAGCGAAATTTCTTTATATATGCTAGACATGGAGTGTGCATTATGTGGCGCACTTGCAACAGCACCAACACCAATTGATGGGAGAGAGTGATATGAAAAAATTTAAGATGCCTACAGACGAGCAACTTGTAGAACGTGGATATATGACTATCGACGAATTTGTAGACAAGTATGCAGAAAGTTTGCGTGGTTATTTGTACTCTAACTGGCCAACTACCTCAGAAGAGTTACATCACCCAGAAGATCTTGTATCCAATGCCGCTATCTATACTGAGATCATGTATAGAGTGATAGTAGACTTTTCGTAGATGTACCGCGACGGAGATATTGAGAAGGTACTTCTTCGTTTAGGTGTTGACGGTTCTAAACGTAATCGGGAGATCATAGCTTTATGTCCCATGCACTTAGAACGTGTTGGTCGAGAAGACAATAACCCATCTTGGTCTATCAACTCTGAAACTGGTGTCCACCACTGCTTCTCCTGTGGATACAAGGGAATCGTCCTTGGTTTAGTCGCAGACGTACTAGAACTTAAAACAAAGTTTGATCGTCCGGACTATGATGCTGCAAAAGCTTGGCTTCAACAAGAGATTGAAGTTGACTTTGAAGAGCTTGCCAAGCAATTAGAGGAAATGCGTAATGCCTACGTAGGACCAATTCCTCGTCCTATAGAGATGAGTGAAGCACGACTTGCTGTATTTGATGAGGTTCCTGATTGGGCTTTGCAAGCACGCCAGTTAACTCAAACTGCAGCTTGGCATCACGGACTTAAGTGGGATACAAAACAAGAGGCTTGGATTATTCCAATTAGGAATGCTGAGAGTTCTAAACTTATGGGTTGGCAAGAAAAGGGACAGACAAATCGGACATTTCGTAACAGACCGGCAGGAGTTCAAAAGTCACTTACTCTTTTTGGCATTGACTCTTTACTTACTACTTCTATGATCATAGTTGAGTCCCCACTTGATGTTGTAAAGATTAGCTCATCCAAGCTGCAGGTAGGCGGAGTATCGACCTACGGAGCGTCAGTAAGTCAAGCCCAGTTTGATCTATTTAGACAAGCAGAGAAGTTGATTTTTGCTTTTGATAACCCTAGGATTGATGCTGCTGGAGAAAAAGCTTCCAAAGAAATGTTTGCAAAGTGTAAAGAAGCGGGCATGGAGTGCTGGTTCTTTAACTACGCAGGCACCGATATAAAAGATATAGGGGATATGACTCGTGAGCAGATCGAGTACGGCATTGAAAAAGCTAAACACTTCGTATTTGGTGAACAAGCAATCTACGGAGACTGAGGCTGCTTTAAGATCAAAGATCATTAAAGAGATTGCTCACGTAAGCGAGTATTACCGAGACGGTTCTCCTAAATCACCTACTGCTATACTCGTAGAGGTAATGGCAATTATTGGAGGAAATAAGTAATGATCTTCGCTCAGCTTCTTTGTCAAGATTGCATTTAGCATGTGCAGGTTTTACATTTTCAAGTGTGTCATGCCCTCCATCGATTAAAGCAATCACATGCTCTAAATGCAGGCCCCTTTCCCAACCGGGTTCGCCGGTGTGACGTGTAGCAGTAAGGTCAATTGATTCGTTACAAATATGGCAATTAGTCCCCCATTTATCAAGAACTTCTTGCGTCGAATAAATTTCTCTTAAAACTTGCCGTAAACGTGCTCGCCTCTTACGTTCTTTTTTGCGGTTCACTTCTGTCATTTTTCCTGGATACCGCTTGTAGTAATCCCGGTCCTGCTGTTTGTATTTCTCTGGATCTCGTCTTACTTGAGCCCTACGGTAGTCGGCTGCTACTTTTAAGCATAGTTCGCAGGCTTTGCCGTTATTTTTTCTGCATCGATAGTAGTCGCCAATTGCAACTCCATGCTGATTTGATAGGTCGACTTTTTCCATAGGAGTAACATAGCAAAAACCCTAGTAGACTTACAACTATGACTTTTACAGGCACCTTGCTTCCATATCAACCAGAGGCTGTAGACGCTATGTGCGAACGCGGCAAGATGTTGGTTGCCTATGACTTAGGTTTAGGTAAGACGGTCCTTACAATTGCGGCTATTGAACGTCTTATGGACGAACAGAAGATTACAGAGCCGGGTATAGTTATCTGCCTGTCCAGTTTAAAATATCAGTGGGCAGAACAGATTAGGAAATTTACAGATGGAACTTCAACACCTTTGGTTATTGATGGAACGCCAAAACAAAGACAAGAACAGTATGAGCAAGCCTTTGACTGGGGGCATACACTCGTTGATTACGTCATTCTTAACTACGAGCAAGTTGTTAACGACTGGGAGTATGTACGACAGCTCCCTACAGGATTCATTGTATGCGACGAAGCAACAGCAATCAAAAGTTTTAGATCCAAACGCTCCAAGTACGTAAAAAAATTAAAGAGCGATTACAAGTTTGCTCTTACTGGTACACCGGTAGAAAACGGAAAACCAGAAGAGCTCTACTCAATCATGCAGTTTGTAGACAAAAGTTTGTTAGGTCGCTTTGATCTTTTTGATCAAACGTTTATTGTTAGAAACAGATTTGGTGGGGTAGAGCGTTATCGCAACCTACCATTATTAAATACAACACTGTCCGCTGCCTGTGTAAGAAAACGTCAATCAGACCCCGATGTTGCACCTTACTTGCCTGAGACTATTTTTGCTGAACCAATATTAATTCAATTTGATTCGGCCGGTTCTAAGCTTTACAAGAGCATTGCTAATGAGATCCTTACAGACTTAGAAGAAGCTATGGAATCTTACGGTTCTAGCTTTGATATTTTTTCTCATTACGGTCAAGCAAACTCCTTTGACGGGGCAGACGCATTACGTGGAAAAATCATGTCTAAATTAACGTCATTAAGAATGCTTTGCGATCATCCAGAATTACTGCAGGTATCCGCAAAGTCCTCCGGGTATGTAGCAGATTTAAAAGAGACAGGGCGCTTGGATGCCGTTACAAAGTCTCCTAAGCTTTCTGCTTTAAAGGAGTACGTAGACAACTTTTTAAGCCAGTATGAGGGAAACAAAGTTGTTATATTTACTAGTTACGTCCATATGGTGGACATTATTAGGGACACTTTAGTTGTAGATTGGGGCAGTACGCCCTACACCGGAGAAATGAATGCAAAAGATAAAGAGGAATCTAAACTTAAGTTTCAGACTGATCCTGATGTTCGTATCCTTGTCAGTTCTGATGCTGGTGGCTACGGCGTGGATTTGCCTCAAGCTAACTTACTCATTAATTATGACTTGCCGTGGAATGCTGGTTTGGCTGTACAACGTAACGGCAGAATTCGTAGAGCATCGTCTACTTGGACGTCCATAGTTATTCAAGATTTCTTAATGGAGGGGTCTATTGAAGAACGTCAACACACCATGTTGCAACAAAAAATAGCTATTGCTAATGCCGTTATAGACGGAGAAGGTATAGACGATAAGGGCGGAGTTGCTTTAACTGCGGGTTCACTTAAGGCTTTCTTACAGAATATAACCGTTTAAACTTATTCAATGCCTAACGCACCTAAGACACCAACACGGACTATCCGTGTAGCCAGCGACCTTTGGGCTGCTGTAAAAGACAAAGCTGCCATAGAAGGCCGTACGGTGACTGATGTCATCGTTCAGGCTCTAAAAGACTATATAGACCCTCCACGTAAGTCCACAGGCTACCCTGACCAGGAGTTATGGGAAAACCTTAAGTAACTTGCACTATGTCAGTGGCGTGATATAGGATGCTTCTAAAGGAGGCATCATGCCAAATATTATTCCACCGGACAAAAAGCCGGTAAGTTCAGTATTAAGTAAGGTTCAACAATTTATCGCTATTAAGCGTCAATTAGATGACTTAACTAAAGAACAAACTCAGCTTAAGAATTACCTTTCTGATCTAGTAGACAGAGAGGGTGAGCCTGACGATAAAGGTCACCTTTGGTATCCATTAGAGGAAGAGGTAGACGGATATCGTTCCCTACAACGTCAGCGTAAGGTTTCTCAAAGCCTTGATGCAGATGCCGCTACACGTATCCTCAATGAGCGAGGACTAGCAGATCGCTGTTACTCTATGCAACCAGTACTAAATGAAGACGAGGTTATGGCCTGTCTTTATGAGGGTAAGTTGTCAGAAGAGGATATCGATACGATGTTCCCTAAGAAGATTATTTGGGCCTTTATTCCTTCTAAATCTTAAGGTAGATATGAACGACGAAGTTGACAAACTGTTTGAAAGCTTGGATGATTACTACCCTGGCTCAAAACGTAAACGTCGTAAGCCAGATCCAAATGTAAAACCACGTAAAGTTTCTGCACCAAACGCTTGGAATGCCGACCCTCAGGTCAAAGCATTACCTAACGGAAAGGTGATAGAATTGTTTAGTGCCGGAGCTATGGCTCTTGCATTAGGCAGACCGTTAGTTACTTTGAGGCTTTGGGAACGAAAAGGTTATATACCACGTGCACCCTATCGCCTGAAGTCAATGATTGTTAATGGTGTAAAGAAGCCCGGATGGCGGATGTACAGCAAAGCAATTGTCGAAGCAACTATCGAGAGCTTTCAATCTAGAGGACTTCTTGAAGCACCTCGGGTTGATTGGAATCGACATCATGATCTATCAATTGAATTGATGGAGAAATGGACTAAGATTCATACTCAAGAAACAACTTAATATGACCATCAACCAATGATCCAATGACTATGAGAGGAATATCCAAATGGGTATCCGAATTGAAAACCAAGCAACACCAAACGTCGACTCTTATGTAGTCGAAACACCTACTACCGAAGTTCTCGAAGAGATCTTCCAAGCTGAAGACGAATCAGAAGTTCCTGAGCGTTCTTCAGTAATCCAAACAGGTTGGGCAGCAGCTAAAAAAGCTGTAGCAAAGTCCAACAAAACATTCGCAACTGACTTCCGATTTGACGAGGATGTCCAACTAATTAAGTTCATTGGTAATGAACCAATGTCCTTTATGCAGCACTGGGTTAACCGTCCTGGAAAGAAGTCTTTTATTAGCATTGGTGAGGGCGACCCACTAGTTGCTGTAGGAAGTAAGCCAGATCAAAAGTTTGCGTTTACTGTTCTTAACCTATCTGACGAAGATCCACAATTACAACTAATGATTGTTGGAGTTCGTCTATGCGGACAGCTTGAGAAACTTGATTCTGATAAGAAAACGGGTCCACTTAATCGTCCTGACATTTACTGGGCAGTCAGCAAGTCTGGCACCGGTACAAAAACATCATACTCAGTTACACCTGTAAAAGAGCGTGACCTTGCTGAGGATTGGGGTATTGACCCTGTTGCAGCTGCAGAGCTAATTAAAACAATGAAGCCACTAGGACCAGACGCATTACATACGTCTACCAAGGCTGAACTTGCTGAGATTGCTCGTGAAATTGCATCCGGTAACTAACCTCAAATAATCGTGCTGAGGGCCCAGTCTCTTGTCTCCTTTCTCTAATGGGCCCTCAGCGCACCTAATCAAGGAGCGCTATGAATATTATTACCACAGAGAAACAACTTAAAGATCTTGTTGCTGCCTACGAAAAAGTAGATGCGTTTTGTTTTGACGTAGAAACAGTTGGCAACCATAGAGGAGACCCACGACAGAATATTGTTACGTGGATTGCTTTAGCTACTCATGATCGGGTAGACGTTATTCCAATGGGACATCCAAACGGAGAATACTTACGAACTGAGTATCCGCTGCTTCCTTCTGCGGTGGTAAGAGTATCTAAGGGCATGGAGTTACGAGATTCTGACTACAGTAAAGATGAACGCAAAGCAACGCGTATCTTTGGTCCAGCACCTGAGCAGCTAACTGCTGGAGAGGTATTTAAGGCTTTAAAGCCGTTGTTGCATAGTGACAAAGTAAAAATTGGTCACAACCTTAAGTTTGATTTACAGAGCGTTACTAAATACATTGGGCAACTTCCCACACCAACTTACTTTTGTACTCTTAATGCTGCTTTTATTTTAGATAACCAGAATCGCAATGACCTAGGATTAGACGATTGTTTAAAGCGTGAGTTTGGCTATCACATGGTCAAGGGCGTAGGCAAAGAAGTAGAGAAACATAGTTTCGATGAGGTTGCTACATACGCTGCGTTAGATGCTGAATGGACTTGGAAGCTGTATCTTCTCTATTCTATTAATCTTGAAAAGGACGGTCTTCGAGGCATTTTTAATTTAGAGATGGATGTCCTAGAGGTTATCTGTCGTATGGAGTTACGTGGTGCAGATATAGATGTTGCAGAATTAGAAAACTTAAAGGCTAACCTTGAAGTCCAGCTTGAGACTTGTAAAGCAACGATTTATCGTCTTGCAGGAAAAGCTTTTAATATTAATAGTGTTCCTGAAAAACAAAAGATGCTTTACTCTTCTAAGAAAGACGGAGGCAGAGGTTTACGTCCAAAGGTATTAACTCCTGCGGGACAGAAAAGAGCAGAGGAAGGTCAGCCTTCTTCAGTTTCTGATTACTCAGTAGCAGAACCTGCATTGCAAGCCTTTGCAGGAAAAGATCCGCTAGTTGATGCCCTTATTGAGTATTCAGACTTAAACAAATTGTTAACTACTTATGTTATCCCGTACTTGGGTGGGGATATAACCAGAACTTTACTGGGTAAGTCTAAAGTAACTGCTAAGAAGAGCATTATGTTCAAAGGAAGAATCCACACAGACTTTGTTCAGTATGGAGCAGAGACTGGGCGTTTCTCTAGTCGTAATCCAAATCTTCAAAACGTTCCAGCTCCGCACACGTTTAATGGAAAAGCTATTCGTAATCTTTTTGTTGCCCCAGAAGGACACTCATTGGTAGTTGCTGACTACAGTCAGATTGAACCTAGAGTTATTGCGTCCTTTAGTCAAGACCGCATTATGTGTGGGGCGTACTTAAACGGGGAAGATATATACACAACTATTGGTAACACTATGGGCGTAGATAGAAAAGCAGGTAAGGTCTTAGTTCTGTCCCTAGCTTACGGGGTAGGTCCGGATAAGATCTCTGACTCCATAGGGTGTTCTTTACCTGAGGCTAGAGAGTTGCTTGACGAATTCGTTCGTAAGTTTCCTTCTGTGGCTAGGTACAAAAAACAAGTTATCAGCGATAGTCGTAAACAGGCTCCAATACCCTTTGTTAGCACCTTGTTAAGGCGTCGCAGGTATCTGCCTGATTTACGATCTAACGAGGTTTGGAAGCGTTCCAGGGCAGAAAGGCAGGCGTTTAACACAGTTATTCAGGGGTCGGCTGCTGACCTCATTAAACTTGCTATGATTAGGGCTAATAAAATGATTCCAGAGCAGGCGTCTTTGATACTAACTGTGCACGATGAGTTAGTAACTGTGACTCCTACTGAACTTGCGGAAGAAACCGCAGAACAGATTCGTAAGGCTATGGAAGAGATTAAAGCATTGAATGTTCCAATGCTTGCAGACATTACGATTGTAAAACGATGGGGAGAGGCTAAATGAGGTTCTGGAGATCAAAGAAACGCAAGGTAAATGTTACTCAAGTGCCTCTAAGTGTTCTAATGCGTCAAATTGTTTATGATGCAATGTTAACACCTACCGAAGGTATAGCAGAGATGATGGGATTACCACCTATCTCTGATGAAGTAGCAGATATGGAGCAAGAAGCTCACGAAGTTAGATTAGGAAATATTGCTGGCCTACTTCCTTTTATTGACGCTCATGCAGAAATACTGGCTAAGGTTGCAACCGCTGCATACACACTAGATCATAATAGTGAGTTTGAGAACATACCTGAGAATGGTTTAGATCAACTGAGTGATCTGTTTAAGATGATTGCTTTAGCGTCTTCAGTTTCTTGCGTATCAACGTTAAATAATATAGGGCTAATTGATTCGAAAGTGAGTATGGATCATGAGTAATAACTGGTGGGCAAAAAAATTAGGAACTCCTGTTCAACCTTCTTCTACCCCAAGTACAAACCTTCCACCAGGAAACGTTTATAGGCCACCACAACAAACACCTAATGTACAAGTGTCCTATGATCCAAACCAAGATCAGTTAGTTACACGAGCACAAAGTGCACGAGACACAGAACGTTGCCCAGGATGCATGTCCGGTAACTATATGGCCCCAGTTGGCACACAGCGTAAACGTTGTTATGATTGTGGGTATCCAATTGTTCAGGCAGGAACCGGAGCAGGTGGTACAGGATCTAGCAGCGGTCCAACGATTGCAGCTAAACAGCCAAACCAAAGCGGAGGATTTAATCCAACAACTATTGTAGGGAGACTTGAATGATGACACTAAGCGCAGACGCATTAAAAATTGCAGCAGGTATTAATAAAAAATTAGGTGCTAACACAGTCATTCTTGCTGGACAGGCACAGGCATCTAAACGCATTACCTCTGGGTCTTTAACTCTAGACGTTGTACTCGGTGGTGGTTGGCCAATGAATCGTTGGGTTGAGTTAGTTGGAGAGGCCTCTCACGGAAAGACCGCAATTGCTCTAAGAACTATTGCGGCAAATCAAAAGATCAATCCTGAATTTACCGCTGTTTGGATTGCAGCAGAAGATTTTGATTCTAAGTACGCAGAACTTTGCGGTGTCGACAACAGTCGAGTATTACTTGTAGAAACTAACAGTATGGAGGATGCATTTGATGCAGTTATTCAGTTTATGGAAAGCAAAGCTGTGGACATGGTCGTTGTCGATTCTCTTCCTGCCCTTGTCCCTAGCGCAGAAGATCAAAAACACATGGAAGAATTTACTGTGGGTCGTGGCGCACTTATTACCAATAAGTTCTTTAGAAAAGTGGCGTCAGCTACCAAAAGAGACCTCATCGAATCAGAACGACCAGTACTAGGAATTATGATTAATCAATACCGCATGAAGATTGGCGTTATGCACGGAGACCCTAGAACCACCCCTGGTGGGTTAGGCAAAGACTATGCGTACAGCGTTCGATGTGAGGTAAAGCGGGATGACTGGGTAGAGGTCGGTACCGGTGAGAGTAAGCGTCGTGTAGGCCAGACTATTCGTGTTCGTACTATTAAGAACAAGACCTTTCCACCACAGCAGACTGCGTATCTAGATTTTTATTTTGCAGATGGTGGTGCAGTTGACGCTGGTGGTTATGACACCGGTAAAGAGATTGTTGCTCTATCCATACTTAATGGAGTTGTAGAGCGACGCGGTGGATGGATGTACTACGGAGACCGCAAATGGCAGGGAGCACAGGCTCTTATTGATTCTCTTAGAGAAGAGATTGAGTTACGTGAAGAGTTGAGTAAGGCGGTAATGAGCACGATCAAAGCTCAACCGATTTTGGCTATTGATGAAGAGTAAGGGACAAAAAGAATCTCTAAAACACGAAAAGCGTTTAGAGAAATTGGTGGATGGAAAGCGTTCTGCAGCGTCAGGTGCTTTCTGGTCACGTAAAGGGGATGTACGGAGTGATGATCTTTTGATTGAGCACAAATGGACTGGTAAAAAATCAGTAACCATTAAATCAGAAGTTCTTAAGAAGATTACTACCGAAGCTATCCTTGATAGTCGTATTCCGGTTTTAGGTCTTCACCTTGATGGCGAGAACTATGTAGTTTTAGGAGAGGAGGATTTCTTTGAACTTCGTAACGCACTCAGGAGTGACTAAATGGAATATGAC
>Ga0079301_1001302_pt1 | contig 11554 bp, 12 predicted proteins | sample Wag4_2014_7_11_3_FD_74797 | JGI IMG/M metagenome (GOLD analysis project Ga0079301, IMG submission 74797) | Fresh water mixed with fracking chemicals microbial communities from Ohio, USA - Utica-2 Time Series FC 2014_7_11 | ecosystem: Engineered > Industrial production > Chemical products > Input...
GTACCCAGACCATGGCCGAACGGCAGCCCACCACCCGCAAATGTGCCGCCGCCGCGCGCATCAGGCGCCGGCCGGTGCCACGGTCCCGGTAATCCTCATTCAAATAAAGCGTATTGATCTCCCCATCGGCCAGCCCCTCACGGCGGGACCGCCCGCCAGAGGCAAAGCCGATGATCGTCGCCTCATCCGGGGCGCTGCCTTCCGGCAAATCATCGCCGGACGCCACCGCGACAAACACGGCATAGCCGCCGCGCCGGTCGAACATGTCGCGCTGATAGGAAGCCGCCAGGCGGGTCGCGGAAAGCCCGGCCAGATAGGCATCGGGCAGAATGCCGGCATAGGCGCTGCGCCATACCGCGACATGCAGCGCACCGATCGCGGCGGCATCGCTGGCACGGGCGCGGCGGATCGCGATCATGGCTTTCTTTCCAGTACAGCGCAGAAGAATCCATCCGTACCATGAGCACCCGGAGAAAGGCGCAACCACGGCCCGGCGCAGGGCTGCGCCACATCGGGACAGATCGCTGGCCAGACTGCTTCAAGCGCCAATGGCGCAAAATCCGGGTTGCTTGCCAGGAAGCTTTCCATCCGGTCCTCATTCTCCGCGGGCAATACGGAACAGGTAGCGTAGACCAATCTGCCGCCCGGACGCACTAATTCTCTTGCCCTGTCGAGAATGTCGTTTTGCACTGCAACAAGCTCGGCCAAATCCTGCGGGCGGGTACGCAACCGGGCATCCGGGTTGCGCCGCCAGGTGCCGGTGCCGGTGCAGGGCGCATCCACCAAAACGCGGTCAAAACTGCCGGCGCGGCGCTTGGCCCAGCGGTCCCCGGCGGCCAGCAAATGCCGTTCGGCATTATCCACCCCGGCGCGGCGGAACCTCAGCGCTGCGCCTTCCAGGCGGGGGGCAGAGGTATCGCAGGCGGTGATCTTGCCCCGATTGCCCATGGTGGCGGCCATGGCCAGAGTCTTGCCCCCGGCGCCGGCGCAGTAATCGGCCACCCGCATCCCGGGGCGGGCATCGGCCAGAAGGGCGATCAATTGGCTGCCCTCATCCTGCACTTCAATCAGGCCAGCCTTGAAGGCCGCCGTGCCCGTGACCGGGCGGCGGGATGGTACGCGCAGCCCCCAGGGGGAAAAGGGGGTTGCTTCGGTGGCAATGCCCTCAGCCGCCAGGCTGGCCGCGGCTTCTTCCCGCGTGCCGCGCAGCAGATTGGCGCGCAGATCAAGGGCTGCGGGCTGTTCCATGGCGGCGGATTCCGCCGCCAGCGCCGCGCCAAAACGTGACTGGAAATCCGGCAGTAGCCATTCAGGCAGGTTGAAGCGCACCGGATCAGGCATATCCGGGTGCAAAAGCTCTCGCCCGGCCATGATTCGCACCGCGCGGGCTTCCGCTGCATTGGGCGGCGCCGCGCCATAACGCTCACCAGAAAAGCCGCGCCCGATATCCGCTTCGGTCCAGCGGGCCACCAGCACCAGATAGGCCATGAGCAATAAGCGCGGGGTTGGCTCAGCCGGCAGCCGCGCCAGATTCCAATCCAGCCGCAGCCTTTGGCGCACCACGCCCCAGACCCATTCGGCAATGCTGCGCCGATCCCCCCCGCCAATAAAGCGCCGGGCGCGGAAAAAATCACTCGCCACCGCATCGGCAGGGCGGCGGCGGGCATCGGGGGCAAAGCATTGGGCTTCGAGCGCGCTGAGCAGCTCGATCGCCGTGGCAAGTCTGGCGGAAGGGGTCACGCATGGAGCATCCGCGCAGAAGCGCCCCCTGGCAAGGCCCACCCCCCCTTCACTCGGACGGCCAGCTTGCCTTAGGCTTTGATCAGAAACGGCGAGGCACATCGCCCAAAACGACTTGAGGAAGCGCCGCATGCATCTTGGCCTTTTCATGATGCCGCTCCATCCGCCGGGGCGGCCCATGCATGAAACCCTGGCAGAGGATACGGAAAAATCCCTGCTCGCGGATCGCCTGGGCTTTCAGGAGGTCTGGGTTGGTGAGCATTTCTCCGCCACCTCAGAGCCCATTGCGTCCCCGCTGATGTTCATGGCCGGGCTGGTGCATCGCACGAGCCTTAATTTCGGCACGGGCGTGATCAACCTGCCCAACCACCACCCTGCCATTGTGGCGGCGGAAGTCGCGCAATTCGACCACATGGCGCAGGGCCGCTTGATGATGGGGATTGGCGCGGGGGGGCTTTCTTCCGATTTCGAGCTGTTTGGCGATATCGAGCCCAAGGAACGCGGCAAGCGCATGGTGGAATCGATTGAAACCATCCAGCGCATCTGGGCCGCTGAGCCACCTTATGATGTGGGTGGCGAGATCTGGCCGGTGAAGATTTCGCGCAATGTGCTGCCGGAATATGGCGTGGGCTTCATGCCAAAGCCCTTCCAGCCGGGCGGGCCTTCCATTCATGTCTCGGCCAGGTCCAAGGATTCGCAGGGCGTGGCGCTGGCGGCCAAGCGTGGATGGGGCGTGATCAGCGCCAATTTTGTGGCGCATCGGATTCTCGCCGGCCATTGGCAAAGCTTCGCCGCCGGCCAGCGCGAAGCGGGGCAGGCGCCGGATGGCGCGCGCTGGCGCATGGCACGGAATTTCGTGATTGCGGCCACCGATGCGGAAGCCCAGGCCCGCGCCACCGCGGCGGAAGGGGCGACACGCTATTACTTCGAATACCTCGGCAGCCTCGCGAAACGCGCCGGCCTCGCTTCCACCATGACCCCGCGCGATGACATGGACCATAACGCCGCAACGGCTGAGGATATGATTGACGCCTGCGTGATCGCCGGCAGCCCGCGCACCGTTTTGGACAAGCTGATTGCGCTGCGTGAAGAAGCCGGCCCCTATGGCCATGTGCTGATGGCGGGCCTTGATTGGTCCGGCCCCAATGCGGCCTGGGAAGCTGAGAGCATGGCGCGCTTGGCGCAGGAAGTCATGCCAAGGCTGCGCCAGCATCTGGGTCGGCGCGCGGCGGCGGCGTGAACCAAAAAAACTGAGGGGTGGCCGCAAATTTCCACCAGGGGTGTCTATTCTTCAGAAGTTTATTTACGAATCTCGGCTAGATTTGCTTCATGACGAAAACCATCCCCGGCGGCATCAATGCCGCGATGAATGCGACGCTGAGCGGCATGCAGCGAGCCGTGGAGCGTCTGGAAATGGCGGCAATACGCCTGGCCAATACAACCGCAGCGCCAGAAAGGCCTGTCTATGTTCCGCCCATCCCACGAGAGGGTATCGGTTCCGGCATTGCCGCCATTCAGGGGCAGGAAGCCCTGGAGACGGCCTTTGTAGACATCATGATCGCAAAACGCGCTTATGAAGCCAATGCCAAAGCGTTTCGTTTTATCTCAGCAACCGAAGATTGGCCCTTCAACCGAGGGTTCTAAGCTGCGCGCCTGATCGGCGTGGGTCGAATGACCGAAGCCGTGAATCAGCCGCGTCTTCTAAAAATTAAAGTAGTCCAAGGCCCCACATCTATTCTGCGTTCAAGCACCAGGCCCTGACGGCGATGCGCCGCCAGCACCATGCGCGCTTGCGTGCCGAGAAGCCCGGCCAAAATGGCCGTTCCCTGCGGCGCAAGATGCGCCGCCAATTCTCGCGCCATGGCGCAAAGCGGGCGCGCCAGGATATTCGCGAAAATCAGATCATAGCGCTTGCCCTGCAAACGCCGATCCCGCCAGCCATCGGCCAATAACGCGCGCATTTGGCGTGACAGGCCATTCAGCCGCGCATTCTCAGCACAAATGCGCACCGACCAGGGTTCGATATCGGTTGCCGTCACCGGCACATGCAGCAGCTTGGCCGCCGCCATGGCGAGAATGCCCGAACCACTGCCCAAATCCATGACGCGCCGAGGACAGCGATGCGCGATCCCTTCAAACGCCATCAGACAGCCTTGCGTGGAAGCATGTTCGCCCGAACCAAACGCGAGGCCCGCATCCAGCTTCAAGACCAACCGATCAAAACAGCGCCGATCCGCAACATGGGTCGGGCGGATCAGGAAGCGCCGACCAATCCGCTGTTCCGGAAAAGCCTGCACGGTGCGCGCAAGCCAACCATCCGCTTCTACTGGCGCAACTTGCAGCGCGGGCGGCGCGATGCCCGCCACCAACGCGGCCAAGGCCAAGGCACTTTCCAGCGAATCCTGCCCCGCGCCTGCCTCGCGCACGCCTTCGACGCGCCAGGTATCGCTTGGCTCATCGCGGAAATAGGCGACCGTGCCACACACCTGTTGCAGTGCCGCTTCGAAGAAGGGCAGCGCTTCCTCATTCAGCCCATCAATGCTGAGTGCTTCCAGCGGTTCAGCGCGGCGGCGGGAGAGCGCGCCCGCGCCATCAGGGCCGGCAGGGCGCATCAGGCTTTCTCCACAAAACGATCAATCAGGCGCTTTTCGCCGGCCTTCTCAAAACGGATATCCAGCCGATCATCTTCCACGCCCGTCACCTCGCCATAGCCAAACTTCTGATGAAAGACGCGATCGCCCTTGGCATAACGCGCGGAACTTGTTGGGCGTTCCTTCACTTCCCAACTGCCTGCTTCAATCACGCGCGGGCGCTGGCCGTAAAGCCCGCCGGCGCTTGGGAAAACACTGGCACTCCGCATCTCCCGCGCGGCATTGCCTTCCAGCTTGATTTCGGATGTCGGCAATTCATCCAAAAAGCGCGATGGGATGGAAGCCTGCCAATTGCCGTAAATGCGCCGATTGGCGGCGTGGCTGATCACGGCAAAACGCCGCGCCCGCGTGATGCCAACGTAAGCAAGCCGCCGTTCTTCCTCCAGCGCCTTTTCGCCGCCTTCTTCAAGGCTGCGCTGCGATGGAAAGACGCCTTCTTCCCAACCTGGCAGAAACACGCGGTCGAATTCCAAGCCCTTCGCGCCATGCAATGTCATGATGGAAACGCGCTGGCCTTCCGCCGCTTCGTCATTTTCCATCACCAGCGAGACATGTTCCAGAAACCCAGCGAGGGTTTCGTAATCCGCCATGGCGCGCAGCAATTCCTTAAGGTTATCAAGCCGCCCCGGCGCTTCCGGGCTGCGATCCTGTTTCCACATATCGGTATAGCCGCTTTCTTCCAGAAGTGTCGCCGCCATCACCACATGGCCTTCATTGGGCAGCATGGCGCGCCAGCGGGCAAAACCTTCCAGCAATTCACCCAGGGCCGCACGCGCCTTGGCCTGCTTGATCACGCCCTTTTCCAAGGCAAGCCCGGCGGCAATCGCCAGCGGCACCGCTTCTGCCCGCGCCAGCGCATGCATCTCCCGCATCGCGGTATCGCCAAGCCCGCGCTTGGGCAGATTGACGATGCGTTCAAACGCCAGATCATCCGCGGGCTGCGCCACCACACGGAAATAGGCCATGGCATCACGGATTTCTTGGCGTTCATAAAACCGCGCACCGCCCACCACGCGATAGGGCAAGCCAAGCGTAATCAGGCGTTCTTCAAAGGCGCGCGTCTGAAAACCGGCGCGGATCAGAATGGCGACCTCGCCAAGGCTCTCGCCCGAACGCCGCGCCGCTTCGATCCTCTCCCCCACCATGCGCGCTTCTTCTTCGCTGTCCCAGACGGAGACAACGCGCACCTTCTCCCCATCCGCATCGCTGCGCCCGGCGCGGAGCGTCTTGCCAAGCCGGCCTGTGTTATGCGCAATCAGCCCGGAAGCGGCGGCGAGGATGGGCCGCGTCGAACGATAATTCGATTCCAACCGCACCACCTGCGCGCCGGGGAAATCCTTTTCAAAGCGGAGGATGTTTTCAATCTCCGCCCCGCGCCAGGAATAGATGGATTGGTCATCATCACCGACGCAGCAGATATTGCGATGCGCCTGCGCCAAAAGCCGCAGCCAGTAATACTGCACCAGATTGGTGTCCTGATATTCATCCACCAGAATATAGCGAAAGCGCCGCTGATAATCCGCCAGCACTTCCGGGTGCCCACGCAAAATCGTCACCACATGCAGCAGCAAATCACCGAAATCAGCGGCATTCAGCGCTTTCAGCCGCGCCTGATACGCCTCATAAATGCTGCGCGCGCGCCCTGCGGCGTAATCCGTATCCTCAGCGGGTGTCACGGCATCAGGCGTCAGCCCGCGATCCTTCCAGCGTTGAATGATCGCCATCAGGCCAGGGGCGGGCCAGCGCTTCAGGTCAATATGTTCCGCTTCCATCACCTGCTTCAGCAGGCGTAGCTGATCATCCGTATCCAGGATGGTGAAATTGGCATTGAGCCCCACAAGTTCCGCATTACGGCGGAGCATGCGTGCTGTGAGTGCGTGAAAGGTGCCAAGCCAAAGCCCTTCCACTGTCTCACCCATCATGGCGCCAACACGTTCGCGCATTTCCCGCGCGGCCTTATTGGTGAAGGTCACCGCCAGCACTTGGGATGGAAAGGCCTTGCGGCTGCGGAGCAGATGCGCGAACCGCGTGGTCAGCACGCGCGTCTTGCCGGTACCCGCGCCGGCCAACACCAAAAGCGGCCCATCCAGCGCTTCCACCGCCGCGCGTTGCTCGGGATTGAGCCGCGCGAGGTAATCCGCGTCACTCACCGGCAGGACCCGATAGACCCGGCGCCGCAAATCTTCTCGCCATCCAGCCAGCGCGCACCGCTGAAATCAGCGCCGGAAAGATTGGCGCCGGTAAGCTCCGCCCCGGTGAGGTCCGAACCGCGAAAATCGGCGCGGAACAGCGTGGCGCGGCGCAAATCAGCGCCCTTCAGCGTGGCGCCGGCCAGCACAGCGCGGGTCAGATCGGTGCTGCGGAGCGTCGCACCAGTCAGATCGGCGCGCGTCATATCGGCAAAGCCAAAGCGCGCATCGGAAGCATCAATGCCATTCAGCTTCGCTTCCACGAAACGCGCCCGCGCGAAGGATGTATCGCGGAGCGTCGCCCCCGTCAGGTCCCGGCCTGAAAGATCCACATTATCCAGCAGGCAGCGCCGCCAGACCACGCCAGGCGCAGGGGAATCGGCGCAGGCGCCAAAGGCGGGGCCAGCCAGGAGTAGCAGTCCAAGCAGGAGGGGAATCTGAGGGAATGTGATCACGCACTGGATATAGAGGCTCCACCCCGCCGGTCCAACCACGCCCGGCTTGCATCACGGCCCCGAAGCGGCAAGCATGTCGCGGTTTAACCTCGTGAGGTCTCGATGCGCCGTCAAATTTTCGCCCTGAGCCTATTGGCCCTGCTGCCTTTGCCGGCGGCCGCGCATCACCCGATGGACGGCGCCATGCCACAGACGCTGTGGCAGGGCTTTGCTTCCGGCATCGGCCACCCGGTGATTGGGCTGGATCATCTGGCCTTTCTGCTGGCCGCTGGCGTGCTGGCGGCGGCACTGCCGCGCAATGAGGCGTTGCGCGCGATTGCCGGTTTCCTGGCGGCCGGCATGGTAGGCCTCACGCTGCACATGGCCGGCATTGGCCTTGGCATGACCGAGGCCCCAGTTGCGGCCTCGGTGCTGCTGGCGGGGCTGGCGCTGCTGGTCGCGCAACGCGTTTCCGCCCCGGCGCTGCTGCTGGGCTTTGCCCTGGCCGGGCTGTTCCATGGCCATGCCTTTGCGGAAGCCGTGATCGGCGCCGAGGCAACGCCGATCATCGCCTATCTGGCCGGGCTTGCGGTGGTTCAGGGCGGTTTGATGCTGGGCGCCATGACGCTGGCGCGGGAGGCCACGCGCGCGCGGTGGCTACGCCCAGCGATGGGCGCGGCGGCGAGTTTTGCGGGCTTCGCCTTCCTTGTGACGGCCTTGATCGCCTAAGCCGCCCGCCAAACCACCGGAAACACCTCACTATCCATCGCGGCACCATGTGCCGGCGCATTCGCGGGCGCGGGCGGGCTCTCAATTCCCTTGCGGCGCGTGAACACCGCATCATCGCCGGTCCAGCGTGCGGAAACCGCACGGCGCCTCAGCTTCGCGCTGCGATTACCCGGCGCGCCATGCAACGTCAGCCCATGGAAGGCCACGCAATCGCCAGGCTGCAAATCCCAGCCCAGCAGCGTATAGGCGCCGCGATTACCCTCAACATCCGGCACCGGCAGAAAGCGCGGATCGTCAGAAGGATGGTCAGCGCTATCGACGAAGCGCTTCGGCTTGAACCATTCGCCTGTCCGATGTGACCCGGCCACATATTCAACGCCATTCTCCCGCGCCACGGTATCAAGCGGGATCCAAAGGGAACACACCTGCCAGCCCTCCACCGTCCAATAGGGCTGGTCATTATGCCAAGGGGTTGGTTCTTCGGTGCCTGGTTCCTTCACCAACACATGTTCATGAAACAGATTGACCTTGCCGCTTTGCATCAGCGCGCCGGCAATGGCGGCCGCCGGGGAATGGCGCAAAAACGCCTCATATTCCGCAATGCGCTGCCAGGAACAGTAATCGCCGAAGAACATGCCGGGCTTGCCTTCCGGCGTATAGCGTTTACCGAAGGGGCCGGGCTCTCGCAGATTGCGCTCAACACCGGCGGCGAGCAGCTCAACCCAATGCGGTGCGAAGGCGCCACGGATCACCACCGCGCCATCGCGATCATAATCGGCGATGGTCTGGGGATCGAGGATCTGGGGCATCGCGTTTCTCCTGATTTTACAAAGATGCTAGGCGACCAAGCATCACCGCGCAAAGCCACGAACAAAGTCTTCCTGTCCAGGCGTTTCAATCGCTCCCTGAAAATAGGCAGCGCGCAACCATGAAACCGGGTCGCCTTCCACAGCGCCGGCCAGGATGGCCAGGCACGCCATGACAGTGCCCGTGCGCCCGATGCCTGCTTTGCAGCCAATGTGATAAGCGCCATCGGGCGCGGCGCGCATCGCTGCCAGCATCTCCACCAATATCGCGCGCAACGCCGCCTTATCCGGCACGCCGTAATCCGGCACATCAAGCTGCCATTCAGCTTCGCCAATGCGCGCGGCACCCGCTTCCAGGCATAGCCCGCGTGCGCCTGCCGGCATGGCATCAAAGGGCCCGCCGGAGATGCTGATCACCTTGCCATCCAAGGGCAATGCAAGCCGCCCGCGCAACATCATGGTGCGGTCTTTCCCGCGCCATTATCGGCAACCAGCACGGGTTCCAGCAGGCTTTCCGCTTCCTGCTTCAACCGCAAATAGGACCGCACCGAAAACGGCAACATGCCAAGGTAAATCATGCCCGCCATGGCGAGCGCGGCCCATGGCTCGGCAAATAACAGGGCCATGTAAAGCCCAACACCCAGCAGCAGCGGCAGCACGGCCGCGCGCGGCACCTTGAAATTCTTGAAGGACCAGGTGGGCAGCGTGCTTACCATCAGCCCGCCCACCAGGATCAGCACGCTCGCCACCAGCACGGGGTTGCGCATGACATTGGCCAGCAGGGGCATTTCGATTTGCGTGAAGAACAGCCCGGCGAAAAGTGGAAACAAGGCGCAGCCCGCCGCCGCGGGCGCAGGAACGCCGGTGAAGAAATTATAGGTATAAGCAGGCTTCGGCGCCGGCCCCACATCCAGCGCCGCATTGAAGCGCGCCAACCGCAATGAGGAACACACCGCAAACAGCAAGGCGGGCGCAAACGCAATGCCGCGATAATCCTGCAAGGCCCAAAGATAGAGAACGAAAGCCGGCGCCACACCGAAGGACAGAAAATCAGCCAAGCTGTCGAATTCCGCCCCGAAACGCGATGTCGCCTTCAACAACCGCGCGAGCCTGCCATCCAGCCCATCAATCACGCCCGCCACCACAATCAGCACCGCCGCTTCGGCAAAACGCGCTTCAAAGGCAGCGCGGATCGCAACCAGCCCGCAGCACAGCCCAAGCATGGTCATGATATTCGGGATCAGGCGATTAAAGGATTGCCCTTCAAACCGTGGCCTTGTGCGCGGCCGCAACCGCCGCCGCAACCGCCGCATGCGCCCTTCCGGGCCGATATCCCGCGGCGTATTCATCGCGCCTGCAACTCTGCCAGAATGGTCTCACCACCGATCATGGTCTGGCCCACGGCCACCATGGGCTCAACGCCAGGCGGCAGATAAACATCGGTGCGACTACCGAAACGAATAATGCCGAAGCGATCACCCGCCTGCACCGCATCGCCCACCTTTGCATCGCACAGAATGCGCCGCGCGATCAGCCCGGCAATCTGCACCACCGCAATATCGCGCCCATCGGGCAGCCGCAACGCAAGCGCATTGCGTTCATTCTCATCACTCGCCTTGTCCAGATTGGCGCTCAGGAATTTGCCGTGGTGATAGGCAATGCGCGTGACGGTGCCATCGCAGGGCATGCGATTCACATGCACATCAAGCACCGAGAGAAAAATCGCGATGCGCCAGCGGGTTTCCTCACCCATGCCCAATTCCACCGGCGGCTTGGCTGGCATGACGGACACGACATGCCCATCCGCCGGCGCCAGCACCAAGCCAGGGCGCGCGGGCGGCACGCGTTCCGGGTCGCGGAAGAAATAAAGGCAGAACAGCGTGAAGGCCACGCCCAGCCAAAACAGGAAGCTGCCCAGCAGCGCGCCGCCCAGCAGCGCCACTGCCGCGCCACCGATCAGGAAGGGCCTCGCCGCCGGATGCGGCCGAGCGAGAACCATGCGAAGACTTTGTCCGAGTGCCATGCGCCCCCGCTTACAGTGTTTTTACCAAAATTGCACAGAATGGCGCCCATGGACCTGATCACCCTTGGCCACATGGCCATAGACCCTGAAGGCCGCCTAGCCCCCAAGCTGGCGGACCGCCCCCTGGAATTCACCTTTGACTGGCGTGGCCGGCGTTGCCGTGTGGAGCTCAGCACTGAGGGGCTGGTGGTGGAAACCGATGCTGCGCGCATTCCTTCCACCACCGAAGGGCGGGATTTGCGCCAATCAAGCTTCGCCACCCTGGCCGCGCTGAACCCTGGCCTTCCTGAAGGCTGGTCCATGGGCCTGACACCCGATCACCGGATTCGCTTCGAAGCCGATCTGGCACTGGTGCCGCCCACCAATGCGCCGGAATTGGTCGCCGCCTTGGTGCGCTTCGTACTCGCGCTTGATCCCTATCTGGACCGGCTGGAAGCCGCCGGCGCCGGTTGGGCTGTGGGCAGCGCGAAGACCTGACCTGGATAGATTTTGTTGGGATTGGCAATCTGGTCCTTATTTGCCTGATAAATCACCGTATAGCGAATGCCCCGCCCATAGGTGGCGCGGGCGATGCGCCACAGATTATTGCCCGGCTGCACCACAATGCGCTGCTGGGCAAAGGCCTCGGCGGCGAGTTCTTCCCGCTGGAAGGGCACCTCGGCTCGCGCGACGACGCGCCCATCGGTGGGTGAAACCTGGTCAATGCGCAAGCGATGCCGCCCGATGCTGGGCTGGCTTTCGGGCTGAAGGGCCCAGCGTCCGGGCGCATCGGCGACCGCTTCGCCAATAGGCTGATCATCCACATAAAGCCTGAGCCTGGCGCCTGGGGTGGCGCTACCGGCAAAGCGCATGGACCCGCCTTGGTCATATTCAACCGAATCAATGCCAAGCCGCGGCGCAGTGCCGGCTGGCGGGGTGGCTTCCGGCACCTGCAATAAGCGCGGGGCGGCGGCTTCTGAGCGGCCTGGGATCAGCACCGCCA